>Ga0187781_10003000_pt1 | contig 12736 bp, 14 predicted proteins | sample 0715_SJ02_MP02_2_FD_132447 | JGI IMG/M metagenome (GOLD analysis project Ga0187781, IMG submission 132447) | Tropical peat soil microbial communities from peatlands in Department of Meta, Colombia - 0715_SJ02_MP02_20_MG | ecosystem: Environmental > Terrestrial > Soil > Wetlands > Peat | place...
ATCGAATCGTATGCGGAATTCATTGACAACTCACCAGGCGTACCAGTGGGAGCCGCGCGGGCCTTGTCGACGCCAGCAGGGAGCACGATGGGACACGTAACGTGTTCCGATTCAAGCTTGTCGCCGTCGAAGGCGAGGAAGACCTCTCAGTTCCGCCACGCACGCGCGCACAGCGCCGACGCTTAATACCGACGGCGGTCAAAAGTTGAGGTCTGGAACGGGGACGGCGGTAAATGCGTGATCTGTGGTGCCAGCGACGAGCTCCACTTTGATCACGACCTTCCGTATTCTAAGGGCGGGACATCCGTTACGGCTGAGAATGTCCAACTCTTGTGCGCGCGACATAATCTGCAAAAGCACGATTCGCATTGTGTAGAGCCACTTAGCGAGCGCTCCCCGGCCCGACTAGCCCTGCTAGCGCGCGGGCGGCAGCCAGCCCTAGGGGTCCAATTCCGTGGTAAAGGGGGGTGGAGCCGTTTTTCCCGTCGCCACATACTACCCGGCAAACCGGGCGCTTTTCCAGTACTGATCTAATTCATTAACGATCTGGACGATACGCGATTTATTGGCGGCAACAACGAATTAGATCAGTACCGCTTTTCCAGAACGGAGGATTGTTCTTAGCGCATGGCATAGAATTTCCCTGCTTAAGAACCAGCGCCAACAGACACTGCGCCAATGAACCTCGATGACACAATCGTTGCCATTGCTACGCCGCCCGGGCGAGGCGGGATTGGCGTGGTGCGGCTGGCTGGGCCGGAGGCGCGAGCGATTGCGACTCCGATGCTGCGGCTGAAACATGCGCTGGAAGCGGGAAGGGCTGCATTTGGGGAGCTGGTTGAACCGGCCGATTCCTTGGCGCGGGCGGGGGCGCACGCGCCACACGAGCAGAGTTCAGCCGCGCGGAGGATCGACGAAGTCGTCGTTACCTACTTCGAGAAGCCGCATTCGTACACGACCGACGACATCGTCGAGATCTCGGCGCACGGCTCGCCGGTCGTGCTGCGGCATATCGTCGAGATGGCAGTGGAACGCGGCGCGCGTCTTGCCGAGCCGGGCGAATTCACCATGCGCGCCTTCCTCAACGGACGAATCGATCTCGCGCAGGCCGAGGCGGTTCGCGACCTGATCGAGTCGCAGACCCTGTTTCAGGCGAAGGTGGCGGCGCAGCAGCTTGAAGGCGCGCTCTCGAAGCGGCTGAAGCCGATCAAACAGAAGCTGGTTGAGCTGATCGCGCTGCTGGAGGCGGGCATTGACTTCGCCGAAGACGACGTTTCCGTTGCGCCGGATGCCGTTATCCTCGGCCATCTTGCCGAGGTCCGCACACCGCTTGAGCAGCTGGCAGCGAGCTTCGCTTACGGCAAGCTGGTGCATGAAGGATTGACGCTTGCCATCGTAGGCCGCCCGAACGTGGGGAAATCGAGCTTGTTCAACCGGCTGGTGGAGCGCGAGCGCGCCATCGTTACCGCGCAGCCTGGGACGACGCGCGACCTGGTCAGCGAAACAGTCGCGATCGGTGGAATTCCCGTGCAGCTCGTCGACACGGCTGGTATCCGGCGAGCGCTGGATGAAGCGGAGAGCATCGGCATTCGCAAGTCGATGGAGGCGCTGGCGGACGCGGACCTGGTGCTGGTTGTGCTCGACGCGACGCAACCGATAAGCGAGGAAGACCGCGAACTGCTCGCTCAAGTGGAAGGGCGCGCGGCGATTGTGGTGGCGAATAAATGCGATCTAAAGAGTTCCTTGTTTCCAGTTCTCAGTTCCCAGATAACGGAGATGAAGCTTCCAGCGAGCGGATCTGGCGCATCCTTAATTCAAACGTCGGCGCTGACCGGCGATGGTATTCCGGAGCTGCGCGCGGCGATTCTGGCGCGGGCCGGAGGAGACTCGACGGCACAAATCGAGAGCGGGTTTCTGACGAACGTGCGGCATCAGAAACTGGTCCGCGGTGCGCTCAGTGGCCTCAATGCGGCGAGCAATGCAGTTGCGGCGCGAGTGCCGCACGAAATGCTGCTGCTGGACCTCTACAACGCACTGCGCGCGCTCGACGAAATCACGGGCGCGACGACGACCGATGACATTCTCAATCTTATCTTTGGGACGTTTTGCATCGGGAAGTGAGCGGCTGAGGGAGTTGAGAAAGATTTCGGTATCTTTGCAGTTGCCCCCCTGGAGGCGGTCTTTTAGAATCAAAGACTTAGCGGATTATTTCCTCCAGGTCTTTGAGAAATAATGACTTACGAGTAAAGTCTTTAAAAATCAATGAGTTAATAGGGATTCTGTTCGTTCTTCCCCGCCCGCTGGGTAATTCAGTGACATCTGAGAATCTTCTCACTGTTCCTGTACTCCATTGATCCATAATGACTTATGGGTAAACGACGGTCAGAAACGGTGAGTTCGCAATGGTTTGGTTCCCGCCAGGTCTTTGAGGAATCGGGACTTATGGGAGACAGACAACTGTCGCTTGCAAGGGCGGCGCACCGACGGTTGGGCCGCAGGCGAGGTGCGTGGATCAAATCGGCCCCAGGGAGGCGCAAACCATTCACAAACTAATTAGGCATAAAAAAGCCCCCGCCCGACCAGCAAGCCGGCGGGGGCATACAGCGCGAAAGTTACGGCAAGTAATAACGGAAAGATGTGAAGAACATGTTGTCGATGCCGTGGGGCGCGGAGAAGCCGGAAGCGACCTTGGCGTTCGTTCCCGTCCAAGCATCGCGGACGAGGTAGGAGTACTGCGGACCAAACTGCAATCTCCCATGGGGGCCCTGATGCACCTTGATCCAGAAGCCAACCGTGCCTTCGACCAGCCGCTGCGTATCGGCACTGCAGCTCTTGAGCCCGCCGAAACCGAAGCCGGTGGCCAAACTGGGTGCGGTCTCGGTGTAGCAGCCCGCGACGTTAAAGAGCGGAGAGCCATAGCCTACCGGCGTCAGCGGGTTTGTCGTGTTGTTCGGGTCGTAAGACCAACGCCTCCCAGCGTACTCCTCGCCGGCATTCGTGTAGAGATCGAGCCTCTTGGTGTGCCATTCGAGGGTGCCGAGTGCCTGATAGCTGCGAATCAAAGCCAGCGTGCCATCGGGGTTAACGGTGGCATCGGGCAGACCGCCGGTTCCGTAACGGCCGACGCCGAGACCGGTCAAGAAGTGGGCTCCGATGTCAAATTGCTTGGCCAAAGTGATCCGGCCATTGGCTCCGAAGCCGCCCGAAGATTGCGAGTCGTTGTAGACACCGAGGGTGGAGCTGCCGCCGCAGTTGCCAGCCGCCGGATTTTCCGCGCAGGGATAAACGCGATCGCGGTAACGGCTCAAGATGCCGAAAACCTCGAAGTGGCCAATCCCACCCTGTGCCACAGCCTTGAAAATGAAATCAGGCGTGGCGTTGAAGGAGTAATTGGCCGCGTTCGTACAAGTGGTGGTGACGCCTGTAACGACGGGCGGGGTCACGCCGGTGACGGTGGTTGTTGTGACGGAGCTGCTGCAAGCAGTGATGGCGGAGTTGTAACCACCGCCGCCATTGCCGGCACTGCCGAAGGCAAAGTTGGCCGCGTTGTTGCGCGAGGCAAATGTGGTTTGCGGATTTTCGAGCGAGGCTCCCAACCAGAAATGATTATTGAAATTCCGGACGAGGCGGACGCCATACTGACGCGCGTAGCTGAATCCCACGTTATAGGAAATATCAACCGTCAACGGCGGAGCCTCTGTGCGATTGTCCATCCCGTTTTTCGTTTCCGTTATCAAGCTCCACATCTGGCCGCCGGTGAGACTCCACCCACCGGACGCCACTTGGCCCCACGCCTGCCGCTGCCGCAAGCTGTAGCTATTGCTGTTATTGTTGCTGGAGGTCACGGCTGACGAGAGAAAGTCCGCTTCCCAGTAACCGCTCAGCTTCACGTCCTTCGCCTTGCCCTCAACCAACATCGAGACGCGCGAGGCACGCCCCGAGCCGTAGAACTCGGAAAGCCCATTCTGGCCGGCTCCCGGCATGTTGACGCTGTTGAAGGGAGTCACGATATCGGCCCCAAGTGCGCGGTTGCGGTAAACGGTTTCTGCCGCCATGTAACCGCCCGGCGTGATGGTGATGCCTTTGAAATGAACCGCAAACGGACTCTCTAATTGGTCGTGGAAATTCTTCTGCGTTTCCTGCAGACTCTGCGCCATGTTGCTCGAATTCAGCTTCAAGTCGGAAACGTCGCCTTTGAGTGCGGTGACGTTCTGGTCGTCCTGGCTGGCTTGAGCGGCGGCAGCATCGGCCTTGGCCTGAGCCTGGGAGGCCGCAGCCTGACTCTGATCCAGCCTCTGCTGCAGCTGCTGGATCTGCTGATCACGGGTTTGCAGCTGCTGGCCCAGATCCTGAATTTGCTTTTGTTGCGCATCGATCGCTTCCTTCAGCTCGCTCAGCTGGGAGGCAACCGATGGCGCCTTCGTCTTCTTGCTTTTGGCCGCAGCGGTATCCTGCGGAGGCTCGGCAGCCCACATCGCTCCGGCTAGCGCCAGCGACAGCGCTAAAGCTAACGCTTGCTTCATTTTCCTCTCCTTTGAAATGGAATTATCCCGATTACATTACCAGAGATGCTAGGGTATTTGCCATGTTGTTTGGCAACCTACACGCCAGCGTGCCGGGACAACCACCGTAAGAGTCGCGAGGAAATCCCAACCGTGCGGCGCGGCTATGACGTGTAACGGTAGATGCTAAGACGGCAATTGTTAACAATTGATGAATGCGCGTTGAATATCCGGTGAATCCCGGGAGGGTCTCAAATTGCGACGTGATGCGCGGAAGGTGTGAGGACTGTTTCCACTCGACTGTTAGACCGCTTCTTGCGAGGCGATTTCATTGGTCGAAGCGTCTTCCTTGCGCAAACGTTCAACCTCATTGGCCATGGCGAACTTCAGCTTTTCGATTCCTTCACCGGTGACGGCGGAGATGGGATAGAGCTTCAGCTTTTTGCGAGTCGACCACTGTTTGAGCTTTTTGAGCTTGGCGGGGTTGGCCACGTCGATTTTTGAAGCCACCATCAGGGTCGGTTTTTTTTCCAGATCGGCGCCGAAGTTCTTGAGTTCTCCAAGGATCACCTCGACGTCTTTCACAACGTCGGGCCGGCCGCTGGAATCGGACACATCGACGAGGTGCACGAGCAGGCGCGTGCGCTCGATGTGGCGCAGGAATTGTGTGCCCAGGCCGGCGCCGGTATGCGCGCCTTCGATGAGTCCGGGGATGTCGGCAACGACGAAGCTGACCTCATTTTTCTTGTCTTTGAGGGCCACGACACCGAGGTTAGGCTCGAGCGTAGTGAAGGGATAATCGGCGATCTTGGGCCGGGCCGCGGAAATGCGCGAGATAAGCGTCGACTTGCCGACATTGGGATAACCGACGAGGCCGACATCGGCGAGAAGCTTGAGTTCCAGCCGATAGACGCGTTCTTCGCCGGGCCGTCCCTGTTCATGCTCGCGCGGAGCCTGGTGAGTGGAGGTGGCGAACTGAGCGTTGCCGCGGCCGCCGCGGCCTCCGCGAGCGATCACCACGCGTTCATCGGGGCGGGAGAAGTCGTGAACCTTCTCACCGGTTGCTTCGTCGTAGACGATTGTGCCGACCGGCACTTTCAAAACAATATCGTCGCCGTCGCGTCCGGTTTTCTTGGCGCCCTCACCGTGGCGTCCGCGTTCGGCCTTGTACTCGGGGTTAAAGCGGAAGTGGACGAGCGTGTTGTGACGCTCGCTCGACTCCATCGAGACGTCGCCGCCCTTGCCGCCGTCGCCGCCGGAAGGCCCACCGCGGGGAACGAACTTCTCCCGCCGGAAGGCCATGCAGCCGTTGCCGCCATCGCCGGCTTTCACTCGGATTATTGCCTCATCAATGAACATAGAAGAGCGTCACAACAAAGTACCCTGCCCCAAGGTGCGACAACTGCTGAGTATAAAAGGTCCATGACCTTTCGCCCCGAGGCTGCGGCCTGCGGCCGTTTGTGCCGATAGAACCCAATACGGCGAGTGCCGACCCCATGACTTTGTCCGGTACTGAGAACACCCAACAGTTCACTCCACGAGCAGCCTGGTGGCAGGTTCTCTGCGACTCGACCATGGAGGTCTTTTCCATGATGGTGGGGGCCAGTGTTGTGGTGCCGCAGGCAAAAGAGGACGTGGTCGTGATCGCTGAGCCCAACGATTCCTCTGTGCTTGCCTACGTCACCGGGATGATCGGGATCGCCGGCGCGATGAAAGCAATCTTCAGCTTGCGCTGCAGTGAGGGCGCGGCTGCCAAGATCGCTTCGCAGATGCTGGGAATTTCTTTGGAGGAGGCCACCAAGCAGAAATCCGATGCCATCGGCGAAGTCTGTAACATCATTGCCGGCCACTTCAAACACAAAATCGGGTTCGGCAGTAACTGCACACTGACGGTGCCCACTGTCATTGTCGGGGGACACTACAGCGTTCATTGTCTGGCGGCCGGTGAGCGCCTGGAATTCCCAGTAATTTACGATGGCGAGACCGTGCTGGTCACGTTGGACATCCGCGAGTAAACACACTTTGCCGGGATCGCGAGTGCGGTCGAGGGAGCGAGCTCTCCGACTCTACTGCACAGGATCAGTGCGTGCCTAATTCGCTTCGACCGGCTCGGGCTCTACCGGTTCGACCGTCACGAACTTGCCCATCGAGCCCTTGTCCAGAAACTTGATGCGGCCGGTGATTTTGGCAAACAGCGTGTCGTCTTTGCCGCGGCCGACATTAAGGCCCGGCTTTACGCGCGTGCCCCGCTGGCGCACGATGATCGTGCCGCCGGGAACCACCTGCCCGCCGAATGCCTTGAAACCTAACCGCTGCGCGTTCGAGTCGCGCCCGTTGCGTGAAGTACCTTGTCCTTTTTTGTGCGCCATAAATCAGTTCTCAGCTTTCAGTTCTCAGTAATAACCTTCTTGTCGTCCTGAGCGAAACGAAGGATCTCACTCTCATCACTTTTTCTTCGGAGTACTCTTGGCTGCGGCCTTCTTGGCCGCCTTTTTCTTCGCCGGTTTCGCAGAGGATTCCGACTCATGCGCCTCGGCGTGTGCCTCCGGCGCCTTCTTCACTTTCTTTTCTTTCTTGGGCAGTTCGGGTGCTTTGAACGATTGTCCGTCGAAGGCGATTTCGGTGATGCGTACGGCGCTGAAGTCCTGCCGATGCCCGCGCAGTTTCTTGTATTGCTTCTTGCGCTTGTAGTGGAAGACCAGAATCTTCGCACCCCGGCCTCGCTCGACGACTTCGCCGGTCACGCTCGCGCCCGATCCGGGCCGCACGACGCTGCCCGCTTCGGAAGAAACGGCGAGCACCTCGTTAAACTGAACCGCGCCATCGGCGCCTTTCACTTTTTCCACCCGGATTACGTCGCCCGGGGCGACCTTGTACTGCTTACCACCTGCGCGGATCACCGCGTACATAAGTCCTCCAATTGCGTTGTGGGCCGGACACTCTCATCCGCCCCAGCCAAGCCGGCCTGAGCCAGGACTCGGCCAATCAAGATCTTGTGCTTGCTGTTTTCCCGCGGCTTGTGACCGGAAACGCGGCGCGCGCCCAGAACGGGTCCGCCCGACAGGCAAACCCAGTTATTTTACAGTGCGCCGCAGAAATGGGTCAAACAAAACGCTTTGATCGATTGGGCTGGTCCTTACCCTTCCCGTCAGACGAGGGTCGCTGCAGGAGAATTCGCGTTGCGCTCAGAGAAGATAAGGCACCAGCGCCGCTACGCGCTGAGAGTAAGCTTCATAGGACTCGCCAAAATTCGCGCGCATCCATTGCTCCTCGAGCCTCAGTTTGCGCCACAGCGCGACAAATATCAGGATTACCGCAAGCACACCCCGCCATTCGCCACGGGCGATTGCGGAACCGGCAAAGCCTGTTAGAAGGCCGGTATAAATCGGATGTCGAACCAGTGCATAGGGGCCGCTGGTGATCAGTTCGTGCCCCGCCTTGACGGTGACCTCCTGGCTCCAGTTTTTTCCCAGGCGACGGCGCGCCCAGACAGAAAAAAGTAAGCCAGCGGCGGTAACTGCCGCACCGCTCCAGAAGGGCCACGCGTTGGTGGGAAGAAATCGCTGGTTCAGCAAAGGAAAGGGAACTCTCGGGAAAGACAGAAGCGCCACGGAGCAAACAATCAAAACGAGGCGTTCCCATCGGGACGATGACGGCTCGCGGCGCTCTGTTGCCTTTACGTCTTTCGACATCGCCCACCAGTAGGCTACGTAGCCAATCCACATGGCAGGAAACAGATACATATGGATCAGGTGCATGAATGAACCTTTCGAGTTCCCGCTACGATGCCCAAGGACCTGGCTCCCTAGAGAGCGCGTCCTAATCGCGGTAGCGCTGTTCGCCTGCGGGGATGGCGACGCTCAGACGATTTTGCGGCGGCGGCAGCGGGCAGGTCGCGTACGGCGTAAAGGCGCACGGCGGATTGAACAGGCGGTTGAAATCGAGCTCCAGTTCGCCGGGCTGGGCAACGCCGTGATCCGGCAATCCCGTGTACAAAAAGCGGCCGGCTCCGTAAGTCGTCGTCTTGCTCGTTGCGTCGCGCAGAATGAAAAACAGATCGGTTGACTTCGGGTCTTCGAGCACGGGCTCCAGGCGAACGGTCTGCCCGTCAATCGTGAACTCGGCCGCGCCTGGCGCCGGGATGTGCGTCGTGGTCCCGAGCACGGTCGGGATATCGAGCATCTTTGGCGGATTGTAAGGAATCCACTTCGCCTTCACGCGATAAGCGGCATTTGGTGCGTACCATTTCAAGCCATGAAAACCGACGCGTGTCGGCGCCTGCGGATCTTTAATGCGCAAGGCGAACCTTCCATCGCGATTGATCACAATGATGGTGATGGTGCCGACTGTAAGTTTTGAAGGATTTTCGGCATCGTCAGCCAGGAGTGCCTGCTCCTGCGCGGCATGACCATCCACCAGGAAGTCTTTGGGAAAACCGCCGGCGGGCGGCAGCAATCGCAAAGCTCCCTTCTCCTGCCGGACGACGCCCACCTGCGCCGGAATCTTCGCGTTGATCTGGATGCGGTTGCCGGCGTCGGAGCCGAAGCTGTTGTCGCCTTCCTGCAACCAGTCGAGGCCAATCAGCGAGAGCCAACCCTCGGGCGCCTGCAAACCGGCAGCGCGTTTTTCACGCCAGGCTACCAGATCGCTCTGCCACGAGTTCTGATCGGCCGAGCCGGCGAATAGCAGGCCGCTCAGCATGATCGTGATCGCCAGCACAGCCGCAAAGAAAAATACCCGTTTTTTCATCACACCCCACCCAATCGTCGCACACGACCCACGTTGCGGTTCGAGAAACGCCGAGCCGGAGCTTCCCTTTGTGGCGAACAACATGCCTTCCTATTGTAACGTTGGGCCGCGGGCGCAGCGAAGAACCGGAGTTGTCACTTCGACTTTACGAATTTTTGTTCGTGAATGAAAATCTCGCGAGCGGCTTGGCGCAGGCGCTCGCGCAGTCGCTGGCCGGCTGGCGTCGGCGGAGGACTCTCAAGAAGGCAATCGAGAATGGCGCGGCGGGCACGGTCGCAGGCCTCCAGCGCCTTTTGGGGGTCCTGTTCCTGAAGGGCTTGCCGGTACAGCTTTTCCCACTTAGCTGGCACGGGTCGATTCCTCAGTATGGTTCGATGCTAGAGTTTCGAGGCGCCCACAAGGGGAGCGAGAAACTTGAAAACGGAGCGAAACAGGCCGTGAATGGCGGCCTCTCGCGTGTGCGCCGGCGCCGGGGGCGGCACAAGCCAGATTAGCACCGTTCGTGCGGTCTGAGCCCCGTCGAGCACGACTTATTTTGGAAGGGCCGCGCCGAAAGAGAACGATTCTCGTTATCCACCACCTTTCGTCCCATTTTGGTCCGAAGCCCAGGTCAGGCCAGCGACCGCAAAAGGGTACGTGGCCTTGGCGTCGAGCCTTCCTCTTGACCACCCCCGCCGCAGCGGATAGCCTTTGTCCATTAGCCCGGCGATGCCCGCTTCCGACACACCCGATTCACGTCCCGTAACTAATTCACGGGAAAGCGCTTCTGCACCACCGCTGGAATCCGGATCGCCGCAACTTTCCTCCGCGGACGGGGTTTCCACCAATGTGAGCAGCGTGGCCATAGATCGAGGTCTGCTGAGCTTTGCCGGGGCGACGCCGTCGGCCCCCGTAACGGCAGCGCCAGCAAATTCGATCGAGACAGCTTCCGATGCTGATGTGATGCTGCGGGTGAAGGCGGGCGATGACTCGGCCTTCAGCTATCTGGTGCAGAAGTACCGCCGGCCACTTGTCGGCTTTATGTATCGCCTGTGCCACAATCCGGCTACGGCCGAGGAACTGGCCCAGGAAGTTTTTTTGCGCGTGTACCGGTCGCGTTCGACCTACGAGCCCAGCGCCAAGTTCAGCACGTGGCTTTACCGGATCGCGACCAACCTGGCTGTCAATCACGCGCGCGACACTCGTCACGAGCGCCCGGAAAACACCCTGCGCCTGGACGAACCGGATCAGGAGACGGGCACGACTCCGGATCTGGCCGATGATTCGCTGAGCGCCGAAGAACAGATGTTAAAGCGAGAGAGGCTCGCGGCGATTCGCGAAAAGGTGAACGCGCTGCCCGAACGGCAGCGCCTGGCTGTGCTGATGCACAAGTATCAGCAAATGGACTATCGACAGATTGCCGCCGTGATGAAACTGAGCGAGTCGGCAACAAAGTCGCTGCTGTTCCGCGCCTACGAAACGCTGCGCGAACAGCTCAAGGAATACGTTTCGGGGAAGTAAGAGGGACGCTGTATGAACTGCAAGGAAATTCAAGAAACGCTGCCGGACCTGGCCGCTGGCATCGAGGCTTCGACGCCGGAGATCGAAAAGCACATCGCCTCCTGCGCTGCCTGCTCGGCCCAGCTCCACGACTTCAAGAAAACCATGGCGCTGCTCGATGAGTGGCAAGCCCCCGAGCCTTCGCCGTATTTTGATACCCGCCTTCAGGCGCTGCTGCGCGAGGAGATGGCGCGGCCGCCCCTGCCCTGGTATCGCCGCTGGACTCAGATCGTCGTGTTGCGACCGGTGTGGACCATGTCCGTGGCCGCCGTCTTGTTTACGGTAGCGATCGCCGCCGGGAACCGGTCGTATCTTGTCCAGACCGCCGAAATCCCGACTACTCCTCCCTCGCTGAGTCTCCCTGTGCAGCCGGGAACCGCCGTCGCCGATCTGCAGGCGCTCGAAAAGAACGACGACTTATACGCCGATTTCGATGTGCTCGATGAGCTGCAAGTGCAGGACGATGTGACGGCAAACCCGTAAGCGCGAAACGCGGGATCCGTAAGCAAAATTAGAAGACAGAGAGACGCAAGTTCTATGTTGGGGAGGGTTACAATCACGGCTTGTTTGACGGCGCTCCTTGCCATTGCGCCGTCATTTGCCCAGCGTTCGCAGCCCCGGCCGCGGATACGCCGGTCAGCACCCGCTCGGCCGCACGCCCAACCGCACCCGCAACAAAGAAAACCGCAGCCGAACCGGCAGCCGCAAGCGCGGCCGAATCCGCCGAAAGCGCAGGCCGGTCCGATGAGTCCAAGCCAGCGGCCCCCGGGCAATCAGCCCGGTCACGCCGGAAACTGGCTGCGCAATTACAAAGACATGCCGCCCGACGAGCAGCGCCGGGCGCTCGAGAACGATCCGCAATACCGCAGGCTTCCACCGCAGCAGCAGAGGCAGCTGCAGAATCGGCTGCAGAACTTCTCGAAGCTGCCTCCCGAGCAAAAAGAGCGCGTGCTCAACCGCATGGAAACCTGGGAGCACCTGACGCCGGGGCAAAAGCAGCAGGCCCGGCAGATCTTCAAGCAATTTCAGCAGCTGCCGCCCGACCGACGCCAGGAAATCAATCGCGCCGTCCGCAACATGCGCGATCTGACTCCGGAACAGCGCGACCGCCTGATTAATTCCGACCAGTTCCGGAGAGATTATTCACCGAACGAGCGCAGCATCCTGAGTGGAGCTTCGCAGCTGCCGCTGGCTCCCGGCGGAATCCAGGCCGCTCCGCCGGAATAAACTTGATACCTGTGAGGAGTTGAAGTAATTTGGCGAGGCAATCGATGCCAGATGCCGGAGGCGGAATCACGCTGACTGTATTCCAGGTTCATAAGTCGTGGCTCGTACGGGCTGCGCTCGTGCTGGTGGCGACCGCTTTGGCCGACGGCGCCGTGGTGTGGTTCACCGAGCGGCCTATCCTATGGAGCACGTTGATCGCATCTTCCCTTCCGTTGTCTATGATCGTTTTCGTGGTCATACCCATCGTGCGCCGCGAGAGCCGGAAATCTTAAACCCCAGAACGCAGACCGCATCACTTCAATTTCGCTGATCGGCTCTGAGAGCCGTGCAACCGCGTAGCGAATCGGGAATGCCACGCAAATATCTGGGCACAAAAAAACCGAAGCGCGGACGCTCAGCCGCGCTTCGGTACCGTAACAACCAGGAGACAGTTTACGGTGAAGTCAAAGTCGAACTGATGCAGTCGACTTCGTCGTGGTGATCATGGTTGTGACGATTGCTCCGGAGCGCAGCCTCCCCGCTACGCTCCGGAGTTCTCCTTCGTTTTTCAACACGCACGCTTGCGCGTGGTGCTTTTCAACGAACTTCTACTTGCCCGTGCCGCTCAGTTGCACGGTTTGCGTGCCCGCCGAGTCCGTTCGGGGGCAGCGTTCCGGGCGATTTCAGCGAGACCTCGACCTGCGGTTCAAGCCGCAAGGCGGGCTGGGATTGCACCATAA
>Ga0187781_10003003_pt1 | contig 12726 bp, 10 predicted proteins | sample 0715_SJ02_MP02_2_FD_132447 | JGI IMG/M metagenome (GOLD analysis project Ga0187781, IMG submission 132447) | Tropical peat soil microbial communities from peatlands in Department of Meta, Colombia - 0715_SJ02_MP02_20_MG | ecosystem: Environmental > Terrestrial > Soil > Wetlands > Peat | place...
GTATTGTGTCCCCGTAATTCGTATTATGTCCCCGTAATTCGCGTCTTCATGACGGTTCTCCTCGCGCGATCTGTTCGGCCTCGCGCAGGCCCTTCCTTGCTTTCTTCACGTGAACAGCGCGTCGTTCTTGGTCTCGCGCGCGAGGAGGGTCGCGATCAGGGTGACGGCGGCCAGCAGGATCAGCATGATCGACACGCCGGCGGTGCCGCCCATATAGCCCGCGAGCGCCGCGGCGATGATCGGCGCGAAGCCGCCGCCGATGGCGGCGGCGACCTGGAATCCCGCGGAGGCGCCGGTATAGCGGATATTGGCGCCGAACAGCTCCGGGAAATAGGTCGATTCCGGCGCGAACATCAGCCCATGCCCGAGGTTCAGCGCGGCCACCACGGTCAGGATGACGATCTCCGGCGTCTTCATGTCGAGCAGCCGGAACAGGGGAAAGGCGAAGAGGAGGGTGAACGCCACCCCGGCCAGGTAAAGCGGCCGCCGGCCGACGCGATCGGAGAGATGCCCGAAGAGCGGGATCGTCGCCACCTCCAGCAGGGCGCCGAGCGAGATCGCGTTGAGCATCAGCGATTTCGACAGGCCGAGCTTGGTCGTGGCGTAGACCACGGCGAAGACCGTCAGCATGTAGACCCAGGAGACCTCGGAGATCTTCAGCCCGATGGCGATGAGGAAGCTGCGCGGGTGCCTGAGCAGCATGTCGAGGAGCGGGCGGCGCGCGATCTCGCCGCGCGACTGGATCGCCTCGAACACCGGCGTCTCCGGCAGGCGCGCCCGCACGAAGATGCCGACGCCGACTAGCACGAGGCTGACCAGGAAGGGGATGCGCCATCCCCAGGCGCTGAAATCGGCGTCCGGCAAACTCGCCATGAGGGAGAACACCGCCGAGGCCGAGACGAGGCCGATGGGAAAGCCGACCTGGACCAGGCTGCCGTAGAACCCGCGCCGGTGCGGCGGCGCGTGCTCCAGCACCATCAGCGACGCGCCGCCCCATTCGCCGCCGAGAGCGATGCCCTGCACCACGCGCAGCAGCACCAGCAGCACCGGCGCCGCGATCCCGATCTGCGCATGGGTCGGCAGCAGGCCGATCGCGGCGGTCGAGAGGCCCATGGCGACCAGGGTGAGCATGAGCATCGACTTGCGGCCCAGCCGGTCGCCGAAATGGCCGAAGATCGCCCCGCCGATGGGCCGCGCCAGGAATCCGACGGTGAAGCTTCCCAAGGCGGCGAGCGTGCCGATCCGGGGATCGGCCGTGGGAAAGAACAGCCGGTTGAAGACCAGCGCCGCCGCGGTGCCATAGATCAGGAAATCGTACCATTCGATGATCGTGCCGATCGCGCCGGCCAGCGCGATGGCGCCGATGCCCGGCGTCGACCGCGCCCTCGCCCAGGAAATAGCCATGACCGGATCCCTCCGCTTGCCGCAAGCAGCGCCGCTGCCCGATCACGCCGCCCAAGAGGAAGGGAGCAAGTTTCATGCCAGGGGACCGCTCGCCATGCTGGTGTTGTGGCTCCGACGGATGCTTCCTATCGTGCTCGCCCCGTCATGGCCGGGCTTGACCCACGGCTGTCCGGTTGAAGTTTTCGCATGCGACGTGTGGTCGCCCAATCACTGCCAAACGCCTCACCCGTCATGCCCGGGCTTGACCCGGGCATCTACGTGGTGCACTGAGCGCGCTGCGCGACATGGATGCGCGGGTCAAGCCCCAGGGCTGTCCGGTTGAAGTTTTCGGATGCGATTTGTGGTCGCCCAATCACTGCCAAACGCCTCAACCGTCATGCCCGAGCTTGACCCGGGCATCTACGTGGTGCAACGAGCGCGTTGCGCGACATGGATGCGCGGGTCAAGCCCGCGCATGACGACGGAGAGGTGCCCACGACCTGCGCTTTTGCAACGGCTTTCGCTCAACCGGACAGCCCTGGGTCAAGCCCGGGCATGACGTGCACGGAGAACCATTTGTCGGACACGGTACACCAGCCTGCCGCGAGGGCCGCGCAGGGGCGGGGAGGCGCCATGCTGTTCGGGATCTTTATCTATGATGGCGTCGAGCCGATCGATCTCGCCGCGTTGGGCGTGCTGTCGATGGCGCGGCGCCTCCGCCCCGATATCGCGATCTGCACCATCGCGCCGCAAGGCGGCATCGTGGCCTTGGCCGGCGGGCTGCGCGTGGTGGCGGATTACGCCATCGCCGCGGCGCCCGATCTCGATGTCCTGATCGTGACCGGCGGGCCGGGCTGGACGGCGCAGGCGCAGGCGCCGGAGACGCTGGCCTTCCTGCGCCGCCGCGCCGCGGCGATCCCGGTCGTGTCGGTCTGCACCGGCGGCATGATCCTGGCGGCGAGCGGCATCCTGGACGGCAGGCCCGCGACCACCAAGCGCGCGGTGGTGGCGCCGGAGAGTCCGCCGCTCGAGCTCCTGCGCGCCCATCCGGGGATCGAGGCGCAGGAGGCAAGCCTGGTGGATTCGGGCAGCGTTATCACCGGCGGCGGCGTGTCGCTGTGCATCGACACGATGCTTCATCTGCTGAAGCGCCTCTACGGCCCGGAGATGGCGGCCGAGACGGCGAGGATCCTCGAGTATCAAAGAGCCTGGGCGGCAAACCTGGCGCAATTCCCGCCGCTCGTGGTGCCGCCGCACACCACTTCTCCCTCTCTCCCCCATCGGGAGAGAGGGTAGGGTGAGGGGGGCTTCACCGGGGCCGACCGGTGAGCGGACGTAAGACGCGCTGGTCCGGCCGGCGTTACCGCGTCCCCCGCCGCTCGGCGAGAAGCCGCGCCGCTTGCTCGCGATTCCCGCGCGCTACGTCGATGTAGTGGCTGGACCCGGCCGGAATGAAGACGCTCAACGCGGCATCATAGGCGGCGACCGCCTGTTCGAGCCGCGCCTTTCCGCTCTCCCGCTCGCCGAGCGTCGAAAGCGCGTTGCCGAGATTGTTCTGGGTCATGGCCCAGTCGAGCGGCACGCGCTCGCGCGTCCGCTCTTTCAGCGCCTCGTTATAGGCGTCGACCGCCTGTTCGAGCCGTGCCGTTCCGCTCTCCCGCTCGCCGAGCGTCCAAAGCGCGTTGCCGAGATTGTTCTGGGTCGTGGCCCATTGGAGCGGCACGCGCTCGCGTGTCAACTCTTTCAGCGCCTCGTTATAGGCGTCGACCGCCTGTTCGAGCCGCGCCGTTCCGCTCTCCCGCTCGCCGAGCGTCCGAAGCGCGAGGCCGAGATTGTTCTGGGTCGCGGCCCAGTCGAGCGGCACGCGCTCGCGCGTCCGCTCTTTCAGCGCCTCGTTATAGGCGTCGACCGCCTGTTCGAGCCGCGCCGTTCCGCTCTCCCGCTCGCCGAGCGTCCAAAGCGCGTTGCCGAGATTGTTCTGGGTCGTCGCCCAGTCGAGCGGCACGCGCTCGCGCGTCCACTCTTTCAGCGCCTCGTTATAGGCGTCGACCGCCTGTTCGAGCCGCGCCGTGCCGCTCTCCCGCTCGCCGAGCGTCGAAAGCGCGTTGCCGAGATTGTTCTGGGTCATGGCCCAGTCGAGCGGCACGCGCTCGCGCGTCCGCTCTTCGAGCGCCAAGCGATAGGCGGCGACCGCCTGTTCGAGCCGCGCCGTGCCGCTCTCCCGCTCGCCGATCCTCGAAAGCGCGTTGCCGAGATTGTTCTGGGTCATGGCCCAGTCGAGCGGCACGCGCTCGCGCGTCCACTCCTTAAGCGCCAGGCGAAAGGCGTCGACCGCCTGTTCGAGCCGCGCCGTTCCGCTCTCCCGCTCGCCGAGCGTCGAAAGCGCGTTGCCGAGATTGTTCTGGGTCATGGCCCAGTCGAGCGGCACGCGCTCGCGCGTCAACTCTTTCAGCGCCTCGCTATAGGCGTCGACCGCCTGTTCGAGCCGCGCCGTTCCGCTCTCCCGCTCGCCGAGCGTCCAAAGCGCGGTGCCGAGATTGTTCTGGGTCGCAGCCCATTGGAGCGGCACGCGCTCGCGCGTCCACGTCCCAAGAACGCGGCGATAGTCGTCGGCGGCTTCCGCGAGAAGGGCGCTGTCGCCGGCCTGCTCGCCGCTTTCCAGCAACGCACGCGCGAGCGCAAAGCGCACGCCCGCTTCGGTTTCGGCATTCCAGGCGGCACCCTGCTTGTTCTGCAACAGCTTGCGCACATCGGCGATGAGCGACGCGAGTTTGTCGGCCATGTAATGCCCGGTCAGCGCGGCCGTGAGCGTCGCGATGCGCGACTGCGCCAGCATTCCGAGCACCTGCTTGAGGTCGTCCCAGAACAGCGGCGGCAGCGCGACGGTCTCGACCGGATAGCGCTCGCTTTGCTTGGCGCCGGCCAGCGTCTCCGCCGTCGTCCAATAAAGTCGCATCGCGCTTTTGCCGTTGAGCGAGACCACGCTGCCCCAGATCAGCACGTCCGCTCCAACGCGGCGCAGCAGCTCGCGAGCATTCTCTTCGGCGAGCGCTTTGGCGTCCTGCTCGGTGGGGGCGTTGGGCAACTCGATCGTGCGATCGAGCCGCAGGATGCGAGCGCCTTCGAAATCAGCGAGTTCGTCGCGTAGCAGTCTTTCGTGCTCCTCGCGCTCGTCATGATCGAGATGCGCGATGGCGATGGCAAGCCGCCCTTGTTCCACGCTTGGCAGCGGCGTTCGCATGATCCAGGCAACGACCGCGGAAACGCCGGGCTTTTTCGCGATCTCATCCCACTGCCACCAGACGACGGCGGCGACGGCGAGAACCGCGACAATCACCGCGGCCGAAACGCCGAAGCGGTTGCGAAGGTATACGAAGGCGCGCCACGCGCGAATGACCCAGTCCGGCAGGTCCTGCTTCTCTTCCATCATCGGCACCGCAAGCGCGTCTGGCGCATTCGAGCCCTCGGATCGGTCGTGCGCTGGCCGCCTGTCGTCGACGGAAGCGGCGCACCGATCGGGATATTAAACCAAAGGTTGCGGGAATTTCGAGGCCTAAGGCACCTCCTGCCCGCAACGATACCCTCTCACGCCGTAATTTCATAAATTTCATGCGCTCGCGCCGGAGCCTGAGACGTCCTATTGTTGTGACTCCAACGGATGCTTCCTATCGTGCTCGCCCCGTCATGGCCGGGCTTGACCCACGGCTGTCCGGTTGAAGTTTTCGGATGCGATTTGTGGTCGCCCAATCACTGCCAAACGCCTCAACCGTCATGCCCGGGCTTGACCCGGGCATCTACGTGGTGCACTGAGCGCGTTGCGCGACGTGGATGCGCGGGTCAAGCCCGCGCATGACGACGGAGAGGCGCCCACGATCTGCGCTTCGTGCGCGTTTCGGCATCCCCGCAGACGTCTTGATCCCCGACGGGCCGCCAGGCAAACCCGCGCGATCCCTTCCACGGCGCAAGCGGGCGCGTTGACTGCGGCGTCTTTCTTCGGTCGAAGCGCGTCGGGATATCGGGACGGCGGCGAGAGCTGCACGGAGCTGCGCTCCACCCCCTCACGCCGCCGTCACAAACTTCCGATACTCCTCGGCGATGTCGCGCACCGCCGCCTCGACGAATTTCGCGCCGTGCTCGGGCGAGGCGAGGGTGGGATCGGAGCCGATGCGGCCGTCGGGGAAGAGGCGGCGGTAATCCTCGGCGTCGCAGAAATCGCGCGCGCGGCTGTTGGCCGCCTCCATGGCGACGCGCTTCACCGCTTCGGGATGGACCCATTGCGTCACCGACACTTCGCTCGGCGTCGCATGGCTGCCTTCGGCCTTGCCGAACAGCTCCCGCGACAGCTTCAGCACCCCCGGCGTCTCCCACCAGTTCTTGAGCTTGAGGCGCAGCCCCGGCGCGTTGGCGGCGCTTTTGAGCGACTGCGCCGCATAGATCTCCTGGAACGCCGCGCCCACCGTGCTGATGTTGCCGCCATGGCCGTTGAGGAAGAAGAAGCGCTCGAAGCCGTGATGCGCGAGCGAGGCGACGTAGTCGCCGATCACCGCCATGAGCGTCGAAGGCCGCAAGGTGATGGAGCCCGCGAACGCCAGATGGTGCTGCGCGTTGCCGACATTGATGGTGGGCCCCACCATCGCGCCCGCCGCCTCGCCGACGCCCTTGGCGATCGCCTCGGCGCAGATCGCGTCCGTGCCGATGAGCCCGTTGGGGCCGTGCTGCTCGGTCGAGCCGATGGGCACGATGACGCCCTTGGCGGCGTTGAGATAGGTCTCGACTTCCGGCCAGGTCTGGAGATGCAACAGCACGGGCGGGCCGCCTCTCTCGGTTGGTCTGCATCCGCACCTTAGCATGGCGCAGCCGGCCGCAAGATACCCCTTGCCCGCCTTGCGCGGAAAATTGGGAAGAAAATTGTGAAAATTGGGGTCGAAGTAGAAAAACGCCGTCCTTTGCGCGGCAATGCTGGCGTAAGGCCAAGGCCCGGGCCTCCCTGTCTTGCAACGCGCGAGGTGTGCAATGTCGAAGGCCGCATCGAAGAGAATCGATGAGAATTGGGGTCGGCAGACGGACGAGCGATCTCGACATCCCCATGCATATCGAGACGGTGCCGACAGTGCGCGAGGCGGATGGCCTCGCTCTCTCCTCGCGCAACCGCGATCTCTTGCCGCGGCGGCGCGCAATAGCGCCGGCGCCGCGGCGCGTGCCGCCGGCCGCGCGGTAGCGGTGAAGCGGGAATTTGCCGGCCCAGGGGCATGGGAGGAAGTGATCCCGCCGCCCCAAGCTTCCGGCAAGTCGCGCGCAGGCGCCTTGCCGGCGCCGCCGCGGTCCGCTAATATGACACTGTCATATACAACCACGCCGCACGAGCGGAGCGTCCCATGCCTCGCACAAGCCGCCCCATCACCGTCACCCTTGGCGACCTGCGGGAGCGCGTGGAGAGCCGCGTGAAATCCGGCGCCTACCCCTCGGCGAGCGAGGTCTTGCGCGCGGCGGTCCGCGCGCTCGATCGCGAGGAGGCGGCTCTCGACGAGTGGCTGCGGCGGCGCGTGGATGAGGCCTTCGCCGGCCCTCGGCCAAGTGTGCCGGCGCGCATCGTCTTCAAACGGTTGCGCAAGCATCACGCGGAGCAGGGCAAAGCCCGGCGGAATGAAAAAGCATAAGATCAGCTTCCGCCCGCTTGCGGAAGCCGATCTCTTCAGACTTTATCGCTCTATCGCCGAGAAAGCCGGCCATGAGGTTGCCGGGGCTTATATCGATCGAATCGAAGCCGCCTGCAAGACGCTCGAAACCTTTCCCGAGCGCGGCACGCGGCGCGACGACATCCGTCCAGGTCTTCGAACCCTCGGCTTCGAGCGGCGGGCAACCATCGTTTTCCAAGTGAGGCGAGCGGAGGTGGTGATCGTCCGGATCTTCTACGGTGGCCGGGACTATGAGTCTGCGTTGGGCCGGGAATCGGGAAAATTGGGGTCGAAGTAGAAAAACGCCCCCGCGGTTCAGCCCATATGCGATTGCCCTGCCTCACGGGCGGGGGCAGCCCGCTTCGAGTGGGCGTGCCGAGAATCGGGATCGAGCAAATGCACCGAAACGAAACCGTTTCGGCTTTACTCGGGCGGGAGGCGTGCCTCGCTCAGAAGTCCGTGAGCGGACGGAAGGGTGGCAGAGGGTCCGCTTCCTTGGTCGCTTCCCGCCCGCGCGTCTTTTCGTGCGCTTTGCTCTCGACGGCCGCGTCCGCGACGGCGAAATGCGGATCGTCGGCCTCGGCCTGCCCGTCCGCGCCGGCGTCGGATCCGGCGAGCAGGGTTGCCTGCGGCGCGGTGTAGTTCGCGACGTCGAAGGGCGACGCCGTCTGCGCGTGGGCCGCGACTGCGGCGCCGGTCGCCAGCATCGCGACGGCGGCCAATCCGCACCGGAGCACGTTGGATGACACGGACCGCATCCCGACAAAGCGTTTGGTCATGCGAAGCCTCCGATGAAGGGACGGCATGCGTGTCATGCCGGCCCTCGCCCGTTCGAGGTCGAAAGCTCTAGAGTGCGCGGCCTAGCGAACGCTTAAAATCGGGGCGCCCAAGGACGACCGCTCGAAGCTCCGGCGCCGACGCCGACTGTGGACGCGACGTGGTTAGCTGATGGGGAAGAAGCGCGGATTGATCGGAACTCGGCGAGACTTGGCGAGAAATGGCGTCGCAATGGACAGGCGCGGTTGCGTCCCGCCGGGAATCATAAGCGGATGACCGACCGGGAAACGGGCGAGACGGTGGCCGCCGCGGTCGAGCCCGGCATCCGCTTCGGCGTCTTCTGCTTCGCCGTCTACAACCTCGGCGTCTCCTACGGCACGACCTTCCTGCTGGCGCTGCTGGTGGGAAAGCGCGGCGGCAACGAGGCCGATGCCGGCGCGATCATCGCCACGGCCATGATCAGCACCATGGTCGCGGTCGTCTTGTCGGGGCATCTCGCCGACCGCCTCCGCCCGACGCGGCTGGTCGCGGCGGCGGGCGTGCTTCTGGGGCTTGGCTGCGCGGCCTTCGCGGCGGCCGCGACGGTCGGCCCCGCCATGGTCGCCGGCGCCCTTGTCTTCGGCGCCGGTTGGGGCATTTGCTACACCGTCATTCCGGTGATCGTCGCCGCCGTCGTCGAGCCCGGCCGGCGGCTCAGATATTTCGCCCTGATGGCCGGCGCGTCGTTGAGCGGCGTCGGATCGGGACCGCTCATCGGCCGCGCTTGCGCCGCGGCCGGCCTGCCGCTGGAGACGGCGTTCTCCATCGCCGCCGCGGCTTCGGCCTTGGGCGCAGCCGTCTTCTTCCTGTGGGGCGAGCGGGTCGCGCGCGTGCGCAAGGGCGTCGCACAATTCGCCGCGTGGCGGATCTCGCGCGAAGCCGTGCTCCGCGTGTTGCGGTCCAAGGCCGCCTATTCGATCCTGATGGTGGGGCTCGGCGGCGCCGTCTTCGGCAGCCTCTCCAGCTTTCAGACCTCCTATGCCGGGCTTCGGCATCTCGACTATTCGCTTTTCTTCGCGGGCTTCATGATCGCCGCGGTCGCCGCGCGCTTCGCGCTGGCGGGGATGGTCGCGCGGCGCGACCCCTTGGTCTCGTCCGCCGCCTTTGCCGGGCTGATGGTGCTGTCGCTCCTGATGTTCTGGCTGCTGGTCGACGGCGCGCCCGCCTATCTGCTGGCCGCCGGCCTCTTCGGGGTCGGCTATGGGCTGATCTATCCCATCATCAACGGCCTCGCCGCGAACGAGGCGCCGCCCCTCTACGCGCCGCAATCCCTGCTGCTCTTCAGCCTCGCCTATTTCATCGGCGTTTTCGGCTTTCCCGCCGTCGCCGGAAAGATCATCGTGCAGCGCGACGTCTCGACCCTGCTGGCCGTCGCCCTGCTGATCGCAGCGGTCAATGCCGGCATCCCCGTGGCGCGGCTGATCGCCCGCCGGCGAAGCAAGGCAACCGCGGCGCGGCGATCCGTTTCCTAGCGCCATGTCCTCTAGCCGGCCGCCATCGTCGCCCCGGAACAGATCCCGCGGGATCGTGCCGCTCGCTGCGACAGAGGCGTCAACGCCGATGAATTGCGTGCACTTGTCGGAGGCATTTCCGCAGCCTCGCGGACTCGAAACCTGCGTCGCGACCGATAAAAGACGCCATAGGCGATAGCCCTGCCGCAGACGGGGATGTGCTGGCGGCCGCGACGCCGGCCAAAAGAAAGGTTTTCCCCTTATCAGACCCGACCAACTGGGCGCCCTTGGGGCCGTACCTTGCAGGTTGTCAGAAATCTTCATATATTTCTGACAGAAGCATGGCAATGCAGCGGCTGAGCGAACAGATCCTGGCGCATGCGGAAGGCTTGCCCGAGGGCACGCCTGTGTCCGCCAAGAGCTTGCTTCACCTCGGAAATCGAGCCGCGGTGGACCAGGCTTTGTCGCGTCTGGCGGAGCGCGGCCAGCTCATCCGTGCCGGCCGCGGCGTCTATCTCCGTCCCGTCGCAAGCCGGTTTGGCACGCGAGCGCCCTCGGTCGAGCAAGCGGTTGAGGCGCTTGCCGCCCAGCGGGGCGAGATCATCGTCTCGAACGGAGCCGCCGCCGCGAATGCCCTCGGCTTGACGACGCAAGTGCCCATTCGGTCGGTCTATCTGACCTCGGGGCGCAGCCGGACGATGAACCTCGGCAAGCAGATCGTCGAGCTGCGGCACGCGCCGCGCTGGCAATTGACCTTGGCCAATCGGCCGGCGGGGGAAGCGGTCCGGGCGCTGGCCTGGCTCGGTCCGGAAAAGGCCGAAGAGGCGCTCAAGGCGCTGAAGCGGAAGATGCCGTCGGGCGCCTTCGGTGAACTGGTGGCCGTCGCACCGCAGCTTCCGACTTGGCTCGCGCGAAGCCTGGGGAAGGCCGCCTATGGCTGATGCCTTCCTCCGCCTCTCGACCCGGGATCGCCGCGACGCCCTGGGGGTCGCGATGAAATTCGCAATGACCTCGCCGAGACAATGCGGTCGCACGACGAACGGCTCGATCGTATGAACGCTCTAGTACCAGCTATCGCAAATCCGTGACTCACCCCACCTCACCCTCCCGCTATGCGGGTCCCTCCCTCTCCGCCCCAGGGGGGCGGAGAGGGTTGGGGTGAGGTGGGGGGCGACGATCTCGCGCGCTGTTTCAGACATTTTTGATTCCAGACTAGCCGCCGCTCCCGTCCCTCACCCTGCTTGCGCCAGCGCGTGCGCTCGCTCGAGCATCCGCGCGGCGTCCTCGCGATGGACGTAGCGCATGTGAAACGCGCCGGGCAAGGCCAGCCCGTTCGGGCGATCGATGTGCGTCGTCTCGGCCGGCGGTAGGTAGAGGTCGAGCGCGCGGTTGATGGCATGCGCGGCCGGCCGCGTCTGTATGATCAGCCGGCGAATGGGAAAGAGGCTGAAATGCATGGCGAACAGCGGGCCCAGCACCACCGCCGCGATGCCGTAGCCGTCCTTCGCGCCGCCGCGCCTGCCGGATCCCGCGACCGCCGCGCGGATGAGCGGACGGTGCGTGTGCAGATAGGTGTGGAAGTGCGGATAGTTGTCGTCGGGGCCGTTCATGTTCAGGTTGGTGTAGCCGATCCTCGCGCCGTTCAGCGTCACGGTGAAGACGACGCTTCGCTGCGTCGTCCCGGGAACGCGCATCATGCCGAGAAACCGCTTGCGCGAGTCCTCGGCCGTGCCGAGGCCGCCCTTGTTGATGCCCAGCAGGTTGATGATCCGGTCGCCGCTGTCGTGCCAATAGGTGACGTAGGCGTCGGCATCCTCCGCAACCGCGTCGCGCAGCGCGAGCGTCCCGGCCCGCATCGCGATCGCGGCATGGACCGTTCCTGTCCCGTCCGGCGTCGACGGCGTTGCCATCCTGTCAGTCAACGGCGCCACATCGAAAAATTTTCCCTCAATCCGAAATTCCCTCTATCATTGCCGGCCGGCCCGGGCTTCGCCAGCGATTTCAGCAAGGCGCAGCTTTGCAAAATCTGCCCCTTCTCCTTCAAGGGGGCGATAGCCGCTCTTGCGAAGGAGAGCGCGGCGAGCGCGTGGCATCGCTTCGCCGGCTGACGATTTCGGCCAAATCGGAACCGCTCTGATCCGGACATCGGGCTTCGTCGGGCGCTGCGGCCTTGTCCTCCTGCGCGCGGTTTCGCTAGTTGAAATTGATAACTTTCTATATTAACACTTTATGATTGAACATGGTCGCGCGCTGCCGGGGACCGACGTCTCTGCCGCGGCCAGGCCCGTTGGCGGCTGGAGGAGGATTCGGTGGCTTTGATCGAGGACATCGCGACCGCCGAGGCGCAACCCCTGATGCCGCCGGCCCCCGAAATCCATCAGGCGGTTGCCGAGCGCTTCGGCACGCCCACGCATCTGCTCGATCTCGCGCGGCTCGACGCCAATTTCCGGCGCGTCGAGGCCGAGCTGCGCCGCGCGCTGCCGGAGATGCGCGTGCTCTATTCCGTCAAGACGAACTACATGCCGCTGGTCCTCACCCGGCTCAGGATGCTGGGATGCGGCGCCGACGTCGTCTCCGGCATCGAGCTGGATCTCGCCCTGCGCACCGGCTTCGCGCCCGACGGCATCGTGTTCAACGGCCCGCACAAGACCGACGACGAGCTCGCCGCCGCCGTCGCGCACGGCGTCTTCGTCAACGTCGACAACCTCGATGAAGCCGCGCGCCTCGATCGCATCGCCGCCGCGGCGGGGCGGCGGGTCGCCTTCGGCCTGCGCGTCAATCCCGGCCGCGCCATCTATACCAGCGCCGACCCCACCTACAACGCCCAGGCCCTGGCCGCGTCGCGGGAATCGAAATTCGGCCTCAGCCTCGAAGACGGGGCGGCGGCCGGCGCCGCGCGCGCCCTCTCGCGTCTTCTCCACCTGCAACTGGTGGGCCTGCACTGCCATCTCGGCTCGCACATGAACGAGCCGGCGGCGCTCTCTCACGCCTTGGAGGCGGTATTCCAGTTCGCGGCGGGACTGCGCGCCGATCATCCCGTCGATCGCGTCAACATCGGCGGCGGGTTCGGCGTCGACGGCATCTGGCGCGAGCGCAAGGGTCCCTTGCGGCACATGCTCGCGCTTTACGGCAAGGATCCGCTGGGCGAGCCAAGGGGCGGCCTCGATCTCGCGGCCCTCGGCCGATTGCTCTCCCCGGTGATCGCTCGCCACGGCCTCGCCGGCATCAAGCTCTTCTGCGAGCCGGGGAGAGCGATCGTGTCGGATGCCATGACCTTGATTGCGCGCGTGAGCTGCGTCAAGCGCACCGGCGGCGTCGACTGGGTCATTCTCGATGCCGGCCTCAATATCATGCCGACCCTCGGCATGCAGGAAAGGCACCGCATCATCGCGCTCCCTCGA
>Ga0187781_10003004_pt1 | contig 12726 bp, 10 predicted proteins | sample 0715_SJ02_MP02_2_FD_132447 | JGI IMG/M metagenome (GOLD analysis project Ga0187781, IMG submission 132447) | Tropical peat soil microbial communities from peatlands in Department of Meta, Colombia - 0715_SJ02_MP02_20_MG | ecosystem: Environmental > Terrestrial > Soil > Wetlands > Peat | place...
AACTGTTAGAGCCCCTGAGCCTGGCGTGCGAGGCAAACTCCGCGTCCGTAATTCACTATTTGCTGTTCACCCTTTATAATTCCAGTTCAACAAACACTGCCTGCAAACAAGAGGCGCCATGAACAAGCAACAAACCCGCTTCGCAAAGATCGTTCGAGGATTTCGAGGACGAAGGATCGCCGTGCTCGGCGACTATATCCTGGATGAATTTGTGGGCGGGGAAGTCAACCGCATCTCTCCGGAAGCGCCGGTGCCGGTGGTTCTCATTCAGGATCCCAACCCAGGCACCGACTATCTCGGAGGTGCAGGGAATGTGGCAGCGAATATCGCCTCGCTAGGCGGCAGGCCGATACCTTATGGGGTGGTCGGCAACGATCGGAGTGGCAAGCGCCTGCGGGCGTTGCTCAAGAATTGCAACATCACCGCTGACATGCTCATTTCCGAACGCCGGCGGATGACGCCTCACAAGGTCCGCATCGCCGCTCATGCGCAGCAGCTCCTCCGCCTTGATTTCGAGCGACCGGAGACCATTGCCAGGAGGACTGCCGAGAAGCTCGCCCGAAATTTTTCGCTGCAAGGGCGACGGCTGGAAGCCCTGGTTATTTCCGATTACCGGAAAGGAACCGTAACCAACGAACTTTACAACCACATGAAGGTCCTGGCCCGCCAGCGTCGCATCCCGGTGTTTGTGGACCCCAAGCCCGAGCATCCGGAGACGTGTCGCCAGGCCACCGTGGTCACCCCAAATCTCCACGAAGCAGAATTGATGGCGCACGCGCCATTGCGCACTCGGCATGACCTCGAGACCGGCGGGCAAAGGCTGCGCGCCGAACTCGACTGCTTCTACCTCCTTATTACCCGAGGCAGCGAGGGGATGATGCTCTTTGAGCCAAATAAGGCGCCGCAGGAAATCAAGAGCTTGCCTCGGCCAGTTTACGATGTAACCGGTGCGAGTGATACCGTCCTCGCCGCCCTGGCGCTGGCCTTCATTTCCGGCGCCTCTATGAGAGAAGCCGCAGAATTGGCCAATCTTGCCGCCAGCCGCGTCGTGCTCAAATTCGGCACCTCCCGGATCACCCAAGAAGAATTACTGGCGGCGGTGGCGACTGAATTATGAATAGTGAATGGTGAATTGCTGAACGAACAGCGTACCCGAAGGACGCCGCTCGACTTCACCTGCCTTCTCGATTCAGAACCCGCAATTCACTATTCACTATTCAAAGACTGAATACGAAAGGCCCTTCGTCTTGCGGTCTACCACTAGGTTGAGGGGCGGGTCAATGTTGTTAATCTTGACGGTGACGATGACCAGGGACGACCCTTTGGATTTTGTGCCCAGAATCTGAAATTCGCGAATCTTGCCGTAGTCCCCCTGAATTCCCCAACCGTGAAGGAAATCCTGGTAAGAATAGGTTGGGCTCGGCTGCCAAAGCCGGTAGCCTTCCTGGAACTTTCCCTGCTCCAGAGTCGTCAGAAAGCGTGTCACGGCGCGCTCTTCGGGGTAATTTCGGAAAGCGAAGTAAAAACCTTCCGCCAACAGAAAAATCAGAATGCCAAGGACAATGTACCTCCAGATATGCAAGGGAGGTTTGGGAGGTGTGGTGTCCAACAGCGTCATGGGTTTTGCCCCCTTCGGTTTCTATTGTACCCGAATTCCGAGGTTCGGAGCCGACTGTCGTTGTTTAACAAGGATGACTGGCAAACGCGATTCATGGCGACCGCGGGACAGCGAGCCTTGCCGCAAGTCAGGCGGCGGAGCCGCAAGTGGTGGCCGAATGAGGCGAACGTAATTTGGACAAGCTTAGGGCTTGCCCCACCTTTACCTTGCCAGCCCGCGCACGCGGTCAAAGGGTGCGCTGGAAAAGCCAAGTGGCCAGGAGCATGGAAAGAAGCGCGAATAGAGCGAGATAAGTGAGGTCGCCAGCGATGGCGATCAGCGGGGTGTTCTTGAGCAACAAGCTTTTGAAGGCGTGCACGGCGTAGGTGAAAGGATCGAAACTTGACAAAATTCTCATCCACCTGGGGAATCCGTTTATGGGGTAGACGGCGCCGCTGGGGAAGTACAGCAGAGTATTGAGAACCCCGAAAATCGACCGAGGAACTAATGGGTCGCTTACCCTTACCATCAATAGAAACATCATACTGATCAGAGCCACGGACGTAATTACAATGAGAAGAAGGAGCTTTGCCAAGCGGATCGGATCCAGGGGGTTCGGGATCCCCGCGATAATCGACCCTAGAGTCGTCAGGACCGATCCGGCCAAGGTAGCTTTAATGCTCCCTGACAAGTTGAAGCCCAGAATCAATTCCGATTTGCTGATCGGAGTCAGAAGATAGCCCTCGTGAAGCCCTCGCGCCTTATCATCAATGTAGATGATGCCGCCACCGATCATTGCCGAAATGTAAATCGCCAGAACAATCGTGCCGGAGAGCAGGTATTGGATGTAGGGAACGTAAGGGTAAAGCTCCACCACGGAAAGCGTAACGCCACTGGGGACGCGTGGGCTGGGGCCGCGCTGATTGAAGGCGCCGACCAAATCGGAGAACGCTCCTTCCAGAGCTCCCACGGCGAAGTTATCGGTATTGTCTTCAATAAGCGCCACCTCCGGCCTCTCCTGTGCCAGAAAACGCCGCGAGAAGTCGGGTGGAATACTGACGACGCCGTTGATTCTCCCCTCCCGCAAATCCGTGTTGGCTTTGGAGAGGTCCGTATAGTCGACGGTGGTGAAGGTACGCGCGTTGGCGGCAATGGCTCCAAACATCTCGCGTAACTTCACCGTGGGGATGCCTCGATCCTGGTCGACGATCCCCACTCGCAGCTCCTTGATTTTCCCACCGAAGGCATAACCCAGTACTACCAACTGCACTATGGGAAGGAACATGGAAACCACGATCAGTGTGGGGCTGCGCATGAAACGGCGCATGTCGCGTTCGATGATGGCTAGCATTCGGTTCATAGAACTCCGTCCCTAGCGCCGTGGAGGCATGAAGCCGAAATCATGCCTGGCTTCCTGCAAGGCATCGCGCAATTGTCTCCCCGTGTAGTGCATGAACACGTCATCGAGCGTGGTGCTCTGCACCGAAAGCGAGGTTATTTCCACCCCCGCCTGGTGCGTTGCGTCCATCAGGGCCACAGTAGTTTGGGGCCCGTTGTTCGACCCGATGCGGTAGACATGATCTTCGGCCTTCACGCTCTGAACTTCCGGAAGGCTCTTAAGCGTTTCGTACCAACCCTCAGGAACTCTTGAAAAGCTGATTTCCAGAATGTCGTTCCCTGGAATCGAGGCCTTGAGTTTCAGTGGCGAGTCGAGCGCCACAAGCTTGCCATGATCCACAATCGCGATGCGGTCGCAAAGCTTGTCGGCCTCATCCATGTAATGCGTGGTGAGCAGGATGGTGAGGTCGCGGCCCTGTTTGAGCTTTTTCAGCATTTCCCAAACGGCAATGCGGGAAGCAGGGTCGAGGCCCGTGGTGGGTTCGTCGAGAAAGAAAATGTTGGGCTCGTGCACCAGCCCGCGAGCAATTTCGAGCCGCCGCCGCATGCCGCCGGAAAAGTTTTTGACGGGTTTATCCGCCCATTGCCCCAACTCCACAGCCTCCAGCAGTTCTTTCACCACGCGCCGGCGCCGCTCGCGTGGGACGCCGTAAAGCTTGGCAAAGATATTCATGTTTTCGGTGGCCGAGAGCTCGAGGTCGGAAGTCAAGGCCTGGGGGATCACTCCAATTGAGCGGCGCACTTCAGCCGCTGAGCGCACCACGTCAAAACCATTGATCCGCGCTCCGCCGGAAGTGGGAAGAATCAGCGTGGTGAGCATGCGGATTAGGGTCGACTTGCCGGCGCCGTTGGGCCCGAGCAGGCCGAAGATCTCCCCCCGCTCGACGTTGAAGCTCAAGCGGTCCACCGCGCAAAACGACCCAAAGCATTTCCGAATTTCCAGAACTTCAATTGCCGGCACGAGTCTCTTCCTTTTCTGGTTCTTTCATCTCGGTCGTCAGTCGCCAGCCATCAGTTGTCCGTCGTCCGTCACAAGTGGCCGGTCGTCAGTCCTCAATTGTATTCATTTAGCGGCTTGATGGACTATGTTCCTCGTGTCAGCCGTCAGCACTGCATTGTCCCCACTCAACCGCCGCCGGAGTTCCACTAATTTGAAACTTGAAAGCCAGGCCGCCGGATTTGAAATCTGAAATTTGAAACTTGAAAACGAGCACGCCGAGTTTGAAATCTGAAATTTCAAATTTGAAATTCTGCTTTCACTTGGCTTCCGGCAGCGGGACATTCACATAGGCCGTCAACCCCGGCCAGAGACTGCGGTCACTGTTATCCACCCGCAGTCGAAATTCAAAGGTCTTGATGTCACGCTTGGTACGGCTCACGTCGCGCTGGGTCGCATAGTCCGCGTCCACGCCACGATAGAAAACCGTTCCTTCGCGCTCGGCCCCTGAGGGCAGCCGCACCCTCATCTTGTCACCCAAGTGCACGCGGTCAATATATGTCTCTTCCACATCTACCCGCACCCAAAGATCATCCGGATTGATGATTTCCAGGATGGGCTGAGCGATATTCACCACTTCGCCCTTGCGGGTCGGCAGGCTGGCGACGAAGCCTGGGATGGGAGTGCGGATTTCCGTATAACTGAGACGGACTTGGGCTTTCGACATCTGCGCCCCAGCGGCTGCCAACTGCCGCCGCATCGACAGGAGCTCGTTTCGCCGCACCGTGATCTGGTCCTCATTCGAATGCGCCAAGGCTACGGCGGCGCGTTGGGCCTCCACTTGCTTGTGAAGAGATTCCACATGGGCCTTTTGTGCCGCATATGTCGTGCGCGCCTGATCGAGAGATTGAGCTGAGACGATATTCTGCTTGAAGAGTCCCTCGGTTCGTTCCAAATTCACCTGGTCCAGCTCGAGATCAGCCTCGGCCTCGGTTACCTGTGCCAGCACTGAAGCCAGCGACGCTTCGGCCTGACGGATCTGATCCTGGGTCTGCTTCTCCTGAAATTGCAGTGCCGCTTCTGCCTGTTGAACCTGGGCCGCCGTGCCCTGCTCCGAATGAACATAGTAGGCCCTGTCGGCGCGCAACTCCCGCGGTTCAATCACCGCCACGAGTTGCCCGGCCTGCACCGTGTCACCCTCTTTAACCAGAAGCTGCGCCAGTTGGCCCTCAATCTGCGCGCTGACGATGACGTCGTTGGTGGTGACGATGCCCGTGATGACCAGGCTGTGTGGTTTGGTCGTAGCTCTGTAATAGGCCACGCTGCCGGCAAGCACCAGCAGAATGAGTACCGGAATCAGTATTTTACGCTTCATTGTACCTCACACTCAGGGTTCTTGAACAATGCGTAGCGGACGAACTTCAGCACCTCTTCCCTTCGCCGTTCCACATTGGCCTTGTTATAAGGGTCGATGCCACCGACCGCGCGCAAGACGGGCGCCGAACTGAAATAAAACACCACCAGAGCAACCAGCGAAATGGCAATGTGGAAGCTTTCCATGTGCCGGAGCTCGCCAGTCCGGATGCCGCGCTCGATCACCTTGAGAAGTGCTTTCATGCGCGGCAATCCTTGCTCCCGTGCCAGCCGTATCCAGGATTTTTCATCGGTCATCAGCATTCGTTGAAACAGGGGACCGTGGTGGCGGTGAGCTGCAATGAAATCGAAATGGAGATTGATATAGCGCAGTAGGATCGAGCAGGCCGAACCCTCGGAAGAAAGGAGGTTCAATGCTTGCCGGTTAAAGTCCGCCACGTAGCTTTCCAGGACAGCCCGGTAGAGTCCCTCTTTGCTTCGGAAGTAGTAATAAAGCAGCGCCTTGTTGACGCCTGCGGCGGCAGCGATGGCGTCCGTGCGGGCTCCCGCCAGCCCTTCTTCCGCAAAGATACGCTCGGCGGCTTGCAGGATGGCCTGGCGCGTTGCCTCGCTGTCATGATGGCGCGGGTGGCGCGCGACCGTGTTGTGAAAGGCTCTCTCGCGCATTTAACTAACCGGATAGTTAAGATACAATATTGGCCCAGGGTTGTCAAGACAGGAAGTAGGAATGTCGAAACGTCCGTTCCTCTCAAGCTGTGAGGCAATTGGTGGAGGAGAAAAGAGGTTTCACGCCAAGGCGCAAGGTACGCGAAGGTCGCAAAGAAAACAGGTGAGCTTCACTTTGCGTTCCTTTGGGTCACGGCGATGGGGGGACGGCAGGCCGTCCCTCAGGTTGTGATGCTAGGGCTGGCCACCCTAGTCCCCAGCCCCTAGTCCCCAGCCCCTACTTCAACGGCGTGTAGTCGTAACGGGTGCGCAGCTTGTCGCGGTGGCGTTCGAGGGCCAATTGGATGAGGCGGTCAAGCAGCATTGAGTAGGGGACACCGCTGGCTTCCCATAGTTTCGGGTACATGCTGATCGGGGTGAATCCCGGAATGGTGTTGATTTCCATGACGAAGATTTTGCCGCTCTTCCTGTCCAACAGAAAATCGACACGCGCCATGCCTGCACAGTCGACGGCTTTGAAGGCCCGCACTGCCAGCTCCTGGACGCGTTTGGTCTGGCGGGGGCTGAGGCGGGCGGGAATCAGCAACTCCGAGCCTTCCTTGATATACTTCGCCTCGTAGTCGTAGAACTCGTTGACAGGAACAATCTCCCCGGGCACGGAGGCTTGCGGGTTGTCATTTCCCAACACCGCGCACTCGATCTCTTGAGCGTCGACTGCCTTTTCCACAAGGATCTTGCGGTCGTATTGCGCGGCCAATTCCATTCCGGCTTCGAGCTCTCCCGGCTCATGCACCTTGGTGATCCCCACGGAGGAGCCCAAGTTGGCAGGCTTAACAAATAAAGGGTAGCGTAGCCGTTTCTCAATCCTCCTGCGAACCCCCGCAGGGTCGTCCTCCCATTCCTTCCGTAGCACGAGTTCCCAGGAGACAACGGGTAATCCGGCATCGCGGAAGAGCCGCTTCATGACGTCTTTATCCATGCCCGTGGAGGAAGCCAGGACGCCCGCACCTACGTAGGGAACGTCGGCGAGTTCGAGTAACCCTTGGATAGTTCCATCCTCCCCAAAAGTGCCGTGGAGCACAGGGAATATGACGTCCACTTCCGGGCGAGCCTTGAGCGCAGCGGGCGACTTCGCCAAGGGGAGAAGTTTCGGGCCCGTGGGATCAACCGACGGGGTGACGGCCCGGCCTTCCTCCAGCACCGACCGTAAGGGCGCGGTTCGTTGCGCCGCATCATCCCCCGGCGCCTCCGTTAAGAGTCCGAAGGCTCTGGGTCCCACGCGCCATCGGCCTTCGCGTGTGATGCCGATCGGCACCAGCTCGTACTTCGCCGGGTCGAGCGCCTTCATTACCGCTACGGCGGAAGTCAGGGAGACTTCGTGCTCGCCGGAGCGCCCGCCAAAAAGAACTCCCAACCGGATTTTTTTTGTCACAGAATTTTCTTCCCCAGCGCCGAGCTGACCAAACCGACGCCCAGAATCGCCGTCTTATTCATGACATCAAGATGCCCAAGGTTCTTGAGCGCGTGGTTAAGCCCCGCAGCCCGCACCGCCGAAGGGCCCATGTCTACTCCCCGGCGTTCCTGCCCCAGGTCGAGCGGAACGCCCAATATGCGGATTTTCATCGGCCTGCCCCCAGAACCTAACGCGCAACAAGAACTCCTATCATAACTGGATATGGTGTAGACTCTCAATGCGCCTGGCACAAGATCTCGCTCGGGTTCGGAATTCCAAGAGGGCTCTCTCACTATGAGAAAGATTTTCCTTCTCTGCATCTGCACTTTCAACGTCGCCACGCTGGTGGCGGCGGATGATCGATTACTTGAGTGGATGGACCGGATCGCGCAACAACAGCTTTCCGACCGCGAGGCGGCTATCTCGAGGATTCACACGGTAGACGAAGCAAAAGCGCGCCAAACATGGGTGCGCGCCAAAATCCTGGAATTGCTAGGTGGCCTCCCTGATTACAATGGCCCGCTCAATGCACGCATCACGGGCCGGATCGAAAGGCCGCGCTACACCATCGAGAAAGTTGTCTTCGAAAGTCTTCCCGACTTCTATGTAACGGCGAACCTATATTTACCTAGAGAAGGCGGCAAGCATCCGGGCGTGCTCATCCCCATGGGCCACTGGGAACAGGGTAAGCCTGCCGCACAGCCGATCGCGGCGAACCTGGCCATGAAGGGCTTTGTAGCTTTGGCTTATGATCCGGTGGGCCAAGGCGAGCGCCAGCAGGCTTACGACCGCAGGATCGAAGCTTCCCTGGCCGGCGGCTCGACCGACCAGCATTTCCAGGCCGGCGCCCAGAGTATTCTGGCCGGCGAAAACTTCGCGCGCTACCGCATCGGGGACGCGAAGCGGGCGCTAGATTATCTCCTCAGCCGCCCCGAGGTGGATAACGAGAAGATAGGCTGCACCGGCTGCTCGGGCGGCGGAACCCTTACAACCTACATCTCCGCACTCGACCCACGCATCGAAGTGGCTGCCCCGGCCTGCTACATCAATTCCTGGCACCAACTCTTCGCGGGACCCATTGGTGATTCCGAGCAGAGTTTTCCCTTTTTCCTTTCTTCGGGCCTGGACGTGGCGGATTATATCGAGTTATTCGCACCCAAGCCTTGGTTGATCAATTCCACGGTCGGCGATTTCTTCCCCATCGAGGGCGCGCGCCACGCCTACCAGGAAGCGCTGGACTGGTATCGGATTTACAACGCCGAAGACCACATCCACTGGGCCGTCGGACCCGGGCCGCACGGCACACCGCTAGAGATTCGTGAGGCGATATATGAGTGGATGATCCGCTGGCTGAAAGACGGGCGCGGCAACTTCCGCGAGGAGCCGGTGGAGATGGCGCCGGATTTCGATCTGCTGGTGACTCAAACCGGCCAAGTGGAAGGCCGCCAGATTTATCAGGTGATCCAGGAGCGCTTCCACCAGAGGATGCGCCAGGGGAACTCCGAGCAGTTGTTGGCGGAAATCCGCAAGTGGTCTGAGGATCGCGCTGGCCAGCCACCCCTCGTGCACGTGTTAAAAGACACGCCGGGGGAGGTTTTTCGCACTCAACAACTGGCTTTGGAAGTGGAGCCCGGCTTGGAAATCTCGGGCACGTTATATGCGCCCTTGAAGTCCGGCCGCAAGCCGGCGATGCTGCTGGTTGATTTGGACGCCCCTTTGGCCGAGCGTCTGGCCGCGCGCGGCGCGGTAGTTTTGAATCTGTTCCCGCGTGGTATTCCGGTGCCGTCCACGGGCGAGGATCAAGCCACGACCAAGCAGGATATTCGCGCCTGGGTGATAGGGAAGAACATGGCGGGCATGCGTGCCTTTGACATTCAACGCGGCGTGGACCTGCTAGTGGCGCGGCCCGACGTCGACGCCGGGTCAGTCCGCGCCTTGGCCCGCAACGTTTCCGGCGTCTGGCTGCTCATGGCAGCTTCCATCGACGCGCGAATCGGCAAGATCTGGCTCGACCGCACTCCCTACAGCCTACGCGCCGCCCTGGATGTCCCAATTACCCGCGACCTGCACGACGCAGTGATCCCCGGCTTCGCACTCCATTGGGACCTGGAGGACTTGGTGAAGGCTATGGCCCCACGGCCGGTTCTGTGGAGCGACCCCACCGACTGGATGCACATGGTCGTCCCGCACCTCGCCGGTTTTCTCTATCGTACTTTCGAGGAGCCGGATGAGCGCTTTCTGAACGAACTCATGAAGTGAGCCGGGATGCGTTGCAGGCGGGTTGTAGGGGCGGTCCTTGTGGCCGCCCGCGTGCGTTTGGCAGCGTCCACCCCGCACGGCGGGGTCAGCGTTAGGCGAATGCGAGAGCGGGACGCTCCCGCCATAGCGGGTACGACGTCCGCGCAACGAGCTTGACCTCGGGGCCGGCAGTGTGTTCTCCTGTAAGTCGCGACGCGCGTCTATATGCCGATAACGAATCCACCCATCGTGCAGGACGCATCGGGCTTGAGTCTGCCCTGGTACGCGATTTACACACGACATCAGCACGAAAAGGTTATTTCCCAGATTCTCACCGCTAAAGGGCTCGAAGTGTTTCTTCCCCTATATAACTCGACTCGCCGCTGGAAGGACCGCACCGTGCACCTCTCGTTGCCTTTATTTCCCTGCTATTTATTCCTGCGGGGCATGGAGGAGCGGCGGCTCGACGTGGTGACCACGCCGGGCATTGTTTCCGTTTTGAGTGTCAATGGGGAACCGGCGGTCATTCCCGAATCCGAGATCGAGGCAGTGCGAAAGGCGATCGAATGGGGGAATCGAGTCGAGCCTCATCCCTTTCTGCGAGTTGGCGACAGGGTGCGCGTCATTTCCGGACCGTTGCAGGGGCTGGAAGGGATTCTGGTTCGCAAGAAAAACCTGTGCCGGCTGGTCCTTTCGGTAGAATTATTGGAGCGATCCGCCTCCGTGGAAGTGGACGTTTCTTCGGTGGAGCGAGTGGCGAGCGCTCGTCACACGTCGCCTTGGGGACGGGAACCTGGTATTGGCGATTGGTGATTGGCGATTTGTGGTCGTTATGCGCTATCATTCTACAAGCAATCAATATCATAATTGACCATTCACCATTGTTCCTAGCCCGCTCTTCAATGGCTCAATGACTCAATGATTCAATGTGCTAGGGTTCGTCCACGTCGAAATGTTCCTTATACTCCATCTCATCCGGCTTGCCCTGTGCCTGGACGCTGATCTCGATGCGTCCCATGCGCAGGCCCGGAGAGTAAGCGCTGACGGTCGCGTGCCCCGTGCGGTCCGTGGCGCGGAAGGCCATCTGCGCGATTCCGGCCACCGAATCGAGCGTCCACCCGGTGCCGTGACCAAGCGAGCTTTGGCGCAGAAGTTCTCCCGGGCCATCCGAGGTGAAGGTGATGGGAAGCGCCGCCGAGGGGACCAGCGTGCCGTTCTCGTCCACGGCGCGGGCCGTGATGTAGGCAAGGCTCTCCAGTTTTCCCGACTCGAGCACGTGCGCGTCCGCCTCGAGCACCAGATGATGAGGTGCTCCCGCCGTCCGGCGCTGGTCCCGAACCTCTTCGCCGTGGTGCATGGCCACAGCCTCTAATGTTCCGGGCTCATAACGGACCATCCAAACGCGCGGTGGATGAAGCAATTCCGCGTCGCGCGCGTCGCTCTTTATTCCCAGCGACTTGCCATTCAGAACGAGCTCCACTTGGGCCGCGTTGCTGACGACTTTGACGATTCTCTCTTTGCCTTCCGCCTCGGGCCACGTCCAATGGCCGAGGATGTGGACCATGGGCCTGTCTGTCCATTGGCTCTGATAGAAGTAGTACGCGTCCTTGGGAATTCTGTAGATGTCCCCCATGCCGAAGGCCACAATGTGCGGGATTACGGTGTCATAGGTCTCCCCTTCGTAATCGAACTGGTGCCAGATCATGCCGCCGGCCATCCAGGGCCGCTGGTTTAATTCGCGAAGGTACTTCTCGTGGTTCTCGCAGGCCAGTTCTTCGCTCTCCGGACCGCCGCCATAAATCCCGCGTCCCATGGTGGAGGCAGAGTACTCGGCCACAAGGAATGGCCTGTTGGGAAAACGCCGGTGCTTCTCGTCAGTTTCCTTGCCCACCCCAAGGCCGACCACGTCCACCAAGGCTTCGATCTCCTCGCCGCGCGGCTCGTGCATGCCTACGGGGCGCGAGGGATCGAGCTGGCGATAGCGCGCCGCCACGACGCCCACCACCTTCTTGGCCACAGACAGCGGGGCGTTCACTTCTCCAGCAATACCCCATACGATGATACATGGATGGTTGCGATCCCGCCGGATCATCTCTTCCGCCATCGCTTCCACATTCGCGATGTACTCGCGCGTGTCGCCGATTTCCTTGTTGACGGGAAGTTCTTCCCAGACCATCAAGCCCAGCCGGTCCGAGGCCTCCATGGTGGCTGGGTCGTGCGGGTAGTGCGAGGTCCTCCAAAAGTTCACCCCCATGACGCGCATGATTTCCATGTCCCTGGCGTGGCGTGAGTTCGGAAGCGCATTCCCCATGCCCGGGTAGACTTGGTGCCAGTTCGTGCCCTGCACCTGCACCCGCTTCCCGTTGAGGAAAAAACCCTGCTGCGGATCGAACTTGAACCAGCGGAAGCCCAGCGGGTTTTCCACCACATCCACCAGGCGCGATCCGTCGCGCAGGCTGGAGCGGAGGCGGTAGAGCATGCCCGCCCCCGGCGACCAGAGCAGCGGGTTCTCGAGCGTGCCGCCGTCCTGCGCCACCTCGAGAGTTTCGCCGGCGGGAATTTGAACGGGCAGTGAAAACGTTTTAGCCACTTCGCCGCGCGGATCCAGAACCTGCTGCTCGAGCGTCAGGCTCCGGGATTCGCGCGTGGTGTTGACGAGGCGCGTGCGCACCTGGAGCGTGGCCGCACTCTCGCTTACGGAAGGAGTGAGCCAAACGGCCTCGGAAATATAGGTGGGCTCCGCAAGCCGCAGCCAGACGTCGCGATAGATCCCGCCGTAAAAGGTGTAGTCGGTCTTGACGGTGGGAGGCAAAGTGTCTCGAAACAGGTTGTCAACCTTCACCGTCAGCACGTTTCCCGCCTCGCCGAACTTTACATAGCCGGTTACATCAAATTCGAAGCTGGTGTAACCGCCCTTGTGCTCGCCCACTCTCTGGCCGTTCAGCCAACACTCGGCCACGCTGCTCGCGGCCTCGAATTCCAAAAAAACTCGCTTGCCGGAATAGCGGCTGCCGAGTAGGAAATGCTTCCGGTACCAACCGATGCCGCGCCAGTAGCCGGGCG
>Ga0187781_10003005_pt1 | contig 12723 bp, 11 predicted proteins | sample 0715_SJ02_MP02_2_FD_132447 | JGI IMG/M metagenome (GOLD analysis project Ga0187781, IMG submission 132447) | Tropical peat soil microbial communities from peatlands in Department of Meta, Colombia - 0715_SJ02_MP02_20_MG | ecosystem: Environmental > Terrestrial > Soil > Wetlands > Peat | place...
CGGCCGGTCGCACACTCGACCCAATATTCCGGGAAAGACATTCGAGGCACGGTTCACCATATAGGCTTCGGTGAACTGGCCCTGAGCGATCAACCGTATGTATTCCGGGACATCCGTGTGCGCCGGACAGGCCCACTGGCAATCAACCACCTTGTGAAAATAGTCAGCTTGCCCGGTATCCGTCGGTTCCATGTGTCCTCATACAAATCGCCCCTCGAGCGCCCTTGCGTGAATTATAGGCGCGCGGCGCTCGATCGGGGGGTGCCGTAGCGCACAATTATTCTGCCTCGCCGCGCCCCTCCTGCTTCGCGTGTGGGAGCTCGGCGTACTTGGCCACATCGTCCTCGAACTCAAACCACTCCGCACGGTCGGCAAAGAAAATGTGCGCATGAGGTTTTGTCTTGAGATACGAGTCGAGCGTTCCGATGCGTACGCGGATAACTTCGGGAGGGCCTGGCCGCCGGCTGATGATCGGCGATCCGCAATTACGGCAGAAGACTCGGTAGACACCCGGAGAGGATTCGAAGTTCCCCAGCGCCGCCTCGCCCGCGACGACCTTGAATTCCGAAGCTTTGACCTGCGCAGCCGCCAGGAACGCCGAGCCGTTCGCCTTGCGGCAACGGGAGCAATGGCACAGGGTGATCGGGCCGATCTCCCCGCAGATCTCATAGCGCACGGTTCCGCAAAGGCAGCTTCCCTGATACATCGAACATCCTCTCATTGGGGCACGGCGCGAGCCTCGCTCGGTCGAAAGCCCGGTCCGCGCAGCACTCGACCCGGAAGCGCCGAGGTCGCGGCACCCTGCGCGATGACCGGCACGCCGTTCACGAGCACCCACTCCATGCCGACCGAGAGCTGGTTGGGTGCCGGAAAGGTCGCTCGGTCCGTGAGCGTCTGCGGGTCGAACACCACGACATCCGCCCACATACCGGCCTTGATGACGCCTCGGTCCGCGAGCCGAAGCCGCGAGGCCGGCAGACTGGTGAACTTGCGGATGGCCTCCTCGAGCCGCATGCGCCGCTCCTCCCGGACGTATTTGCGCAGGACCCGGGGAAAGGTGCCGTAGGCGCGAGGATGCGGAAACTCCTTCGCGAGCGGCCCCACGGGCGAGGTGCCCGAGCTGTCATTGCAAAACGATACCCACGGCTGCACGGCGGCGAGTGCGATGTCGGGCTCGCTCATGGCGAATACGGCGACATCCGTTTGCGCCTGGTCCTCGACGAGAATGTCGAACAGCGTATCCATCGGGTCGGTGCCGCGGGACTTGGCGATCTCGGCGAGCGTGCGGCCCTGCAGGCTCTCGAGGGCCGGATTGTTCACCGTCGATACCTGGACCGCCTCGGGACCGGGGATCGATTGCCATTCGTTGTCCCAGTCGCTCGACACCTGAGCGAGCTGCACCTTCAGTCGCGCCCGGATCTGAGGGTCCTTGAGCCGCTCGATGAGCTTTTCCGTTCCTCCCTCATGCGCCCAGGGCGGGACGAACGCCGACAACTCGTTGGCCCAGGCGGGGTAGGCGTAGGTATCCGCGGCGATGTCGACGCCCGCGGCGCGGGCACGCTCGATATGCCCGACGATCTCGGGCATCAAGCCGAAGTTGTTGACGCCGCCCGCCTTCAAGTGCCAGATCTCCACGGGAATGTGCGCCTCGCGGCCGATGCGGATGGTCTCGTCGAGCGCGCTCATGATGGCCTCCTGCTCCGAGCGCATGTGGGTGGCGTAGATCCCGCCGAACTCGGCGGCCGTGCGCGCGAGCGCAATCAACTCCTCCGTGCTGGCGTAGGGCGCCGGCGCATACTCGAGCGAGCTCGATACGCCGACCGCCCCCTGGCGCATCGCATCGGCCACGAGATGCTGCATCCGCTCGAGCTCGCCCGCCGTCGCGGCCCTGTTCTGGTAGCCGACCACCATCTCGCGCACCGTCGTTGCGCCGACGTAGGAGGCGAGATTGATGCCGATGCCCTGCCGCTCCAAGCGCGCGAAGTAACCCGAGAAATCCGACCAGTCGCGCTTCAGCTGGTAGTGCCGCAAGCGGGCTGCCTGCTCCGCGGCGATTGTCTCGTTCACCGGTGCGACCGACTCCCCTTCGCCCGTGATCTCGGTGGTGATTCCCTGAAATATCTTCGACGGCGCGTGCGGCTCCACGAGAAGCGTGAGCTCGGACTGCCCGAGCATGTCAATGAAGCCCGGGGCGACGATTCGACCCGTCGCATCGATGCGTCGCTTGGCCGGAGCGTCCTCGAGCGGACCGATGGCGGCGATACGGCCGGCGCGAATGCCGACGTCCGCCGAATACCACGGGGCGCCGGTGCCGTCGATCACGCGTCCATGCTCGATGATCACATCGTAGGGGGCACCCGCCGATGAGGAAGCCGCACCGCCGGCGGCAGTGGCGGCGGCGAGCGAGCAGGCCGCCATCAAGACGCAAGCGCGGGCGGCGCGCGCCATCCCCTTTCGCACGTGGAGTCCTTCTCGCAAAGCGGCGATCATAACTTCAAACACCCCTCCGTACCCGCTCGTAGGACTATTCCTCAAAAGCGCACGCGTTTAACAGCGAGTGCTCATCAGAAACTTGAAGAACGCACACAATTGCCGTACATTGAATAACTTACGCTATGCATTTGAATAAGTATCGAGTTCGATGCTCAGCAGCTAAACGGGAGACAGTTGGGTCATGGCTACACCAGCGCGTTCGATCGCCTCGCTCACCATCTCTTTCGGCCTGGTCGCGATTCCCGTCAAGCTCTACTCGGCCACCGTGGCCTCGGAAAGAATCTCCTTCAATTTGCTGCGCCAGAAGGATGGCTCGCGAGTCAAGCAGCAGTACATCGCGGTCACGGACGGCAAGCCGGTCGAGCGCTCCGAGATGGTCAAGGGCTATGAGTTTGCGAAGGATCAATACGTCATGTTCACTCCCGAGGAGCTGAAGGCCCTCGAGGATACGACCACGCACACGATCGACATCGGACAGTTCGTTCCGCTCGAGTCGGTCGATCCGGTGTACTTCGACGGCACGTATTACTTGGCGCCGGACAAGGGCGCCGCCAAACCCTACACGCTGCTCACCACGGCCTTGCGCAAGAGCAAGGAGTGCGCGCTCGGGCGCTGGGTGTCGCGCGGCAAGGAGCACATCGTGGTGATCAGGCCGATGGAGGACGGCCTCGCGATGCATCAGCTGCATTTCAAGGCCGAGGTGCGCGACCTCAAGGACCTGGGGATCGAGGCCGCCCCGGTCTCGGAGGCCGAGCTTAAGCTCGCCATGCAGCTCATCGAGCATCTCGCCGCCAAGCGGTTCGATCCGAACGAGTACGTCGATGAATTCAAGGGACGCGTCGAGGCGGCGATCCGCAAGAAAGTCGAGGGCAAGGAGATCTCGCTCGCCGAGGCTCCCGCGACCTCGACCAGCGGGAACGTGATCGACTTGATGGAGGCGCTGCGTGCTAGTATCGACGCCCGCGGGGCGAAAGCGGTGAATCTCAAGGAGCGCAAGGCGCCCAAGCGCGCCGCATCCCGAGAGACCGCGCGCCGATCCGCTCGTCGATGAAATGCATGCACTCGATTCGAAGGATATCAAGCGGCTATTCGGAATCTCCGCCTCCCAGGTGCGGTCACTCATCCGTGCCGGTCACATTCATCCCGAGAAGATCGCGGGGCGCCTGAGCTATTCGTTTCAGGACCTGATCGTGCTGCGCACCGCGGGGTCGCTGCGCGCGGCCAAAATCCCCGCGCAACGAATCAACCGCACCCTCAAGCAGATTCGCGACTCGCTACCCGGTGAGCTGCCCCTGAGCGGACTGTCCATCGTCGCGGTGGGGGATCGCATCGTGGTTCGCGAGGGCCGAGCGCTGCGCGAATCCGATACGGGCCAATATACCCTCGCGCTCGAGGTCATCGACAAGGGCGGCGGCGACCTCGCAGTCATCGACAGGCACGCCGACAGGCCGGCGGCCGCACCGGTGGAGCCGGTGCGGCCACTGGGCGACTCGTCGGGGGAGCTCTTCGAGCGGGCGCTCGCCCTCGAGGAGGACGATCCGGCCGCCGCGCAGGCCGCCTATCAAGCCTGTCTCGCCGCCGACCCGAATCACCTCGAGGCGCGCCTCAATTTGGGGCGCTTGCTGCACATCGGCGGTCGACTTCGCGATGCGGAGAAGGTCTACCGAGGTGCACGCTCGCCCGAGGCGCTGCTCTCGTTCAACCTCGCGGTGCTGCTCGAGGACCTCCATCGAGAGAGTGAGGCGATGTCGGAGTACCGGAGCGCGCTCGCGCTCGATCCCGGTCTTGCCGATGCCCACTTCAATCTCGCGCGGCTTCATGAGCGTGCGGGCCGCAAGAAGGACACCTTGCGCCATTTGCTCGCCTATCGCCGGCTCATGGATGGCGAATGAGAGGCGCGCCCGAACCCGAGGCAGGCGAAGGCTCGCGTTGAGCCAGGATGAGCTCTGCTTCTTACCGGCGCAGGCCACAGGCCACTGGAAGCGGCGGCCGCCGCTCGCTCGGTGAAGCTCGGCGCAGCGATGCGGTGCTGCCTCAGAGCAGCGTCACCGCTACCCGCTGACTGATGCCGCACAGGAGCTCATAGGGAATCGCCTCCGCCCATACGGCGATTTCCTCGACCGGGAGGCCCGCACCCCACAGGATGACGGGGTCCCCGAGCTGCGGTGCCCGCGACAGATCCGTGACGTCGATGCCGATCATGTCCATCGACACCCGGCCGGCGAGCGGCGCTCGCTCGCCATTGACCAGGACCGGGGACCCGGAGGCGAGGCTGCGCGGATACCCATCCCCATAGCCCACCGCCGCCACGGCGAGGCGCGTGGGTCGGCTTGCGATCCACTGGCCCCCATACCCCACGCGCTCCCCCGCCACGAGGTCCTTGACCGTGATCACGTGCGACTTGAGCGTCATCGCCGGCTCGAGCCCGTAGTCGGCTCCGATCGAGCCATCGAAGGGGGAGACCCCGTACAGCAGCAGGCCCGGACGGACCCAGTCGAGCTGAGCCTCCGGGAAGCTCAACATGCCGGCCGAATTGGCGATGCTGCGCTCACCGGGAAGCGATCGCGTTGCCTCGGCAAAGCGCGCGAGCTGCTGTGCGGTGACCGAGCGATCGGGGCTGTCGGCGCACGCGAGATGTGTGAACAGGTTCACCGGGCAGTCGACCGCCGGTAATCCGTTCAGGGCCGAAAGCGCGCTGTCGAAGGCGGCGCCTTTGAAGCCGAGACGATTCATACCGCTATCGAGCTTGAGCCACACCCTGAAGCGCTCGCCCGGCGCGGCCTGGCGCAAGAGGTCGATCTGCTCGGCGGTGTGCACCACGAGTTCGAAGCCATGAGAGGCGGCCGAGCGCAGCTGCGCGCGATCGAAGATCCCCTCGAGCAGCACCGTGCGTTTGTCGATACCGGCCTCGCGCAGCCTGAGTCCCTCGTCGACCCGGGCCACGGCGAAGGAATCCGCGCCTTCCAGAGCGCGTGCAACCGCGACGAGTCCGTGACCGTAGGCGTTCGCCTTGATGACCGCCATGATGCGGGATCGGGGCGCCCATTTGCGCAGCAGCTGCAAATTGTGCCTGAGCGCGGCGGTGTCGACCGTCGCGCTGACCATGGGAGTCATTGCGGCCTCACGCGCGGGTTCGCGGGGCGCTCATCGAAACACGCCTTCGGCGTAGGATTCCGGCACGTAGTTCTCGAATTTCGTGTACTGCCCGAGGAAGGTGAGCTGCACCTCGCCCGTCGGTCCATTGCGTTGCTTGGCGACGATGATGTCGGCGATGCCCTTGCGCGTGGTGTTCGGGTCATACACCTCTTCGCGGTAGATGAGGAGTATCACGTCCGCGTCTTGCTCGAGCGCCCCCGATTCGCGCAAGTCCGACATCACGGGCTTCTTCTCGACGCGCTGCTCGACGCCGCGGTTGAGCTGCGACAAGGCGATCACCGGCACGCGCAGCTCCCTGGCAAGCGCCTTCAAGGAGCGCGAGATCTCGGAGATCTCCGTAGCCCGATTCTCCTTCGTGCCCACGACCTGCATGAGCTGCAGGTAATCAACCACGATCAGGTCGAGACCTCGCTCGCGCTTCAAGCGCCGAGCGCGCGCGCGCACCTCCGTGGGGGTGAGCGCCGGGGTCTCGTCGACGTGGATGTTCGCGCTGCCGAGCTGGGTCATCGCGGAGTCGATGCGCGGCCAATCGTCCTCCTGCAACCGGCCCGAGCGCAGGTGACTCTGGTTGATCCTTCCCAGCGACGAGAGCATGCGCAAGGTGAGCGATTCGGCCGACATCTCCATGCTGAAGATCGCCGCCGACTTGCGCGCGCCCAGCGCCGCGTTCTCGGCCATGTTGACCGCGAGGGTCGTCTTGCCCATGGAGGGGCGCCCCGCGATGAGGATCAAATCGCCGGCCTGCAGTCCGGATGTCATCTCGTCGAGCTGCTTGAAGCCGGTCGAGATCCCGGTGAGTTTTCCCTCGGAATGATAGAGCTCGTCGATCCGGTTCACGACGTCCGGAAGGATCGCCTTGACGGCCCTGAATCCCACCTTGCCGCGCGCACCGCGCTCGGCGATCTCGAACACCGCACGCTCCGCATCGTCGACGATCTCGCGGGCCTCGCGGCCCTCGGGCTCGAGCGCGCTGGTGACGATTTTGTTGCCCACCGATACGAGCTGGCGCAGCACCGAACGCTCGCGCACGATGTCCGCATAGGCGCGAATGTTGGCCGCAGTCGGCGTGTCGCGCGCCAGAGCGCCGAGATAAGCGAGGCCGCCGATCTGATCGAGCAGGCCCTGCGCATCGAGGTGGCCCGACAGGGTCACCGCGTCGCAAGGCTGATTGCGCTCGATGAGACCGGCCACGGCGGTAAAGATGAGCCGGTGATCGTTACGGTAGAAATCCTCCGCGACCACCCGGTCGGCGACCTGATCCCAGGCCGCGGAATCGATCATCAAGCCGCCGAGCACCGCCTGCTCGGCCTCGATGGAATGAGGCGGCAGGCGCAAGCGCTCGTCGGCCGCCGCGCCCGAACCGAAGGATTGATTGCCGAGGCGAGTTGCCACCTGCAACGCCCGCGCGCCGTGGCCCTGCCGGCCGCTACTCTTCGGCGACGATCGTGACGGTCAAGGTCACATCAACGTCCGTGTGCAAGTGCAATTGCACCTGATGCTCCCCGGTCGAGCGGATGGGGCCGGTTGGCATGCGTACTTCGCTTCGCGAGATCGGCTGTCCCGCCTGAATCGCTGCCTCGGCGATGTCCGCCGTGCCAATGGATCCGAAGAGCTTGCCCTCCGCGCCCGCTTTGGCCTTGATCTCCAGCTTGAAGTTCTCGAAGCGCGCCGCGCGCGCTTGCGCTGCGGCGAGCTCGTCTTTGGCCTTGGCCTCGAGCTGGGCGCGCTGCGCCTCGAACTTCGCGATATTGGCAGCGGTCGCCATCGTCGCCTTGCCCGTGGGCACCAGATAATTGCGCGCATAGCCCGGCTTAACCTTGACCCGGTCGCCGATCTGGCCGAGGTTGGCGACCTTCTGCAGGAGTATCACTTCCATGGGAGTCGAGCTCGCGGTTAATGCTGGTCCGTGTACGGCAGGAGCGCGAGAAAGCGCGCGCGGCGTATGGCGAGCTGCAGTTGCCGTTGATAGTGTGCGCGCGTCCCGGTGATGCGACTTGGCACGATCTTGCCGGTCTCGGTGATGTAGCTCTTGAGCGTCGCCAGATCCTTGTAGTCGATCTGCTTCACGTCGTCGGCGGTGAAGCGGCAGAACTTCTTGCGGCGGAAAAAACGTGCCATGTGTCGTGTGATCCTTAGAGTTAGCGTATGCCCATCGGCATCTCGTCATCGTCCCCGTCGTCGCCGAAATCCTCGTGGCGACGCGCACTCTCGTCCGGTGCACGCGCCATCGGCGAGGGCTCGGTCACTGCCTCCTCCATCCGCACGACGAGGCTGCGCAGCACCGCATCACTGAATCGGAAGGCCCCCTTGAGCTCGGTCAGGGTCTTTTGATCGCACTCGATGTTGAGCAGGATATAGTGCGCCTTGTGCACCTTCGCAATGGGGAAGGCCAGTTGGCGCCGGCCCCAATCCTCGTAGCGATGCACCTGGCCGCTGCCGGCACTCACCATGCCTTTGTAGCGATCCACCATCGCAGGAACCTGCTCGCTCTGGTCCGGATGGACCAGGAGCACTATTTCATAATGCCGCATGTCGACTCCCTACGGTTTTAAGCCTCCCGTTGCGAGCGGTGAGGCAAGGAGTATAAGGCCGGCGAGCCGGCGAAAAAGAGCGCGAAGGATACGCGTTTGGAGCAATTTCGGCAAGGCACCCGCCGCCCGAAGGGGCTAAGCAGGCGCTTTCCCGGGCAGCAATCGTTGACGCCGCGCCTCGAACAGGGCGATCCCGGCGGCCACCGACACGTTCAGCGACTCCATCGGACCGCACAGCGGGATCCTCACCAGAAAATCGCAGCTCTCACGGGTCAAGCGTCGCATGCCGGACCCCTCTGCGCCCAGTACCAGTGCGAGCGGGCGCCGCAGATCAGCGCTGTACAGGCTCGCGTCCGTCCCCGCATCGGTTCCTACCACCCAGATCCCCTGCTCCTTCATCATCTTGAGGCTTCGGGCCAGATTGGTGACGGTCGCGACCGGAACGAGCTCGGCCGCTCCCGAGGCCACCTTGCGCGCCACACCGTCCAGCGCCGCGGAGCGATCCTTCGGCAGCACCACAGCGCTCGCCGCTGCGGCTGCTGCCGTGCGCAGACAGGCCCCGAGGTTATGCGGATCCGTGACACCATCGAGCACGAGGATCAGCGGGTCGCGACTCGCGCGGATCGCTTCTCCCAGGTCGTGCTCATTCAGCGGCTTTGCGGGGCGCACCGCCGCCACCGTCCCCTGGTGCACGACCTCACCCACGAGCTTCGCGAGCGCATCGTCTGGCACGGTCTGGATGCGCAGGCCCACGGCGAGGGCGCGCTCGCGCAGGGCGCGGACGCGGGCGTTCTCTCGGCTGATCCAGAGCTCGAGAACCCGCTCGGGTGAGGTGTCGATGACCGCCGCTACGGGGTGGAGCCCGTAGATCAGCTGGCGCTTCGGCTCAGCCACGCGCGCCGCCCCGGTGCGTTGCCCGTGGAGCCCTGCGTCCGAGGCGCCCGTCCCGCAAGGCGCTGCGCCGCGGGCCCCGAACAGGGACCCGGGAAGCGCCCATGTCCAGCAACTCGAAGTCGATCTGGCGTTGCATGAGATCGACTCGGCTCAACCGCACCTCGACGCTGTCGCCCATCTGCCAGCGCCGGCCGGTGCGCTGGCCGACCAATCCGGTGCCGCCGGGTGCAAGCTCCCAGTAATCGCCCGGGATGGTCGAGACGTGCACCAAGCCGTCGATGGGCATCTCCTTCAGCTGCACGAAGAGCCCGAACTCGAGTGCGCTCGAGATCGTGGCTTCGAAGCTCTGGCCGATGCGTGGTTGCATGTAGAGACATCTGAGGTAGCCCATGACGTCGCGCGCCGCCTCATCGGCGCGGCGCTCGCGCTGGGAGCACTCGGCGCCGAGGGTTTGCAAGTCGGCGTTGCTGTACTTGTGCCCCGAGGGCGATTCGGGGAGCACGGCCGCCTTGATCGCGCGGTGGACCAGGAGGTCCGGGTAGCGGCGGATCGGCGAGGTAAAGTGCGCGTATTCCTCGAGCGCGAGCCCGAAGTGGCCGATATTCGTCTGCTGATACACGGCTTGGGCGAGCGAGCGGATCACCAACCCCTCGAGTAGCGCACCGTCCGCACGCGCGGACAGGCGCTCGATGAGTTGTCGAAATTCCCGCGGGCTCGGGCGCTCGGAGAAGGTCGCGCCGATTTGCAGCGCACTCATGACCTTTTGCAGCTCGGTCACGCGCTTCTCCTCCGGCTCACTGTGCACGCGATACAGGCTTCCGGCCTTGGCGAGCCGCAGTGCCACCGCCGCTTGCACGTTGGCGGCGATCATGCACTCCTCGATCAGCCGGTGCGCATCATTGCGCGCGAGCGCGTAGAATCCTTCGATCCTGCCGTCATCGCCGATCCGCGCCTTCACCTCGCCGCCACGAAAATCGAGCGCTCCGCGCCGCTCGCGCGCCGACTGCAACGCGCGGTACACGGCATAGAGCGCGTCGAGCGAGGTGCGTACGCCCGCCGTCAGCTCATCGTCCGAAGCGTGCTGCCGGCCCTCGAGGAACGCCCATGCCTGATCGTAGGTGAGCCGCGCGTGCGAGCGAATCACCGCCTCATAGAAGCGGGCGCGGCCGGGCTTGCCCGACTTGCCCACCGTCATGTCGCACACGAAAGCCAAGCGCTCGACGTGCGGCATCAGCGAGCACAGATGATTCGACAAATGCTCCGGCAGCATCGGCAGCACACGATCGGGGAAATAGACCGAGGTGGCGCGTGCCCGCGCTTCCTGGTCGAGCGAGGTGCCGACGCGCACATAGTGGCTGACGTCGGCGATGGCGACGATGAGCCGAAAGCTTCCGCGCACGCGCTCGGCATACACCGCGTCGTCGAAATCCTTGGCATCCTCGCCGTCGATGGTGACAAGCGGCAGATCGCGCAAGTCCTCGCGGCCCACGCGGTCCTGGGGGAGGACGTCCGGCTCGAACCGATTCGCAGCGTGGAGCACCTCCGCGGGAAACTCCTGCGGCAAGTCGTGCCTCAAGATCGCAAAACGCGCCGCGACGTCCGAAGGCCTCAGATCGGTAAGCACCTCGACGATGCGCGCGTGTGCGGGCTCCTCGCCGTACGGTCGCTTGAGAATCTCGACGATGACGTTATCGCCGTCTTTTGCGCCGTGCGCGTAGCGTGAGGCGACCTCGATCGGATACCAGTGGCCGGGATCCTCGGGCTCGAAGTGGCCGTGCTCGATGCCGCCCTGCCAGACCCCACCGATCCGCTTCGGCGCCTCGGCGGTGCGGCGGATCAATCGGGCCACCCGGCGTGCGCGCTCATTCACACCGACCGCCAGCACCTCGACTCGATCGTTGTGCATCAAGGAGGCGGCGTCTGCGCGCGCGAGCACCAAGGGCGCGGAGCCGTCGTCCGGCAGCACAAGCACCTCACCGCTTCGCTTGCCGCGGATACGTCCGGCGACCCGCTCGCCCTCGCCGGCGGCGGCAAAGCCGTTGGGACCCTCGACTGCCTGCCCGTCGCGCACCATTGCCGCGAGCCGCTTCGCGAGCGCCGTGCGCTCGGCTTCGGTGGTGAGTCCCAGCCGTTTTGCGATCCGCGCCGCGGAGAGCGGCTCGGGGGCCTCCGACAAATGCCTCAGCAGCAGCTCGCGGCTCGCAATCGGATGCTCGTAGCGCAGCTTCTCGAGCGCGAAGTTCGGATCCGCGACGCGCCAGTTGCTCCCCCGGCGCGTGCGGTCAGGGCCGCGTCGTGTCATACCATCGTGCCGTCAACGGCTCGCGACCAGCGCCGGGCGCGCCTGCCAGCGCTTGGCGAGCCAATAGTAAGCGGGCGAGGTGACCGCCAGCCCGACGATCCAGGACAGATCAATGCCGTTCTTGCCACCGACTGCGCGCGCAACCGGGCCTACGTAGAGCGGCGAGGCGATGAAGGGCAGCTGGACGAGGATCCCTGCCGCGTAGCAGGTCACCGCCGCCCCGTTGATGCGCCCGTAGATTCCCCCATCCTGGCGAAAGAACGAGGCGACGTCGTATTGGCCGTGACGCAGCAAGTAGTAGTCGACGAGATTGATGGCTGTCCAGGGAACGAGGACGTAGAGCAGTAGCAAAATGAAGTCTTCATAGTTTACCAGGAAAGATTCCTTGCCGAGGAGCGCACCCACGAGAGACAGGCCGAAGAGGATGAGCGCGATCACCGTGCGGGCGCCGGAGCCCGGCGACCAGGAAGGAATGATTGTCTGACCGAAGGTGAGGGTCGAGAGCGCGCCACAGTAGAGGTTCATGGCATTCGCCGCCGCAACGCCTACCGTGAACACGATGAGCACGAGGGGTGCGATGCCGGCCGTCACCACCCCGAGCCCGGCCATGAGGTTTCTGCCTGGCGCGGCCAGGCCGACTGCGGCCCCGAGCACCATCGGCAGGAACGAGCCCAGGGTGCAGCCCCAATAGCTCGCCCAGAAGGCGGGCCGCACGCCCGTGTCGCGCGGCATGTACCGCGAGTAGTCCGATACGTAGGGCGCATAGGCGATCTGCCAGAGGGCGGCGGCCGAGATCACACCGAGGAATCCAGCGATGCTGAAGGTGTTGCGCGTCAGGAAATCGGCGGGCAGCCCATGGACCCACACGATCCATGCGGCAGCGAGCGCCAATACGGCAGCGGAGACATAGGTCATCACCCGCGCGTACGCATGGATGAGATCGTAGCCGTAGATAGTGGCGATGACGCTCAGCACGCCCACGAGAGCGATGCCCGGTGCATCCGACATGCCCTTCACCAGGGTGGCGAGCGCTTGGCCGCCGAGCACCAGGTTGGAGGCGAGAAACCCGACGTACATCACGATGACGATGCCGATCACGAGGAGCGAGCCCAGGGAGCCGAACTGGCCGCGGGTCTGGATCATTTGCGGCACACCGAGAGTCGGACCCTGAGCCGCGTGCAGCGCCATAAACACCGCGCCCACCAGATTTCCGATGGCAAGGCCCACCACCGCCCAGGCGAAGGGGAGCTTGAACACGGTGACGCCGAGCCCCCCCGTGACGATGGTCAGGAGCATGAGATTCGAGCCGAACCAAATCGTGAAGAGGTCCCCGTAGGTGCCGTGACG
>Ga0187781_10003007_pt1 | contig 12717 bp, 10 predicted proteins | sample 0715_SJ02_MP02_2_FD_132447 | JGI IMG/M metagenome (GOLD analysis project Ga0187781, IMG submission 132447) | Tropical peat soil microbial communities from peatlands in Department of Meta, Colombia - 0715_SJ02_MP02_20_MG | ecosystem: Environmental > Terrestrial > Soil > Wetlands > Peat | place...
CCAAATCGAAGGGCTGGTGTGATCCTCATATTCGACTTCCGCTTCGGCAAGCGCGGTCTCATCGAAGATGCACCAATAAACCGGTTTCAGCCCGCGATAGACGTAGCCTTTTTCGAGAAACGTCAGGAATGCCGACGCAATGCACGCCTCGTAGCTCGGGTCCATGGTGAGATAAGGTTTCTCCCATTGCCCGAAAATTCCTAGGCGCTTGAATTCGCGGCGGTGATTGTCAATGTAGCCCGCCGCAAATTCGCGGCAACGCCGGCGAAACTCGGCTGCGGAAACCTTTCCCTTGCCGCCGAGTTCTTTTTCGACTTTCGTCTCGATGGGCAGCCCATGGCAATCTCATCCGGGAATGTAGGGAGTGCGAAAACCGGCCATGGTCCGCGTCTTTACGACCAAATCTTTCAGTACCTTGTTCAGGCCGGTGCCGAGATGGATTTCGCCCGTGGGATATGGCGGCCCGTCGTGAAATATGAATAAAGGTGCGTCTTTTCGCGACTCCAGAATCTGTCCGTACAAGCCCATTTTCTCCCACTCGGTCAATTGCTCAGGCTCGCGCTCCGGCAATTTCGCCTTCATGGGAAACTCAGTTTTGGGAAGATTTAGAGTGCTCTTGAAGTCCGGAAATTTCGCCATCTTGCAGAAATTAGAAGCCCTTTCGCCGTTGCCTAGAAACGAAACCTGCGGTCGCAGACCCTCATGGTATGTTACAATGCTTTTTGTACTATGTCAGCGGCACCGGCCCATACATCCTTTTGATTAAGATAGCGTCTAACTTTATGGGTAGGCGGGGCGTGGGGTTTTAGAAAGACTCTATGCAGGACGGAATCTCGGAACTCGACAAAATCGGACGCTCCACTACGGAGCCAACGCTGCGGCTTGGGCACCTTCCGGCCGAAGTGCATAAGTCTCCCATGAGCAGCCTCTTCTCGAACCTGCGCGACTTCTTGGTCGAGCACCCCGTGAAGGTCCGTCCGGGACAGGCTACCGCCTTCCGCATGCCGGGCTTTGGCGAGAGCCTGGGCGATAACCTGAAGGAATTCTTCCGCGCAGCGCCGCGCGGCCCGGTGAATTCCGATCTGCTGGTTAATTGGGACGGCGGAGTCGGAAGTTTTTGGCGCAACATTCGCGACGCGATTTTTCCTGCGAAGCTTCCGCCATTGGCAGTGTCCAGCAAACCCGTACAGGTCAAAGAAATCTGGTCGAAAGATACGCAATTCACGCGGGTGCAGGCGCTTTCGCTGGCCTTCCACGTGGTCGTGCTGGTGTTGATCATTGTTCCGCTTCTGCCAGAATTGATGTCTCCGCCCACGACGCAAGCCAAGACGATGACCATCACCCGGCTCGAAGATCCGTCGCCCTTCATGCCCAAGCTGCCTGCGGGCGGTAAAAAGGCTGGCGGCGGTGGTGGTGGCGGCTCGCATGACATTCTGCCCGCGAGCAAGGGGCGCTTGCCGAAGTTCTCGTGGACTCAATTTACGCCGCCTAAGGTGACGATTCCTGAAGCCCGTATGCAAATGACTCCCACGGTGCTTGGCCCTCCGGATCTGAAACTGCCCAGCCCGAACACAGCCAATTGGGGCGACCCACTCGGTAAAGTTCTGAATGATTCGAATGGCCCGGGCGGCGGCAATGGAATCGGCTCCGGACAAGGTACGGGTGTCGGAAGCGGCGATGGCGCGGGTGTGGGGCCCGGACACGAGTGGGGCACGGGCGGCGGCTACCCGAGCGCAGGAACGGGTGGGTACGGCTATCCTTCGTGCATTCTCTGCCCTCGTCCCGACTATTCCGATGCGGCTATGAAGGCAAAGTATCAGGGCACTGTTGTCCTGATGGTTGTGATTGGTCCCGACGGTCGTGCGATTGATATCCACGTAGCCAAAGGTCTCGGTCTCGGCCTCGACGAGAAAGCCATCGAGGCAGTACGCAACTGGCGGTTCAAACCTGCTCTTGGCCCGAACGGAAAGCCGGCTGCCGTTTCGGCACCTATCGAAGTAACTTTCCGCCTCTACTAGGCGGAATATAAGACCTCGCATTTTCGCGCGTCTCTTTCTCTCCACGTGGATTCAAGGGCCACCTGTTAACCATCAGGACCAACTCCGTATCTCCGCACATACTGTTCTGCTACGATGAGCCTCATGAAAAGCACATTCCTTACTGCAATTTTTCTGGTTGTTGCTCTACCCTCCGGGGTCCCTCGTGCCGCGGCACAGACCGGCTCGATCGAATTCGTGGCGCGCGCCACGCCTTCCGCGGGAATCGAAGAGCCGGTGCGCGGTTTTCCCTTCTATCTCTTGACGAAGAGCTTCGAGGACATCAACAAAGAGGCTCAGCTTCTCTACCCCAAGCCGGATATGGACGCCTTCATCGACAAGCTGAAGGTCTCGAAGGAGCTAAAGGCCTGGATGAAGAAAAATCACTGGGTCCGGCTTAATGGCGAGGATTTCGTCAACAAGCTCGAAGTGGCGGACATCATGGCCATCCCGGAATTCTTCCAGGCGTACGTGGACCGGAACTCCGGCGATAAGACAATTCCCTTCCCTAACCCCAAATTCAAGGCCTCCGACAAAGTGAAGGACCCGGCGAAATACGACAGACTCGTCGCGGAGTATCGCCAGGCCATCAAGACCTACTTGACCAACAACCCCAAGAGCACCGGGGGCATGGATCTGAATCTCGAAGATATTGATCCCGCCACGGCGTGGGACCAGCTCGAGGAGCGAACCATTCCAGAAATACACCGGCAGACAATCGCGCTCGCCCAATCGAAATATTTTGTGGCGCAGGCTGCTACCGATCTGCAAGGGCAAGGCTTTCTGCACGGGGTCGCTCCAGGGAAATACTGGCTGAGCAGCCTCGATGTCGCTGCGACTATTGGCGACGCGCACCCGCGCTGGGATATAACCGTGATCGTGCGCCCCGGCGAAACGACTTACGTGGCGCTCTCGAACGCCAACGCATTGCCACTCATACACGGCCCGCAGTAGTCGCACTCATCAGGCGAGGGCTTGCATGTCGCGGCCGGAGGAAATCGCTTCCATCATCCGCAGCTTGAGCGCTCCGGACCCAACCCTGCGTGAACAGGCAGCAGCAGCCGCTTTTCAGCAAGGGCGCGAAATGGCGCGACCTGCTGTCGTAAAATGGCTCGCTAATCAGCAATCAGCGCACACGTTCATTCTCAACGAATCCCATTTTCCCCAATCAACCGTCGGCCTGGCCGTCAGCCCCGAGAATTTCGACTTGATTCGAATTGCCAACGGGTCGCCGCGCCTCGCAGACGTCCCTCCGGACCAGGACGCCAAAGAATACGAATTGCACTTTCCCTCTGGCGTTCAACTCGACATTCTGACGAGCGAGCAGCCCGAGGGGCGCGGAGCCATCGCTCGCTTTCTTCAAAAATTCGGCGAAGGAATCCAACAGGTTGAATTGCTGGTGCGCGATGTGGACCAGGCAACGAAAATTCTGCGCGAGCAGTTCGGCGTCGAGGCCGTTTACCCTGCAACACGCCCCGGAGCCGATGGAACGAGGGTGAATTTCTTTCTCGCCGCGGCTCCGCAAGGCAAGAAAGTCCTCATCGAACTGGTGGAAGCCGCCGCGAAATCAAAAGCGGAAGACTAGGCCGCCGGCTCGCCGTCATTCCCCGCTCTGCTCGATCAGTTTCGCGACAAGTGCGGTCCATCCCGTTTGGTGGCTTGCACCCAGCCCGGCGCCATTTTCCGCGTTGAAGTATTCATAAAATGGGATCAGATCGCGCCAGTAAGGATCGTTCTGAAAGAGCGTGACTTTACCGTTGACCGCTCGCTGCCCATCGCGGCGAATAAAAATATGCGTCAGCCGCCGGGATATCTCCGACGCCACATCCCACAGCGTTTCCTGATTTCCCGAGCCGGTCGGATATTCCACTTTGAAGTCGTTGCCGTAATAAAAATGGATCCGTTGAAGCGTCTCGATCAGCAGGAAATTCATCGGAAACCAGATTGGCCCGCGCCAGTTGGAGTTGCCGCCGAAGAGATCCGAAGTGGATTCCGCAGGCTCGTAATCCACTGCATTCACGCGTCCGTGATAGCGTACCTCGAAGGGATGCTGGGCGTGGTACTTCGAGAGCGCGCGAATACCATACGGAGAAAGAAATTCATTTTCGTCGAAAAGATACCGGTAGATGCGTTCGAGCTTCTGGCGGTTCGCGATGGTCAGGAGTAAGCGAGGGCCTTCTTTCGTGCGCTCGCTCATGTCCACGTGTTCGGCCATGTCCGGATGATGTTTCAGGAACCAATCCATGCGGCGCCGGAAGCCGGCAAACCGAGAGATATCCTGCGGCTCGAATGTTTCCGCTGCAAATAACGGGACCAACCCCACCATTGAGCGCACTTTCATGGGCACGGGAGGCGCGTCGCCGATGTGGACCACGTCGTAATAAAAGCCGTCCTGCTCGTCCCACAGACCAATTCCCTCGCCGCCAATATCGTTCATCGCCTGCGCGATATAGACGAAGTGCTCGAAAAATTTGCTGGCCACGTCTTCGTAAGCGGGGTCGTCGCGCGCCAGTTCCATGGCGATAGACAACATGTTCAGGCAGAACATGGCCATCCAGCTTGTGCCATCGGACTGCTCGATGTGGCTGCCCGGACCCAGCGGCATGGACCGGTCAAACACTCCGATATTGTCGAGGCCGAGAAAGCCGCCCTCAAACACGTTATTCCCCTCGGGGTCTTTGCGGTTCACCCACCAGGTGAAATTCAGCAGGAGTTTGTGAAAGACACGCACGAGAAACGTGCGGTCGCGTTTGCCTTCCCGCGTGCAGGCAATTTTGTACACGCGCCACGCCGCCCAGGCATGCACCGGCGGATTGACATCCGAAAAATTCCATTCATAGGCCGGTAACTGGCCGTTCGGATGCATGTACCATTCCCGCAGAAACAGGATGATCTGGTTCTTGGCGAATTCCGGATCGATTCGCGCCATGGCCACGCAGTGAAACGCCAAATCCCACGCCGCGTACCATGGGTATTCCCACTTGTCCGGCATCGAGATCACGTCGGAATTGTGCAGATTCGTCCACTGGTGGTTGCGGCCCAGATAGCGCCGCGGGTCCGGTGGCGGCTGCGTCGGATCGCCCGCGAGCCAGCGTGCCACGTCGTAGTGGTAGCTCTGTTTGCCCCAGATGAGGCCCGCGAACGCTTGCCGCTGCACCAGGCGCGCGTCCTCGCTCATCTTGGGGTGAATTCGTTTCGCGTAGAACTCATCCGCTTCTTTCAGCCGCTGGTCGAAAATGGAGTCGAACGCCGTTCCAAATAATTGTTGCGAGGAAGATAGTCTTGTCGGGTCGTAATCCATCAAGCGAAGCCGGATGGTCCAGCTCTTTCCAGGCGCGATCACTTGGGCGAAATGCGCCGCTGCTTTTGTGCCCTTCTTAGCGGGATTCACGGCGGCGCGCTCGCCATTGATCACGTAGCGGTGAAACGCATCCTTCACATACGGAGTCCGGCTCTGTTCCCCGAAGAGACGTTCCATATTCGTCTCGTTTTCGGTGAAAAGAAGCTCGGGCGCGCCTTCGATGAGTACCCAGCGCCTGCCATAGTGGTATTCGGTGAGGGCCATCAACGCGGTTCCCGGCCGGCTGTCGGTCTGCGTGACACCAGGCGGATCGTATCCCTCACCCCAGCCCCACCGGTTCCGAAACCAAACCGTCGGCAGCAGGTGCAGCGGCGCCGGCTCCGGCCCGCGGTTCCAGGCTGTAATCTGCATCAGAATGTCTTCGGACGTAGCCTTCGCATATTCCACAAAAACGTCGAAGTAGCGGTTCTCCGCGAATATTCCTGTATCCACCAACTCGTACTCTGGAACCAAGCGCCCGCGCCTTCCGTTTTCAGCCACTAGTTGGTCGTATGGAAACGCCGCTTGTGGGTACTTGTAGAGGTACTTCAGGTAGCTCGCCGAAGGCAGGGCATCCAGATAGAAGTAGTATTCCTTTACGTCTTCGCCGTGATTGCCTTCGGAATTCGTGAGGCCGAAGAGCCGCTCCTTCAGGATGGGATCCTTTTCGTTCCAGAGAGCGAGGGCCAGGCAGATGTGCTGGTGACGGTCGCACAACCCAGCGATGCCGTCTTCGCCCCAACGATAGGCGCGCGAACGCGCATGGTCATGCGGCAAATATTGCCAAGCGTCACCATTGGGGCTGTAATCCTCGCGAACCGTTCCCCACTGCCGCTCGGACAAAAACGGTCCCCAGCGGCTCCAATTTACTTCGCGCCGAGCGTTTTCCTCGAGCCTCTGTTCCTCACTGGTCATTCCCACAGTCCTCGGTGCCAGGAATCTCCGCCCAATATTGTCAATCGCGGGGGACAGAACTGAAACCTGTCCCGAGAATTCCTTCGCAGGCGGCAGAGCACTGTAACTGGTGCTCCGCCGGATTGGCAAGCCGCTCGCCATCGCAGACGTAACTGTGGATAGATGCAAGTGGCGCGAGAGCCGCGCTACCCTGTATTCTCTGCGCGCAGTCATTCCACTGAAAAGTGGACGGGAGAGTTCGTGGCCGGATTCACGAGTAGTAAATCGGGAAAATCACTCGTCATCACGCTACTGCTGCTCGTTGCTTCGGCCACCGCTGTCGTTTCGCCGATGTTTTTTCACGGCAACGCCTCCGGACACGATTTCCAATTTCATCTGGCCTCCTGGCTCGATGTTTCCGGACAGTGGCGCGAAGGCATTGTGTACCCCCGCTGGGCGGAATGGGCCAACTGGGGATTCGGTGAACCGCGCTTCGTTTTCTATCCTCCTGCGTCGTGGATGATCGGCGCGGGGCTCGGCTCTGTCTTGCCATGGCGAATGGCGCCGGGCGCTTACATCTGGCTCACCCTGATTCTGGCCGGACTGGCGATGTGGTGTCTGTCCCGCGAGTGGCTGTCCGGCCCGCAGGCTGCGGCCACGGCAGTTTTTTTTGCCGTCAACCCCTACCACCTGGTCGTCGTCTACTACCGCAGCGATTTCGCCGAACTGCTGGCAAGTGCGCTCTTCCCCCTGATGATTTGGGGAGCGCTTCAGATCATCCGCCACGGCTGGCGAGGCGTGCCGTTTCTCTCTCTGGTGTTCGCGGCCATCTGGCTCTCGAACGCGCCCGCTGCCGTCATCGCGACTTATTCGCTGGCACTTCTTTTGGTCGTCGGATGTTTTTTGCGCCGTAACGTGCGGCCGCTAATTTCCGGCGCAACAGCGATGACTGCAGGCTTCGGCCTCGCCGCGCTCTATATCATTCCCGCCGCCTACGAACAACGCTGGGTTCAAATCGCCGAAGTCCTGGCACAAAATTTGCGGCCGGGGCAAAATTTTCTTTTTACTCACGCGAATGACCCAGAATTCGTGCTCTTCAACTGGAAGGTTTCCGGAATCGCACTGGGAGTGATTCTGGTAACTTCTATTGCGGCCGTGTTCGCCGAAAGGTCTCGCAAACAGTTTCCGGAGCTATGGTGGATGCTGGTTGTCCTTGGTTCGGCATCGGCGCTGCTCATGTTTCCACCGACCTCTCTTCTCTGGCGGTATCTTCCCAAGCTGCGCTTTGTCCAGTTTCCATGGCGATGGCTGGTCCCACTTGATGTCGCTTTCGCTTATTTTTTCGTGGCGGCATCCGGCCGATGCCGTCGGCCGTGGGCCTGCTGGTTGGTGTTATCCCTCGCAATTTGCACAATGGCCACGGCAATGGTGAAAGATGCCTGGTGGGATAGTGCGGATATTCCTGTTCTCGCCGCGGGAATCCAATCGCAGCACGGCTATGAGGGTACAGACGAATACGCCCCTGCAGGCTGCGATCGCTATCGCCTGCCTGGAAGCGAGCAATCATCGGACGATGATGATTCGGATCTCTCGAAGCAGCTTCTTGTTGCGCCAACACCACCGATTGCCGAAGTCGATCCGGAGTCAGGAAACGAGATTTCCAGTGGCACGGCGCATTGGCACATTGACCAGTGGACGGCAAAACGCAAGGCTTTCACTGCGCAATCATCGCGACCCACAACTTTGACCTTGCGTCTCATAAATTACCCCGCCTGGGAGGCGCGCCTGGACAACGCAGCGTTCTCGCCCACCGTGCAACCGGGAACGGCGCGGCTTCTGCTGGCTCTCCCCTCTGGTTCTCACCACGTCGAAGTTCGCTTCCGCCGCACCTGGGACCGCACTCTCGGCGCTTCGATCTCTGCCCTCTCCGCCCTCGTCCTTCTAGCGGCACTCGTCCTCGCGCGCAAACGGTGGAAAATGAACATTCCATAACCTGGTCAGTTACTTGGGAAAGCCTTGTAGGGTGAGATCGAAGGTCAGAACAATTTGTAGCCAAGGAAGAAAAGCGTGGTCGCCAGCACCGGCTGCAAGAATCTCTCCGGGATCACTGTTCCCATGCGGCTTCCTATCCAGACTCCCGGAATGGATCCGACGAGCAGCGCGCCGAGCAACGGGAGATTTATGCTTCCAATTCCCAAATGGCCTAGCGCCGAAACTCCCACCAGAAAGAGTGCATGGACGATGTCCGAACCCACGATTCGATTCATTCGCATGTGGGGGTACAAAACCACGAGGCAGGCCACTATCAAACTTCCGCTTCCCACGGAGGTGATGCTGACAAGAAAACCGACCACTGCCCCCAAAACAGAGGTCAGCCAAGCGGGCCTTTCTTGACTCGGCTCATCGCTTTCTTCCACTTTCCTTACGCCTCGTACCGCACGGACGAAGAGGCTCAGGGCCACGCACATGAGCGCAACCGCGAGCAATCGCATGATGAAGCGGTCCATTGCCTCGGACCCATGGCTGCGCAACCTCGTCAAGAAAAGCAGCCCCACCAGGGCGCCAGGGATGCTCCCGATCACGAGCCTCTTGACAATCCTCAGGTCCACGGTTTGTTGCCGGTTGTGGACGAATGCGCCGACCGCTTTCGTCAAAGTTCCCCACACCAGATCCGTCCCCACGGCGATCACCGGCCGGGCCAAACCCAGCAGGATCAGCGCCGGCGTCATGAGTGCGCCGCCGCCCATTCCAGTGAGGCCCACCAGAAAACCGACGACAAAGCCGAGAACCGAGACCCTAAAATCCACTTCTCACCTCTCTGCCGCCGCGTATTGCGCCCGTTCTACTTTTTCCCATGAGCCACATCCTCGAGCGAAGTGTGGTCGAGAATTCCTGCGGTCGCGTTGCGCACGGTCAAAAACACGCGAAACAGTGGGCTGTGCTTCTTGTCGCGCTCCACAAGGCGCCGTAGGGATTCTGCGTCCTCAAAGGGAGCCAGCGGCCCGTCAATCGTGCGAATCACTTCGCCCAGGAAAATCTGAGAGGGCGGCCGCTTCAGCCGGTAGCCGCCTTTTGCCCCCCGGACGCTTTCGACAACGCGCGCATGCTTGAGTTCCAGGAGAATCAGCTCCAGGAATTTTTCCGGCAGCTCTTCTTCGGAAGCGATTTCCCGGATTTTCACCGCTTCTTCGTCGTAGCGCCGCGCCAGCAACATCAGCGCTTTCAGAGCGTAAAGTCCTTTTTGAGAAACGTGCATCAGCGTTCGCTTGGGACAGACTATCCCGAGTAAGTCTAGCGAACTACTATACTATGCATTCAAGATGCCACATAGGGCGGAAATTTCGGATTTTCCTGCCTTCGGACACCGCCGGGAAATTGCCTGCATGTCCTGAGGTATGAGTGATTTGCGAAGTCGGCCCGCTCCAGAACTGCCCCCCAGGCTAGCCTTCATTGACGCTCCGGTTTAATCCATGCCTAATCTTTTTCACTTCGCCGGAATTCTCTTTATCCGGCCGTCGAACTGGGCCGGAATTCTAGGGCCTCTAGGGCACTCGCATCCTGCTCGCTCGAACTTCAAGGGACTTTGTATCAGGTTTTGATGCTCAGAAAGCTTCAGTACTCATAGTCCCTACTAGCGCGGCTTTCTATCTACTCCTCTCATCGCCCGCCTCCGCACCAACTGGGCAACCTGACATCATCCTGCAACTGCAATCAAGAAAACTGTTTAGCAGATGAAATCGCCTGCACATTCTCGCCAATTTTGTTTCCACAGAGCCACCAGATCGCCCGACTTTTCTACATTCAACAATCCTGTTTTCAATTAGATAGCGTCCAGGACCAATTTGGAATTGGAACTGCTATGTTTTCGGCGAGGGCTAGGTGTCCAGCTACACCTACGGCCGGGTGAGTTTTAGCTTCGTGGTTCGCGTTCGAGCAGCTAACAGGGCGGGCGCTTGCCAAGTGACGCGAAAGGTCAGCTTCAGGGAATGACGCTCAGACGGCGGAGCCATAGGCACAAGCAGGGTTCAAAGCACGAGGAAAAACAGATGCTGCGTGGTTTGGTGATATCAAGTTTGGCCGCTTCCCTGAAACAGCATCATCCAGTAGCTGTCCGGATCTCCGAGCGAGCTATATCCTCGGGCCTCATGTTTGCAGTTCTCGCTCTTGCTGCGACGGGGATGGTGGGGGCTGCCGCCCAAGCTGGGCAGCCAACGAATTTTTTGCAGTCGGCCGATGCGAGAACTGTAGCCGCCCTCCATCAGACTCCCACGACATCCCCGGATAAGGGGGCCTCTTCCGCCGCATCTTCCGCTGCCAAGGATCCCAAGGACTCCTCGGTTGGCAGCGATTTCATCATCGGCACCGACGACGTTTTGGCGATCAACGTCTGGAGGGAACCTGAGGTCTCTCAAACCGTCACTGTGCGTCCCGACGGCAAGATCTCGCTTCCGCTCGTCGGTGAGGTCGTGGCCAGCGGGCTCACCCCGAAGCAGCTCGAGGCCATGATCAGTTACAAGCTCAGCAACTTTATGTCGCTTCCCGAAGTTACCGTCATCGTTCATGAAGTCAAGAGTCAGCGCGTTGTCGTGGCCGGTCAGGTTGCTAAGCCTGGATCCTACTTGCTCCAGAGTTCCATGACGGTTTTGGACGCGATTGCCCAGGCAGGCGGCCCTCTTGACTACGCCAAGGTGAAGAGTATTTACGTCCTGCGAATTGGTCCCGACGGCAAAGCCGTAAAAATAAAATTTAATTATCACGACGTGATCCACGGCCGGAATCTTACTCAAAACATTCGCCTCGAACCGCACGATACTGTTGTGGTTCCCTAAATTCTTGGCCGGGGCGTTTGGTATTCGGGCTTGGGAAGCAAATTAACGGGGAGGCTTTCAACGATGAGAGTAAGGATCATGTTGGCGGCTTTGTTGTTGGTTGGACTCACGCTTCTGACCGTCCCCGCATATGCGGGCGATTCGGAAATCGTGCTGGGCACCTCGCTTCAGTCGATTATGTTTATCGGTACGGGGGCTACCGATTCGGTTGGGTTTGATCTCGGTAAGTGTAGCGGCGGAGTCTGCACCCTTTCGGGTGTTGCCTCGGGAACTGGGGCGCTGACATCCAAGGGCATTTACGACATTCTCTCGCCCTCGAACCTCACCCTTGAGCTCACGAACCCCACGACAGGGCTCTGGACTGCCGTCACAAGCGGGAATAGCATCGATTTTAGCTACGGTCCGGGCGGCAGCCTGCTGACGGGCGATTTGAATCTGCTTCAATTCCAGCAGGTATCCTCCAAGGTGAGCGGTGGACAGGCGTGGTATCTCACCTCCGCCGATTTGACCGTTACAGGCGGGTCGCTGGATATAACGCCCGGCATGTCCATGAAGTTGTTCTTCAATAAGGTGCCCGGCTATTTCAACACGCTCCTCGGCCCAAGCAATGCGGGCAAGACCGAGGCAACGAGCTTCGGACATGGCACACTCACCGCTACGCCGGAACCGGCCTCGATCCTCTTGCTTGGCACTGGCTTTCTAGTCATAGGTGGTGTGTTGAGGTCTCGCTTCCGCCGCGTTTCGACCAACTAAGCGCGGGGCCCCTGAGCCGGCGAATTGGCCGCGACACGACCGCGATAGGATTACCTCCCCCCTATCGCGCCCGAGGAGCCGTCAAATTCTCCAGGCTGTAGTATCCTTACCAAGTGCTCTGCTAAACATGCAGCCGGACGCTCCCTTCCCGGTTCACGGGGGCCCATGGCGGAACAGAACTTTCAGCCAAATGTATTTTGAGGGGCTGTGGCGACCTGCCTTTATTTCGCTGGTCGTGCTTCTTCTCTATAGCCCTGTTCTCGTCCGGATGGCTATCCAGTTTTACGAGTATCCCAGCTATTCACACGGATTCTTGATCCCCATATTCTCCGGCTACTTGATCTGGCTGAAGCGCGGTCAGCTCGGCAAACTGGAAAAAGAGCCGTCATTGACGGGCCTCTGGATTGTCTTCGGCGCCGTCGCTCTGCTCTATCTCGGCAGCATGGGCGCAGAGCTCTTTTTGACCCGCATCTCGCTGGTTCTCGTCATCTTCGGTTTGGTGCTCTACTTTGAAGGCAAGCCGACCGTGCGCGCCCTGGCTTTTCCGCTTGGCTTCTTGCTCTTGATGATTCCCTTGCCCGCGATTATTTACAACCGCATGGTGTTCCCGCTCCAGCTCCTCTCCTCGCGGTTTGCAACGGCGGCGCTCGAATCACTCAAGCTCTTCCCGGTGCTTCGTGAAGGGAACCTCTTGATTCTCCCTCGTTGCACGCTCGAAGTTGTGGAGGCTTGCAGCGGAATTCGGTCTCTCGAATCGCTCGTCGCGCTCGCCGTGGCCTATGCCTACCTGGCCGAGCCAAGCATTCCCATTCGCGCCCTCTTGACGGTCGCCATGGTTCCCATCGCCATTGTCGGCAACGGCGTC
>Ga0187781_10003008_pt1 | contig 12716 bp, 10 predicted proteins | sample 0715_SJ02_MP02_2_FD_132447 | JGI IMG/M metagenome (GOLD analysis project Ga0187781, IMG submission 132447) | Tropical peat soil microbial communities from peatlands in Department of Meta, Colombia - 0715_SJ02_MP02_20_MG | ecosystem: Environmental > Terrestrial > Soil > Wetlands > Peat | place...
ATGGGCCAGTCTGATAAGGCCGTTGAGCACCTGCGCGCAGCCGTGAAAGCAAAGGACAATGATCCAATGATGTTGAACAACATTGCCTACGAGTTGGCCGAGAACAAAACAAATCTCGAGCTAGCCAAGCAATACGCGCGGGAGGCGTTAGATAAGCTGGATGGACAATCGTTAAACGACATTACCACTGTGGACACTGGAACTCAGGCCACCTACAAACTCTCCTTGGTTTGGGACACGCTGGGATGGATCCATTTCCAGAGCGGCGAGACAAATCTGGCCGAAAACTTCGTCAGGGCGGCATGGCTTCTCGGACAACAAACGGTCGTTGGTGAGCATCTCGGCGAGGTCTATGAGAAAGAGGGAAAGAACAAGCAAGCGGCGCACCTATACGAATTGGCACTCGCGGCACAACCGGTTCCGAATGTTGGAATGTTTCCGGGCTTAGTGAACGCCAGCACACCCCTGTCAGCCCCAAGCTCTGACCTAAGTGGCTACCAGAAACAGCGGAATGAGATCCTTGCCCGCTACAAAAAGCTTACTGGCAAGAATGCCGTCCTAAACGAAAGCTGGCGTTTACCCAATGGCGAGTGGACGAAAACTCCAGCAGAGGAACTCAGCCAAATGCGTGCGGTGAAGTTGGGGAAACTATCCTCCGTTTCCGGATCGGCCCAGTTTTCGGTGGTTCTCGCGTCGGACAAGACGGAATCAGTGGAATACATCGATGGCAAAGAGTCGTTGAGAACGCTCACGGATAAGTTGAAAGCCACTCACTACCCAATTGAATTTCCCGAAGGCAGCAAGGCGAAAATCATGCGACGGATGGAAGTCAGATGCACTTCAGAAGGCGGATGTATGGCAGTCATGATGCCGCTTAATGAGCCCAAGGGACAATTTTGAGTATGAACCTCCACCCTGAGCGCGCTTTCGGTGGAAACCGCGACCGTGAGGCCGCGGTTCCCAAACTGCCGTACGCCACTAACGGCGCCCTTTCTTAGCTTTCTTTTTGGCTGCTTTCTTTTTGGGAGCGGCCTTTTTCTTGGCCCCCTTCCTCTTCGCCGGTTTAGCTGCCTTCTTTTTGGCCGGCGCTTTCTTTGCGGGCGCCTTCTTCGCCGCTGGCTTCTTAGCGCCTCCGCTGGAGGCAGGCTTGGGGGCAGGCGGCGGTGCGGGTTCGGCGGGCTCGCTCAACTCAGGTTCGGCCATTCCCGGTTCTTCCTCCTCCTCTTCTTCCTCTTCAAAATCCTCTTCGAGCGACTCGCTGTAGGCGCCGCTATCGCCGAAGTCATCGTCTTCATCTCGTGCGTAAAGTGTGGGATCGTTAAACCTCATTGCTCCTCCTAATTTCTTTTTTGGGGCTCCTGGCGGCTTACAGAGGTCGCAAGGTTGCCGAACATAGAAATAAAAAGACCACAAAAAACTGTGCTCAAACGGCGGGCGATTATAGCACGATGTTTGGTGCGGAATTCAAGGAGCGAAATCACGCCGCCTGCTTATCCTGTTATCACACACCAGCAGGGGAAGGAAAGAAGATTCGGAATTTAGGGAAAGAAAAAGCGCGCTTACCAGCGGAAAGCGCGCGTAGAATTCCGGCCGACAGGAGACTACTTCAAACCCTTTACAAAATCGGCAACCGCTTTGGCATCGTCTGGCGAAAGTCCGCTTAAGCCCTTCTTGTGTGGCGGCTTTTTGGCATCATCGCCTTTGGTCAAAAGGTCGGCAATTTGCCCGGCGCTCAGGCTTGTGCCTTTCAGCGCCGGACCAACCTTCCCTTGTCCCTCCGCACCGTGGCAGCCGGCGCATTTGGCTTTGTATGTGGCAGCGCCATCCTGAGCAAATGCGGAGACAGTGAACGATACGAAGGCCACTAAAGACAGAACCAGCTGTATACGAAACTTCATAAGACCTCCTTGAGCGTTGACTTCTTGGGTTCAAGGATTGTAGCGGCAATTTCACACGGCTGTCGAGCGTTTCTGATCTGCAAAGCCCACCCATTCCCAAAAGTGGAAATCGACCGCCCGCGGCGAAAATTTAGGTGAAAACGGGATGAGTGGCCTTCGTCCCGCAAGCGATGGCTTGCAGTGTTACTGGCTCATTCGGACGATTAGGATCATCCCGGGTCGGAGCGTAGCTATATTCTGATTGCTTCGCTTCAGCGCGGCTACAGTAATCTTGTAGGCGCTGGCAATTGAGTAGAAAGTCTCGCCAGACTTCACCGTGTGATGGAGAACGCTTGGCTGCCCCGATGCACCGGCAGAAACGTTGGCGCTCGACCCCTCGGGGGAAAGGTGTTTTCGTACGCTGGCTGTCTGAGTCGACGGGTAATTAGAGGGCCGCTTGGAGGTACTCGTGACCTCCGTGCCCGGAGCGACGGGCAAGTGGAGAGCCAGGACCGTCCGGCCACGAAGACTGTCGCCCCGCAGGCCGTTCCAACGCCGAATCATCTGGGGTGAAATGCCAAAGTTTTCCGCGACGGTCTGAACCGTATCTCCCCTGCGAACCTTATAGCGAGTGATCCGGCGGGCATACGTGGCGTTGTCATCAACCGAATGCTTGCCCGACGCAAGCGGGATGATCACCCGGGCGTCACCTTCCAGGAATGTCCCCTCAAGATGATTGGCTTGGGCAATGGATCGGGCGGTTGTGTGGTACGTTCGCGCCAGCGAAGCCAGCGTATCTCCGGAATGAACGGTTGGATAACGCCACCACGGGCGCATTTCCGTAGGAATATCGGCAATCGCAGCCCTGTACTGTTCCTTCGTGCCTGCGGGCAGATGAAGATCAAACGTACCGTCCTTGGGCGTGTTTAATCGCAGAAGGCTGGGGTTCAATTGCTGTATCTCGGAAGGCGTGACCCCCACGCAATCGGCCACAAGGCGCAAATTAACTGGATAGTTGATCGCCACCTTATCGAATCCAGCCGGCTCGTTCATGGAGACGTCATCAAAACCGTAATGCGACAGATTTTTGGTCATGATGGTTACGGCCAGGATGATGGGAACGTAATTACGCGTTTCCTTGGGGAGAACGTTGCGCCGGTACAGTTCCCAAAAATCGGCATACCCGGTGCGCCTGACTGCGGCTTGCACCGTACCCGGTCCCGAGTTGTAGGCTGCCATGGCGAGATACCAGTCGCCGAATTGCGCGTAAAGGTCGCGCAGGTGGCGAGCAGCTGCGCGGGTGGATTTTTCGGGATCCTGGCGGTCATCCACCCACAAAGAGCGTTGCAGGCCGTAGCCTTTTGCCCGGCTGCCCATGAATTGCCAAATGCCGCGGGCGCCGGCGCGGGAGACCGCTGTAGGCTGGAATCCGGATTCGGCTTGCGCCAGATAAATCAAATCCTGCGGCACGCCTTCTTCCCGCAGGATGCGCACCATCATGTCATGGTAGCGGCCGGAGCGCGCGTAGGCGCGCTCGAAAACTCCGCGTCCCCGATTCGAAAAGTAGCCGATGTACCCCGCTACTTGGTCGTTCATCATCAGCGGCAGGTCCGAGTGGGTGGACTTGATCTCGGCTTGAACTTTCGCCTTAACGCTCGGATCGGCTGAGGGCGTAATGCCATTCGTCTCATCGATTGGAGCTGGTTCGGATTTTTGTGCCTCGGAATCGACGGCCAAATCGGCCAGATTCAGCTGGTTAACCCCTTCGGTGATGCGGTCGAATTCTTTTTGCAAGCGGTCGTCGGAGCGAATGTCGAGTTGGCTTTCGAGCAGGGCGTTGAAGGCTCTGTCGAAGCTCTGCTTCGCGGCATCGATCTGCCCTGCCTTGTAGTTTGCCAGTCCCTCCTGATACTCCTTTTCGACGCTTGCTACCAAGTCCCCCACAGGATCCTGCACTGGGGTCGGCGCGGTCGATGGAATGGCTTCTGCTGGCTGACTCGCCGAATCATGCTGGGAAGAGGAATCTAGGTTCTGATGAGGCCCGTTTGAGCTGCCTGCTGTTGCGGACGAGGCAGCCGAAGGAGATTGCTGCTCACGCAAGGCTGGCGCACTTCCCGGTGGGAGCAGAGAGGCTGGCTTCTGCGCCGTCTGGCAGGAACACAAAATCGCGGCCAGGCCGGCGACAACGGCAATGCGAAATGGGTCTCCTATAACTCGCATCCTTCTATGAAGATAGCGTGTGTTTCTTCGATTGAATTGGTTAAAACCCTATCAAAAATCGTAACTTGCAATAGCCCTCAGGTCAATGCCGCGACAGTTCTGTTCTCCATTACTTCCGGCACTCGGCGATGATTACTAAGGTCCGATTTGTCCCACTTTGAGACGGCACGTCGCTCCGCTCACGCCAAATTGGGCACTCACATCCGGCGCTCAGACTCTCCAGTAATCCGGCCGCCAATTCCGGATCGCCTTCTTGATATCTGCGCGAGAAAGCTTTTCCGAAAGCGCCCTCTGGGCGAGCGCCACCACTTCACCATCCGAGGCAAACCGCAACGCGATAAGTTGATCTTCTGTTAATTCGGGGATGCGGGCACGAAACGCGTCAGGACTGAGCGCGCTCAACCGCAGCCTCTCTTCCAGTCGGATGACCCGGTCCTGGACCTTGAGCGAATACAAGCGCATCTTGAGCAGCAAAATAACCGCAACAACCGCCAGTATGAAGAACGAAGCGGAATGGAAACTAGGGCGGAAAATCAGATGAATCAGTCCGCCGATCGCCGTGAGGCCCACTATCGGCAGAGCCACGAAATGAAAAAGAGGATCTAGACGCGTATGGTTGGCGAGAGTCTGAGACTCCTTCTCGACCATCAAGAAACCTCCTCAAAAACTTCAGCCCATGAATTTATACCTCTATGCGGGAATCGTCAAAGTTCTGAAGACAATTTCGATCAGGATAGGGACCGGGTCCCGAATCGAGACTTCTCATGTAACATCTAAGCCGATATGAAAGCCATTCAAGTCAAACAGCCTGGTGGACCGGAAGTTTTGGACTACGTCGATCTTTCCACTCCGCAACCTAAACCAAACGAAGCCGTGGTGAAACTCGCCGCATCGGGTGTCAATTTTATCGATGTGTATTTTCGCGAGGGGCGCTACAAAACCCAACTGCCGTTTGTGGTTGGGCAAGAAGGAGCGGGGACGGTCAGTGCTGTTGGCACGGAGGTAAAGTCCCTGAAAGTCGGAGATCGCGTGGCGTGGACCGGCATACAGGGAGCCTACGCTGAATATGCGGCAGTGCCGGCGGACCGGTTGGTGCCAATTCCGCAAGGGGTCAGCGACCAACAAGCGGCCGCCACGATGTTGCAAGGAATGACGGCACACTATCTCTGCCACGACACTTATCCGCTGAAGCGCGGCGAAACGGCATTTATTCACGCCGCCGCGGGCGGTGTTGGACTGCTGCTTGTGCAAATGGCACACAATATCGGCGCGCGCGTGATTGCCACGGTCTCGACCGAAGAGAAGGCAGCGCTGGCGCGAGATGCCGGGGCCGACGATGTAATTCTCTACACGCAGACCGACTTCGAAACCGAAACCAAGCGCCTTATGAATGGCAAAGGCGTGGACGTGGTTTATGATTCTGTGGGCAAGACGACGTTCGAAAAAGGCCTGAACCTGTTGCGGCCTCGCGGAATGATGGTGCTATTCGGCGGTTCCAGCGGAGCGGTGCCTCCGTTCGATCTCATCGCCCTTTCTCAGAAAGGCTCGCTCTATCTCACCCGCCCCACATTGGTGAACTACATTGCCAGTCGTGAGGAATTAGTGGCGCGCTCAAGCGCCGTCTTCGGCATGATCGCTGCGGGCAGGCTGAAGCTGCGCATCGAGCATAAATATCCGCTTGCCGAAGCGCAGCAGGCGCACCGCGATCTGCAAGGGCGAAAAACCACCGGGAAGATATTGCTGATTCCGTAGGGAGCAATTGGGGGGCCCCGGACGCCCTCGCCCGGGAAGCGGCGTCAGCACCAAATTACCGAATCGCTCCGCTGAAAAATCTGCGGTAGAATGCTGCCTTCGGTGCAGAAGAACTACCTCTATTACGGCGACAATCTCACCGTCCTTCGCGACCACATCAAGGACGAATCCGTCGATCTCATCTACCTCGACCCTCCCTTTAACAGCCGCCAGGACTACAACGTGCTCTTCGCCGAGCGCGACGGCACCCGTTCCGCCTCGCAGATCATGGCCTTCGAAGACACTTGGGAGTGGAACATGGACGCCGAAGCCGCCTACGAAGAAGTCGTCGAGCGCGGCGGACGCGTCTCCCAGGCGATACAAGCCTTCCGCACCTTCCTAGGGAACTCGGACATGATGGCCTACCTTGCCATGATGGCCCCGCGCCTGATTGAACTACACCGCGTATTGAAAGAGACGGGGTCGATTTATCTGCACTGCGATCCGACGGCGGGTCATTATTTGAAGATTGTCCTCGACGCGATCTTCGGCCCCGCCCAATTTGTCAACGAGGTTACGTGGAAGCGCTCAAGCGCCCACAGCGACACAAAGCAGGGCATGAGGCGGTTCGGAAGAATCAGGGACCTGCTGCTCGTCTACACAAAGTCCGAAGAGCACGTCTGGAATCCCGTGTACACTCCGTATACCGCCGAGTATCTCGAATCGGAATATCGGCACCTTCATAGCAGCGGACGACGATATAAAGAGACGGATGCGACGGCAGCGCGTCCCGGAGGGGATACCGAGTACGAATGGCGCGTCAAGCGGCCCAATGCCGCCGCACAACGATGGGTACCCGACCTCACGGAGGAGTTCAGGAAACCAAGGGAGGAGTGGGAATATCTGGGAGTTCGCCCGTACAACGGGCGATTCTGGGGCTATTCCAAGGCAAACCTGGAGAAATTCTGGAACGAAGGCCACCTAATCCACCGTAAGACGGGGATGCCGCGGATCATACAGTTTGCCGACGAGATGCCGGGTATCCCCTTGCAAGATCTCTGGAATGACATCCCACCGGCCTCGGGAGACGAGAATCTGGGATATCCCACGCAGAAACCCGAGGCTCTCTTAGAGCGCGTCGTCAAGTCGAGCTCCAACGAAGGTGGCACCGTCCTAGACCCGTTCTGCGGCTGCGGCACAGCGATCTCCGTCGCACAGCGTCTCAACCGCCACTGGATCGGTATTGACATTACCCACCTTGCTATCGGTCTGATCAAGAAGCGCCTCGACGACGCATTCGGAGTTGAGGTCCGCGAAAGTTATGAGATCATCGGCGAACCAGCCGATCTCAAAGGAGCAGAGGAACTCGCGAAACAGGATCCTTATCAGTTCCAATGGTGGGCTCTTAGTCAGGTCGGCGCGCGCCCGCTTGAAAAGAAAAAAGGCGCCGATCAAGGCATTGACGGTCGCCTCTATTTCCACGACGAGAGAGGTGGCAAGACGAAACAGATTATCCTGTCGGTGAAAGCGGGCAAGCTTCACGCTACCTACGTCCGAGACCTTCGGGGGGTGGTCGAGCGCGAGAAAGCAGAAATTGGAGTGCTTATCTCAATGGAACCGCCGACCAAACCCATGCTCAGGGAAGCCACTCAAGCCGGATTTTATAGGCCACCCGGCTTGGCCGACAAATACCCGCGCATTCAAATTCTGACCATTGAAGAACTTCTGGCCGCAAAGAAGGTCGACTATCCGCGCTTTGCTGCCGACGCAACATTCAAGAAAGCACCGAAGGCCAAAAAATCTTTCGAAGATCGACAATTGGAACTGAACGGGGACGAACTGGAAGAGCCGTTTTAGAACCGGTAACTACTCTTCATCACGCATATCCCTCACCCATCCGATAATCCCTTTCTTGCCGCCCGGGAAGGCTCCGAGAATCCCTGCGTATTTCTCGAAGGGGTTTGCCTTGGGATTGAACTTTAGAAATCGAGCGTGCTTTAGGTTGCCGGCTGCGATGAACTCAACCCTGTTTCCGGCAACAAGCCCAAGCTGGAGACGTACTTCCTGCGGCACCGTAACGCGGCCTCTCTTGTCCATAACGCCAAGACGCTTTTTGCTCTGCTTTTTCATAGAAAGGCAAAGAGAATACATCGGCCGCTATCGTGATCGGGTGTAGTTTCGCGCATATGCCGGAACGATTTGCTCAGGCAGGATCCTGGAATCGTCAATCGGCTCTCCGGCCTTGATTTCCAGCGGTACCACCCCCGCCCAAGTGGGAAAAGAGTAATCCTCCTCATCGTCGATCGGCGGGCCGGTTCGCACCTTGGCGGAAAATTCTTCGATCGGAACTCGCAGGACGGAGGTCGCCTTCAACTCCTGTTCACTCGGTTGCCGCACGTCGTTCCAACGGCCCGGAATGATGTGGTCAGAGAGGGTGCGAAGAGCCTCCAATTTTTCTGCTGGGTCGTCGACCAGAATCGCCCGTCCAAGGACTACGACTGAGCGATAGTTCATCGATTGGTTGAAGATAGAGCGCGCCAGCACGAGGCCATCCAGCAGAGTGACCGTGATGCAGACCTGCACGCCCGCTTTGATCTCGCGCAACATGCGGCTGGCAGCGGAGCCGTGGATGTACAGATTGTCGTTCTTGCGCCCATACGAGGTAGGAATCACAAAGGGCTGACCATCGACCACGAACCCTACATGACAGAGGAAAGCCTCATCGAGGATGCGGTATGCAGTTTCGCGGTCATACACTCCCCGGTGCGGCTCACGAACGACACGAGTGCGCGGCGTCGGGGTTTGGGGTTGGAACATGGGAAGAAAGCTCCGGCAAGCGCCAAGGATGGACAAAAGACGAGTGTAGCATCAGCGAGGATTTCGCCAGGAACGCCTACGATGTAAAGGAGCTATATGCCGGAGTCCACTGTGTCTGCTTCACTCGCCGACGCAGTTCATCGTGGTTTCACAGAAAGCCGTGCCTTTGCTCAGGCCTTGGCGATTAAGAAGATCCATACCTCGCGGAGCATCCACTAAACCGGTCATCGTTGCTACTTCCGTAGCCATCGCGTCTTGCCTCTCTTTTATACTTCGGCGGTTCCTGACGACCCATGAGGGCCTGTTCAACATTATGCTCTGTTGCACCTACCGCGTAGTCAAAACACGCCGCGCTTGCCAACTGGGGCTATAATACTTTCGTTAGGGCAGTTCGGAAGTTTGAATCGGTCCTGTGGCCGCTTCTCTCGATTCCGGATAGCCGCACAACCTTGCAGCTTGTCGAGGTGATGTTATGACCTGGACGTGGACCCCTTTGATGCTGTGGCTTGCGGTCATTTGGAGTGTCTTTACCGTAGGCTTGATCATCCTCCTCATCTACCGCAGCACACTCACTATGCATGAGGACGATCAATTGTTCCTGGATGAAGCCAACTCGCACATGCAGCAGGAACAAACCGAGCTGCTGGTGAAAGTGAATCGACTCAGCAAACCGGTGTGGGTTTGCGGCGGCGCCTCGGGAGTGCTGTTGCTCGTCCTGCTGGGCATGTTTATTTATCAAGGCCTCAACGCGGTCCAGTAGCGCGCCAGACTTTTGTTCTGGCGCCATTCGATCGCGCGTGTTGCGTGCGATTCAGAACTGTTCTTCTTTTTTGGTTCCAGCGACGATGTGTCGTCGTGCCCGCAACGGGTTTCTACGATGCGATCCCCTTAACCACTCCCATCGCTTTGTATAATCAAACAGTGCGAAAGTGGCGGAATTGGCAGACGCACCAGACTTAGGATCTGGCGGGTAAAACCGTGGGGGTTCGAGTCCCCCCTTTCGCACCAACGCTTCCATAGCCCCTCTCGCTCATGCCTCAAATCCGCGAGGAGCGGTCGCGCCAGCTATTCATTTTAGAAGTTGAACTTCAGCGAGAACTCGATCACGCGCGGCGAGCCGAGCGCAAAAACGCCGGAGCCGAGGCCCAGGCGATTACTGGCCGGCTGCTCGCCGGCTGTGCCGTTGACCGATCCAACCGCGCCGCTCAGGATTCCGCTCAAGGGATTCGCAGGTCCATCGAAGTTGGAGAAATTGAAAACGTTGAAGAATGAAACTCCAGGCTCAATGGTGAAGCTCTCGCGGAATTTGTAAATCCAGTTCAAGCTCGTATCGAAGGCGCGGAGCCAGCCCATACCCGCTTCGTTGGCGGGAGCTAGCGCCTGCGGCTGTTGCACTCCTCCCAACGCTTGCAACTCAGTAAGCGTGAGCACCTGGTTGTTGATTAAAGTTCGCCCGGCGGGGGTGGGTTGGCCTGCATCGGTGCTGTTGTAGTTGTTTATGTAGGTATTGATGTTTTTGGCGTTGACGCCGTGGCCAAAGGAGCCGATGTTGGTTCCGGGAAGAACATCTCCGTAACCGCCGTTGGAGGCGTAGCTACCGTCACCGGTACCGTCGCCGGTGATATCGGTAACGAAAATTCCACCGGGCTGTCCGGTGGGATTCAGGGTGAGCGTGACAGGCAACGGGCTGTAAAAATGTCCAATCAAGCCCAGGCGGAAGTGCATGGGCAGGTCCATGGTGCCGCCGAAGGAAATCTGATTCTTGCGGTCGAGGCCGTTCGGACCCAGCCAATGCTGCGGGTTATTAAAATCGGTGGCGATGTTGATAAAATCGTTGTCCTGCGCCGCTGCGGCATACCGTTGTAGCTGGTAGGAGGCCTGCATATCGAGATTGGAGATGCCGCGGAAGGGATGCTGCAGGCGCTGTTTCAACGACAATTGCAAGGCGTTGTTCTTTGCGAATCCGATCGGGAAGAGCATCTGATTGGAGCCTGTGCAGGGTTGAGTTGGGGTTGGATTCAGACAGTTAATTCCAGGGAAAGCTGCCGTCGGGCAAGCGTAGCCCCCGCAAAGCGAATAGCCGGAGTCAAGGCCGTTGGTAGCAAAATCGGAGATGTTGGCGGGCCGGGCTGGGTTTGACGGTGTGCCGTAGGTTCCGCCGTCGTTCGTCCCATTAGACGGGTCATTTACGCAATTCCCTGAGTAGGTCGAGGCAACGGTCGTTCCCAGTCCGCAGTTTGCCTCCACGGTGGCAATCGCCGCCCGAGCGTTCGCCGGGCTGAAGAACCGGGCATCACCGACGTGATTGGTGTCGATCGCGAGGAGAGTGCGCGTCTCGATGTTACGCAGATAATCGGCGGTGAAAACCATGCCCGGCCTTATCTCATGCTGAATGCCAATATTCATTTGCAGGGAACGCGGACTGACGTAGTTCGGGGCCAACAGATCCGTGCCGGTGGAATCAAGACCGTCGACGAGCGCGGAAGGAAGGTAGGAGGGATTGGGCGCGGCCGAGCCCACTGCAGTGGTTTCCGACTGATAGAGAGCTTGAAGTGAGTTGATCGCAGACGCTGCCTGGCCGATGGGCGCGCCGCAGATGGCGGAAATGTTTGGGGGCGCCTGTCCGTTGGGCATCGTAAAGCTGGTCGGGACGCCGTTCGAGCAGACGGTGGAATCCGCCAAAAACAATCCCGTTGGTAGCCGCGCCGGACGGTCGAACTCGATATTGTTCCAGATCGAGTTTTCGTAGAAAAGACCGATGCCGCCGCGGATGACTGTCTTGCCTTTCCCATTGGGATCCCATGCCACCCCTAACTGTGGAGCGAAGTTATGGTCGGGCTGATTCACGCGATTCCCGAGGTTGGAATAAAACTGATTGTCGAAATATTGAGATATAAGAGGAATGGACGCCAAGTCACTATCGGTTCGGCCGGTGTCGCGCACATAACGTAAACCGAGCGAGACGGTGAGGCTTTGCCTGAATTTCCAAACATCGCCAAAGTAAAGCGAGACGCGATTGTCGGGACCGCTGGCGCCTGCGGGAAAGCCGAAGCCGGGAATTTCGGAGGCGTAGCCCTGTCCGTTGCCGAGGGCGACGGTATTCGCGGGATAGTTCAGAGGATTCGCGGCTCCGCCGGGTAGCGCCAAGCAGGTCGTACCGCAATCGGTGATGAGGGCATTCACCGCAGGCGCCAGTGCCAGAAAACTGGCGAAGCCGCCGCCGAAAATGTGGTTCCATCCGCCACCGTAGCGCAGAATGTGCGAACCAATGGCTTTGCTGCCGTCATATTTAAGTTGGTGATTGGATTGGTAAGTTTGCTGTGGCGCCAGAAAACTTGGCCCCGAGCAAAAATAGTCTGCGCCGGCGGTAAGGCAATCGGGGTCGGTGCCGATGGCCAATTCCAGGTTTGGCTCAGGATTGAAGATAGTGCTTCCCTTGGTCACGTCAACAATGCCGTTGCGAAACTTCATATAACCGAAGCGGATGCTGTGGCTGAAGCTGCCGGTGTTGAAATCCAGGCCCAGCGCGTGGTTCGGCGTGTGGTCTACATTGGCGAAGGGCTGGAACGAGTCGGGAATGAAGGCGAGAACGTCTTTGTTCTCGTCGTAGGAGAAACGGTAAAAAAACTTGTAGTTGTTGGTGATTTGCCAATCCAGGCGCCCCACGGCTTCGGCCTCGCGGAATGGTGAGACGTAGCTGCCGGCGAGCGCGGCGAACGGTCCGCTGGGCAGAACTGGATTGAGCAAGTCCTGCTTGGTGCGTTCAACGTCCGCGAAAAAGAACAATCTATCTTTGAGGATAGGTCCGCCGAAGTTTCCGCCGAATTGGTTGCGCTGGAAGTAATTATCGCTGGCCGCGGGCAGATTGGCGTCGAGGTCTTGATCGCGGAACGCATAATACCCTTCGCCGTGAAAGCGGTTCGTGCCAGACTTGGTGGTGACGTTTACCGAACCGGAAGAGGTCAGCTCGGTCGAGAGATCGAGCGAAGACTGTTGCGTCTGAAACTCCTGAATGTCGCTGGCGGGAACGTTCTGCGTGGTCGTTCCTACGGTTTCATCGCTGATGTCGAG
>Ga0187781_10003009_pt1 | contig 12716 bp, 9 predicted proteins | sample 0715_SJ02_MP02_2_FD_132447 | JGI IMG/M metagenome (GOLD analysis project Ga0187781, IMG submission 132447) | Tropical peat soil microbial communities from peatlands in Department of Meta, Colombia - 0715_SJ02_MP02_20_MG | ecosystem: Environmental > Terrestrial > Soil > Wetlands > Peat | place...
CGATGGCGACCATCGAAGAGACGGCCGTCGCGCTCGGCAACCAGACGTCCGAGGAGTTCCGCAAGGCGGCGGAGGTCCTCGGGAAGGTCGGCCTCACCCAATACGAGGCCCGCGCGTACATCGCGCTCGTGGCCCGTGGGCTCGGTGACGCGGCGACCCTCGCCACGGCCGCCGGGATCCCGCGGACGAGCGCCTACAAGGTCCTCGAGTCGCTCGCCGAGAAAGGGTACGCCAAACCGACCGGCGGCAAGCCAATCCTGTTTCGGCCGACTCCGCCGCTCGACGTCGCGGAGTCCCTGAAGGGCGCAATCCAGGAAGTGTTCGAGAAGCTCGCGCTCCTTCACCGCGTGGTCGCGGAGCACGGCGAACCACAGCTCGTCTACCTCCTGAGCGGGCGCGAGAAGGTCCTGCTGAAGATCGGCGAGCTCCTCGACCAGTCGACCGAGGCGTTCATCCTCACCACTCCCCAGCTCGCGGACCTCCGGGAGGAGCTGGGGAAAAAAATCCAGCACGCCGTGAAGCGCGGCGTCCATGTGACGTTTATCACTACCCCGCTCCAACGCATCCCCGAGGGCGTCGAGTTCGTTCCACGGGAGAACCTTCGGGCCACCGAGGCCCTCTCGGATGGGGCCCACGCCCTGCTCGCGGCCCCCGGCCTCGAGGCGTGCGGGTTCACCGACAATCCGATCCTGATCGCCCACCTCAAGCAGTTCCTCGAAATGGTCCTCGACAAGGGCCCCGAAGAACCCGCACCGTGAAGCGACCGGCGCCCGAAACGCGTCGGGCGCGCTCTCCTCCCGCCGAACGGGTGCGTCGACGCCTTGCGGAAGTGGCGGGACCGGAGGTCGCCGCCACGATGCCGAGCGGCTACCACCGACTCGGTCGGGTGCTCGTCGTTCAGCGACCCGCCGCGCTCGCCCCCTACGATACCCTCCTCGGGGCAGCGTGGCAGAAGGAGCTCGGCGTCACGACGGTGCTCGTGAAGTCCGGTCCAATCGACGGCGAGTTCCGCACGCCCCGGCTGAAGTGCGTGGCCGGCGAGTCGACCGAGACGGAGGTGGTCGAGTATGGGGTGCACTGGCGCTTCGATGCCGCACGCATCATGTTCGCTGCCGGGAACCGTACGGAACGCTGGCGGGTCGGTCGCCTCGTGCAGCCGGGGGAGACCGTCGTCGACCTGTTCGCCGGGATCGGCTACTTCGCCATCCCCGCGGCCCTGCCCGGCCGGGCGACGCGGGTGTTCGCCGTCGAGAAGAATCCCGTGGCCGTGCGCTATCTCCACGAGAACGCCGAGGTCAACGGAGTCGCGTCCCGGCTCACGGTGCTCCCCGGCGACAACCGCACGGTCGACCTGCCGCGAGGTGCGTTCGACCGAGCCATCCTGGGCTACCTCCCGAGCGCCCTCCCCTGGGTCGCCCGGGCGGTCGAATTGCTCCGGCCCTCGGGCGGATGGATGCACGTCCATACGGTCGCCGACGTCCGGACACCGCTCGCGGAGGCTGCCGAGGCGGCCACGAACGTGACTGCCGATGCCGGCGCGACTCCCACGGAACCGGGTCGCGTCCGGATCGTGAAGCCGTACGGCCCGGGGCGAAACCACGTGGTGGTCGACCTGCGGGTCGTCCGTCGTTAGGCGGCGCGAGCCATCGGGGCCTTGGCCCCCAGGGATTTCATCGCCACCGGGAACGCTGCCGCGAATCGCTCGATGTCTTTCGGTGGGTTCGAGAACGAAACGCGGACGAACTTGTTCCCGTGGGTGGGGGAGAGGTAGTTACCCGAGCGGACGAATACGCCGTGTCGGCGGAGCATCTCCTCCTGCACGGCGTCGGGGGTCACCCCGGTCGGCTGGATGTCGATCACCATCATGTTCGCGCGGGACGGGTAGACCGGGAGAGAAGCTCCCGGAACTCCGGCCACGACGTCCCGAATCCGCGTGCAGTTCGCGCGGGTCTGCTTCACGACCGCGCCGATCCATTTCGGCTTCGTCCGGATCGCCGCGAGCGCGGCGGCCTGGGCGAGCACGTTGACCCCGAGGTCGTTCGTGTTGAATCGGCCGATCTTGCCGAGGAGTTCAGGTCGCGCGAAGAAGCCGCCGATCCGTAGACCCGCGAGGCCGCAGTTCTTCGACACCGACCAAATGGTCACCGTTTCCTCCGGGGCCCACTCCGCCGCCAGTGCGTGACCGTCCGAGAAGTCCCGGTAGGTCACGTCGTCGATCAGCGTCAGGTGCCGGTCGTGGGCGATCTCGGCGATCGCCCGTACTTCCTCGCGCGGGTATCCCGAGCCGAGGGGGTTCAACGGGTCGATGAGCAGGATCATCCGGGTCCGGGGCCCGACCGCCTTCTGGACACGGTCGGAGGCGAGCCGGAACGGGGGCGCGTAGATGTCGATAGGCATCGGCTTCGCCCCGCACAGTTCGATGAACCGGTGGATGATGAGGTAGCTCGGGTCCGAGACGATCACCTCGTCGCCCGGCCCCAGGAGCGCGCGGGTCGTCATGTACAGCGACTCCGTGCCGCCGCCCGTCAGGAACGGCCGCTGGCCGCCGAGGCCGAAGTCCTTCTCGATCGCTTCGAGCAGCTCGGGGTCGCCCGAGGCCATCGGGTAGCCTTCGTACCGGCGCTCGTGAAGCGCCTTCTCGACGGCCTCCCGGATAACTTCGGGGGGCACGAGATGGTTCGTGTTCTGGCTCATCCAGACGATCTCATCGTGATGCGCATGCGCGTAGCGGAACGCGTCGGAGGTAACGGTCGACACGGTACCTGGAACCGGCCGCCCCCGCTTAATGACTTTCGTGAAATCCGGCACCTGCCTCGGCCAGGAACGTCGTCACGATACCCGCAGATTGCGGGCGCGCAGCGACCCGGGGGAAACCGTTCTGGCCCAGGAGCGTGACGAAGGAATCGCGGTCGGGTAGCGACTTGAGCGACTGCGGCAGATACCGGTACGGACCCGCGCTTCCGACCGCGCCCCCGAGCCACGGGACGACCCGGTCGAAGTACGCGTGGAACAGCCAGTTCACGGTCCGTGACGCCGGCTCGGTGATCTCGAGCGTGAGGAAGACGCCGCCCGGCTTCAAGACGCGGTGGACCTCCCGGAACGCGGCACCGAGGTCGGAAAGGTTCCGCGCGACGAACGCGTTCGTGACGAGGTCGAACGTTCCATCCGGGAACGGGAGCCGGAGCGCGGTCGCGCGGGCGAAGTCGAGGCGCGACCGTTCCGGTCGGTCGGTCAAGGCGTAAGCGGCGTTCTCGAGCATCGCGCGGGTGAAGTCCGCGCCGACCACCTGGACCCCCGGATAGTGCCGTGTCACGAGGCGCGCGAGCTCGCCGGTGCCGCAACCAATGTCGAGCGCCCAGCGGACGGGAGTCTCCGAACGGAATCGGTCGAGGTCCCAGAGGGCCCGGGGACGCCAGAGGAGGTCGTTGCCGAGCGAGGCGACGTGGTCGAACCATTCGTAGCCCTGGGCGATGTGCGTGAACATCCGGCGCACGTCGCGCTCGAAGCTCGGGAGCGACCGGTCGGGGAGAGGCGAACCGTCGGACGCGCTGGGACCCTCGGTCGCCCCGGCGGTCATCGGCTCGGGCACCCGGGCGCCCGCCATAACGGTGGGGGTCAGGTATCGGCGCCGATCGCCTTCTCGAGCTGATTCAGCCGCTCGGCGAAGTCGGGCCGGAAATTCGCGACCCCGCTTTCGCGGGCTTCGAGGAGCCACCGTCGGGCCTCGGCCTTTTCGCCGCGACCGGCCGCGAGGTGGGCGAGGCGGAACAGCATCTCCGAGATCTCGGCCGCGATGCGCAGTTCACGGGCCATCTCGAGCGCGCGGCGGTAATGGGCCTCCGCGAGTCCCGGGTTCCCGTCCGCTTCCGCGATCATCCCCTCGGTCATCGCGAGCTGCTGGTCCCCGAGGCGGTCACCAATCGGGCCCAGCACCTGGAGCGCCCGCGCGAGCGCCGGCCGGGCGAGGTCCGGGTGGCCCAGCTCCGCCTGCCATTGGGAGAGGTTGAGGTTGCAGTAGCCGATCCAGATCGGCGAGCGTGAACGGTCGGCCGCCTCGATCGCGACCATCAGGTCCCGAATCGCGTCCTGGGGCCGGCCGATATGGTACTTGACGACGGATTGGTTCATCAGGACGCGAGCACGGGCGCCGAACTCGCCGGCAGTGGCGAACAGCTCCGCGGCTCGGCCATAGAGCGAGAGCGCCGGCTCGATCTGCGCCGCGCCGACCGGATAGAGCGTGTTGGCGAGGTCGACGAGCGCATGACCCAGCTCCAGAGGCGTCCCCTCGCGCTCGGCGATGGTCACCGCGGCGCGCTGGTGGGTGACCGCGCGGTCGAATTCTCCCCGCCGCCAGGCGACCGTTCCGACCACCCGGTGCCCGGCCATCAGGTCCCGAGGCATCCCGACCTTCTCGAGTCGTTCGAGCGCCTCGGCGGAGAGCGCCTCCGCTGATTCGTACTCGCTGCGGGTCGCGCGCGTTTGCGCGAGGGCGAGGAGGGCACGACCGAGCTCGAGGTCGGCGTGGCCGGCGCCCCGGGCAAGGGTGACCGCCTCGGTGAGCAGCTCGTCGGACCGGGGGAGCACTCCGAGTTCCTCGAGCAGGCGGCCCTGCTCGGTCAACAGGCGGATCTCGACGCGTGGGTCGCGGTCCGCCCGCCGCCGTTCGGCTTCGAGGGCCCGAGCGACGTGCGAGACCGCCGTTTCGAACGCGAAATCGCGGGTCGCGGCGCGAGCCGCCTTGAGATTGTACTCGACCGCCTTCGCATCGTCCCGTCCCAGGTAGAAGTGCCGTCCGAGCTCCGAATCACTCGTGCCCGTCTTTCCCTCGAGGGCGTGACCCGCCCGGGCGTGCAGGATCCGGCGCCGTGTCTCCGTGAGCCCGGCGTAGATGTCGCGGCGGACCGGCTCGCTGACGAATTCGTAGACCTCACCGCCCTTCTCCCGCACGAGACCGTCATGGACGAGTCGGTCGAGGCTCTCCGTAACGCCCTCTTCGCCGGCCCCCGCCATGGCGGCGAGGCTGACGAACTGGAACTCCTTGCCGAGCACTGCGGCGTAGGTGAGCACGCGTCGCTCCCGGTCTCCGAGTCCCCGCACTCGGTCGAGGAGCATTTCCGTGACTCCCTGGCCCCCCTCGAGCGACCGAGACGACGTCGTGTACCCGGTCGTCGCGCGGACGAGCTGCTCGACGAACAGCGGGTTCCCGTCGGTCTGAGCGTGCCATCGGCGGACGTCGTTCCGGTCGGGAATCCGTCCGCCGAGGATCCACCCGATGAAATCCTCCATCTCGACCACATTCAGCGGTCGGACGGGCATCGTGAGGATGCCCGCGGCCCCCGAAAGCGACTCGACCGCGTCCCGCGTCCGCTCGGGAAGGTCGGCCGATTCGGCCAGGGTCGCGAGGAACGCGACACGGCGCTTCGGGAACTCGCTCGCGAACAGGCGGAAAAACTCGAGGGTCGAGTTGTCGGCGAAGTGAAGGTCATCGACGGCGATCAGCATCGGGCGGTCCTGCGCCCTCTCGAGCAGGTGGTGCTCGAGGCGAGCGAACAGTTCCTCCCGGCTCGAGCCGAGTCCGTCGACCGGGCTGACCGCCGTGAGGGCGAGGGCCTGGTCGAGGTCGGTCATAGCGGCGTCCGAAGCCCCGTCCGAGGCGCCCGCGGTCCCGGCAGAGCGTCGCTCGGCCCGAGTTCCTCCCGAGCGCCCCCCCCGCGACGTTGCCCATGCCGCGCTCGTCCCAGCCTCCCCCGCAGCGCGTTCGGACTCGAGCAGTTCACGCAGGAGCGCGAAGGCCGGAGGAAGTTCCTCGGGCAGGGCCCGGCCCGTGAGGACCGTGAACCCGCGCTGCCCGGCCCGCTCGACGACCGCGTTCAGGAGCCGGGTCTTCCCGACACCGCCCGACCCGATCAGGAGCATGCCGGTACCGACGCCGTCGTGCGTTCGACCGAGCAACCGGTCCGCCTCCTCGAGGATCTCCTCCCTACCGAAGATCGGAGGGGGGGCGTTGCCGCGCGGGGCCCGACCGGGAATCATCGTGAAAACCAGCTCGCCGCTTCCTTAAAAGCCTCGTTCGTCGGGGGGGTCGTTCGCTTCGGCCCGAGCCGGGGCCGACGGAGAACTCTCGGGTGCGGAGGCCGGCGCTGGCCGCGCGCCAATCTGGACGCCCAGCTCGAGGAATTGCGAGGTCAACATCGGCCGGAGGTCGGGCAGACTGAGGTCGGCCGCCACCATGTACGCCCGGCGAGCTCCATCGAGGTCGCGAGTCTTGTAGCGGAGCCGGGCCAGGCGGAAGGCCGCTTCGGCCTCATCCGCGGGCAGCTCGTGTCGGCGGCAGATCTCGAGCGCCGTCTCGTAGGCGCGTTCCGCCTCTTCCCAGAGGCCGCGTCGCTCGGCGATCAATCCCCGCACCGATTCGACCCAACCGCGCCCGAGCTCGTCCGACGTGTGTTCCAGGAGCCGGCCGACCTGCTCGTTATCGCGCTCGGCGTCGTCGATCTGACCGAGCGATAGGCGTAGCTCCGCGCTCGCCACGAGCGACCGCGCCGCCGTGCGACCGTCATGGGCGAGCGTGGCCGTCGCGGTCGCCTTTTCCAGGAACTCGAGGCCGTCCTGAGGTCGCGCTTCGCCGAGGGAGGTGCCAAGATTGAGGTAGGCTCGGGCGATCTCGTCCTCGTCACCCGGGCGTCCGAGCAGCTGGACCGCACGCTCGTACCACGCGATCGATACGTCCCGGACATCGGGACCGAGCTCGGAGAAGGCGTTGCCAAGGTCGACCGCGAGGCTGCCGAGCGGCCGGGGGTTCTCGCTCGCCACGAGCAGGTCGAGCGCCTGCATGCATTCGTCGAGCGAATCCCGGTACGCGCCGCGCCGGAAGGCGATGCGGGCAAGCAGGCGATGCGATTGGGCGCTCCCGACGCGGTCATGCGCCTCGTCGAACAGGTGGAGCGCGTCGGTTCCGCGCGCGACGGCCGTATCGAGGTCCAGGGTCTCGCGTGCGACCTCAGCCCGAGCGAGGAGGAGACGGCCCCGGGTGCGTGGCGAGGCCTCCCCCAGGTGCTCGAGCGCCTCGGTGAACCGAAGGTCGGCCTCGCGGAAGTTGGCGAGCGAATAGTAGAGGTCGCCCAGCTCCTCGGCGACCTGTGCCTGCTCGCTCCAGTGCTCGCCCGGCAAAGACGCGAGGTCGAGGAGCACGCGCTCGAGGTGGTGCGTGGCTACCTCGGGCTCACCGGCGGCGCGCGCCGCCTCGGCGGCCCGACGATTGTACTCGTACGACTTCACCGGCACCTTCCCGAGGAAGTAGTGCCGACCGAGCTCGGTGAGCACGGAGAGGCCGGGGTTCGGATGGGCCCGCTCGAGCGCTTCGCCGATCTTCCGGTGCAGCACGCGTAGGCGGCTCTCCGTGAGTGAGCGGTAGATGCGCGCCCGGTCCTCCTCTTCTGCGAAGGCGAACCGTTCGCCGCCCGCGCGTTCGACCAGAACGCCTCGATGGACGAGGCGTTCCACCTCCTCGGCGAGCACCTCTTCATCCATGCCCATGGCGCCGAGCAAGAGCGAGAATTCGAACTCCGAGCCGATGGCGCTCGCGTAGGCGACGATGCGATGCTGCTCGGGCGTCAGCGACCCGACCGGTCCATGAGCGCCGCCGTCCGGGGTCCCGGTGCCTGCCCCTCGCTCCGCCATGAGCTTTGTTGATAGTCGTCGGTCGGAATTAAACCCCTGCCGACGAACCGGTCCCGGCCGCGGCCCGGGTCCCGGCGTTCCCGCAAGGGTTATCTAACGCCCCCCAGGTCGGCGCCGCACCATGGCGGCGCCCGAAACGAGCCCCCCTTCCGCCCCCGCTCCACGCCTGCGGGAGATGTCGATCACGCGGAAGGTTTCGTTCTGGGGATTCGCCACGCTCGTCGTGCTCGCGGTCGCGTTCTACGTCTGGTGGGGGGTTTCGTTCGGGGTCTGGATCGACAACGGTGTGTATGCCGTGACGATCACGCTCCTCTTGTTTGGACTCGCCGGCATGTGGCTCGTGCTGCCGAACCCCCCGGCGCCACCGGCGCCCCGCACGTAACCCGCCCGACGCTAGAGTGGGCGGCCCGCGATCGCCCAACGAATCCCCGAGCTCGAACGACAGACGACGCACGCGGTGGGCGGTTCGAGCGAGAGAGGGAGTTCAGTCTCCGGCGTCCCCAGCAGTCCCCCGTCGATCGCGGTCTCGATGGCGTGGCCGCACTCTTCCGAACCGCACCAGGCGACGATGGCCACGTGCGCGTACCCCTTCAGCTCCTCGAGCGAGGTGACGATCTGGAACTCGTCCCGGTAGGCCGCGAGCGCCTTCTCCCGGAGCGCGTGGTCGAACTCGTCCAGGACCCGGTCGATGTCGCGTTCGAGTGTGTCCAGCGCGACCGTCTGCTTGCGCCCGAGCCGGTCGACCGCGGTGGCGGTCCGCCCGGCCGCTTCCCGGCGGCCGACCTCGAGACGCAAGGGAACTCCCTGGAGCTCCCAGCGGTAGTACTTGGCCCCGGGCCGTTCGTCCCCGGAGTCGAGGTGCGCGCGGCGGCCGTGGGCGACGAGCCGCTCGGCGATCTCGCGCGCGACCGTCTCGGGCCCGGGACCGGACTCCGCGCTCGGGATCGGCACGACCACCACCTCGTACGGTGCGATCGCCGTGGGGAAGGCGATGCCTTTCGCATCCCCGTGGACCGCCACGATCGCTCCGATCAATCGTTCCGACAGGCCGAACGTCGTCTGGTGCACGAGCCGCTGGGCGCCGTCCACATCCTCGTAGCGAATCCCGTAGGGAGCCGAGAAGTTCTCCCGATAGTGGTGAACGCTCCCGATCTGCAGGGTGCGACCCGCGCCGACCGGGATGTCGAAGGCGATCGAGTAGGCCGCGCCCGGGAACTTGTCCCATTCGGGCCGTCGGATCGCGACGTACGGGAGCGCGAACGCGTGTGCCATGCGGCCGAAAGCATCGAGGTTCGAGCGGACCCGCCGGTCCGCGGCGGCCTCGTCCACCTGACAGGTGTGCTCCTCGAAGAAGTGGATCTCCCGCACCCGGAGGAACGGGCGGGTCGTCTTCGTCTCGTAGCGGAAGGTGTTCACGATCTGGTAGACATTGAGCGGCAGGTCGCGGTGGGAGCGGACCCACAGCGCGAAGATGGGATACATCGCCGTCTCGCTCGTGGGTCGCAGGACGAGCGGCATGTCGAGGTCGGAAAGGCCCCCTTTCGTGACCCAGTAGACCTGGGCGTCGAACCCTTTGATGTGTTCTTTTTCCTTCGCGAACTCGTTCTCGGGGATCAGCGCCGGGAACTCGACTGGTGACGAACCGGTCGCCTCGATCTCGCGGATCATCACCTCATCGAGGTGGCGACGGGCGAGGAAGCCGTATGGGGTCCAGACGTTCGCACCTTTCACGCCGTAGCGCTTGTCGGTGAGGTTCGCGGCGTCCACGACGGCGAGGTACCAGTCGATGAACGCAGCCTTCTTGTCCGGCAGCTCGGGCATGGGGAACGGGAAGAGGGGAACCCCGGGAGTATAAGCGTATAGGCCCGGCGCCGTGCCATTTCCGACGGAGCCGCGAGCGGGGTGGCAGGCGCGCGACGGGATGCGCCTCCGGGCGTCCGGCGGGTCGCCGGGTCGACACCAGTCGACGCAAGTTGTTAAGCCGTGGCCCGGCCATGTGTCGAGGGCCATGCGCCTCGTCGTCTGCATCGACCGCGACGACGACCTTGGCCGCAAGGCCTCGGTCGCCGGCCCGATCGTCGGCCGTGCCGGTCTCATCGACGCCGCGGTCCGCCTCGCTACCGCGGACCCGGAGGACTCGGACACGAACGCGATCTTCGCGTCGGTGAGCCTGCTCGACGAGCTCACCGGGGCCGGTGAGGACGCGGAAGCGTGCATTCTCACCGGGTCGCCGAAGGTCGGGGTCCTCTCCGACCGACGGATCGCCGACCAGTTTGACCACGTCCTTGCCCAGGTGCACGCCACCTCGGCCTACCTCGTGAGCGACGGGGCCGAGGACGAATACCTGTTCCCGATCCTCGCCTCCCGCATCAAGGTCGACGGCGTCCGACGGGTCTACGTTCGCCAGAACGCGAGCATCGAGTCGACGTACTACACGGTCGTCCGCGCGATGAAGGACCCGAAGCTCCGGGCGAAGACGATCCTGCCGGTCGCCCTCGTGCTCCTCATTCTCGGGCTCGCGGCCGCGGGAGGGGTGCTCCTGTGGGGTGTCATCGGCCTCGCAATCGTACTCGGCATCTACCTCATCTTCTGGACGTTCGACATCGATGAGGCGTTCATCGACTCGATCCGGTCCGCCTCGACGGACATCCGGCAGGGGTCCGTCGCCTTCGGCTTCGGACTCTTCTCGCTCGCGCTCGTCGGGGTCGGCTTCCTCTCCGGCTACAATACCTACTACGCGAATCTCGCCCAGCCCGACATCACCCGGATTCTCCTGTTCCTCGAAGCCGGGCTGTTCTACTGGATCATCGCCGCGCTCGTCTGGGAGAGCGGCCGGGCAATCCGCCGCCGCTTCTCCCGCGGGCGATGGCCCCGCACGTGGGTCGTGGCGACCGTATCGATCGTCGGGATCGGCTGCGTTAGCTACGGGATCGTCTTTCTGGTCCGCTATCTCGAGAAGACCTCACCGATCCCTCAGCTCGCTCTCGTGATCGGTCTCATCGCCACCGGCTTCGGTCTCGTGATCGGCGCGGGGGTCCTGCAGCAGTATTTCCGCTCGGCCGCCCAGCGGGCGATCGCCGACCCGACCTCGTAACGCCCCGGACCTCTCCACGCACCCTAGTCCAGCGACACGTACTTCGACACTCGCTCGAGGTCCTCGAGCGGCACGTCGAGCCCGGCGCGTGTGCGGAGGGTCTCCCGGACCACCGCGACCCCGCGGCCGTACTCGAGCGCCCGGGTCGCGAGCGCCGCCAGGTCTTCCCAGTAGTTCCAGGGGAAGACGACCCAGACCCAGCCCGTGCGGGGGATCTCCTCCGCGAAGTAGGTCGGCACGAACTTCGAGTGCGCGATGTGCAGGCACGCTGCGGACTCGAGCCGCGCGGGGTGCTGCTCCGCCACGTGGGCGACGGCGAGCGCCAGGCTCTCCCCGGTGTCGGTGATGTCGTCGACGACGAGCACGTTCTGGCCGTCGACGGGGCCGCTGAGGCCCTCGGTGAGCTGCGCCTTCCCGTCCGGGGTCGCCGTGACGCCCCAGTGCTGGGCCCGCAGGGAGACGATCCGCTTCACTCCGAGACGGTCGCTCAAGAGCCGGCTCGGTACCCAGCCGCCCCGGGTCAGCGCGACGATAGTCTCCGGGACCGCTGAGGCCGAGCGGACCTTCTCGGCGAGCCGATCGGCCCACCGGTCAACGTCCGCCCAGCTCGTCCGGCGACAGCGGGGGAGGTCGGCCATCCGGGAGGTCGAACCCCGCCCCGCCCTTTCTTCTTTCTCTCGACGTCCGGTCTACGGGTAGATGCCCCGTACCTTGATCGCGTCGACGACCCGCTGGATGGCGAGCACGTACGCGGCGGTCCGGTTGTGGACCTTGCGCTCGACGGCGACCTTGTGCACATCGTTGTACGACTGGACCATCACATGCTCGAGGCGCTCGTTGACCTCGGCCAGTGGCCAGAAGTACCCTTGGATGTCCTGGGCCCACTCGAAGTAGCTCACGGTGACTCCGCCCGCGTTGGCGAGAATGTCGGGCAACACGGTGATCTTCTTCTGGAAGAACACCGAGTCCGCCTCGGGGAGGGTCGGGCCGTTCGCGGCCTCGGCGATCAGCTTCGCGTTGACCTTGTCGGCGTTCTTCGCCGTCAGCTGGTTCTCGAGCGCGGCGGGGACAAGGATGTCCACCTTGAGCTCGAGGAGCTCCTCGTTCGAGATCGACTTCGCGCCGGGGAACCCGACGACCGAGCCGGTCTTCGCCTTGTGCTCCTCGAGGGCGTGCGGGTTGAACCCGTCGGCCTTGTAGATTCCGCCCTTCGAGTCGGACGCCGCCACGATCTTCGCGCCCTGCTCGTCGTTCAGGAGGTCCGCGCAGATGCTGCCCGCGTTCCCGTAGCCCTGGACCGCGACCGTCCCGTTCTTCACGCGGACGCCCGAGTCCTTCGCCGCCTCGCGGATGACATAGGCGCAGCCCCGGCCCGTCGCTTCCCCGCGGCCCTGGCTGCCGCCGAGGGCGATCGGCTTGCCCGTCACGACCCCGGGCACGGAGTAGCCCTGCAGGATCGAGAACGTGTCCATGATCCAGCTCATCGTCTGGCCGTCGGTGTAGACGTCCGGCGCCGGGATGTCGCGCTCGGGTCCGATGATGCCCGAGATCTCCGTCGTAAACCGGCGGGTCAGGTGCTCGAGCTCGGTCTTCGACATGTGCTTCGGGTCGCAGATGACGCCACCCTTGGCCCCGCCGTACGGGATGTTGACCACGGCGCACTTCCAGGTCATCCACGCCGCCAGCGCCCGGACCTCGTCCAAGGACACCTGCGGATGGTAGCGGATACCGCCCTTGCACGGTCCGCGGGCCATGTTGTATTGGACCCGGTAGCCCGTGAAGACCTTGTACTGCCCATCGTCCATTCGAACGGGGAAGTTGACCGTCAGCTCCCGCTTCGGGTGCTTCAGGACCTCCCGCATCCCGCTGTCGAGACCCAAAAGGTCCGCAACGATGTCGACCTGCTTCTTCGCTGTCTCATAGGGATTCGCTGCCACTGGAC
>Ga0187781_10003010_pt1 | contig 12715 bp, 10 predicted proteins | sample 0715_SJ02_MP02_2_FD_132447 | JGI IMG/M metagenome (GOLD analysis project Ga0187781, IMG submission 132447) | Tropical peat soil microbial communities from peatlands in Department of Meta, Colombia - 0715_SJ02_MP02_20_MG | ecosystem: Environmental > Terrestrial > Soil > Wetlands > Peat | place...
CAGGCAATGAAGCGGCCACGCTTGCCAAACTTGATCGACAGCGGCTTGCTGCACTTGGGGCAGGCTTCGTCCAGGCTTTCGGTAGTGACTTCGGCGCGGGAAATGCTTTCCTTCTCGGCAATCTGCTTGGAGAAGCCCTTCCAGAAGCTGTCCATCACCGGCACCCACTCACGCTGGCCGCTGGCAATATCATCCAGCTGGTTTTCCAGCTTGGCGGTGAAGTTGTAGTCCACGTACTGGCTGAAATGTTCAGTCAGGAATTTGTTGACGATGTCGCCGGTATCGGTGGGCAGGAAGCGCTTCTTGTCCAGAATCACATATTCACGGTCTTTCAGCGTGGAGATGATGCTGGCGTAGGTGGAAGGACGGCCGATGCCGAATTCTTCCAGCGCCTTCACCAGGCTGGCTTCGGAGAAGCGCGGCGGTGGCTGGGTAAAGTGCTGTTCGCCATACAGCTTGTCCACTGGCAGGCTGTCGCCTTCTTCCAAGAGCGGCAGCTTGGCGTTGTCTTCGTCCTCGGCATCGTCCACGTCTTCTTCGTAGACCGCCAGGAAGCCGGCAAAGGTCTGCACCTGACCGCTGGCGCGGAAGATGCCTTCGCCCACGCTAATGTCCACGCTGGTGGTGTCAAACTTGGCCGGGGCCATCTGGCAGGCCAGGGTACGCTTCCACACCATGTCGTACAGCTTGAACTGGTCGGTGGTGAGGAAGGGTTTGACCGATTCCGGCGTACGCAGGATGGAAGTCGGGCGAATGGCCTCGTGCGCTTCCTGAGCGTTCTTGGACTTGTTCTTGTAGGCGACCGGGTTCTTGGGCAGGAAGTCGTTGTTGAAGGTGTCGCCGATATAGGCGCGGATTTCTTCCACGGCTTCGTTGGCCAGTGCCACCGAATCGGTACGCATATAGGTGATCAGACCCACCGTGCCCTGACCGATGTCGATACCTTCATACAGCTGCTGCGCGGTACGCATGGTGCGGTCGGTGGTCATGCCCAGCTTGCGCACGGCTTCCTGTTGCAGTGTCGAGGTGGTGAAGGGCGCGGCCGGGCTGCGCGACTTCTTTTTCTTCTCGATGCTGGTCACGGTGGCCGGCTGGCCTTGCAGGCGAGCCAGAATGCCGGCGTGTTCGCCGTCATTGGGAATGTCGAACTGGTCCAGCTTCTTGCCGGCCAGGGTCGTCAGCTTGGCGGAAAACTTGGTACGGCCCTTGTGGCTGTCCAGGTGCACCGACCAGTATTCCTGCTGCACAAAGGCCTTGATCTCGTTTTCGCGTTCGCAGATCAGGCGCAGCGCCGGGCTTTGTACCCGGCCGGCAGACAGGCCGCGGCGGATTTTCTTCCACAGCAGCGGCGACAGATTGAAGCCGACCAGATAGTCCAGCGCCCGGCGTGCCTGCTGGGCATCGACCAGATCCTGGGCAACGTCGCGCGGGTTGCCGATGGCTTCCAGTACGGCGTTCTTGGTAATTTCGTGGAATACCACGCGCTGGGCGGTCTTGTCCTTCAGCAGCTTCTTGCTGTTGAGGATTTGCACCAGGTGCCAGGAAATGGCCTCGCCTTCGCGGTCCGGGTCAGTTGCGAGGTAGACGTGATCGACTTCGGCCACGGCCTTGACGATGGCGTCCACGTGTTTGCTGTTACGGGCGATCAACTGGTATTTCATGGCGAAGCCCTTTTCAGGGTCTACTGCGCCGTTTTTGGGTACCAGATCGCGCACGTGACCGTAGGAAGCCAGAACTTCAAAGTCCGGTCCCAGGTATTTCTTCAGCGTTTTTGCCTTGGATGGCGACTCAACGATCAAGAGGCTGGTGGGCATGTTTTCGTTTCAGTGTGTACCGGAAACATCCGGTTGATAGCGGTTCTATCTATCAAATAAAGCAAGAGTGCAAATAAAACAAGAGCGCGTTTGGCGCTCTTGTGCAAAATTCCGTGCTGTACCGTCCGTCGAGGCAGGATGGTAAGCCCGTGCTCAGGCACTGACAAGTCATTGCATGGTCGGTTCGCCATGAATGGCATTCAGCAGTTCTTCGCCCAGCAAGACGGGCAGTTCCGCCTTCTGCGTCCATAGCACCATCAGTGCCACCAGCTTGGCAGAGGAGACATTGATGTCATCGTCCGGCAATTCGAATAGGCGATCAATCACCATTTCTCGCTGGGATGGCGACAGCGCACCGTGATCTTCCAGAAACTGGATCAAGCCGCGGACTTCGGTGGGCAGTCTTTCCAGCTCGGCCTCGGCATAAATGCGCATGCCACTGGCGTCATCGGCGCTGGCATAGAGTCCATCTACCACATTGGTGACATTGTCCAGCCAGTCCAGTGCGTCGTTGATCTCCTCATCCTCGAAGCCGGCGGCTTCCAGTTGGCGCATCAACATGCCCCGATCGCCAAAGGCGTCCGGGTCCCGGTACTGCTCGAACAGATAAGTAAGAACGTCAAACATCAGGTCTTCTTCAATGAAATACCACAAAATCCGGTCTGGATCAGACCAGCCGCTGGAAACGGCCACAAGGCAGCCGGCCCAGCTTGCCATCCAGCTCCAGCTCGAGCAGCATCGCGTAAAGCTCTCCCTGCGTCAACCCGAGTTGTGTCGCCAGCGCTTCGCTGCTGACCGGATCAAAGCCGATTTGTTCCAGAATTTGCTGCTGCTCCCCATCCTTTTCCGCAGTCGCTGATGCAGGTGCAGGTGCAGGTGCAGGTGCAGGTGCAGGAAGGGACACTGCCGCTGTCAGCCGGCCCACTTCATCCAGAATGTCCTCGACCGAGTCGATCAGCCTGGCCCCTTCCTTGAGCAGGCGGTGACAACCACGAGACTGCGGGCTGTGGATGGAGCCGGGCACCGCCATGACCTCCCGCCCGCATTCCGCGGCCAGCCGCGCGGTAATCAGCGAGCCGGAATGCACATCCGCTTCCACCACCAGGCAGGCACGCGTCAGCCCGGCAATGATGCGGTTGCGCCGCGGAAAATGCCCTGCCAGCGGGCCGCTGCCTAGCGGAAATTCGGACAGGATCAGGCCGGCGCTGCCAATCTGGTGGGCCAGGGGGCGGTTGCTGGCGGGGTAGACACGGTCAATGCCGGTGCCAATCACGGCAATGGTCGAGCCATCCGCCTGCAAGGCACCCCGGTGGGCTGCAGCATCAATCCCGCTGGCCAGCCCACTGACGATGGTATAGCCATGTTCTGACAACTGGCGGGCAAATTGTTCGGCAATCTGCCGGCCGGCTGGCGTGGCGCTACGGCTGCCGACAATGGCCAGCAGCGGTTGCTGCAATAATTCGCGCCGGCCACGGGCAAACAGCAAGGGCGGCGGAGAGGCCGTTTCTGCCAAGGCTTGTGGATAGTCATCGTCCTGCAGGCTGATCAGGCTGCACTCTTCTTGCTCGGCCCACTCCTGCGCGGCAGTCACCGCCGCCGCCGCTACTCTGTCGCGCAAGGCGGTGGCAGCCTCCTGGCCGATCAGCGGCGATGTCTGGCTGGTACTGGCGGCAACAGCCTGCTCGGCCTCACCAAACCGGGCAATCAGCTTGAGCAAGCCAGCCGGGCCAATGCCCGGAGTCAGTGCCAGGAGCAGCCAGTCCGCGCTGGTCTTGCTCATTCCAGATCCGGCGAGCCAACCACATCACCAACATCGGTGGTGTCGGCGCTCTCCATGACCAGACCGTAGGACACCTTGTCAAAGACACGGTAGACAAAAATCTTGCCCACGCTCTCACCGGGCAGCAGCACTTCTTTCTTCTCGCCGCTGGTGGTTTCAATCGGGATGAGCTTGGCTTTCTTGAATACGGCAAACACATTGCCCGGCTCCACGCCTTCACGGCTGCCGCGATTGATCACGACATTGGAGAACTGGGCAGCACCGGCCACCCCATCGTAGATGGAGATGATCTTGCCTTGCAGCTTGCTGTCTGCCGCATGCGGGACATAACTGGTGAACAAATCCTTGGGCGACTTGATCAGATGGTCTCCGGCCTGGACCTCGCCGGCCACACTGGTGACCCGCAGGCTTTGTACGTCGCTGCCCAGTTTGTCCACGACCATGTCGCCACCGTAGTTGACTTCAAACCCCAGGTTTTCCTGGGTATCCGGGTCAATCAGTTCCTTGCCCAGCTGATAGGCTTGCCAGGTACCGGTTTCGCTGATGCCGTTGGCGTAAACCCGGTCTCCGGGGCCAAAGGCGATACGCTGTTCCGGGCCGGCAATCAACCTGGGGGAGTGGCTGAATTCTTCTGCATTGACCACCAGTGGGCGACGTAAAAAGGGTTCTATCGCCTTGGCCGGAATGCTGTAGATGGCCTGGTTGATATCCTCCATGCGCACTTGTGGCGAGAGCTTGACCTCATCCTGACCATTGTTTTGCAGCAATGCCAGTTTGGGCACACCATTGACGTAGGTGAGTACCAGCACATCGCCCGGGTAGATCCAGTGCGGGTTTTTCACTTCGTTTTTGTTCATCTGCCACAGCCGGGGCCATTTCCATGGGCTATTCAGATAATGACCAGCAATACCCCACAGGGTGTCGCCCTTGACCACGGTATAGCGTGCGGGGGCGTCCGGCCGCAGCGTCAGCGTGTCGGAAAAAGCCGGGAGAGCCAGTCCCAGAGCCAAAGCTAGCGATATAATACTTTTACGCATGAAAAGTGCCCCAATATTGAGTATGACGAGCGCCCGCGAGCGCTCCTTTGACAAACGAGCATGCGTCAGACACGTCCATTATCGGCGTGCTGATGGCATTACGACAACCTGGAGCAAGAAAACCGATGGCGCTGCTGAACATTTTGCATTATCCGGATGCGCGACTGCATACCGTGGCCACGCCGGTCGACACTTTTGACACGGCCTTGCAAACCCAGATCGACAATATGTTCGAGACCATGTATGAGGCCAAGGGCATTGGCCTGGCTGCCACGCAAGTGGATTACCACCAGCGTCTGGTGGTGATGGATATTTCCGAAGAGCACGATGAACGCCGGGTTTTCATCAATCCGGTCATCCTGGAAAAAGAGGGTGAAACCGTATACGAGGAGGGCTGCCTGTCGGTGCCGGGCATTTATGACAAGGTGACCCGTGCCGAGCGTATCAAGGTCCGTGCGCAGGATGCCAGTGGTACGGCGTTCGAACTGGAAGCTGACGGTTTGCTGGCCATCTGCATCCAGCATGAAATCGATCATCTGGATGGCAAGGTCTTTGTCGAATACCTGTCCGAATTAAAGCAGGGCCGTATCCGTACCAAGCTGAAAAAGCGCGAAAAGCAGAATATGTAATCGCCTGGCCGTAGCCTGTCCTGTAACGACAGGCCGGCTGGATCAACAGAGTTGACGAGACACGGCATGCCCGGTCTCTTGTTTTTTCGGGTTCATGATGAAACTGATATTTGCCGGTACGCCGGAATTTGCCGCTGCGGCGCTGGCTGCCTTGCTGGATGCCGGACATGAGATACCGCTGGTTCTGACCCAGCCGGACCGGCCGGCCGGTCGTGGCATGAAGCTCAAGCCCAGCCCGGTCAAGGAATTGGCACTGAGCCGTGGTTTACGGGTAGAACAGCCGCTGACGCTGAAAACTGAAGAGACGCAGGACATGCTGCGCGAGATCGGTGCCGATGTCATGGTGGTTGCGGCCTACGGCTTGCTGCTGCCCAAGGTTGTGCTGGAGATTCCGTCGCGGGGCTGTCTGAACATTCACGCCTCGCTGCTGCCGCGCTGGCGTGGTGCTGCTCCCATTCAACGGGCCATTCTGGCTGGGGACGCGGAAACCGGCATCACCATCATGCAGATGGATGTGGGCCTGGATACCGGCGACATGCTGTCCGTACACCCGGTGGCCATTGGCGAGGCGGACTCTGCGGCCAGTCTGCACGACAAACTGGCCGCCTGCGGTGCCGCTGCCATTGTCAGCACCCTGGCTGAGCTGGATGCCGTGACGGCAGTGGCCCAGCCCGAACAAGGGGTGACTTACGCCCACAAACTCACCAAGGCCGAGGCCGAAGTGGACTGGACGCATGCGGCTGCCGATATCGCCCGCGCCATTCGTGCTTACAATCCGGCTCCCGGTGCATTCACCCGCTTGGAAGGAGAGGCACTCAAGCTATGGCAGGCGCATGCCATTGACGGTGCAGGACAGCCCGGCGTGGTACTGCAGGCCGATGCAAACGGCGTGGTCGTGGGCTGCGGCACCGGCCTGCTGGTGCTCGAGCAATTGCAGGCAGCCGGTGGCAAACGCCTGGCTGCCCGCGATTTTGTCGCGGGGCGCGGCAATCTGCCGGGAACACGCTTAGGGGTGTAAGCGTCTGACAGAGGCAGAGCACAGGAGGAATATATGAATAATCTGTTCAAGACGGCTGTCCTGATGGCCGCTTTCGTGGCATTTCTCGGTTTTATCGGCGCCCTGGTCGGGGGCAAGAGCGGGCTGATCATCGCCCTGCTGTTTGCCGCAGGCATGAATGTTTTTGCCTACTGGAATTCCGATCAAATGGTGTTGCGCATGTACAACGCGCAGGAGGTGGATGCCAGCAGCGCACCGGAATTCTACGGACTGGTGGCCGAGCTGGCTCAGCGCGCCGGCCTGCCGATGCCACGGGTTTATGTCATCCATGAAGACCAGCCCAATGCCTTTGCCACCGGACGCGACCCGCAACATGCCGCAGTGGCTGCCACCACCGGCATCATGCGCATGCTGGACTACCGCGAGCTGCGTGGGGTCATGGCGCACGAGCTGGCTCATGTGCAGCACCGCGATACCCTGATCTCGACCATTTCCGCCACCATGGCCGGTGCCGTATCCGCGCTGGCCAGCTTTGCCATGTTTTTTGGCGGGCGCGACGAAAACGGCCGGCCGGTCAACCCGCTGGCCGGCATTCTGGTGGCCATTCTGGCACCATTGGCCGCCAGCGTGATCCAGATGGCCATTTCCCGTGCGCGCGAGTTCGAGGCAGATCGGGGTGGTGCGGTAATTTCTGGCGACCCATTGGCCCTGGCGGCTGCATTGCAGAAGATTGAGTACTACGCTCAAGGTATTGCCATGCCCACGGCACAGGCGCATCCGGAAACAGCGCAGATGATGATCATCAACCCCTTGGCCGGGATGAATATGGGTGAGTTGTTCCGCACCCATCCCCATACCGAGGAGCGCATTGCCCGCCTGCATGCTATGGCGCGTGGTGCCGGCTGAACGTATCATCCGCCCCTGGTGACAACTCAGGCCGGTGCCGCAAGTGGCAACCGGCCTTTTCATACGGCGAGTCTTTCATTCTCGCCGTTTGCAATTGAAAGTTCTGACATGCATCGCATACAGCAACTGGCCGCCGACGTGCTGGGCCAGGTGGAAGCAGGCCACACTCTGACCGAGGCCCTGGGGCAAGCCCAGCGCAGCGACTTGACGCCACAGGAGCGTGCCGCCCTGCAGGACATCTGCTATGGCAGCCTGCGCCAGCTGGCGCGCTTGCGTTTCTGGTTGCGCCGGCTGGTACCCAAGGCCTTGCCCGAGCCCAAGCTGGAGCGTGTGCTGCTGGTAGCGCTCTATCAACTGGTGTATACCCGCGCGGCTGAATATGCAGTCGTCAACGAGGCGGTAAAGCTGGCCGAGCGGATGGCCAAAGGCAAGTTCAAGGCATTGGTCAATGGTGTACTGCGCAATTTTCTGCGCCAGCGTGAAGAAATGCTGCGCCTGGCCGACAAGGATCTGGAAGCCAGTACCAACCATCCTCGCTGGTGGATCAAAGCAGTACAGCAGGCCTACCCGCAGCAATGGTCGGACATCCTGCAGTGGAACAACAGCCATCCTCCGATGAGTCTGCGGGTAAATCTGCGTAAAACCACGCTGCAGCATTCTCTGCAGCGGCTGCTGGACGCAGGCATGGCGGCCACGGCGCTGGATGATCGCAGCGGCATCATGCTGGACAAACCGGTCAATGTGCGCGAGCTGCCCGGTTTTGCCGAAGGCGAGCTGTCGGTACAGGATTGGGGCGCGCAGCAAGCCGCTGCGCTACTGGATTTGCAAGCCGGTCAGCGGGTGCTGGATGCCTGCGCTGCGCCTGGCGGCAAGACCTGTCACATGCTGGAATTGGCTGATATCAGCCTGACTGCACTGGATATTGATGCCCAACGGCTGGCCCGCGTAGCGGAAAACCTGCAGCGTGGTGGTTTGCAGGCCAGCCTGCTTGCCGCGGATGCCAGTCAGGCTGCCGCCTGGTGGGATGGACAGCCCTTCGATCGCATTCTGGCCGACGTTCCCTGCTCGGCCTCCGGGGTGGTTCGTCGGCACCCTGACATCAAATGGCTACGCCGGCCCGGTGATTTTGCCACGCTTGCCCGCCAGCAGGCGGTGATGGTTGACACGCTGTGGGGGCTACTCGCCTCCGGCGGCAAAATGCTATACGCTACGTGCTCGATTTTTCCAGAAGAAAACCAGCAGCAACTGGCAGCATTCTTGTCGCGTCATGCCGACGCCAAGTGTCTCCACCAGCAGCAGCTGTTGCCCTGTGAGCGTCATGACGGTTTCTATTACGCGCTGCTTGAGAAACATTAGCCTGCTGATCTGGCTGGCAGTCTGTGCCGTGCCAACGGCACAGGCTGATGCTATTGGAATTACTGCGCGCAGGGCCGATGCCGAATTGACGACAGACGGCCAGCTTTCCTTGAGTACGCGTTTCCAGACTCGCCTGCCCGGCAGCCTGAATGATGCGCTGGAACAGGGGGTCACCCTGACGTTCCGGCTTGAGTTCGAACTGACGCGGCCTCGCACCACCGCATACTATCTGAACCTGACCGGCTGGTTCGAGCCGCATGCCAGCCTGTCCTTCAAGCTGGCTTATCAGTCGCTGACCAACCGCTACCGGGTGACCATCGGCAGCTTTTCCAGTTACTACCGTAGCCTGAACGAAGCCATGGGCGCCGTCGGCTCCATCCAGGACTGGCGTGTGCTGCAAAGCGGAACCCTGGATGGCCGGAGCCCGGGCAGCGTGGCCGGACGGGTCCGCCTGGTGCTGGATATCGGTGAATTGCCCAAACCCTTCCAGCTCAATGCACTGGGTTCTCCTGACTGGAGTCTTGCCTCCGGCTGGACCACCATCAGCGTGAAAGAGGGGAGCTGATGCGCTATGCCACCGTTGCCCTGGCCACATTTGGCGCCATCATGCTCTACCTGCTGGCCGTGGCGACGGGCAATGCCTCCAAGCTAGCAGAATATTACTGGTGGGTGTTCGGCCTAAACAGCCTGCTATTGCTTGGTTTGCTGGCGGTGGTGGGCCGGCAGCTGCTGCGTCTGCGCCAGCGGGTCAAGGGGCGGGTATTCGGTGCCAAGCTGACCCAGCGGCTGGTATTGATGTTTGCCGTGGTGGCCCTGGTGCCTGGCGCACTGGTGTTTACCATTTCGGCCCAGTTTCTGACCCGCAGTATCGAGAGCTGGTTTGACGTGCGGGTAGAGTCTGCTCTGGATCGCGGACTGGCGCTGGGCAAGGGCGCGCTCAACTACGTGCTGGAAGATGTGGGCCGCAAGAGCCGCGTTGTGCTGGATGATGTGGATGACATGCCCATCGGCCTGCTGCCGGCACGGCTGGAGCGCCTGCGTGAGCAATTGGGGCTCAGGGAAATTGCCATTTTCGACAAGTCGGGCCAACTGCTGGATTTTGCCAGCAGCAATGCCAGTCAACTGCCACAGCCGCCCGCGCGTGAAGTGCTGCGTGGCTTGAATTTACGTCAGCCCAGCAAGACCATCGAAAACGAGAATGGTGGCCTTTCGCTCAAGGTGCTGCTGTCATTTCGCAATCATGATGAAGCATGGCGGGTACTGCAGGTGGTGCAGACCGCCCCACAGGGCATTGCCCATGATGCCGAGCAGATCGAAACCGCCCGTGCCGAATACCATCAGCTGCTGCTGTCGCGCGATGGCCTGAAAACCTTCTACATGCTGACGCTGGCGCTGGCCTGCCTGCTGGCCCTGACTTCGGCCCTGGCTTTTGCACTGTTTCTTTCGGAACGCCTGTCTGCCCCGCTGTCCGAGTTGGCCGCAGGGACGCGCGCCGTGGCACAGGGCGATTTTTCCAAACGCCACCCGGTGTACCGCCGGGATGAACTGGGCATGCTGACCACCCTGTTCAACCGCATGACCCAGCAACTGGATGAAGCGCGGCAGATTGCCAATCAAAACCAGCAGGCACTGGAAAGTGGCAAGTTCTACCTGGAAAGCATTCTGGCCAATTTGTCGGCCGGGGTCATCGCGCTTGACGAAGACTGGCAGCTGCGGGCCGCCAATACCAGTGCCGGGCGGATTTTGGGCGTGGATTTTTCCGAATTGATGCCTTATCCGCTGAAACAGTGGTCTACACGGGTGCCCGCACTGATTCCGCTGGTCGACACCATGCTGCAGCATGGCAAGAACAAGCAGGAGGAAGACTGGCAAACCCAGCTGAATTATGTCACCGGTCAGGGCGAGCGCAGCCTGCTGGTACGCGGTGCACGCTTGCCGGAACGCTCCGGAAACGGTTATGTTGTGGTGTTTGATGATATTACCGAGCTTGGGCGAGCCCAGCGTGATGCCGCATGGGGAGAGGTAGCCAAGCGTCTGGCCCATGAGATTCGCAATCCGCTGACGCCGATACAATTGTCGGCCGAACGGCTGGCGATGAAGCTGATGAGCAAACTGGATGGCAGCGATGCCGACATGCTCAAACGCTCCACCGATACCATCATCAAGCAGGTAGCAGCATTGAAGAATATGGTGGATGCCTTCCGCGATTATGCGCGCGCGCCGCGTATCAAACTCACGGAGCTTGATCTCAATCAGGTAGTTAGGGAGGTTGCCACGCTGTATGAATCCAATCCGGCTGTTAAGATTGAGCTGGAAGACAGGCCGCTGATGATCATGGGGGATGCCGCATTGTTACGGCAGGTATTGCACAACCTGATGCAGAACGCACAGGATGCAGTCCTTGACGTTGACATCCCGATGATTCACATTAGCAGCCGACAAGAAGGAAGAAACGCGAGCGTCTGTGTGCAGGACAACGGGCCGGGCTTTCCGCCCGACCTTCTGCCACGTGCGTTCGAACCCTATGTGACCAGCAAGCCCAAAGGAACCGGGCTGGGACTGGCGGTGGTGAAAAAGATAGCGGAGGAACACCATGGTCAGGTCATCTTGGGGAATGGCGAGCAGCAAGGCGCGCGAATTCTTCTCACCCTGCCATTGCTGGAGGCCTAATGCGTAGCAGCGATATATTGATTGTTGATGACGAGATCGGAATCCGTGAACTGCTCTCGGAGATCCTGCAGGATGAGGGATATACGGTAGCCTTGGCGGAAAACGCCGAGGTAGCCAGACAGCTACGCAACCAGACGCGTCCCGCGCTGGTGTTGCTGGATATCTGGATGCCGGACTGTGACGGGGTGACCCTGCTCAAGGAGTGGGCCAAGTCCGGACAACTGAACATGCCGGTGGTGATGATGTCTGGCCATGCCAGCATCGATACGGCGGTGGAAGCCACTCGCATCGGTGCCTTCGATTTTCTGGAAAAGCCGATTGCCCTGCAAAAACTGTTGACCACGGTTCAGCGTGCGCTGAAATATGGCGACATGCAGGCCAACACCTCGCTCAATCTGGACAAGCTGGGGCGCAGTGAGCCCATTCAGGAGCTGAAGCGTCAACTTGAACGCGTGGCCAAGGTCAAGTCCCCGGTTCTGCTGACTGGCGAACCCGGTTCCGGTTTCGAACTGGTGGCACGCTTCTTCCATCAGGGAAATACGCCATGGGTGACACCGGCCAAGCCGGAACAATTGGCAGATACCCCGCTTGAGTTGCTGCAAAAAGCCAATAACGGGGTGTTGTTCCTGCCGGAAATCGGGCAGTACAACCGCCGTGTGCAACAGGGGCTGCTGTTCCTGTTGTCCAAGCTGGACCGCTTCAATGTGCGTCTGCTGTGCTCTTGCAGCCGGCCGCTACAGGAACTGCTGGTTGATCCGGAATGCGATAACCGTCTGCTGACGGCGCTATCCAGCGTCATCGTGCCGATTCCGCCGCTGCGGGAGCACTCGGAAGACATCATTTTCATCGCGGAACAAATCCTGATCGAGCTGGTGGAGTCCAAGCAGGTCCCCAACAAGAAGCTGACCACGGCGGCACTGAATGCGCTGCGTCAGTACGACTGGCCCGGCAATCTGGAGCAGCTGCGCAGCATCATCAAGAGCCTGGCGCTGACTTCAGAGTCCGATGATGTCGATGCACCGGAAGTCAACAAGGTGCTGGCGCAGTTCCGGCATGAGAAACCGGTGGAAGAGTCCGGCTTCGATTTCAACATGCCCTTGCGAGAATTGCGCGAGCAGCTGGAGCGACGCTATTTCGAATACCATATCTCGCTGGAAAACGGCAATATGAGCCGTGTGGCGCAGAAGGTAGGCTTGGAGCGCACGCACTTGTACCGCAAGCTGAAGCAGCTAGGCATCAAGTTTGCCCGCAAGGTGGTGGAGGAATAGTCCTCGCCCTGCATGCCCGGACGCCAGCCTTGTGCTGGCGTTTTGTTTTTCCGGCTAGCTTGCCGATTTGACTAAGCGTTGACCCCATGACAGATCTGAACGATGCAGCCCTGCTGCGCTATAGCCGGCACATCCTGCTGCCGGAAATCGACATTGAAGGCCAGCAGCGGCTGGCTGCTGCCCGGGTGCTGGTTATCGGTGCCGGCGGGTTGGGCTCGCCGGTGGCGCTTTACCTTGCCAGTGCCGGTGTAGGGCAGA
>Ga0187781_10003012_pt1 | contig 12709 bp, 13 predicted proteins | sample 0715_SJ02_MP02_2_FD_132447 | JGI IMG/M metagenome (GOLD analysis project Ga0187781, IMG submission 132447) | Tropical peat soil microbial communities from peatlands in Department of Meta, Colombia - 0715_SJ02_MP02_20_MG | ecosystem: Environmental > Terrestrial > Soil > Wetlands > Peat | place...
GTTGCTCAGTAGTCTCGGCGGTCTTGAGAATTTGGCGTGGATGCCAGTCACCAAGCTGCACGTTTTGGAGAAAGTGCAAGAACTCGCCTGTGCCGCCAGCAGCCAAATCTTCATACAGACGGTCGAACCAAGCCCTGTGCCCCACACGCTCGTCGCTAACGTCGTAGACGACGTTGCGGCGATCCCGGACACCCGCCGCGACAGCATGGTCGTGATTTGTGGTCGCGATAATCTTGAGGCGGTTAGGTATCCGCCGAACACTTCCATACTTGCGTTCGACCTGAATGGTGTCGCCGGTCACGAGCGACTTGAACTTGTCCGCTGCCTTGTGATCGCGCGCCCACATGATTTCTTCGGCAAGCGCGAATGACACGGTTTCAAGCCAGTCATTAAAGTTGCCTAACAGCCGCTCCTTGTTGTCAATAAGCGCGCCATGCTGCCCGAAAATATCGAGCATCACTTTGCCGAGGGTAGTCTTGCCGGTACCCTGCTTAGGGCTTTTGAGCATGATAACGACGCCGGAGTGCCTCTCCACGTTTTGCACCATCCAAGCAAGCGAGCGGATCAAATATTTGAACTTCTTTTTGTCGCGTCGGCAGATTACTTCCCGAACATGTCGGAGAAGTCGCCGCTGCTTCTGCCAGCCTTTGCGCGCCTCTACACCAAAGCCACGCCAAAGGTTGTACTCGGTCGGGTCTGTCGTACCTTCGGGCTTGAATACAAGTCTCCTTTGGTGTCGCTTGGAGCTTTCCTTCCAGAACTTGTCGCTCGGAACCAATCTGACGGCAGTGCCAGTGCCGACTTTGACAAAGATGTTTTGTACCTCAAGCTTGAACTGCTCGGGCGGGGTGAACGCAATTGTGCCATCGTCGTTGATACGAAAAATGGCAGTCTCTTGATTGCTCTTGCCGATGAAATAGTGCGAGTTAAGAACTCTGAGCGCATCGTCAGCAGCATACTTGCCCCCAAGGAGCGGACTACGCCAGACCGACGGAAGCGTCGCAAAACCCGTTTCTACGTGCGCCGCGCCGTTAGATTGTTCGTTGGTCTTGCCGCCGCGCTCGTCTTGGTGCCCTGCTGGATGAGCCCCGGAACCGTCTGGCGTGCCGATGATGGAATGAAATGGATGCGTCACTGTCGTTCTCCATCGTTAGACGGCGATGGCTGGCGCGGGGTAACTTCGCTTACCAGTTTGTAGTCCTCACCGATGATGATCGTGATGGTGAACTTTTCCCCGGACGGTGCGGTATCTGGTCCACTGTCAATGACTTGTCGTAGTTCCCTCGCCGCTTCAATGCGGTGACGCGGGGCGATCTGTTCGTCAGTCAAAATGCTATTAAGGATGTTTGGTGCCTGGGCAAAATGCAGCCGCGCCGCTTCTTGCGCACGTTCGCCACTAGAAATGCGACGCGCACGCTCCGCTCGAACCGCATGGAGCAAGGCCGCATTGTCGGCCAGGCGTTGCCAATCTTCATCGCTCAGTGCCCATTTGCGTTTAATGTCGCCTTCGGACAGCAAGTCTTCTGTGTTGCGGGCGCAGTCACTAACGAACAACCGGCCAACGTCGGTGTCGAGAGCTACCATGACGCCGCGCAGCACGACGCTGCCCGAACCTGCCGCGATAATTTTGCTAGCCTCGTGCGTATTCATGCCAGGCTCCTAATTTCGCGTTTTTTCAGCATTTTGCCTGCGTCGCTGTCTGTCTTTAACATCGGTTGCACTGCACCTAGCGAGCCAAGGTGAATGCCGCTTCGCTCAGGCGGCAGCATCGCCGGCGAGCATTCTTTCGAGCGCCGCCAGCGGCACGAGCAGGCGGCGTCCGATGCGAATTGTCGGGATTTCCCTGCGTTTCGCCGCTTCGTATGCCGACCCCCGAGAAATCCTCAGGATTGAAGCGGCTTCATTAAGCGTGACGACGCGACCCCTAGGCTGACTTGGTGTCGAGTTCTTAGTCATAGTCTTACTCCGTTGTATTTCGTTCATTGCTAACCCATCTATTATACCACACATACACCCTGTGTCAACCCGGTCTAGGATGTGTCGCAATTGATCCGAACTGTGACGATAATACGTGTGCAATAACAATAGCTTATTGATCATCAAGCAATCAAATACGATCACGTTGTGACAAAGGCCATTTACGCTTGATTAAGTGTTGACGTGTCACATCATGTGATGTATAGGTACAATCCATAGTGTATATGATGAGCCTTGGTCGGGACCACAAAATGAAAAAGCGAAAATCCACGCGCGAAACCAAAAACATGATCCAGACGGCGCTCTGGCTGCCGCGCGACGTGCATGAAAAATTAAAGAGAGAGGGTGGTGAACGCGGACTAGGGGACAAAATCCGTCGGCTAATTGACGAGGCCATGGCTGCTGCTGACGCCGCACAAACGCCTGACAAAATTACTGGTGCGCTGCTTGATCAAATCAAAGACGTGGCGAGCAATCTTTCGAGCGAAGAGCCACTGTGGGCTAATCGCGCCCTCTTTGAAGTGTTCAGGGTGGCAGTAAATGGGCTGCTTGACGGCCATCAGCCACGCACGGAAGCGACGCCCGAAGCTTGGGCCAAGCTTAAAGCCATCTATGGCGATGACAGGCCCGAGGTAATCGGCCTCATAATCGCACGCCACACAATGTACGCCTATGATCGAGAGCGGTACGGCGGGGCGCTTTTGGACAAGCTAAAGGATCGCAAATTTGTAGATAAGTTAAGGGAAGCAAGTCATGCCGCAAGGACATATACGAGCGCAGGGCGAAGGCTCTTGGGAAATCAAGTTCGACTTGGGCCGCGATCCCATGACGGGACGAAGGATAACGAAATACGCGACGTTCCGCGGCACGAAGCGAAAGGCACAGGAGGAACTGACCCGACTTCTGAACCTACGAAATGAAGGAAGTTACGTCGAGCCCACTAAAATGACGGTGGCGCAGTATCTCCATCATTGGCTCGAAGCTGACATTGATCGTCGGGTTGCTGCCCGCACGGCTGCACGGTATCGAGGGATCGTCGAGAAGAACATCATTCCTAATCTCGGCCACGTGCCCATGCGTAAACTAACCGCGGTACATATTGAAGCCTTCGAAGCCAAACTACAGCGTGAGGGATGGGTAAAGCCGCAGGCCAAGCAAAAGACCAATGAAGGCGAACAAGCGCCGATCCAAGAGAAGCGCGGACTATCCTCACAAACTGCACTACATGTTCACCGCGTACTGTCCCAGGCACTCGGCCATGCGGTGAGGGTTGGCGTTTTGTTCAAAAACCCCGCTCGGCAAGTAAAGCCGCCACGTCCACCGTGGCGTGAAATCAAGATACTCGACAAGGGCGAGATTACGGCCCTCGTCAATGCCGCGAAAGGAACAGACCTCTATGTGCCGATCCTTGTCGCCGTTACCACCGGGATGCGACGCGGCGAACTGCTTGGCCTGCGCTGGTCGGATATTGATTGGAAGGCAGCCTCGCTGACGGTCAACCAGTCACTTGAACGGATCAAAGAAAAATACCAATTCAAAGCACCGAAAACCAAGACAAGCCGACGAACGATCAGCCTGCCCCGGAGCGCAGTCGAAGCTCTGCGGGCCCATTACAAGGCGCAGCTTGAATTGCGATTTAAGCTCGGGCTCGCGCGCGATTCCCGCGCACTTGTGTTTTCTCAGCCCGATGGCAAGCCGATGGATGCAGATACCCTCAGCAAATCCTTTGGTCGCCTTGTCGCTACCACCAAGGTGACACCGATTACATTCCACGGTCTGCGGCATACCCACATTAGCCACCTGCTCATGGACGGTGACCACATCAAAGTCGTTAGTGAGCGGGCTGGCCACGCGGACGTAACCACCACCCTCAGGGTCTACGCCGCCTATATCCCACACATGCAGACCGACACAGCGCTGCGGGTGGACGCATGGCTTCGCTAGCGACTAAGAATGGCTAAGTCGGAACTCCCGGGTGGGAATCGGGTGGGAAACGCGGTAATGAGAAAGACGGCTCTGCCGCTAACGTATTGAAAGATAAGCCTGGTCCCGTAGCTCAGCAGGATAGAGCAGCGGTTTCCTAAACCGAAGGTCACAGGTTCGAGTCCTGTCGGGACCGCCAGCATTTTCAATAACTTTCGTCAGTACGCATTTCTTCTTCCCGTGGCCATTGCAACAGCGTTGCAACAGCGCGGGATGAAATCAGCTTCCCTAACCTGTTGCGGCACTGAACTGGCGTGCGGTTGCCCAAAGAACCCTCTTGGTCAGGCACCACCGGTGCCACAGGTGCCCCCTCAACGACTCCGTCAAAGCTGCGCCGTCACGCAGACCCTCCCCCGCGCTGGACAGGGCGGGGTGGCCTCTCGTTAAGTGTCCCTTTAAATAGATCGAAAGGAAGAAACGCATGGGCGGCAAGACGTGGCGTTACAAGCACCACCTGCTGATGCGGAAGCTGCGACGCAAGCACAAGCTGAAAAAGCTGACGGCGAAAAAACGGACCTGATCATCTCCGTCCTAATTCCCCGTGGCGCTTGTCCTAATTCGGACAGTACCTAGAACATTCCGTTGTTCCTTGCCCATTTTGGTATGCGGCGTTCATTTTGATCGCACGCCTTATATACGTCGCGTCGTCCGGACCCTCCCCCCACGCTGGACAGGCAGGGGCCTTTCGCGTGCGCAAACCCGGTTCGCAAATATCTAGGACCTAAAAACCTCTCTTAAGTTTTTGTTTACTATTGCTGTCGTCGCGCCGGTGATGGCGTACCTGCAACAATGCCGCTTCATGTCGTCAACGATTTGTCCGGTAGGTCGCGCATACGGGGAGCCGAGGTCATGACTGATGATAAGACGCCACGGGCGCGAGTTACGTCACTGTGGCAGAAGCCGGTTGAGCGCGCGTTCCAGCACTTCGAGCGGCCATGACAACGCCACGTAGCGCGTCGCTTCGCTGGCAATATCGCACTTTAATGGGTTGCGCGCGCGGCACCGCGCCCGACGGCGCGATTGACTTGAGGTAAATCGCTAAACAAACTAGAAAAAGGCATGTCCGACGAAGAACTGAAAGCTGAACTCGAGCGCCTTCGCAACGAAAACGCTGCCCTCAAAAAAGGAGCGTCTACCGGTCTTCGTATGAAGGTCAGCGAAAAGGGAGCAGTCTCCATCTACGGTATGGGGCGCTTTCCCGTTACCCCTGTATAAAGAACAGTGGCTGAAGCTGCTAGATATGTCGGCTGACATTCGCGCGTTCATCGCCGCGAACGCGGCGCAGTTGAAGACTAAGGATTGAGGCGAGCATGAAGATGGCGATCTCGCGCCCTAATAGTCGCGCAGCGCGGGACCGTGATACCTTGTCAGGTGGCCCAAGTTGGTAAGTTGGCGTGGCGTGGCGTTTTCACCTTACAGAGGCAAAATCGCACTAACGGCGACACTCGATTTATGGCGCCTTTTCCCACGTCCCGAGTCCCGACGTTCCGGGAGGCCCACAACGCCCCAAAATTGGACAGAGCCAAATCTTGTCCCGCATAGAACTTAGTTCGCCGCCCCGCCCAACGCTCGTAATGATCGAGTTTGGTAGTCGTGCTGCTGCAACGAAAAACAACACTCCCGAAGCAAACAGCAAAAAATACCTCGCCCAATCCTCAATCAATTTTACTCTGGCATTGGACCGGTTAATTTCGGATGCCGCGATTGACCAGACGAGTACCGGGAGTACAGCGCCGAAGACAAACATTTGAAGGGAATATTTGACGGCGTGGATGATCTGCATTGCAACTTCGGGCACCTGACCGCTGGCCGCTGCAATTAAGACTAGGCATCCTAAAAGCCCTATTGCGTTGAGAAATATTAGGGCGACAGCTATTCGGTTTCCCACGCGCTAGCTCCCTTTTTGCTCTAAACCGTTTCACCTCGTTAGCGGCAAACGCCGCGTTGGGTGACAAGGTGCCTGCGAATAATGCGCGACAGGTGCAATTCAGTCTCGTGTCACCTTTTCATAGGCACTGGCGAGCGGAGCTAACCGAGCTTATGCGATTACTTCGTCGGCGCTGAGCAATAGCGTCTGCGGAAAAGTGATGCCAAGGGCATTCGCCGTCCTTTGGTTAAGCACTAACTTCAATCTGGTCGGTTGCTCGACCGGAAGATCGGCAGGCTTGGCGCCCTTCAGTATTTTGTCGACGTAGACCGCTGTGCGGCGGAAAAAATCAGGCACGTCCTGCCCATACGACATCAAGAGGCCATACGGCACCGCCTCCGCAACAAAGGACGACCCTGGCAACATATGTGCGATAGCCGCCGCACCAATTCGTGCACGTTCATTGAACATCATCGATCCGAATGGGATCATGAGACCGTCCGCGTGATCCCCGGCAATTTTGGCAAACATGGGCTCGATGTCGTCAGGCTTCGATATCTCGGTGGACCATAACGAAATTCCCAGCGCTTGCGCCGCATCTTGAAAGGCCTTGATCGTGCGCTGCCTGAACGGATCGGTTGGATCGAACAAAAGTGCGACACGGGACAAGCTCGGAACGGCTTCCTTCAATAACTCCAAGCGCTTTCCGCTCAGGTCGATTGACATCAGCGAAACGCCCGTCACATTGCCACCCGGGTGGGCCAGACTTTCGACGAGGCCGAAGCCGACCGGGTCCGCTACAACGACAAATACGATGGGAATAGTGTTGGTGACCTTCTTTAGCTCGACCGCACCAGCTACGTTTGCAGCGATGATTACGTCGGGTTTCTCATCAACAAGTTCTCTCGCCAATACCCGAAACCGTTCCGGATTCTCGGCGGGAAAACGATGATCCAAATGAATGTTCTTGCCTTCGACATAGCCGAGATCGTTGAACGCTTTCACTAGAACGCTCAGACGGATCTCTTCTTCCTCGGCGCTGGCTGCGTGCCAAAGCACGCCAACAACTGGAATTTTGTTTGGTGATTGCTGTGCGCGTGCCGCGACCGGCCATGATGCAGCCGCGCCGCCGAGCAGAGTGATGAACTCTCGCCGCCTCATCGCGCTTACCCCGGGAATAATTTTTGTAAACTAGCACATTTCGAGAGACGTGTCAGGCGGTGGTTGGTGGCCAGCGGATGTTCGATGTCGGCAAAAGGTGGCGCGGTACGAGACGCGCAAGTCTGTAAGCGTTTCACCTTGTTACCTGCCGTGTCACACGACGTGAGCAGACGACTGCGGCGAACTAACCGCGTCCGCTATTGAGGCGGTGTGTAAGGGTCTGGCGTTCCAAGTTTGATCGGTGGGTATTTCTTCAAGCTCGCCTCGAAGTCGCTAATGATCTTCAACATCGGATCGGTGATCCAAGTGTTGTAGATGGCAACATCGCGTTCTTCTTTCAGATCGGTAAGCAGGTTGTAAACTCTTGGTAACGCGAGCGTCTGCGGAACATCATACATGTTGACTTGCTCAATCAGGTGCATTTTCCAGTTCCGCCATTTGACGGCGGTCAGCCGGTCAGCCACGTAAGCGGGAAAACCCTCGCGGTTAGACTTCTCTTGTTTGCCGAGGAAGAAATCTAACTGATCAACGCCGTCAATCGGGCGATCTTTCGGAACCTCGGCACCCCCGACATGTGCGAGCGTCGTGTAAAGGTCCACGATGTGAACGATTTCGTTGTTGACTTGACCGGCTGGCACCTTTCCCGGCCATCGGATGATGAACGGCGTACGGAGTGAAGCCTCCATTGCAGTGAAATACGTGCCCCGCCAGGGTCCGCTGTCGCCCTCCCACGGATGCGTCGCTTCGGGACCATTATCGCTCGTGAAAATAACAAATGTGTTGTCTTCGATACCGGCCTGCTTGATGGCGTCGAGAATTTGCCCCGTGCGGTAGTCCATTTCAGCGAGACAATCCGCCCAATCGCCGTTGCCGGTCCTCCCCGCAAAGTCTGGATTTGGCAGCGTTGGCATATGCATCAGCGAGAAAGAAACGTAAGCGAAGAACGGTGTGCCAGCGGTCGCGTTGCGCTTTATGAAATCCACCGCTCGATTTGTGATTTCGGCTTCCATCGTCCGCCGACTATCCACGTCGAGCAATCCCACCACGCGTGGATTTTCACCCTCGTGCGCGTCGTAAATCGGTTCTTGCCGAGCGATCTGCGCGCTCCATCCCTGCTTGTTGCCGACTGACGGCCACATGCTGTTCGTCTCGTTTGACGATGGCCATTCGGCCTCATCGTAGGTGCGCGGAATACCAAACCACTCGTCAAATCCTCTGTTCGTTGGCAGACGGGCGTAGGCGCTGCCGAGGTGCCACTTACCCCACATGCCAGTGGCATAGCCTTGCTGCGACAATAGCTGTGGAAGGGTCACTTCCCATTGAACCAACCCATCCGGCACTCCGCCACCCGGGACTTGATACGTTCCAGACCGAATTGAGAAGCGACCCGTCATAAGTGCGGATCGCGACGGCGTGCATTGTGCCTCGACGTTGAAGTTGAGGAGGCGCATTCCCTGGCTGGCGAAATTATCAATGATCGGAGTGGGCGCGCCCCGGAGGATACCACCGCCATAAACTCCAAGTTCACCGTAGCCCAAGTTATCCATGAGCATCACGACGATATTGGGCTTATTCGGCTCTTGAGCGAAGCTTGGCGAGGCTGCCGTTAATGCTAGCGTAGCGACTGAGCCTAACACACAGCGTCTGGATACATTCATAATCGCCTCCCCGTGTTCACAAGGCCACAGTCTCTAAAAATCGGCGCCGCGACGGCGAGTTTCATTGCCAAATCGCGAAAACGCCCTGAGCCGCAGCGTAAGCTACTTTCCGAGACAATAGGAAACTTCGAGGTAACGCGAGCCAACGCACACCGGGGGCGACATGACGCCAAATTGCAAGGCGACGCGTTCCGTCGTTATCGAGCTTTCTCAGCCTTTGTCTGGTCTGTCGCATTTCAAGTTTCTGCCGACCGTGGCGCTGTTTGCGATTGCCGCTCTGCTCGCGACATCGAAAATTTCATGGGGCGACGAAGGTGGCGTCCCCTTCTGGCTGTCGGGCCAATTCGGCAGTCTCGCGGCAACACCCCAGGTGCCGGGATGGGCCATCGGCATTATCGACTACTACGCATCGGTAAGCGCATCAGGCAATGTCGGGGCCGCTCGGTTAGCGATCATCAACAAGCTTCCCCAAAGCGTTAATATCAATCTCAATCTCAATCTGAGCGGAAAGTCGGACCTCGTCTTCGTTTCTCCGGGCTACACGTTCGCCACGCCGGTCCTCGGAGGTCAACTTGGCGTTAGCTTGGGGATCGGCGCGGGTCCCTCCGCCGCCGACCTCAATGGCACACTGACGGCAACGGTAGGACCCATTACCGCCACGCGACAGGGTGAGATTTCGGAGACGCGTGGTGGTGTGAGCGACCTCTATCCGGGAACGACGCTACGCTGGAACAGCGGCGTCAATTCCTGGATGGTCTACGGAATGGGGGACATCCCGGTCGGCACCTACGATGCGAGCCAGTTGGTCAACTTCGGCATCGGCCATGGCGCCATGGACGGCGGGGTTGGCTATACCTATTTCGATGAAAAAACAGGTCACGAAATTTCGGCGGTGACAGGGCTCACCTATAATCTCGTGAACCCTAATACCGACTATCAAAACGGCATTGACTGGCATTTGGATTGGGGTGCATCGCAATTCCTGACTAAGCAATTGCAAGTGGGTCTTGTTGGCTATTTCTATCGACAACTTACTGCCGACCACGGCTGCCTTCAAACATTATGCCCATTCGAGTCTCAGGTTATCGGTGTCGGGCCACAGATCGGATATCTCTTTCCCGTCGGGTGAATTGCGCAAGCCTCTACATCTGTCCGCACGCTCAAAGGCGCGCTGAGCCCGCCATATGCAGCGCCGGACCGATAATTTTCAGCTGCTCGATGACCGAGCCGGGCCAGCCGTGCGTAACGATGAGCGGCAATGCATTCTCATGCTTGGAGCGAACGTGAATGAAATGAATGGCGAGCCCATCAATATCGGTCATAAATTGCGGCAGGGCATTCAATTTCGCCTCGCATTTGCGCCAATCGTAATCCGTCGCCCAGTGGTGCGCGAGTTCCTGAATCATCGCAAGCGGCACGCCTTGTGAGTCATCCGCGACCGTTTCCCGCTCAGGCCAGCGGGTCGCCAAAATGCGCCGGCGCAGTTCGACGAGTTCGTCTTGTGGGACATCAATCTGGAACGGGCGGATTTCGTCACTTGTGGCCGCTGCGTGCGTTTACGCGAGGAAAAGATTGGAAGCAGCCACGACCGCGGAGGCGGCAAGAACCTTGCGACGATCGGGGAACGGCGGTTTCGCTGACATGATCGTCCCTCCGTGTTGGCGATGCGGGTTGCGAGTGGACGCTGGCGCTCGAAGCCAGGCAATTTCCCCACCATACAGTTTACTCCCGAAAGTGGACATCGGTGTGCCCGACCGGGATGTCTGCTTTGTGCCACAAGCAGACGTCAGGCTCGGGCCGACCTCGCTTTAGTCGGGCGCTGCGCCGACGGGGGGACCGCCGGCTGCACGATGCATGAAGGTGATCGTCATAAATGCTCCGATCCAGGAGCCAGCCGCTGCGAAGACCACGTAAGCCCAATTCTCCGTGTAGTGGATCACAGCGAAGGACGAGAGTAGATACCAAATGCTGCTCCAGGTTGCCGCGTGCATCCGCCTACGCGCCACCACGGCTGAGGTGAACATTACATACACAGCATCCGTCGCTGCCGTAGCAAGTACGACCCCGACGGCGATCAACGGATCAATGGTCAACCACATGTGCGTCGTCCTGTTTTTTCTTACGCCGCTTGATTTCTTTTATCAGTTTTTTGGAACTCGGCCGAATTCCCATCGCTTCATGCCTGCCCCCGGACAAGACATCATGTTCGTGTTAAGATGCGCGCTCCAAGGTGTTGGGAGGGCTAGGCATTAGAGGGAATGACATGACAACTCGAAAAAAAAGAAGGAGGGGCCGGCTCGCGGGGGACGGGATGTTTCATGCCGGCAGCGGGTTGTTAGGAATAATCGCCGCCCTGGCAACATTCGTCATGGCCTGGGCATACTGCACGATACACTACGGCTTTCTGTTCGGCTTCGGCCTAGGCTGGCTTCCAGCTGGCATGCTCGCCGCGATCGTCGGCGCTGTGTCGTGGCTTTTGTCGCCCCTTGCGGCAGGGCTGCTTTCAGGGTCGCTTTTGCTTATTGCGCTGTGGCAAGACCCGGCACTCTTGGTGTGGCTCTCCCTCGCGGTTTTTGCGGCATGGCTAACATGGCGGCGGAGGTTCGGCGTAGATGCAGGTTGGCTCGGCAGGCATCTTGACCGCCGACGGAAGCTGAAGTCACGAGGGAAAGGAGATGGATTCCTCGCTGCCCTGACGGCCCTTTCGGCCAGTGCTGGGAGAACACGAAAATCGAGCCAATCGACACGACCGCCGAAAGAGCTACTACACTAACAAAAAGCGTGTCAGCTACCGCGCTGCGGTTGTTCAATGTCCGGGAGTGTCGTGGACGGGAAGCGCGTTGAAGTGCCTGGCTTTGCCGCCGAAAGCGGGCATTTCGTTGGCAGAACCAAAACGATGATCAGCGCAGACCAATACCCGCAGCCGGCGCCATCGAGCGTTCCCCCTATCGCTCAGCCGCACCGGACGCCGCATGTGAGTTTTTGGATCAGAGAGCTGCCGTTCACGCTGGTGTTGATCCTCACCATCGCTGGCGTCGGCTATACGAGCTTTTCAAAGCGGCCGATCATCGGCTACTGGGAAATTCTCGCGCCGATCATCGCGCTGGTCTGCGTTGGCGCGGGGTGGCGGGAGGCGGACGACAAGAGCGCGCGATTGCGCTTGATCGTGACCCAAGCACTGCACTGGTTCGCCTTTCTTCTCGTAATGAATTTGATGCTGCTCGCCAGTGTGCAGAGGGTTTTCACCACGCAGACAACGGCGCTGGCGGTTTTTACCCTGCTGGCGCTCGGCACCTTTACCGCGGGCGTGCATGTGTTCTCATGGCAGGTCTGTCTTCTCGGCCTGATCATGGCGCTCGGCGTTCCGGCGATTGCGTGGATTGAGAACTCCGCTTTGATTGTCGTCTTGATTGTGGCTGCTGTCGCCGGCCTGGGTTTGGTCTTGTGGTGGCATTGGCGCCAGGGACGTCGCGGCGAAGACTGAACCCAATATCCTCCACGTTGGTGTGCGCTCGGCTCACCAGCCCGGTGGCTGCCAGGGCGGATTCACAAATCTGTGATCGGGCACCGGCATCCCGGCCCGTGCTGCCTCCGTAGCTAACGTCGCGCCCAACATAGCGACGACGGGAAACCGGCCAATGTGGAGCAAGCTCGGTCCAATTAGACCAAACATGGCTCTTGATCACATCCCCAAACGGGCCGGGGTGTATAAACTGACCTTTAACTTATGGGGCAGTACTTACGCCTACATTGGCGAAGCCGGCGCTCGCGGCTTGCGGGCACGGATTGGCGATCACGCGAACTATCCTCCTGCGGATGGTGACAAGGCGGAGCGTCTTCTGCACGATCTGCTGAAAGAGGCCGATGAGGCCGAACTATCCGTCTGCTGCACCGGGCTAACCTTGGACGAGCAAAAGGCACGGCGCAATTTCGAGAAGGAAGCAATCGCCGCAACTCAGCGGGAACATTTGATGTGTCTCAACGCCGGCGGCTACTCGGTCGATGTTCCGATGCAGCGTTTTGCCCTTGAAAGTGAAGAGAGAATGCTTCTCGCAGACCTGGA
>Ga0187781_10003014_pt1 | contig 12705 bp, 11 predicted proteins | sample 0715_SJ02_MP02_2_FD_132447 | JGI IMG/M metagenome (GOLD analysis project Ga0187781, IMG submission 132447) | Tropical peat soil microbial communities from peatlands in Department of Meta, Colombia - 0715_SJ02_MP02_20_MG | ecosystem: Environmental > Terrestrial > Soil > Wetlands > Peat | place...
ACGATGATTCTTGATGATCACCGCGGCAACGATGGGATTGGGATGAGAGAGCGCGACACCGCGAAGGGCCAGCAAGGTCGCACGCGAGAGCCATCTCTCGTCGGCTTCGCTAATCGAAGAGCGAGTTGACATAGGTTTGTGCGTCGAAGGGAACTAAATCGTCGATTTTTTCGCCGGTGCCGACGAAGCGGATGGGCAAATTCAGCTCGCGCGTGATGGCGACGACGATGCCGCCCTTTGCCGTTCCGTCGAGCTTCGTGAGCACGATCCCAGTGACGCCCGCATGGCTCCAAAATTCGCGCGCCTGATTCAGGCCGTTCTGGCCGGTGGTGGCGTCGAGGACGAGCAGGACATCGTGCGGGGCGCCAGGAATGATCTTCGATGCCGTGCGCTTCATTTTCTCGAGCTCGGCCATCAGGTTCGATTTCGTATGCAGGCGGCCGGCAGTATCCACAATCACCGCGTCCACAGAGCGGGCGCGCGCGGCTGAAAGCGCATCGAAGATCACGGCGGAAGGGTCGGCGCCGGATTTCTGCTTGATCACCTCGACGCCTACACGGCGGCCCCAGACTTCGAGCTGCTCGATCGCTGCGGCGCGAAATGTGTCGGCGGCGCAGAGCAAAACGCTCCCGCCCTCCTTCTTGAGACGATTCGCGAGCTTCCCGATCGTGGTGGTCTTGCCGGTGCCGTTGACGCCCACGACAAAGAGCACGCGCGGGGCTGCGTCCGCCTTTCCATCAGAATTCGCGGCCGGGGCGCTGAGGATTTTCAGGACCTGGTTTTTCAGCTCGCGCTTCAGTTCCTTCGCTTCGGTCAGCTTGTGTTCATTCACCTGCTGGCGGAGCGCGGCGAGGATCTCTCGAGTTGTCCGCACGCCAATATCGGCGCTCAGCAACGCGGATTCGAGCTGTTTCAGCAGCTCGGGATCAACCGGGCGGTCGCCGGTGAGGATTTGCTCGACTTTGGCGGCCAATTCCGTGCGCGTTTTGCCGACGGAGTCTTTTAGCCGTTCGAGGAGTGTCGGTTCCGGTGGTCCGAAGAGTGTGATCATGTGCGTTCCGCGCGATAAGCAGAACCAATTATTCTAGCAGAGGAACCAAGCGCAGAAGAGCGAACCAGATGGCGGGGAGCTGCTTCAATCCTGAAAATCTTCCTCCCAATATTCGCCGGGTCGCCGCTCAAGCGAATGCCGTGCCTCGACTTCAACAGCACGCAATTGCACGCGCCGGATTTTTCCGGAGATCGTTTTCGGCAGGTCGGAAAATTCGAGCCGCCGGATCCGCTTGTAAGGCCCCAGACGATTGCGGCAGAAGGCGAGAATTTCCCCGGCCAGCTCGCGGCTCGGCTCGAAACCGGGCTTCAGAGTGATGAATGCTTTGGGGACCGTCCAGCGGATCTCGTCCGGGCTGGGAACGACGGCGGCCTCGGCAACTGCGGAATGTTCGATCAAAGCGCTTTCGAGCTCAAAAGGACTCAAGCGATAGTCCGAGCTTTTGAAAACATCGTCCGCGCGGCCGACGTAGGTGTAATAACCGTCCTCATCGCGGCGCGCGACGTCGCCCGTGCGATAGTAGCCGCCCTCCATCGCCTTTTCGGTTTTGCCAGGATCATCCACGTACCCGGCGAAAAGGCTGATTGGGCGCGGGTCGAGCTTCACAGAAATTTCACCGTCGTGTGAGGGATTTCCTTCCGCATCGAGCAAGGCAATCTCGTGCCCGGGCGATGGCTTTCCCACCGAGCCCGGCTTCACTTTCTGGCCGGGGAAATTTCCAAGCAGGCAGACGTTCTCCGTCTGCCCGAAGCCGTCGCGAATGGTGATGCCCCAGGCCGCGCGGACTTTTTCGATAATCTCGGGATTCAGCGGCTCGCCCGCGCTCGCGAGATCGCGGAGCTTGACGGGAAACGATCTCAAATCCTCGAGGACGCACATGCGCCAGACGGTGGGCGGCGCGCACATCGTCGTGACTCCGCAACGAGCCACCTCGCCAAGAGTTTTCTTGGCGTCGAAGCGCGCGAAATTGTGAATGAAAATCGTCGCTCCCGCATTCCAGGGCGCGAAGAAGCAGCTCCAGGCGTGCTTAGCCCATCCGGGCGAGCTGATGTTGAGATGAATATCGTCCGGGCGCAGGCCAATCCAGTACATAGTTGTCAGGTGCCCGACGGGATAGCTCTGGTGCGTGTGCAACACGAGCTTGGGCAGCGCCGTCGTGCCCGACGTGAAATAGAGGAGGAATGGATCCTCGGCGCGTGTGAGGGCATCCGGATGAAATTCGGGAGATTCGCTATAGGCGTCATCGTATGAAATCCACCCCGGCTGCGTGGGGCCGGTAACAATGCGCGTGTACGCGCCCTCGACGCTTGCGAATTTTGCCGTGCTGCCGGAATGTGCGATCACGTGCCTTGCTTTGCCGCGGTCGAGGCGGTCGCGCAGGTCCGACTCTGTCAGCAGGGTCGCGGCCGGGACGACAATTGCCCCCAGCTTCAGCGCGGCAAGCATCACTTCCCAGATGGCAACGACATTCGGAAGCATCACGATGATGCGATCGCCGCGCCGGACGCCATGCCGGCGGAGGAAATTAGCCACCTGATTCGAGCGCCCCGACATCTCCGCGAAGCTGAGCTTCTGCTCGCTTCCGTTGTCCTCGACAATCCAAAGCGCAGGCTTTGAATTTTCGCGCGCGTATCCGTCAAAGTAATCGAGCGCCCAATTGAACTCGGTGAGTAGTGGCCAGCAAAATTCGCAGCAGACCTTCTCGTAGTCTTCGCGGTTCTCGAGCAAATAATCGCGCGCCGCAAGGAATGCCTTCAGGCTGCCGGAACGTGCCGCGGCACTCGGATCAAAGGACATTAATGGGTCCCTCGCACTGGAATGACTGCATTCTAACAGGATTTTTCGGAGCAGGAGGAGACGAGGCACGCCCCAGCGGATGACGGCCTAATTCGCGGGTTAAACTTCGACGAGGGTGGCCGTCAGGCGGAGACGACCGGACTGCACGGCAGTTTCGAGGGCATGGACGACCGCCGGATCAAACCGCGAAACGGCAAGAGAGCGGATGCGGTCGAGCGCGTATTCGAGGTCCATCGCGGATTGGTAGGGGCGATTCGTCGTAATGGCATCAAGCGTGTCAGCCACCGCGATGATACGCGCCATCATAGGAATCTGGTCACCAGCGAGACCGTAGGGATAGCCGGCGCCGTCGAGCCGCTCGTGGTGCAATTCGATGCCGGGGAGCACGTCCTTCAATTGCGCGACGGGGCGCATGATGTTCGCGCCCTTCACGGTGTGCTGCTTCATCAGCTCGAATTCTTCGTCCGTCAGCTTGCCTGGCTTTTTCAACACGCGATCGTCCACGCCGATCTTGCCCACGTCGTGGAGGAGCGCGGAAATACGAAGGCGGTCAAGATCCGCCGAGCCCAGCTTCAGATATTCTCCGATAATCATCGAATACTTTGCCACGCGGCCGGAGTGACCGCGCGTATAGGGATCCTTCTCATCAATCGCGGCCGCGAGCATGCGGATGGAGCCAAGGAAAAGGTCGCGGTTTTCGGTGGCGGCCTGCTTCAGGCGTTCGACGTATTGCTCGATGTCGCCGGCCATTTTGTTGAAAGTCTCGGCCAGCTCGCTGACTTCCGCCGCGCCGCGGACTTCCGCGCGCTCGTGGAATTCCGCGCGGCTGATGGCGCGAACAGAGAAAGCCAAACCGCGAATCGGCCGCGTGATGCCGACGGCGAAGAGGTATCCGAAGAGCAGAGCGACAAACGTAACGCCGACGACGAAGCTGAGCGCCTGCGCGGTCAATTCCTTCACGCCCGCGTCAATGCGCGCCTCGTCGAGGCTCCGTTGCGCGATCACAGCCCAGCGCAATTCGGGGATGGTGCTGTAGGTACCGATCATTTCGACCGGGCGTTCGCCCTGTTTGAGGACTTGCGAGAAATGCATGGTTTCCGTGGCGCGCAATTCCTGCGGCAAGTCCTCGAATTGCTTCACGAGCGGGGAGCTGGAAGTCACGTCGCGTCCCGGCACGACGTCGCGCGTATCCGGGTGCGCAACGATGTGGCCATGCACGTCCACGATGTACACGATGCGGTCGCGGACGCTGGCGTCGCGAAGCCGGCTGAGCAAACGATCAATCGAAATGACTGCTGCGAGCATGCCGCTGAACTGCCCGTCGGCGAGAAGCGGCACGGAAAGCACCAGCGCCGGCCGGTTCTGCGGCGCGAGCGCAAACGGCTCGCTGATGAAGTTCAGCCCCTGAATGCTGGCGGTGAAAGCGCGCTTCAGGGCGACTTCAACGAAGGGATCCGTGTCGGCGCGAAAACTGCCGGCCGATTCTCCCTTGGCCTGTTTATTGACCGCAGTGACGTAAAGAATGTTCGGATTGTTCTCGACGAAATTTTGAAGCAGGCGCGAAAGCTGCGGAGCGTGCGCCGGGTCGTCCACATTCAAAATCCAGCCGGTGAGCGCCAGGGTCTGCCGCTGGCTCAGAAGCTGCTCCCGCAAGTTTTGCTGGAATTGGAGCGTTTCGTTCGCGAGCGAACGCGTAATTTCATTTTGCTGGACGCGCTCGGTATCCTGAAGCTTTTGTTCGCTCAGGCTGAGCACCTGGCGGTGGTAGAGCCATAGGGGAGTGACGCTGACGAGAAGGAGCGCCCCGAGGACGATCCAGAGGATGCGCAGTCGCCGCGTTGGTGAATGCTTCGGGGCTGGTTTGGGCACAAGCGTTCCTAACCCTAAAATGCTAGCCAATAGAATCGGGCAGGACAACGGGACGAAAGTACTGGCGTTGGCGGATAAGCTACGGGGCTATTTGCAGTTACGCGACAGTACCATTCCCATTTGCGGGAGATACAACCATAGTCGTTGGTGGGGGATTCTAACGAAACTAACCAGCTAATGTACCGGCAAACCATGCCATGGCGCGACAAGTCGAATCCGGGCGAGCGGGGAGGAATATTCGTGCAATGGGGCGAATCGCGCGTACCGGTCTGGGCGCGCTAACCCTTTTCTTCGCTTGGTTTAGCTGCCCTCGCGCTTCTGCTGACGTCGGCGTGGTCCTCAACGAATCCCTGGATACAAGCCTCGCCCGCATTACCGGCTCCGGACACACCGCCGTCTATCTTTCGAATATCTGCCCTGAAACGCCGGTGAAAATGCGCCTTTGCGCCCCGGGCGAACTTGGATCCGTGCTCAGCAACTACACGACCCTCGGTGAAGACCGGCCTTACGAATGGAATATCGTGCCGCTCAGTATTTATTTGTACGGCGTCGAGGATCCGAGGGACCGGCCTATTTTCGGCACGCAGAAAATCAAGACGGCGCTGGAGGAAAGGTACCGCGAAAAATATCTTTCGGCGTATTGCACGAGCAAGTCTTGTCAGACCAGCAGCGATGCCGAATGGCGTGAGATGGTAGGGGCCACACTTTCGCGCAGCATCTACATTTTCGTAGTGGATACGAGCGTCGAGCAGGACCTGCAACTCATCCAGGAATTCAATTCGCTGCCGAACATCAACCATTTCAACGGCGTCACGCGCAACTGCGCCACGTTTACCGAGCGCGTTGTGAACACGTATTTTCCGCACGCCACGAGCGCCGACTACATCAATGACTTCGGGATGACGAGCCCCAAGGCGATCGCCCGCTCGTTCACACGCTACGCGAAAAAGCAACCCGAAGCACATTTCCGCGTCCTGCACATTGCGCAGGTCCCCGGAACCATCAAGCGCAGCAGCGAAGCACGCGCCGGCACCGAGCAGTTGTACCATTCGAAGAAGCTCTTGGTGCCCATGCTTATCTTCGCCGACCACGAATTAGCGATAGTGACGGCATCCTACTTGCTCACCGGGCGTTTCAACCCGAATCACGAGCTGGAGGAGCATCCCAGCGCGCAGGCGACGGAAATCAGCTACCAAATCAAGCGAGCGAAATCTGAGAAGGCCGAGGCGCGGGCGCAGGAGCTCGAAGCCGTGGCCGGTGAGGAGCGCGAACAGATTGTCGGAACCTCCGAGGAATGGAAACGGTATCGAGCGGAGTTTGATTACATCGCAGACGAAGCGGTCGGCCAGCAAGTCCTCGGCGAGCGCGATGATTTGAGGCACACTTTCAAGAATCTCGACAAGGCCGGCACTCCGCGATTGGCGTCGAACGGCGCCGTGTGGATGGACATTACGATTCGTGGCGAGACGACAGCCGTCGGCCTGAGCGCCAGCAATATTTTGACTCGCGGCTCCAATTCGCGCCTGGAATACGAGTTCATTCTCGCGCGCACACTGTACGTGCTGAATTGCCCCAAGCACAGCCGCGAGACGATGCTCGAATTCAAGAACGATTGGAAGCTGCTGCAAACCGCGCGCATGTCGCGGGACATCTCGATTGCCCGGACTTCATCGCAGGGCGCGGGTGGCGCGCCCGTCCCGTCTCTCACAGGCAATATTGATTGAAACGAGCAGTAATCCCGCCATCCGCGACGTTGACATTGATTCACGCGTTCCCTAACATGTTCGGCGCTTTCTGATTCGCGCCCCTGGCTGAGACTCCATGGATTCCGTCAGCGCTCGCATTTCGACTTCCTCGCCGGGCCTCCGCAGGTTTCTCCTCTGGCAGCAAGTGTTCGTCATCGTCGCCGTCGCGCTGTTTGCCGTCCTGAAAGTGACGAACTCGGAGGGAGCGGATTTCGGCGTCATCCTGATTTATTCGCTGGTAATCGGGAATGTCGTCTGGCCGGCGATGAACTGGCTGGCGCCCCTGATGAATCGCTGCGGCAGTCCCTACAACTGGTTCGTCTTCTTTCCAACTCTGTTTCTCGTCGGGGTGGGGGCTTCCGCGGTGGCCCTCTTGACCACGCTCGTCGTTTACCGTGCGCCTCTCTCCGTTTTCTTCGACCAATTCCGTTCCAGCGGATGGCTGGGAGTGATCATGGTCATGATCGTCGGAACCATCATCCACGTCTATAACCAGACGCGCGCGAGCCTCGAGCGGCGCAATCTGGAACTCCAGCGAACGCTCGAAGTCGGTAAGACCGAGAGCCAGCGGCAAGAGGAAGAACTCGGAAAAGCGCGGGAAATTCAGGAAGGGCTGCTGCCTAAAAAGATTCCTCAGGTGCGAGGACTCGAAATCGCGGGGGCCTGGAAGCCGGCGCTGGCCGTCGGCGGCGATTTTTATGACGTCGTGAAGTTCAGCGAACGAAGGGTGGGAATCTGCATCGGCGATGTCGTCGGAAAGAGGCTAAGCGCGGCGCTCCTGATGGCAAATCTGCAAGCCAGCTTTCGCGCTTTTGCCTCGGAATTGATTCCTCCCGGGAAGCTAGCTGAAAAGCTCAACGACGTGCTCTGCAACAACATTGCCGCGGACAAATTCATCACCTTCTGGTACTGCATGATTGACGTGAATCAAGGGACCTTGACCTACGCCGGGGCAGGGCACTGGCCTCCAATCTTGTTTCGCAAAACCGGTGAGGCAGTTTCACTGAATCAGGGAGCGACGCCGCTGGGAATCTTCCCCGGGCAGGAATATGAACCCGTAAGCGTGAATTTCGAGTCTGGAGACCAATTGGTCCTCTATACCGATGGCCTTACGGAGGCGGCCAATTCAGCCGGAGAGGAATTCGGCGAAGGCCGCCTGGCTGCGTTGGTCACCGCGAATCACCGGAAGAGCCCCTCCGAACTCCTCGAAACCGTGACGACGGAAGTCACGCGCTTTTGCGACGGAAATTTTCTGGATGATTTGACGCTCGTGGTTGTCAGCGTGAAGTGAGGCGCGCCCGGGCGGCGGCCTGGCCAGAGCCTACCGGCTGAATTTCATCTTATTTTCCTTGCCTGCGATGAGGCGCTCGATATTCGGCCGATGCTTCGCCAAAACCAGAATTGCAACGAGCGCCGTACCGAACGTGACGATGTCAGGCGGTGCATAGTGCGGCGCATACAGGAAGTACACGAACACCGGCAGAGCGGCGGACGCAACGATGGAACCGAGCGACGAATACCTCCAGAAAACCACCACTAGCAGCCACAACGCGACAGCGGCCACCGCCGCTTGCCAGCAAATGGGGAGGAAGACTCCCAGTCCTGTGGCCACGCCTTTTCCGCCGCTGAATCGCAGCCATACCGGAAACATGTGGCCGATGACTGCAGCCACCGCAGCAATCATCATCCAGCGGATGTTTCCGTGAGTCAGCCGGGCGGCCAACCAAACTGCTCCGTATCCTTTGGCTGCGTCCAGCAGAAGCGTCAGCACCCCCGCTGCGGCGCCGGCATGGCGCGTGACATTCGCCGCTCCGATATTTCCGCTGCCCATCGTGCGAATGTCGGTTCCGGAGCTGGCCTTCACGATCAGCAGCCCGAAAGGAATGGATCCGAGCAAATAAGCCGATACAGGAATCAGCCAGTTGCTCATTTCGCCGGCTCTTTCACGATCGCAAGGGCTCGCCGCCGCTTATACTCCGCGCCTGAGGGTTTCAGTATGCTTTCAATCAGATAAAACTCCGTCTGCCGTGTTTCGCCCGCATCATACGACTTTAATTGCTCGACGGCACGCACCAGTTTTTCGACCTGGTGTCGCGAGCAGCCTTCGCGGTCAAATCGCGCGAGCGTGAGATGAGGGACGAAATCGCGCGACTCGGCTGCGATGCCCAGAGGCACAAGCGCCTGCTCGATGCTCGCCGCCAGCGCCGCGAGATCTGTAGATGCTTCCAGGCCGCACCACAGGACGCGCGGGCGCCGATCGTTGGGGAAAAATCCCAGGCCGCGAAAACGCAGGTCAATCGGCTGCTCACGATGAACTGACGACAGCGCCTCGCCCATCGGTTCAAGTTTCCCGGCCTCTACTTCGCCGATAAATTTCAGCGTCACATGCATCGCTTCCGGACGCACCCACTTGGCGTTGGGGAACTCGGGCTTGAGCCGCGCAATCAGCTCGCGAAGCGATTGACGGATTGAGTCGGGGAAATCGAGCGCAACGAAGAGCCGCACCGCTCACGCCCGTCCGTGCGAGGGAAACAGGAAATAGCGCCGCACCGTATCGAGAGCGGTTTGCGTGGCCTGAATGCGTATGCGGTCGCGGTCGCCTGGAAACCGGAAGGCACGCTCGCGCGGGCCGCGCTCATCGGCGATGCCAACGTGGACCAACCCGACGGGCTTTTCGGGTGACCCGCCTCCCGGGCCAGCGATCCCCGTCACGCCGACTCCCAGGGTCGCGCCGGTACGCCTGCGAATGCCGTCCGCGAGCGCGATAGCCACTTCCGCGCTGACCGCGCCCTTCGCTTCGATCATTTCCTGTGGAACGCCTACCAGCGAGCTTTTCAATTCATTGGAGTAGCAAACCACACCCCCGAGAAAATAATTCGAGCTTCCGGGCACGTTGGTCAACCGTTCGGAGCATCCCGCCGGTGCAGCTTTCCGCCACGGCGATCGTGGCGCGATTTTCCGTGAGGACACGGGCAACAACTTCTTCGAGAGTCTCGCCATGTGTCGAATAGAGATGCTCGCCGAGCGCCAGCGCCATGCGCTCAACCATTTCATCCAATATTTTTTCCGCCTTCGTGGGATCATCCGACCAGATGCGTGGATGCAATTGAATTCCCGTCGGCGCGGCCAGAATCGTGGTTTCCGTGTCCGGATACAATGCGTAAAGCGGCCGCACGCGCTGTTCCGCCTCCGATTCGGGGAGGCCCGTAATCCGCAGGTCGCGCGTGAAAAGACGACTATCGCCGCCGAGCCTTGCCAGTCGCGGCCGGACCTCCGCCTCAAACATCGCGCGCAATTCCTGAGGCACGCCGGGAAGAAGGACAAGAACGTGGCCGTTCGATTCGAGCCACAATCCGGGAGCCGTACCCCTGGGATTCGGCAGAATTGTCGAGCCTTCGGGCACCATCGCCTGCCGCATGTTGATTTCTGGCATAGCGCGGCCGAATCGCCGGAAGCGCTCCTGGATGCCGCGCAGAATCGCTTCGTCGCGGTGCAGCTTCCGCCCTAATAATTCGGCAACGGTCTCTCGCGTGCGGTCATCGTCCGTGGGGCCCAATCCACCTGAGGCGACAATCAGCTCGGCGCGGTCGAGGGCATGGGAGAAAGATGACCGCATCTCCTCCGGCGAATCGCCCACCACCGCCTTGTGAACAACGCGAATGCCCAGGCGATTCAGTTCGTCGGTCAAGAAAAGGGAATTGGTGTCGAGCCGGTAAGGTGTCAGCAGCTCCGAACCGACTGCTATGATTTCCGCGTTCATTTGGGGCTGCTAACCGTTGAGGGGAAGTCCCTTGACGTCCCAGTCGAGGGAGAACAGAGCATTGTTTGTGGTGATCATGGCGCGGTGGCTGGTCATCAGTGCGAGCCCGACGATGTTGATGCCGCCGAGGACAAGCTCCGCTTCCGCTTGCGGAGTCAGGCGCACGATGCCGCGCTTGCCGCTGAGTGAAGCCGCCACGTACAGATTCCCGAGGCGGTCGAAGGCCAGGCCCTGCGGGCGCCCGAGCCCGCGATAGAAAGTCGAGACTTCGCCGGCCGGCGTGACCCGATAGACACGGTCGAAGCTCGACGTCGTCGGGCCCGTGACGTATAGCTCCCCCGTCGGGCTGAAGGCCAGATGATAAGCAGAGATTGACGGCTCAAGCGTCGCGAACACGAAAATTTCGCGGTCCGGCCCGATCTTAAAAATCGTTCCGCTGCGGTCTCCGACATAGAGATTGCCGGCCTTGTCGAATGCCAAGCCGGTCGCGATGCCCATTCCTTCGATCCATTGCATCGAGCGCCCATCCGGCGAAACACGGTGAATGGTGCCGTCCTGCCGGCAGGAGACGAAGAGATAGCCGTTGCGGTCAATCGCCAGTCCCGTGGGGTTCAACAGCTCGGTGATGAAGGGCTTCACCATCTGGTCGGGCGTTACGCGGTAAAGCGAGACCGGAACTTTTTGGCCGCGTTGCCCGCTGAACGTCACGTAAACATTTCCGTCGGAATCCACCGCGGGATTGGCCACCGGATGCAAATTGTCCGCCACTTGAACACCCAGCGCCATCGGATACGGCGCGCTTTCGACGCTGCCCATTTTCACGCGCACCGCGCCGCCCGCCGCGCCTTCCGGGACGCGCGCGATCAGGTGGCGCTCCGCGGCCATCACCAGGCTGCCTTCCGCTGTGCCGAATTGCACCTGCGGGCGCGTGTGGTTGCGCACGCCGAACCCGCTGCCCTTGATGGTGATTTCTCCGCCGGGAAGGGCCGCGGCCGGTTTCACACTTTCGATTCTGGGCGTGCTGTTTGCCATCGAAGAAATTTTCCTGTCGCTTAGAGACCGAGCGCCCTCGCGCCCCACAAACAAATCGCGGCGTAAATCCCCGCGACCCAATCGTCCGCCATGATGCCCCATCCCCCAGGCAAGGCTTCCGCTTGCCGTGCGGGGAAGGGCTTCCAAATATCGAAGACTCGAAAAAGTATAAAACCCAAAAGCAAATATTTCCAGCGAGGGTCTCCATGCCACCAGAATCCGTAGTAAAAATTGGACATCCCATCCAGGTACCGCTCTGTTGTCCCGAAAGCAAGCAACAAAGGAATCATTTGCCCCGACACTTCATCGATGACAACGACCTGCGGATCTTTGACAGCCAGGTATGCGGTCGAATGGCTTGAGGCCCAGAGGCCTAGAGCGGCAATAACAAGGATTAGCGCGGTCGCGGGCACAACGAACGGAACCGCGAGACTTCCGTCGCGGGGCGCGATCTCCCAGATTGTTATGTGGGGCCACAGCTTCAGCAAAATCCAGCTAAGGGCTACACCCAGAAGCGAGCCCCATGTACCGGGTGCCTTGGGAAGATAACCAAGGCCTCCCGCCGTCGCGACGAAGAGAGCGAAAGGCGGCTTCCGTTGCGCAGGCGCAGCTTCTAAAGGCACCGGAGAATCAACTCTCTCGGTCATCTGTGTCTCGTTCGGGATATTCGGGCGCTGATTCGTCAATCACGGGATCGCTGATTTTGTACTTTTCGCTCGACCAGTTGCCGAGGTCTTGCAGCCTGCAGCGCGCGCTACAAAAGGGGAATTCGGGATCCGTTTGGGAATCGGTGGGCTTGCGGCAAATGGGGCAGTGCCAATTCATGCCAATCAGGATACTCCAATCTTCGTTCTATCTCCGAGTCGGCAGCTTTCGAAATTTCAATGGTTCAGCGCGAGTTGAGGATGGGGAACAAATTTCTCGCAGAAGGGGGGACTTCGATTGCGGCTGGCTGCGGTGTTGCAAACTCGACAGCGTGCCCAACCAAGTCGTAATCATTCGCTTCGGTCACTTCGACTGTCGCCAGCGTGCCAGGAGCCGGCAATTCACTCGCATCATTCACGCCTACGAATTCCGTGATGTACACCTTGCCGTCAATATCCGGTGCCATTCCTTCATGGCGCGCTTCCCAGACGAGATCCGTATCTTTTGAAGGCCCTTCGAGCATCACCTCAATTTTCTTGCCGATGCGCTGCCGCAGCTTGTGCGCCGAAATCTTCTTCTGGATGCGCATCAACGTATTTCGTCGCCGCTCGATGGTTCTAGCGTCCACTTTGTCTTCGTAATCGAAGCTCTTCGCCGCGTCCTCGTCCGAATATGCGAAAACGCCCATCCAGTCGAATTCTGCGGCGCGCACGAAATCGCACAACTCGCGAAAGTCCTTTTCCGTTTCGCCCGGAAAGCCGACGATAAAGGATGTGCGGATGGAAACGCCCGGAATCGCCTTGCGC
>Ga0187781_10003017_pt1 | contig 12697 bp, 9 predicted proteins | sample 0715_SJ02_MP02_2_FD_132447 | JGI IMG/M metagenome (GOLD analysis project Ga0187781, IMG submission 132447) | Tropical peat soil microbial communities from peatlands in Department of Meta, Colombia - 0715_SJ02_MP02_20_MG | ecosystem: Environmental > Terrestrial > Soil > Wetlands > Peat | place...
CGGGGGGAAGCAAGGTGCGAACGTACGGCCATTCTCGGGGGTCGTGAAGAAGCGGTGTAGGCATGTCCAGAGTGTAATGCAGCATCAACAAAAAGACAATCCTTATTTTAACGCTTATGGGAGGGAGGGGGCGGTAAGCAGTGAGCACTGGGCGGTAGGCACCAGGCAGAATCCCCTTCGGTGCCTACTGCCTTCCAGGAGTCGAGGGTAGACCGAGAGCTACGCCATGGACCGATTTCCAACGAGGTGCGCAAATCCACAGTGCCCGGAGCGACGAGGATTGTGGCGCTCGCTCCTCCTTCAACCTCCTCCGGGGGTGCTTCTACACAAGCAATGGCTTTGCTCACCTGAATGTCTCAATCAAGTCCTCGCTCAATTTCTCTCGCCTCTGATTGAGAGCACGCGGGCGAACCGAGAAGCTAAAGCTCACCGGTTCCCTTTGGGCCTGCTGATGCATTCCATGGGGTTAGTTAGCAAGGAGTCTTTGCAGTGGGCCTTGCAGGCGCAGCGAGAAGCTGGAAAAGGGCGCGTGGGCGATTGGCTGCGACTCCAGGGCACAGTGACAGAACCTCAGATTACACGGGCCCTCGGCAGGCAATGGTCCATTCCTGTCTATCCTCTTGAAAGGTGGGAAGGCCTCCTGAACTGGGCTCACTTGCTCCCCTTCGCCTTACTTGAATACTTTCATATGTTGCCCGTCCATTGCTTGCCGACCAGCGGCCTGCTTTACGTGGCCTTTTCCGACCGGGTTGATTACACAGCCCTCTATGCAATCGAACAGATGCTCCAGATTCGCACCCAGCCCTGCGTGGCCCAGGAATCCCACATCAAAAGGGCACTTGAAAAATTGCACCAAGAAGGTGGTTCGACCGATATCCCCATTGCGGGGCCTCTCCAGCCCTCCATCATCTCCAGTGCGACGTTGCAAGAAGTCTTGAAGTTTGGAGCCCAGGAAGTCCGTGTGGTGGGGTGTGCCGACAATATTTGGGTAAGGCTAAGCGCCCTGGATGTTGTGCGCGACCTGCTCTTCCATCGCGCCGCCGAGGATGCACTCGTGACCATCGCGAAGTAGATTCACCGCTGGTCGTGATCTTCACCAAGGTCGGAAGGGCGGGCCTTTACAGGCTGCGGAAAAACCCCACTAAGCTGTCATTCCGAGCGCAGCGAGGAATCTCGCTCCGCGCACTTTCAACGCACTGCAAGATTCCTCGTCGCCTGCGACTCCTCGGAATGACAGGCTAGAAGGGTTTTCCGCAGCCTGGTCAGCCCTCCCTCCAGCCCCGTGAGTCAACACAGAAGCTCGCGGTGAGAAACCACGGCCGCGGTCCTAAGTCAGAAATCCGTCGAACAGACCGTCCTTTCCGGTTCTGCGGCGCCCGGAGGCGATCCCGCAGATATGCGATCGTCGCTCCGAGTCAAGCATGGACTGAAGAATTGGTCCACTCGATCCAGGACTTCGTGGGTGCCGAGCGCGCTTTGGATTGATTTGCGGAGTTCTGCTCCCCCGCGGATTCCGTGCGTGAACCAGCTCGCGAATTGTTTCATCTTGCCGATGGCCCCGGGAACCTCCTCGGCCACTAGCATTTCGTAATAGGAACGGATCAACTGGTAACGGTCAGCTTCGCTCGGCTCGGTGAATTTACCATTTTGGAAGAAATCGGAAAGTTGGCGGAATATCCACGGATTGGAGGCGGCGGCGCGTCCGACCATCACGGCATCGCAGCCTGTTTGCTGGTAAAGGGCAAGTGCGTCCGGCGGCGTCAACACGTCACCATTACCGATGACCGGAATGCGCACTCGTGCCTTCACTTCCTGGATGATCTGCCATCGTGCGCGCCCGCTGAAGCCTTGCTGGCGCGTCCGGGGATGAACGCTGAGCGCCTCCACGCCGCACTCCTCCGCCATTCGTGCCACCTCCAGTGCGACGATTTCCGCCTCACTCCATCCGGAACGGAACTTGATCGTAAAAGGGATTCGCACCGCAGCACGGATCTTTCGCAGGATCTTCTCCAGCAGCGGAAGATCCCGAAGCAAGCCTGAGCCCCCGCACTTAACCACCTTCTTCGCCGGGCACCCCAGGTTCAGGTCCACCAGGTCGAAGCCCAGGTCTTCGATCGTGCGCGCCGCCTCCGCCAACCGCTCCGGGTCGGCGCCAAATATCTGCGCGGAAATCGGTCTTTCTTCTTCCGTGTAATATAAGTATCGCTTCGAACGAAGGTTCTGGCGATGCATTCCTTCGCTGGATACGAACTCCGTCATGATCAGTCCGCATCCACCCAAGCGCTTGATGAAGCGGCGGAACACCGTGTCGGTAATGCCCGCCATCGGCGCCAGAACGTGGGCCGGCCGGATCAGCACGTCGCGAATTTGCAGCTCCTCGAAGAGCATGGAGTCAGAAGTCAGAAGCCGGCAGTCCGTGGTCAGCTCCCACGATCAGCTCTCGGCCTCTGAAAACCCGAGGCGGGCTTGGCTATGCCTCAGGGGTCAACGGGCAACGGGGGTTTGCCTCTAGGTGCTCGAAATGGTGCCCGACGACGTGAACCGGCTTCTTGCAGCCGGGGCAAAGAAATCCTAGGTTCCCCTGCGGGGGTTCAGATGGAGCGCATGGACAAGAGCCCTCAGCGCAACGGCAACGTCAGGCTTAATCAGGCACTCTGGTATCTTGGTCATGGGCGAAATCTCCTTGAAGTTACGGACTGTAACAGCATGATCGGCGAATTGGCAACACAGAACTGGCTCGCACGGAACAGGCCTACCCCCGCCGAATGATCACCCCTGCTATTCCAGATTCATAATTCACAATTCATTATTGACCCAGCCCCTAGTTCCCAGTCCCCGCTATTCTGACTCCTGACTTCAGACTTCTGACTCCTTCCCCAGGATTTGTGCTTTCTCGACGATTGCAAACCTCACTCGCCCCTCGGCTACCTGTTCTCCGTCGCGGGAAATCGTGCCACGAAGTTCCCCCAGACGCTCACCGAGTTTTAACACCTCCGCCTCCACGCGCAGGGTATCACCAGGCTCAACCAGTTGCGTAAGTCGCGCGGCTGGAATTTGCAGAATCAAGGCCACTTTTCCCGCCATTTCCGGCCGTTCCATGACCAGGATGGCTCCAAGCTGGGTGACTAATTCCAATAATACGCCGACCGATAGGACGGGGGAAGCTGGAAGGTATCCCCGCGAGGCCTCGTCGCCCACCGAAAAGCGCTTGGTGGCCGCAATTCGCTGGCCTGGAATGAATTCGGTGACTCGATCGACGAACAAGAAAGGATAACGATGCGGAAGGATACTGAGGATGTCAGATGGTGAATTCACGTCGCTCACGGTTGTCTCTTCAAGAGCTCTCTGCGCAGCAACGGATTGCGGGCTGTCCAATCGCCGGGACGATCCTGGTCAGTTTCATACTGGGCACGCATCGCTTCCAGTTTGGAATCGATTTCGTCGAGGAAGTGGAGGAGCAGAGCCTCCGGAAACATAGGTTCTTTGGGCGACCCGAACTCCAATTTGCCGTGGTGGGAGAGGATCATGTGCTCGAGCTGGTCTTTCAGCTCCTCCGGGAAGCCGGGAATCTGGCGCGTCTTCTCTTGCACCATTTCCAGGCCTATCGAAATGTGGCCCAGCAACTGCCCCCGCGTGGAATACCGGAAGCCGCCAGAGAAACTCAGCTCCTCAATTTTACCAAGGTCGTGCAGCACCAGGCCGGCCAGCAGCAGGTCCCGCCGTAGAAACTCGTAATGGTCGCAAACCTGGTCGCCGAGTTGGACCAAAGACAGGACATGCTCGAGCAGCCCGCCCAGGAACGCGTGGTGATAACTCATTGACGCCGGAGCCCTTTTGAATTTCTCTGCGATCGAGGGGTCTTCCATGATGGAAAGCAAGAGTACTCGCAAGGGTCCATCAGGTACGCGACGTAGGCGATCTAGCAGCGTGGCGTACATTTCCGCAGGGTCTCGGCGGGAACGCGGCAGGTAATCGGAAAGGTCCACTCCCTCGGGAGAGCACCTGGAAATCCTGCGCACCCGAATCTGTGCCGTCCCCTGGTAGTCTTCGACCACTCCCTCCACCTCAACGATATCCTCCACCTCGAAATCCAACGTGTATCGATCACACTCCCACAGCTTGGCGCGCATCATCCCGCTTGAGTCGCGCAACTCCAGGTCAAGGTACGCACTTCCCGTACGAGCGATTTTGCGTTCGCGGGCTTGAACCAGGAAGGTAGTTCGAACGTGGGCGTCCGGGCGGAGGTCGGTTACGAATCGCTCCTTCATTGCCCTTTCTTTGTCGGTGTGATTTCGTTCGGCACTTGTTCCCCCGTGTCAACATATCCGGGGGCTTTGTAGGTATAGCTTTCTTTACGAAGCCGTGTCAGGTACTCCCGATAACGCGGCCGCATTTGCTCCTCGTAAAGGACTTCCTCGACCCGTTGTTCGACTTCCTCGAATTTGGGGATACCGGGGCTGTATCGTTCCTGTACCTTGAGGATAATATACCCGTACTTTGTCTGGATAGGGTTGCTAAACTCGTTGATGTCGAGCTTCCCCACCACCGCCGCGATATCCGGCGCCAGCGTTCCTTCCTTCATGAACCCCACGTCCCCACCTTGCTCGGCGCTGGACCCATCGGAGTACTTTTTCGCAACCTCGGCAAAACGTTGCCCAGCCTTTAATTCGGCCAAGGCTTCGTTCGCCCTTTTCTCGGCCTCATCCGGCTTCCGTTTGTCAGTTGAGACAAGGATTTGTCCGAGGCGCACCATGCCGGGTGATTTGAATTCTTCCTTGTGGGCTTCGTAGAACTTCCTCGCGTCGGCTTGTGACAACTGAATGCGGGAGCCTATCTCGCGCTCCATGACATTGCGCATCAGCAGTTGGCGCCGGATCTGGTCTTTGTAGTCTTCGTAATTCAATCCTTCCTTCTCGATGGCCGTCTCCAGATCTTCCAAGGTTGCGTAGTTGTTCTTCTTACGAATGTCGTCAAGCTGTTTGACCACATCCGTTTCGACGTTGATATCCAGATCTTTGGCCTTTTGCACCATCAACGATTCGTCGATCAGGTCGCGCAGAAGGTCCTTGCTCTGTTCGCGCACTTGCGCCTCGAGTTCCGCCCCTGAGTATTGCTTGGAGAGTTCCTCGCGGAGTTTCGCTTGCTCCTCCTCGTATTGATGTTGAGTGATGATCTCGTTGTTGACCCGCGCAATAATGCGCTCCACTATTCTTGCTCTCGCCACGGAGGCCCCGACAACTCCCGTTGCCACCGCCACGCCAGCCATCACGACCCATGTCCGTTTACCCATATTACCCCTGCTCAAATCTGTAGGGGCGGCCCTTGTGGCCGCCCGCAGCCCGAAGGCTTTGGGTCGCAGGGTGGGCAACCACCCCGCCCATGCGGGTCCCTACAGTGTAATTCCTCAACTATCTTAATGCTAGGCCCGCAATTCCTGCAAGACATTTTGCACCTCCTGCAAAGTGTTTTCCCCCACGCCGCGCAGCCTGAACCGCAGCACGCCGTCGGGTCGAAGGCTCGCTTCCCGGCGCCGGCGCACAAACGTCGTGATTCGTTTAGGCTCCAAGGGAGTTTGCTCATGAAACCGCATCCAGATATCTTCCGCCTTCCTTTCGATGGATTGCACCAGAAGCTGCTCGGCGGCAGATTTCAAAAGCCCATACGAGAAGAGGTTCGAAACGGAGGGAGGAATAGGCCCATAACGGTCAATAAGCTCGGCTTCGAGTTCCGCGCGGGCTTCGGGTGTAGCCAAGCTGGATATTCGTTTGTACAGGCGCAAGCGCTGGCTCTCATCCGCGACGTAGCTGTCAGGAATCTTGATATCGAGTCCCAGGTTGAGGGTGGTCCGCACCTCAATCCTCGGTGGCGCACCTTTCAGCTCTTCGACGGTTTGTTCGAGCATCTTCAGGTAGAGGTCGATGCCGATGGCATTTAAGTGTCCATGCTGTTCGGCCCCCAGAAGGTTGCCCGCGCCGCGTAGCTCGAGATCCAAGGCAGCGAGGCGGAAGCCGGCGCCCAATTCCGAGAACTCTTTTAGCGCCGCCAATCGCCGGCGAGCCGTAGGGGTCAAGGCCTCCTCAGCGGCCACCAGGAAATAAGCATAGGCACGGCGGTTCGACCGCCCCACGCGGCCCCGAAGTTGGTAAAGATCGGCCAAGCCAAAGCGCTCGGCGTGATTGACAATGATGGTGTTGGCGCGCGGGATGTCCAAGCCGTTTTCGATCAGCGCCGTCGCCACCAGCACTTCGTACTCTCCCTGCATGAATTTCAGCATGACCCTTTCCAGCTCTTTTTCGTCCATTTGCCCGTGCGCCACCCCGATTCGCGCCGTGGGCACCAGCCGTTGCACGATGGCCGCGATGCTAAAAATCGACTCCACCCGGTTGTGCACAAAAAAGGCCTGGCCCTCCCGCTGCATCTCCTTAAGGATGGCAGACTGAATGATGTTCTGGCTGAAAGGCGCCACGGTGGTTTGAATGGCCAACCGGCCGCGCGGCGGAGTCTCGATGACCGAGAGGTCGCGCAATCCGCCCAGAGACATGTGCAGGGTGCGCGGGATGGGTGTGGCGGACATCGCCAGCACGTCCACCCCCGCCCTAAGTTTCCTCAGTCTCTCCTTCGCGGCCACTCCGAATCGCTGCTCCTCATCCACGATCAACAACCCAAGCTCGCGAAAGCGCACGTCCTTCGAGAGCAGGCGGTGAGTTCCAATCAGCACATCGACCTTGCCCGCCTCAGTCTCGGCCACGATCTTTTTCTGCTCGGCAGGTTGCCGGAACCGGCTGAGCATTTCCACGCGCATGGGGAAGGCGGCCAGCCGCTGCCGGAAAGTTGTGTAATGTTGGAAGGCCAGCACCGTGGTGGGCGCCAGCACAGCCACTTGCCGCCCATCCTGGATGACTTTGAAGGCCGCGCGCATGGCGAGTTCGGTTTTGCCATAGCCCACGTCGCCGCACAGCAGTCGATCCATGGGTTCCTGGCTTTCCAAGTCTTGCTTGATGTCGGCCAGAGCCTTCAACTGGTCGGGCGTCTCTTCAAATTCAAAAGCCTCTTCGAACTCTTCTTGCCATGGGGTGTCGGGGCTGGTGGGCGCACCGCCCGCCATCTTGCGCTCCGCGTAAAGGTGAAGTAGTTCTTGAGCCATGTCGCGTAATGCCCTCTTGACACGTGACTTCGTGCGCTCCCAACCGCTCCCTCCCAGCCGGTCAAGAACCGGTTTGGCCCCTTCCCCGCTCGCCCGGTACTTCTCGACCAGATCTAGCCGCTCCAGCGGGACGTACAGCTTGGCGTCATCGAGATACGTTAGCAGCATGAAATCGCGCGTCGAGCCGTTAACACTCAATTGGCGAAGCCCTTGATAGATTCCCACCCCGTGGTCAACATGCACCACGTAATCGCCCACCTTGAGATCGCCCAGGCCCGAGATGAAGCTCAGAACCCCGGAGTGCTCCCGGCGTCGCGACGCCCAGTCGAATCCTCCAAAAAGGTCACTGTCCGCGAGCCACATCTGTCCCAAATCGGGGATGACAAAACCCTCAGCAAGATCACCCCGAACCATAATTGCGTAGCACAGGCACTCCTGCCTGTGCTGTTTCGTGTCACCCATCGCACAGGCAGGAGTGCCTGTGCTACTCGGTCCAGCAGAAATGCTCTCTTCAGTCGGCGTGCCGAAGGGAATCTCGTATTCCGTGAGAATGCCGCGCAGCCGGTCTGCTTTGCCGCTGCTGGGAGAGACCAACACCACAGACATGCCTCGTTCTAAAGCCCCTCGCAGGTTATCCACTAGACCCTTAACGCCCGCCTCGAATTTCGGAGAGGGTTGGGTGAGAAAAACAAACTCTTCCTCGTAGCGCCGACCTTCAGAGCCTGCCCTGAGCGCAGCGAAGGGTCGGCGCGCCTCCTCAGCAGAAAACTCGGTGGCCGGGGCGCTTTGCTCGGCCTCGCTTACGATTGCCTCTTCGGTGCTCTCCTGGGTCGTGATCGCAGCGTGTCCCAAGTCTCCAAACCCGCCTTCGCTCGCGGGTTCTTGACTCCTCGACTCTCGACTCTCGACTTCTCGACTCAGCGACAGCTCTTTGAAATACAGTTGCGGTATGGCTCGAATGCTCTCGAGAAACTCTTCTTCCGTGAGGAAAACATCCTCGGGTCGTGGGCGCGGCGGAATGACATCGCGCACCTCGTCAAAACCTGACGCTAACCCTTCCAGGAAGCGCTTCCGGTCCGCGTCGCGGTCCAGGGGTTCGTCCCAGAGCAATACGGGATTGTCAAACAACTCCAACAAGTTGCGCGGCTGAGGCTCAGCTAAAGGAGCAAAAAACTCCCATCCCGGGAATGGGTTTCCGTATTCGCCCGCCCACTCAGGTTCACGTTCGACTCGGAGGTTCGGTTGCGCCTCCGCCGCACCCCCCGTCAGTGCCCGCTGGTCGAGAGCGCGGACGAGCTTCTCGAAGAATTGAGGGGAGCGTCTTGTTTCCGAAAGCGGAAGAAGCAGAGCCCTCGCAACGGGCCTGCGCGAGCGCTGCGTATCGGGGTTATACTCGCGCAAGGATTCAATCCGATCCCCCGAAAGTTCAATGCGGAAGGGCCACGCAGCCTCGGGAGGAAAGACATCAACGATCCCGCCGCGCACTGAGAATTGGCCCACATCGGAGACCGGCTCTTCCCGCTCGTAGCCCACTCCGGCGAGGTGCTCCGCAAGATCGTCGAGGGCCAGTTCATCACCGACTTTGATCTCGAGCGCCAGGGAAGAATAGAAGGCTCGCTCGCGGAACCGCCCCAGCGCCGCTGCCACCGGGACATACAACACGCGCGCTCGCCCTTGTGCAACGCTCCACAGGGTCACCGCCCTTCGTTCGAGAATCTCGGCGTGTGGGGAACGGCCTTCGTATGGAGAGCAGTCGAGTGAGGGGAGCGTGAGTACGGCCAAGCTGGAGTGTGGTTCGAGCCAAGCGTGGAATGTTGAGGTCGTGCGTTGGAAGTTGGCGGCAGTCTCGGTATCCGCAGTTAGGACAACGACAGGGCGGGCCAGCCGGTGAGCCAGAGCGGCCACCAGCAGCGCCTTGGGAGAGCTGGTCAAGCCGGAAACAGTCACCGGCGTGGCCGTTCCAGGGGCGACAGCCGTCAGGGCTCGTAAGGCGCCGCGAAAAGCGGCGTGCTCGAGAATAGGGTTCAACAGCGACCGCAGGTTTGGCATCACTAAGAATGGTGAATAGTGAATTCTGAATTCTGAAGGTTAAAGAGTGAAGGGTAAAGTTTAAAGGGTGGATTCTGAAGGATAGAGGGCAAATTGGTAAAGGCGCGCCGCGCCGTCGTGCTGGGCAAAAACCGTGCGACCTCGATCCCTTTGTCGTTCTGAGTGTACTCGGGTTTGCCTCCCGTTTGCACGGCGTGCCCGCCGCGTCTGGTTGTTGCACTTCATCAATTCGCAATCAGGGCTTACCCTTTACCCTTTAGCCTTTAACCCTTAATCTTCACGCCTTAACCTTCGCCATCGCTTTTAGCGCTGCTTCTATTATCGACGACGTCGAGTACCCATCGACCACAGGGATGGAAACCACCAGTCCACCTGCCGCCTCCACTTCCTCCCGCCCGACAATGCCGTTTGGGCCCCAATCGCCACCTTTCACAAGCACCTGTGGCAGCATGCGGGCGATGACGGGTTGCACAGAGACATGATCGAAAATCGTCACATAATCCACAGCTTTGATCGCTGCCAGGATTTCCGCGCGCTCCGCTTCAGGTTGAATGGTACGCGCTCGCCCCTTTAGCTCGCGCGCGCTGCGGTCGCTGTTGATCGCCACGATCAGCACGTCGCCGAGTTTCTTGGCTTCAGAGAGAACCCGCATGTGACCGGGATGAAGGAGGTCAAAACACCCATTGGTGAAGGCCACGCGCTTGCCGCGCCGCTTCAGGTCCGCCACAACCTCAAACGCCCGCTCGAGAGTCAGGATTTTTTCTACACCCATACGGGCTATTCTAACATGCAAGGCCTGGGATATTGTCTGGAGCGCGGCAGTGTCATTCCGAGCGAAGATTCCATGATCCTTCGGTTTGCCACTAGGTATGAAAATGCGCGAAGTGCCTTGGACTGCGGCAGCGAAGCTGCCGCCTTGAAATCCGAGCGAAAAGGCGGTAACTGTCCGTTAGCGGACGCTAGGGGTGCGGCGCGCCAGGGTGAGGCTCTAACAACATCTTCCACTCATCCAGCAAAAAAGGCGGGGCAGGACCTGCCCTCCAGCTTCGCATCACTTGGGTATCAGACCAATCCCAGGCTCGCTCCGGTTCATAATCAACGCTGACGGGCAGTCCATCCCAATGTCCTTCCGGATAATAAAAGGCGCCCACCACTTGCACCCATAAGGCGATGGCCACCGTCGCAGTGAACGCCCACCGCAGCACACGCCGAGCCCTGATGCTTGTCCACACTGGCGCCAGGAACCATGCCAAGAAGGGCAACAGGTCCGTGGCGTAACGTGGACCGAAGCACCACCCGGCCCACCAGTCGCTCGCCATCACCGGAACCACGAAACTGGCAGCCAGTGCCACGATGAGCCAGCGACTCCATCCCGGATTCTTTTCCTTCCAGAGTCTGGCTGCACCCCAGAAAGAAAAGGCAGTCCACGGCATGTAGCAGAGCAGGCCACGGCTTGGACTTATCAGTGATCCGGGAAGGCCGATGCCGAGACGCGCCAACAAAGAGTAATGGGCTCCGCCTGCCTCTCCAAGATTCTGGCCTGCGTAGCCCCCCAGGGGATTTGCAAAGAAATAGAGGTTGTAGGCGAACACCAGCGAACCTAAAGCCATTAGCGGTGCCAGGAACAGAAGCAAGTTCTTCCAGGGCCCGCGGCCGAAGTAAAGCAGGAAAGGGATAATGAGTATAGCCTCGGGCGGCATGTTGGCGCTGGCCACGGCCAAGGCCAGGCCCGCCCAAAAAGCAGTGCGGCGCGAGTCGGGTGGACGTAATAGCGTCCACAGCAAAAAAGCGAAGCTCAGTTCCGTCAGCCCATGTCGCCAGAGGGCCTGGCTCGATATCGCCCACGTGTTGCTGGCCAGGCCGTAGATTATTGCCACCACAAAACTGACGCTGCGCTGGGCGATCTTGCGCAAAGCGAGAAAGAGTACTGCAACCGACATCGCGGCGATCAGGGACGCACTGAGTTTCTCCATTGTGACGACGGCCACGAAAAAGCTGGGGGAATTCGGGTAGAGTGGAGGCGTGTGTCGGGAGAGCCACAAAGCTGGTAGGACGTAGAGCGGCGCTACGAAAACAGGAGTGGCGATCGGATACGCCGAAATGAAGCGCCCATGAGACTTGGCGGCGAAGTAAGCCCCATGCGGTCCCAGGGGCTCGGCAAGAATCGGTTTGATCCATCGATCCAAGTAGAGGCTGTGGTCCAGGAGAAGGTTAAACGGGAGGAAGCGATTCGTAAAAGTGTCGTTCGTGCCAATGGTACGAAGATTCGCGTTGTAAATGACGAAGAGAAGAAGCAGCAGGGAGCCGAACACGACGAAATCACGGCGGGCTCCACCCCCGGCAACGCTCGACATGCTGCCGCCGAGGCGATCCGAACTCCCCGCTCGGGATCGCCCCAGCCCACGTTTACTTTGCCTTTTCCGCGAGCTCACCGCTCCCGCCCTGCCCCGAAGCTCCTGCGGCCTCCTGGCGCTGCGAACTCCCTTTGCGAAGTCTACTACACATTACGTACCCGCGCTATTCAGCGCGCGGGGCCGCCACGGGATCTGCGCGCCTGGCGCGCTGGGCCGGGATGAATATGGCGAGCATGGGCCCGTCGCTGAGAACGCCATGGAGCGGACAAAATGTCGCTGCTGCCGCCGCCACCCCCTCTACTCTGAGGTGAACGACCTATCACGAATTTGCCTGTTCGAAAATGCTCCCCTTACTGTAATAATTGGCTGACTTGGCCGTCCTCTATATGAAGGTAGCCATCGGGAGGCGCACCTTGTGATCGGCCACAGCGGAGGTAACCATTCCCGGCCGCATCGATGGAGTCGAGCGACTGTTCCGGGCATACCACGGCTTAGTCTTCCGCGCTGCCTACCGAATTACGGGCAACGTCACGGACGCCGAGGACGTACTCCAGACCGTCTTTTTGCGCCTCATAGGGCGCGATGGGTCGGCTCCCCCAGTAGAGAATTCCGAGAAATACCTTCGCCGGGCCGCGATCAACGCCGCCCTGGACGTGGTGCGGGCGCGGCGGCCTGCTGAGACTGCGCCGCTCGCGGATCCCCAGCCCAGTCGTGGCGAGTTGGACCGGAGCGAATTGCGCGACTGCCTGCGGCGTTCTCTGGCGAGTTTGAATCCGCAGGCGGCTGAGATCTTCGCGCTGCGTTTCTTTGAGGGCCACAGTAATCCGGAAATCGCGCGCCTGCTCGGCGTGTCGCAAGTGCGGGTGGCCGTGACCGTCCACCGGGCCCGGCGGCAATTGCAGAAGGAGATTCGTTCCCACATTGGAGGCAAGTCATGAGCCAACCAACAAAGCAAGGCAAACCAACGTTAGATGAAATCGTCGCTGAAGTCCGCCGGGAAAGCGTGGCTGAGCCGAATGTCGAGCAGGCGGCGGAACGGGTTTGGGCTCGTCTGCACGAGCACTTCCCTGCCCCGACGGCGACCACCGTTCCGGACGTGGAGAGGATTCGCGGCTGTACGGATTTCCAGGCCTTGCTGCCTGCATACCTC
>Ga0187781_10003018_pt1 | contig 12694 bp, 10 predicted proteins | sample 0715_SJ02_MP02_2_FD_132447 | JGI IMG/M metagenome (GOLD analysis project Ga0187781, IMG submission 132447) | Tropical peat soil microbial communities from peatlands in Department of Meta, Colombia - 0715_SJ02_MP02_20_MG | ecosystem: Environmental > Terrestrial > Soil > Wetlands > Peat | place...
ACCTTCCGCCACCGCGCCGCCGAGCTTGCCGCCGCCGCCGAGCGCCTGGCCGAGCGCGTCGATGCCTTTGCCTTCCCCTCCGAGCAGGCCGAGGCGCGCGCCCGCGCCGCCGGCGAGACGCTGCATCGCCAGGCCGAGGAGCTCGCCGCCACCGTCAGCGCCGCGGCGGGGCGGCTGGAGCAGACGGCAAGCGGCCTGGGCGCCCGCATGGCCGAGATTCTCGCCACGGTGAGCGGCGCCACCGAGCGCGCCGAGCGCAGCCGCGGCGGGCTCGAGGCGGCGGCGGGCACCATCGAGCGCTTGGCGGCGGCCATCGGCTCGCACGCCGCCCAGATCGAGAAATCCGCCGGGCGCGATCTCGCCGCCGCGACCGAGCGGCTGGCCGGCCAGGTGGCGGTGGTGGAGACCGTGGTCGAGCGAGCTTTCACCGCCAGCGGCGACCGCATCGCCGGCCGCGCCAGCGAGCTGCAAGCGAGCGTCATCGACGCCTTCGAGCGCGCCGCCGACCGCACCGCGCAGGAGCTCGACCGCGTCAGCGACCGGCTGACGCGCGAGGCCGCCGCCGCCGCCGACCGCGTCGCCGGCGAGATCGGCGCCTTCGAGGCGATGGTGGCGCGCAGCACCGTCGCGGCGAGCGAGCGCCTGGCCGAGCAGGGCGACGCGGTCGAGCAGGCTCTCGGCCAGGTCTCGGCGCGGCTCGACGTCTCGGCGAGCCAGATCGCAAGCGCGGCGCGGCGCGGCGCCGACGCGCTCCACGCCGAGACCGAAGCCTTGCTCGTCGCGTCCGACAAGGCGGCGGCGCAGGCCGAGGTGCTCGCCTCCACCTTCCGCAACTATGCCGCCGACCTGACGCGCCATACCGAGCAGAGCGCGAGCCAGGCGGAGCTGCTGGGCAGCACCTTCGCGCGCCAGGCGCAGGCGCTGCGCAACGCCGCCGCCGAGGCGCTGGCGCGCGTCAAGGAGGGCAGCGAGGTCTTCGGCGGCAATGCCGAGCATCTCGCCGCCGCGGCGCGCAACGCCAGCGCGCGCGTCGAGGAGGTGAGCGAGGCGCTGCGCCAACAGGCGCGCGACCTGCTCGCTGCGTCCGAGCAATCGGCGGTCCGCGTCCAGTCGGTGGGCGAATCGCTGCGCCAGCGCAGCCAGGATATTTCCGCCGTGGTGCAGGGCACCCTCGCCACGGTGCGCCAGGCCGTCGACGGCTTCCGCGAGAGCGGCGAGGCGCTCACCGGCTCGGCCGATCAGGCGGCGACCAAGGTCGGCGAGGCCGCGAGCGGGCTGCGCGGGCAGGCGAGCGACTTGCAGGCGATCGCCGATCAGGCGACGGCCAAGATGCGGCGCGCCGGCGAGACCTTCGATCAGCAGGCCGACCGGCTCGCCGGCGCCTCGGCCGAGGCGAGCGCCGCGCTCGTCGCCGTCGGCGAGACGCTCGGCCAGCACATGGACCAGGTGAAGGACGGCACCGAGGCGGCGGTGGCGCAGGTGGCGCAGCTCCACGACGGCTTCACCCAGCAGCTCGGCCGGCTCAACGCCGCGCGCAGCGCGGTCGCCGCTCAGGTCGCCGAGATCCGCAGCGCGCTCCAGCAGCAGACGCAGGAGCTCGGCCGCGCCTCCGAGGCGGTGGTGCAGCGCTCGACCCAGGTGGGCGACGCTTTCCGCGAGCATTCGCGCCTGCTGCGGGATGCCGCCGCCGAGGCGAGCACGCAGGCCGAGGCGATGGCGGTGGTGATGCAGCGCCAGGTGCGCGAGCTGCACGCCGTCGCCGACAACCTTTCCTCGCTGACCGCCTCGATCAACGAGACGCTCCAGGCCGGCTCCGGCGAAGTGACGCAGGCGAGCGACCGCGCCCGCGGCAGGATCGAGGAGATCGGCCAGTTTCTTGCCGAGCAGACGCGCGCGGTGGCCCAGGCGAGCGAGGTGGCGGGGCTGCGCCTTGGCCAGAGCGGCGACCTGCTGCGCCAGCGCGCGGGCGAGGTGCATGAGGTCGCCGACCGCGCCGCCGCCAGGCTCGGCGAACTCGGCGACCGCTTCACCGAGCGCAGCCAGCAGGTGGCCGGCGCCAGCGACGCCGCGGGCGCGAGGCTGCGCGAGGCCGGCGCGTTCTTCCGCCAGCAGGCGCAGGATCTCGCCGCCACCGCCGACCGCGTCGCGACGCGGCTGCAGGATGCCAGCGAGCACGTCAACGAGCGCGCCGCCGCGGTGGCCGGCGCCGGCGATCTCGTCGCCAACCGGCTGCAGGAGCTGAGCGAGGCCGCGCGCAATCAGGCGAACAACCTAACCGTGGCGTCGGAGGCCGCGGCGAGCAAGGGCGAGCAGATGAACGAGGCGCTGCGCCGCCAGCTCCGCGATCTCGCCGCCGCCGCCGAGCATACCGGCAGCCAGCTCGGCGACGTGCGCAACGCGCTGCGCGAGCAGACCACCGAGCTCAACGGCGCCACCGACAAGGCGGTGGAGCGGCTGCGCGACATCGCCGACACCTTCCGCCGCCATTCCGGCGACCTCATCGCCGCCGCCGACCGCGCCGGCGTCAAGGCCAAGGACGCGGCGGCGCTGTTCGAGACGCAGACCGAGACCTTGCTCAAGGCGGCGGGCGACGCCGCGACCGAGGCGCAGCGGGTGCGCGAGACGGCGATCCAGGCGCAGCAGGATACCTTCCTCAAGGCCGCCACCTTCATCATCGAGACCTTGCAGTCGATCGCCGTCGACCTCAACCGCGTGCTCGACCAGAGCATTCCGGATTCGGTGTGGAAGCGCTTCCATGCCGGCGACCGCGGCATCTTCACCCGCCAGCTCTTGCAGATGCAAGAGAAGAACGCGGGCACGCTGATCAAGAAGAAGTTCGAGGAGGATCCCGGCTTCCGCGATTACGTGCTGCGCTATCTCAATCAGTTCGAGAACCTGCTCGCCCAGGCGCGCGAATGCGACCACATGGACGTGCTCGGCGCCACCTTCGTCACCGCGGATGTCGGCAAGCTCTATCTCATCCTGTCCAACGCCGTCGGCCGGCTGAAGCATTGACGCCCCCGCGAGCGCCCCCGCGAGCGCGCAGCGCTCGTCGGGCATCGGCGTCAGCGCTTGCGCAGCAAGCGCGAGAGCCCCCCGCGAGCGCGCAGCGCTCGTCGGGCTGCGGCGCCAGCGCTTGCGCAGCAAGCGCGAAAGCCCTCCGCGAGCGCGCAGCGCTCGTCGGGCTGCGGCGTCAGCGCTTGCGCAGCAAGCGCGAAGCCGCCTGGCGACATGCAGCGGTCAAAGCAGAAGGGCGGCCCTTGCGGGCCGCCCTCTTGCATCGGCAAAGATCGAAATGCGCCTCAGGCCGCCTTCTGGCCGATCACCTCGGCGCCGCCGCTCTTGGCGATCTCGATCTTGCGCGGCTTCATCGCCTCGGGGATCTCGCGCGCGAGGTCGACGTGCAGCAAGCCGTTGTTGAGGCTGGCGCCGACGACCTTGATGTGGTCGGCAAGCTGGAAGCGGCGCTCGAAGGCGCGCCGGGCGATGCCGCGGTAGAGGTAGGACTTCTTGTCCTCCTCCCGCTTCGCCTTGCCGGTGACCAGCAACGCATTCTCGCGCACGGTGATGTCGAGCTCATCGGCGGCGAAGCCGGCCACCGCCATGGTGAGGCGATAGGCGTTCTCGCCGGTGCTCTCGATGTTGTAGGGCGGGTAGCCGCTGCCGCCGTCGACCCGCGTCGCGGTGTCGGCAAGCCGCATCAGACGGTCGAACCCGATGCCGGAACGGAAAAGCGGTGAGAAATCGAGCGTATCCATGACCATATCCTCCAGTGAGCAACATGGGTTCTTCCCGCGCCCGCCGTGAGGCCGGGCGTTCGGGAAAGGCCGGACCCGCCAGGCGGCGTCCGACGGTATCGAGATGGGCATCCGCCCGCGGCGTTCAAGGGGCTGGCCGGTTAAGGTTAACGAGCGCCGCGCTGGTGCCGGCGCGGCGGGAATGGTAGAGACAAGAGGGTGCAAGCCAGAGGCGATGACGTGCAGGCGACGGCATTTTTCGGCAAGACCTACGGCGAGGCGATGGAGCTGCTGATCGAGGCGCGCGACTACCTCGCCCATCGCGAGCCGATCGACCGGCAGGTGCTGGCGCCGCTGGATCGGTTGCGCATGAGCCGCGAGACCATGCGGCTCACCGCGCGGCTGACGCAGATCATGGCCTGGCTGCTGGCGCAGCGCGCGGTCTTCAACGGCGAGATCAGCCAGCGCGACGCGCTCGGCGATCGCGGCGCGCTCGCCGAGGTCGAGATCTGCATGGAAGGCGAGGAGTGGGCGCCCGCGGCGCCGCAGCGTCTCGCCAGCTTGCTCGACCGCAGCCGGCGGCTCTACGTGCGGGTGGCGCGCCTCGACGAGCTGGCGCGCCGCCAGCTCGCCTAAGTCCGATCGTCGGGAGAATGCCGCGGCGGCGGCGATGCGCCGCCTGCGTCGCGGCCCTACTTCTTGAGGCCGAAGCCGCCGAAGCGCTTGTTGAAGCGCGCGAGCTGGCCGCCGCTGTCGACCAGCCGCTGCTGGCCGCCGGTCCAGGCGGGGTGCGATTTGGAGTCGATCTCCAGCCGCAGCGTGTCGCCGGGCTTGCCGTAGGTCGAGCGCGTCTTGTAGCTCGTGCCGTCGGTCATCACCACGGTGATCTCGTGATAGTCCGGATGGATGCCCTCTTTCATCGCTCTGCTCCGAGAAAGCTGCGGCTTTATACCGGAGCGAATCGCGTTGCGCAACTCCGCGACGCCGGCGATTCGACGGGAATCGCCGGCGAAAACCGCGCGAAACGCGCGTCACGACTCCGTTTTCGCGCGATTTCGCGCAAAAAAACCGCTCTCCGCCCCGCTTTTTGCGCATTTCCAATCGACTTTCGGTTGCGACTTTCATAGAATCGCCGGTGTTTCGTCGGCACAGGGGGTTTGATCTCATGAAAGCAAGACGTAAACGTGCCACGGCTGCGGCTTCGAAGGGCGCGGCCAAGAAGGCGCCAAAGCGGAAGAAGGCCGCCAAGCGCAAGAAGGCGAAGAAGAAGTAGGTCGGTCTCGCCGCCGCGACGCTCCTCCACGGGAGCGTCGCGGCGGCGGTATCCGAGAGCGAGACGAAGCCGCGGGGCCTTGCTCCGCGGCTTCTCTCTTTCCCCCGCGAGCGCGTAGCGCTCGTCGGCGGCGGCGGTTGCGCGGCAACCGCGAGAGCCGCACCCCTCAGGCAAAGTCCCCTTCAGCGGATTAGCGCTCGGTCAGCTTCAGCTCGATGCGGCGGTTGCGCCGGAAAGCGGCTTCGTCGTTGCCGGGGTCGAGCGGCTGGAACTCGCCGAACCCCGCCGCCACCAGGCGGTTGGCCGGGATGCCCTGGTCGATGAAGAAGCGCACCACCGAGATGGCGCGCGCCGTCGACAGCTCCCAATTCGACGGGAACTGCGCCGTGGCGATCGGCCGCCGGTCGGTATGGCCGTCGACGCGCAGCACCCAGGAGATGTCGGCCGGGATCTTGGCCGAGATCTCCTTGAGCGCCTGCGCCACCGGCAGCAGCCGCTGCTTGGCGTCGTCGGAAAGCTCGGCGCTGGCCAGCGGGAACAGCACCTCCGATTGGAAGACGAAGCGGTCGCCGACGATGCGGATGTCCGGCCGGTCGCCCAGCACCTCGCGCAGCCGCCCGAAGAATTCCGAGCGGTAGCGCGCCAGCTCCTCGACCTTGCTGGCGAGCGCGGCGTTGAGGCGCTTGCCGAGATCGGCGATCTGCACCTGCTGCTCCTTGCTCTTGGCCTCCGAAGCGTCGAGCGCCGCGGCGATCTGCTGGAGCTGCTGGCGCAGCGCCAGGAGCTGCTGGTTGAGCTGGTCGATGGTGGTCTGCGCCTCGGCCAGCCGGGCGTCGCGCTCGGCCACCTGTCGCTGCGCCGCGCCGAGCCGCTCCTGCAGCTCGGCGGTGCCGCTGCGCGCGGCGGCGGTGGCGTCGTCGGCCTGGTTGGCGAGCTCGGCGATGCGGCTGGTGAGCGCGTCGCGCTCGGCGTTGACCGATTGGAGCTGGCTCGAGAGCTGCGCCACGGTGTTGCGCAGATCGGTATTGGCCTTCTCGTCCAGCGCCAGCATGTCGGCGAGCTGCTGGATCTTCAGCCGCAGGTCGCGCACCTCGGCGTCGCGGCCGGTGAGCGCGTCCGACAGGTAGAACTGGCCCGCGGTGAACACCAGAAGCACGAAGATGATGACCATGACGAGCTGCGACAGCGCGTCGACGAAGCCCGGCCAGATGTTGATGCTGGGACGGCGTTGGCGGCGCGACGAGATCGCCATGGCGGGTCAATCCTGCAAAGGGGCCGGGCTAGGAGCGTTCCGCCTCCTCGGCGAGCGCGGCGATGGTGCGGGCGAGCAGCCGGATCTCGCTGCGGATCTCCTGCGTCGCCTCGCCGCGTCCCTGCGCCACGTCCTCGGCGAGCCGCGCCAGATGGATCTCGATGTTGCGCAGATGCGCGCGCGCCTCGTCGAAGCCGGGCGGCCCGCCGGCGGTGGCGTCCGCCAGGCGCTGCAGCACCGGCCTCAGCTCGACCTGCCCCTCGGCGAGCCGCAGCAGCAGCGCCTGCTCCGCGCGCATCTGGTCGGCGAGCATCGCCAGCCGCTCCGTCAGCGCCTGTAGATTGGCGTTGGCGGAGATGCGGCTCTCCTCGCCGCGGCCCATGATGCGCTGAAGATTGTCGAGGCTGTCGGCGGTCTGCTCGAGCAGCGCCTGGATGAAGGCGGGCACCGAGCCCTCGCCGGCCTCGCCCGAGAGCCCGCCGCCGGAGAGCCTGGTATAGCCCGAGAGATACTCCTCGAGATCGTGATAGAAGCGGTTCTGCGCCAGCCCCGCCTGCAAATCGAGGAAGCCCAGCACCAGCGATCCCGCCAGCCCGAACAGCGAGGCGCTGAAGGCGGTGCTCATGCCGCCCAGCGGCGACTGCAGCCCGCTCTTGAGGTCGTTGAAGGCGCGCACGGGATCGCTGGCGCCGGCGGACAGCGTGCCGATGACGCCGCCCACCGACTGCACCGTCTCGAGCAGGCCGTAGAAGGTGCCGAGCAGTCCGAGGAAGACGAGCAGGCCGATCAGGTAGCGCGAGGTCTCGCGCGTCTCGTCGAGCCTGGTGCCGATGCCGTCGAGCAAGGTGCGCATCGACACCGCCGAGAGGCTGACGCGGCCGCCGCGGCGGTCGGCGAGCATGGTCGCCATCGGCGACAGCAGCCGCGGCACGGTCCCGCTCGAGAGGTTGGCCTGGTTGCGGCGGAAGCGCTCGAGCCAGGCGACCTCGGGATTGAGCCGCATCACCTGGCGGAAGATGTAGACGATGCCGGCCAGGAGGATGAAGAGGATCAAGCCGTTGACCGCGGGGTTGCCCATGAAGAAGCGATAGAGCGCGGGCGACAGCAGCGCGGCGATGGCCGCCACTGCGGCGACGAAAACGGCCATGCGGGTGAGATAGCGTTGCGGGCGTGTCACTTGCATGCGTCCTTTGCCGGCGAAGCCGCCGGCTCAGTGTTCGAGCATGACGATGTCGACGCGGTCCGGCGGATCGCTGCCCTCGCTGCGGTTGCCGAGCGCGCGCACGTCCATGCGCGTGTTGGCGACGCCGCGCTCCATCAGATAGCCGCGCACCGCCAGCGCGCGCTGCAGCGAGATCCGGCGCGCCTGATTCGCCTGGTCGGACGAGCCGCCGGCATAGGCGGCGAGTTGCAGTCGCAAATGCCCGTCATCGGCGAGCCGCCGCGCCAGCGCGTCGAGCCCGGCCTTGGCGTCATCCGGCAGATCGGTGGCGCTGCCGGCGAAGATGATGCGCGTGGGCTCGCCGGCGGCGGCGGTGGCCGGCGCCGCCGCGGGGGTGGGCTTGACCGGGCTGGGCGGCGGCGGGCTGGGCGGCGTGTTCATGACCGTCACCGTCGCCGGCGACGGCGGCGCCGTCGTCGGCACCGGGCTCGGCGGCGCCGCGGTCGGCGCGGCGGCGGTTGGCGTCGCTTCGGGCGCGGCGGGCTTTTCCGGCGGCGCGGCGGGTGCCGCCGGCGGCGTCGCCTCGGGCGCGGGCGGGCTGGGCGCGGCCTCGGCAAGCGGCTGTGCCGTGACGTTCTCGCGCGGCGCGGCGCCGCCGGTCGCCGCTGCCGGGGCAATCGGCGCCGCCCGCACGGCGGCGGTCTTCTCGGGTTTGCGCGCGGCCTCGGCCGCCGCCTTTTTCTTCGTCTTCGGCGGGTGCAGCGCGATGGCCTTGGCGGGCGCCGGGCGCGTCACAAGCGCGCCGCGCTGCTGCGCGCCTCGCTCGCGCAGCAGCAGCTCGGGCAAGGTTGGCGCCGGTCCCAGCGCGTCGAGCACGCTGAGATCGACGGTCACCTCGGGCTGCTCGCGGCCGCTGACGATGGTCTGGGCCGCGGCCGGCGCCGCCGCGGCGGCAAGCAGAAGCAGGGCCGCGGCAACCGGGATCGCCCGCATCACGCAGCGGCGGGAGTATGAGCTGGCCATGCCGCCACGGTCCATCGCTGCTCCCAGGGGCGCGTCATTTGCCGGGTCATCGCCGTAAAATACCGCAAGCAGGCCGGTCGCCGCCACAGTCAGTTTATCGCCGCCTCGGCGAGCGCTTTCTTAAGAAGATGCAGGAGCGGCTGATGCAGGTGCGCGTTGGCGGCGATGACGTCGCCGCTCGCCGGCATGCCGTGGTTGCCGGCGAGGTCGCTGGCATAGCCGCCGGCTTCGCGGACGATGAGGATGCCGGCGGCGAGATCCCACGGCTTGAGGGCGAATTCCCAATAACCGTCGAAGCGTCCCGCCGCGACATAGGCGAGATCGAGCGAGGCGACGCCCAGCCGCCGCACGCCGCTCGTCGCCGCCATCGCCGCGCCGAGCGTGGCGAGGTAGCTCGCGTGATCGGCGCGGCCGATGAAGGGGATGCCGGTGCCGATCAGCGCTTCGGCGAGGTGGCGGCGCGCCGAGACGCGCAGCCGCCGGTCGTTATGGAAGGCGCCGGCGCCCTTCTCCGCCCAGAACATCTCGTCGCGCACCGGCTCGTAGATCAGCCCGGCGATGACCTCGCCGTCGCGCTCGAGCGCGATCGAGATCGAGAAATGCGGGATGCCGTGCAGGAAGTTGGTGGTGCCGTCGAGCGGATCGACGATCCAGCGGTGATGCGCGTCGCCGCCCGCCTCGCCGCCGCTTTCCTCCATCAGGAAGCCGTAGCCCGGCCGCGCCTTGGAGAGCTCGGCGCGCAGCACCTTCTCCGCCTTGAGGTCGGCGGCGGTGACGAAATCGCCCGGCCCCTTGATCGAAACCTGGAGCTGCTCGACCTCGCCGAAATCGCGGATGAGGCCGCGCGCCGCCTTCAGGGCGGCATTGGCCATGACGTTGATGGTGGCCGAGCGCGGCGCCAAGCCTCAGTCCTTCGCGCGTTCGAGATAGGTGCCGTCGGCGGTGTTGACGACGATCTTGGTGCCGGCGGCGATGTGCGGCGGGATCATCACCCGCCGGCCGTTCTCGAGCTTGCCGGATTTGTAGGAGGAGGACGCGGTCTGCCCCTTCACCACGGGATCGGCCTCGACCACGGTCATCACCACGCTCTGCGGCAGCGTCACGGCGAGCGGTGTCCCTTCATGGAGCTGGATGGTGCAGACCATGCCTTCCTGGAGGAAATCGGCGGGCTCGCCGATCATCTCCTTGTTGACGGCGAGCTGCTCGTAGGTCTCATTGTCCATGAAGGTCGCGAGATCGCCGTCGAGATAGAGGAACTGCATCTCCTTCTCGTCGAGCTGGGCGCGCTCCACGGTTTCCTGGGTGCGGAAACGCTCGTTGAGCTTGGAGCCGCCGCGCAGGTCGCGCATCTCGACCTGGGCGAAGGCGCCGCCCTTGCCCGGCTGCACCAGCTCGCGGCGCAGCACCAGCCAAAGCTTGCCCTGGTGCTCCAGGACGTTGCCCGGCTTGATGTCGATGGCATTGATCTTCATGGCGCTCGTCCTCGTTGGCGCGGCGGTTGTGACGGGAATGCGGTTGGTGGCGCTTACTAGCAGCTTGCCCCGGCCAAAGGAAGGGGGCGCCGGCGAGGCTGGGAGTGTCATCCGGCGCCGCTATGATGGGCGGCCGAAGGAGGATCACGCGATGCGCGCGACAAGGGGGCTCGTCTTCGCCGCGGCGCTGCTCAGCGCCGCCGGTCCGGCCTTCGGTGAGGGGGAGACGGCGACGCCGATCGAGCATTTCATCGTCGTCGTCGGCGAGAATCTGAGCTTCGACCATCTCTTCGCCACCTTCCGCCCGCCGCCGGGCGAGAGCGTGGCGAACCTGCTGGCCAAAGGCATCGTCGCGGAGGATGGCGGCCCCGGTCCGCAGGCGGCGCTCGCGGTTCAGCGCATCGCCGCGCCGCGCGGGCGCTACGAGGTGACGCCGCCCGTCACCGGCAGCTTCGCCGCCTTGCCGCGGCCTGACACCACCTATGGCCGCGGCCTGCCGCAGAACGAGCCCGACTGGCGCTTTCCGGCGGCGCTGGCGAACGCTCCGTTCCAGATCACGCGCTATGCCGATTACATGGCGGTGATCGGCGATCCCGTGCATCGCTTCTTTCAGATGTGGCAGCAGGTGGACGGCGGCCGCCACGACCTTTTCGTCTGGGTCGCCCTCACCTCGGGCGAAGGCTCGGCGAGGAACCACGAGGATCCGAGTCTGAGCACCCATCAGGGCGCCCTTGCCATGGGCTTTTACAACATGGCCGCAGGCGATGCGCCCTATCTGCGCGCGCTGGCCGAGCGCTACGCGCTTGCCGACAACTATCATCAGGCGATCATGGGCGGCACCGGCGCCAATTACTTCGCGCTCGCCACCGGCTATGTCGCTTCCTACCTCATCGACGGCAAGCCGGCGAAGCCGCCCGCCAACCAGATCGAGAATCCCGCGCCGCGTCCCGGCACCGCCAATTGGTATACCCAGTCGAGCTATTTCGGCGGCTCCTACGTCAATTGCGCCGACCCGCGCCAGCCGGGCGTCAAGGCGATCCGCGATCATCTCGCGACGCTGCCCTACAAGCCGTTCAACGACGGCAATTGCCTGCCGGGCCGCTATTACCTCGTCAACAACTACCGGCCGGGCTATACGCCGGACGGCGCGGCAAAGCCGCTGGGGCCGGGCAGGTTCGTTTTGCCGCCCCAGCAACAGAGGACCATCGCCGAGGCGCTTTCGGCCAAGGGCGTGTCGTGGAAATGGTACAGCGGCGGGCGCACCGATGGCGGCATCGACCGCGACCAGTATTGCGACATCTGCGACGCGCTGACGCTGTCGACGGCGGTGATGACCGGGCCGCTGCGCCGCAATCTCGTCGGGCTCGGCGCGCTGGAGCGGGATCTTGCCGAGGGCACGTTGCCGGCCGTCTCCTTCGTCGTGCCGCCCAATGTCGAGAGCGGCCATCCCGCCTATTCGACGGTGCCGCGCTATGAGAGCTTCCTGCGCGGGCTCATCGCCAAGGTGGAGGCCGCGCCGGCGCTCTGGGCCAAGACCGCGATCCTGGTCACCACCGATGAAGGCGGCGGCTATTACGACAGCGGCTACATCCAGCTCCTCGATTTCTTCGGCGACGGCACGCGCATCGCGCTCATCGCGGTCTCGCCCTTTGCCAGGCCGGGTCATGTCGAGCATACCTATTACGATCACGTCTCGATCCTGAAATTCATCGAGCGCAACTGGCGTCTGCCGCCGCTCTCGCCGCAGAGCCGCGACAACCTGCCGAACCCCGTGATGTCCGCCGCCGATCCCTATGTGCCTGAGAACCGCCCCGCCATCGGCGACCTCATGGAGCTGTTCCGGTTTTGACCGGCCTTGACGACAAGATTAACCAGTGAGACAGCGAGACGGTGAGGGACCAAACCCATGACGACGCCACGCGAAAATGATCCGCTGACCGAGGAGATCATTGGCCGGGCCATAGAGGTTCATCGCCATCTGGGTCCCGGCCTGCTGGAATCGGCATATGAGGAATGCTTATGTCTCGAGTTGAAGCAGGCCGGGCTGGCCTTCCAGCGCCAGGTGCCTCTGCCGATCGTCTATAAGACGGTCCGGTTGGATTGCGGCTATCGGCTCGATATCGTGGTCGCGCGCAAGGTCATTCTTGAATTGAAGACGGTCGAGCGCTTGTTGCCTGTGCACGAGGCGCAAGTGCTGACCTATCTGAAGCTGAGCGGCGTGGGTATCGGTCTGCTGCTCAATTTCAACACGCCGGTTCTCAAGGATGGCGTTCGCCGCCTGATGTTGTGAGGACCATCCGCCCCGCAATATCTCACTGCCTCACTGTCTCACTGGTCAATCTATATGAGCGATAAAGGGCCCGGCCGATCAGAGAACGCATGGTGGCGGCCGGAGCGTTTTGCGCTGAAGCGCGCGCATCTCATGACGCGCGCGCGCGTCCTTGCCGCCATCCGCGCCTTCTTCGCCGAGCGCGGCTATGTCGAGGTGGAGACGCCGGCGCTGCAGGTAAGCCCCGGTCTCGAGCCGCATCTCCAGGCTTTCGCCACCACGCTGATCGAGCCGGGCGAGGGGCCGCGCCCGCGCTTTCTCCACACCTCGCCCGAATTCGCCATGAAGAAGCTGCTGGTGGCGGGCGTGCCGCGCCTTTTCCAGCTCGCCCATTGCTTCCGCAACGCCGAGCGGTCGTCCACGCACCATCCCGAATTCACCATGCTCGAATGGTATTGCGCCGGCGCCTCCTATCGCGACCTCATGGCGGAGTGCGAGGCGCTGCT
>Ga0187781_10003019_pt1 | contig 12689 bp, 1 predicted proteins | sample 0715_SJ02_MP02_2_FD_132447 | JGI IMG/M metagenome (GOLD analysis project Ga0187781, IMG submission 132447) | Tropical peat soil microbial communities from peatlands in Department of Meta, Colombia - 0715_SJ02_MP02_20_MG | ecosystem: Environmental > Terrestrial > Soil > Wetlands > Peat | place...
AAGGGGCCATCGCCAAGTACATGGCGACCGAGGCGGGAAATCGGGCGGCTGACGCCAGTATCCAGGCGCTGGGAGGTTATGGGTACACCCACGAATACATGGTGGAAAAGATCAGCCGCGACGTTCGCATCACCACCATCTACGAAGGTACTTCGGAAATCATGGAGATGACCATCAGCCGGGATCGGTGGCAGCTCCATCTCAAGACGCGAGGCCAGCACTATCACGAGCAGGCGCGCGAGTTGGAGGCGCTGCACTCGCAACATCCGAATGTAGGGGCGAACATAGCTGCGCTGGCCTGCCACGCCCTGGCTGAAGTTATGGAGAAAGCACGCGTTGGGCGACTCACGCGCTATCAGCACGTCCTCCTGCGCCTCGGAGAGTGGATTGCCTATGCCGAGAGTGCTGCGAGCCTGGCGCGCCGTGTGGTCCGACTTGCACAGGGCAATTTGAACGAGAAAGCGAACCGACGTTTTGACGCGACGGCGCTGGCAGCTTTGAGCAGAGTCTTCGCGCGCGAAGCGGCGCTCAAGGTTACGGAAGACAGCATCCGCTGGGTCTGCGGAACTGGCGCCCTGAGCGATGCCGAGATCGCCGCTTTTGAAACAAGCTTGCAGTTGTCCGCCGTTCATCGGGCTCAGGTCGGCCTGATGTCCGACATGGATTTCATAGCCGACGTCCTCTACGCTCGCGCGGCCAAGCCTGCACTGGCCGCCTGAGCTTCAAGACGCCCGACTCTCTGTCACAGCAGCCTGCCAGGGTCGCACAGGAGCGTCATCATGGAAGACACAGCCGGTCGTGCCATTGCAATTGTAGGAGTGGGAGCCATTCTGCCCGATGCCGTCAACGTCGCGGCTTTCTGGGAAAACATCAAGAAGGGCCGATACAGCATCACTGAGGTTTCACCGGATCGATGGGATCCAGCCTTTTATTACGATCCCGATCCCAGCGTCCCTGATAAGACTTATTCGAAGATCGGGGGCTGGGTGCGCGATCAGGTTTGGGATCCTGTGAAGTGGCATCTGCCGGTTCCTCCCCGTGTCGCCGACGCTATGGACCAGGCGCAGAAGTGGGCGATCGCTGCAACACGTGAAGCCCTTGCAGACTACGGCTACCCACAGCGTCCGCTCGATCCAGATCGGGTGGCGGTGATCCTCGGCAACGCGATGGCGGGGGAGAAACACTACCTGACTGCACTGCGGGTGCACTTCCCGGAATACGCGCACGAACTCGCCGAAATAGCGGCTTTCGCCGCATTGCCTGAAACAATCCGCAACGAGATCACGCGCGAATTGCACAACCGGATCGGTAAGCACCTGCCTGAGATTACAGAGGACAGCATGCCGGGCGAGTTGTCCAACTGCCTTGCCGGACGCATCGCGAATCTCCACAACTTCCACGGTCCGAACTACGTGTGTGACGCCGCGTGCGCATCGGCCATGGCGGCTATGACGGCCGCAGTGGAAGGACTCATTGAGCGGGATTATGACGCGGTGATCACCGGCGGTATTGACCGCAATATGGGGGCGCCATCCTTCGTGAAGTTCTGCAAAATCGGAGCACTATCGGCTACCGGTACGCGCCCTTTTGCCGAAGGCGCCGACGGCTTCGTGATGGGTGAGGGGACGGCCATCTTCTTATTGAAGCGGCTTGCCGATGCCGAGCGCGATGAAGACAACATCTACGCAGTGATCCGTGGCATCGGGGCGTCGAGCGATGGTAAAGGAAAGGGAATCACGGCACCCAATCCGGTCGGCCAGAAGTTTTGCCTGGAGCGCGCGTGGAAGAACGCCGGTTTGTCAGCCGCCACGGCGACGCTCATTGAAGGTCACGGAACATCCACACGGGTGGGGGATGTCGTCGAAGCGCAGAGTCTGGCGGAAGTGCTCAGTCCTCATCAGCTTCCTGTTCATTCGATCGCGCTGGGCTCAGTTAAATCGAACATCGGTCACCTCAAAGGTGCGGCAGGTGCAGCCGGAATACTGAAGACCGCCCTGGCGCTCCGAGATAAGGTACTACCGCCCAGCGTCAACTGCGAACATCCGAGTCCGGATATCGATTTTGCTCACTCGCCACTTTACGTAAATACCGAATTGCAGCCGTGGCAGGTTCCAGCGGATATCCCTCGGCGTGCCGGAGTGAGCGCCTTTGGATTTGGAGGAACCAACTTCCACGTCGTACTGGAAGAGCACATCCCTCACCGGCTGACGGGAAATGGGAAGCACTCAGTTTCCGTTAGCGCCCTTCCCCAAGATGCAACCAACGAGGCAATCATGAGTGTTTCTTCTTCTCCATCTTCTGTTTCTTCATGCGCCTGCAAGGTGCCATTGCGTGGCGCCCTCGTGATCGGAGCTGCGTCAGAGAAAATGCTGGCCGAGCGCCTGAGCACGGTCATGAAGCAAGCTGAGGCCGGTCACGCAGCTGAACCGGTGACTCCGGCAGAAACCGATCTGCGGGCACCGGAGCGTCTGGCGATCGACTATGCGGACGCGCCCGACCTGGCGGATAAATCGGCCAAGGCGCTTGGAGCCTTTGCTTCGAATCACCCAGTCGTGTGGAAGGCTCTGCGCGCCCAGGGTATCTTCCGCAGCCACGGTCCGGCGTCCAAGGTAGCGTTCCTCTATACGGGCCAAGGCTCCCAGTACGTGAATATGCTGCGACCACTCTACGCAGCGGAGCCGATTGTGGCGGAGACTTTTGCCGAAGCGAATCGGGTGATGACTCCTTTACTGGGCAAGCCGCTCACAGAATTTATGTTCGTCGATGAAAATGACCCGAAAGCTGTCGCGAAGGCTGATGAAGACTTGCGCCAGACAGCAATCACTCAGCCCGCCGTGCTGACGATCGATCTCGCGCTGACGCGTTTGTTGGCGGCTTATGGGATCAAGCCCGACATGACAATGGGACACAGTCTCGGCGAATACGGTGCGCTGGTTGCAGCCGGCGCCTTGCCTTTCGAGAATGCATTAGAGGCGGTCAGTGCCCGTGGTCGCGGGATGACTCAAGTGGCCGTGGCCGACAAGGGTAAGATGGCTGCGGTGTTCGCACCCCTGAACGAAATTGAACGAATTCTGAAAACGGTAGATGGCTACGTTGTCATCGCCAACATTAACAGCGTTCGTCAGGCGGTCATTGGCGGCGCGAGCGATGCGGTCAAACGAGCGATGGCAGTACTGCAAGAGGCTGGTTACGAAGTTTCTGAACTGCCGGTCAGCCACGCGTTTCATACGTCGATCGTGGCCCCCGCCAGTGAACCTCTGCATAAGGAACTTGAGCGTCACCACCTTGAATCGCCACACCTGCCCATTGTGGCCAACGTCAATGGTGAGTTCTATCCAACCGGGCACGGCGTCGTGCCGCAGATGCTGGACCTGCTCTCGAAGCAGGTCGCATCTCCGGTTCAATTCGTCAAAGGCCTGCACACCTTATACGCTGCTGGCGCACGCATTTTTGTGGAGGTTGGGCCGAAAAAGGCACTGCAAGGTTTTGCAGAGGATGTGCTCGGCGAACGGGGCGATGTGGTTTCGCTGTTTACGAATCATCCGAAGTTCGGCGATATCGCGTCATTCAACCAGGCGCTGTGTGGCCTCTATGCAAGCGGATTGGGCCAGGGGGGTCCTGAAGTCGCTTCCGAGAAACCAGCGCCGTCCCGTTCGGTCGTATCCGCCCAAGTGGACAAAACGACGCCCACAGCGGCCGCTGCCTCTGCCGAACGTGTTCCGACGGCATCGGTATCGGGGCAAAACGGCGATCACTTCGCTGAACTCGGTCATTTCTTTGCTGACGTTCTCGAGAGGGGCTGGCAGATTTATCAAGGCAGCGACCGCCCGTTGGCTCGTCTTCCCGTTGTGATTACTGGGGCAGCTCTCGGTCTGCCCGGCACCGAGCATGTTTTCGATGACTCCAATCTTGCGCGCATTCTGGGAGGCGAACAGTTCATCGATCTCATCCCCGCTCGCTTGCGCAGGGCGATGCTCGAAAAACACATCACGCGGCTAGTCAAGAGCGATAACGGAGGGCCGATTTTCGAGACCATCAACAATATTGCCGATGTCATCAAGCTGGCAGGACGAGGAGGAAAGTTCGATCTGGAAAATGAATTTGGCGTTTCCGCTGACCGTCTTGGCGCGCTCGACCGCGCCACTCAGCTGGCCATTGCCGCCGGCATCGATGCCTTACATGACGCAGGCATTCCGCTCATCATGCGCTACAAGACCACAACCAAAGCGACGCAGCTTCCGGACCGGTGGGCTTTGCCCGATTCTTTGCGCGATGACACAGGCGTGATCTTCGCCTCTGCCTTTCCGGGTTATGATTCCTTTGCAGACGAAATCTCCCGTTTCTACACCGACTATTCCCGCCGTGAGCAATTGAGCCTGCTGGAGAGTTTGCTTGCGCGAGCCGCCAAGACCGATGGCGACTCGGTTCTTGAACAAGAAATTGAGCGGCGCAAAGAAGATCTGCGCGATGCGATTGAAAGAGAGCCGTACGTTTTTGATCGCCGATTCCTGCTCAGAGTCCTGTCGATGGGGCATTCGCAGTTTGCGGAATTTATCGGCGCCCGCGGTCCCAACACCCAGGTGAATGCGGCTTGTGCGAGTACTACCCAAGCCGTTGCGCTGGCGGAGGATTGGATTCAAAAGGGGCGTTGCCGCCGAGTCATTATTGTCTCGGCCGACGACATCACTTCTGACCACAGCATGGAATGGTTCGGCGCGGGATTCCTGGCTAGCGGCGCCGCTGCGACCGACGAGGCCGTGGAGGAAGCTGCGACCCCGTTTGACCGTCGGCGGCACGGGTTGATCGTCGGGATGGGCGCTGCGGCCTTAGTAGTTGAGAGCGTTGAGGCTGCTCGCGAACGGGGAATGCAACCGATCTGTGAAGTGTTAAGCACAATCACAGCAAATAGCGCCTTCCACGCCACCCGTCTCGACGTCCAGCACATTGGCCAGATGATGGAGACTCTGGTATCGCATGCCGAGCGTCATTGTGGAATTTCGCGACGCGGCATCGCGCCTCACACGGTTTTTGTGTCCCACGAAACCTACACTCCCGCTCGCGGTGGAAGCGCCTCAGCGGAGATCAACGCGCTGCGCCGAGTCTTCGGCGACGCTGCTGACCAGATTGTGATCGCCAACACGAAGGGGCTCACCGGCCATGCGATGGGAACGGGGATCGAAGATGTCTTGGCGGTGAAGTCACTTGAGACCGGCCTGGTACCCCCCGTGGCCAACTTCAAGGAAGTCGACCCGGAGTTGGGCGTGTTGAATTTGTCCAAGGGTGGTGCCTATCCCGTCGAATATGCACTGCGTCTTGGCGCGGGATTTGGATCGCAAATCAGTATGTCTTTGTACCATTGGATCACCACAAAAGACGGCGCGCGCCGTCGTCCGAATGCCCTGGGCTACGCCTATCGCATCGTTGACGAGAAAGCCTGGAAATCATGGCTCAGCCAAATCGCAGGTTATTCGACAGCGGATCTTGAGGTCGTTCATCGTACTTTGCGGGTACGCGATCAAGGCGCACCGGCGCGGTCGACCGGAGTCACTCTGCAATCCGAACTAGCGCAAGCACCCGCTTCAACCGAACCGCCCGTTTCTGTAGTAAATGCAGTTCCGCTGCCTATTCTGATCGATCTCGTCGACTCCAACGCACGAACTGAAGCGCAGGAACGCGTGCCGTTGACGCCGCCAAGAACGGTTGTAGAAAGTGATCCAGTAACGGAACGACTTGCCACCGCGCAAAACACCCCGCCATCGACGATAGCCGTAGCGTTGCCTTTGGTCAAGGAGGAGCGCCAAGTCAAAGCTGCCCCGCCGATGCCCCCGCCAGTGCCGCCCGAAAGCGGAAGCGATGATCCGGTGAAGGATCGCATCCTGTCGTTGATGGTGGAAAAGACCGGGTACCCGCGAGACATGCTCGATCTGGACCTCGACTTGGAAGCTGATCTCGGCGTCGATACGGTCAAGCAAGCGGAAATGTTTGCCGCCATCCGGGAAATCTATAACATTGCGCGCGATGAGAGCCGCAAGCTCCGCGACTATCCCACGCTGGCGCATGTGATCCGATTCGTACACGAGAAGAGGCCGGATCTGTCAGGCGCGACGGAGGCATCTTCTTCTGTGCAGGCACCATCCTCGCCCACAGCCGTTCCCGTAGTGCTCCCCGCTTTTGCGGTAGCAGCTCCGGAGAGTACTGATGACCCAACAGAGAGGAAGGTGTTGCAGATTGTGGCGGAGAAGACAGGCTATCCGGAAGACATGTTGGACCTGGATCTTGACCTGGAAGCCGACCTCGGCGTCGATACTGTCAAACAGGCAGAAATGTTCGCAGCAGTGCGAGCCGCGTACAACATTCCACGAGACGAAGGTCTCAAGCTGCGCGATTTCCCAACGCTGGCTCACGTAATCAAGTTTGCACATGACAGGGCGGCGGTTCAGTCAACTGCTCCTTCATCGCCCGAGAACAAGGAACCAAGAAAACCAAAGCCACCCCGGTCCGTATCTTCGCCGGTGAGCCAAGCGGCGCGTCCCGTACTGACCAGCCTGGATGCTGCCAATCGAATTCCGCGTCGCGTGCCCGTACCGATCTTGCGTCCTCCGCTGCCTTTCTGCAAAACGACCAATGTGAAACTCGACCGCAGCAGCCGGGTTGTCCTAATGCCTGACCAAGGTGGCGTGGCGGAGGCGCTGACCAACCATCTCCAGACACTCGGAGTCGAGGTACTCCGCATCGACCCAACGTCGAACACTGAGGCGTTGACACTGCTTCTCAAGAACTGGGCTGCGTCGGGCCGAGTCGATGGAGTCTATTGGCTCCCGGCGCTCGACAAAGAAGAGGACCTCAGCAGACTGGATTCTGCCGCTTGGCACGGAGCTTTGCGGTTACGTGTCAAATCGTTCTATGCCACGATGCGTGTTCTCTACGAGCACGTCGCGAAGCCAGGCACGTTCCTTATTTCGGCGACTCGGCTTGGTGGTCTACATGGATATGACGAAGTCGGAGCATTCGCCCCGCTCGGTGGCGCAGTTGTCGGCTTCGCCAAGGCATATAAGCGGGAACGCATGGAGTCGCTGGTGAAAGCAATCGACTTTGAAGCGGAGAAAAAGGCGGCCGAAATCGCCCAGTTGCTGATTCAGGAGACGCTCCGCGATCCTGGAGCGGTCGAGATCGGATATAGGACGGAGCAACGCTGGAACGTTGGTCTTCAGGAACAACCGGCCGCCGATGGACGGCCGGGTATGGTGTTGAGTGAGAAGAGCGTTTTCGTCATTACGGGAGCAGCCGGAAGTATCGTGTCGGCGATCACAGCGGACCTGGCGGCGGCATCAGGCGGCACATTCTATCTGCTCGATCTGGTTCCTAAACCCGATCCAAATAACCCGGATCTGAAGCGTTTTGTCAGCGACAAGGAAGGCCTTAAACGCGAACTATCCGAACGTATTCAGGCTCGCGGTGAACGGGCTACTCCAGCTCTAGTGGAAAAAGAACTGGCGGCTCTGGAGAGAGCACAAGCCGCCCAAACCGCAATCGATGCTGTGCGTGCGGCTGGAGGTACACCACACTATTTCAGCGTGAACGTTATGGACCCGGAGGCCGTGGCAGGAGTGATCGAGCAGGTGCGACACGGCAGTGGTCGCATCGATGTGTTGCTGTACGCTGCTGGAATCGAACGAAGCCACTCCTTGCCCGACAAGAATCGGCCAGAATTCGACCTCGTGTTCGACGTCAAGAGCGATGGATTCTTCAACCTGATGCATGCCATTGGCGATCTACCCCTCGGCGCCTGCGTGGTCTTCAGCTCGATTGCCGGCCGCTTCGGTAACGCCGGTCAGACCGATTACAGCTCAGCCAACGATCTGCTCTGCAAGCTCATCTCGAACTTCCGAACCTCGCGCCCTGCAACTCGTGGCATCGCGATCGATTGGACAGCATGGGGTGGGATCGGTATGGCCACCCGGGGTTCCATCCCGAAGGTCATGGAGCTAGCCGGGATTGACATGTTGCGGCCGGAGGCAGGCATTCCGCTGATCCGCCGCGAGCTCACTGCTGGTGCAACTTGCGGCGAGGTTGTGATCGGACAACGTCTCGGTGTTTTGCTCAATGAATACGATGTAGACGGCGGGCTCGGTGACTTATCCCCGGAGTTGCTGCGGAACATTCTTCCAAAAGGACCCATGGTGGGTAAGGTCGCATCCATCAGCCTCTATGACGGGTATTCGATCGAAACCACTTTGGATCCTCACGCACAGCCGTTCCTGCACGACCACCAGATCGACGGTACTCCCGTGCTGCCCGGCGTGATGGGAATCGAGGCCTTCGCCGAAGCCGCTCTGTGCCTGCTTCCCGAATGGCATGTGGAATCTATCGAAGACATCAGCTTTCTCGTGCCGTTCAAGTTCTATCGCAGTGAGCCGCGCACTCTAAGGATTGAAACACAGGTTCACCCGCGCGCAGATCGCTTGATCGCAGAGTGCCGGTTGATGGGCGAGCGCTCTCTGGCGAACCTCGCCGAGTCTCAGCAGACGACGCACTTCACCGCCCGGGTGCGACTTGCGAAGAAGTTGGTGCAGACGGTGCCCGCCAAGCCTTTCATTGAACCAAGAGGCAGCAGTGTCGAAGCCGACAATATCTATCAGATCTACTTCCACGGACCGGCCTACCAGGTTCTTGAGAAAGCATGGTGGGACGGAAAGCAGATCGTAGGCTTACTGGCAGAGGGGTTGCCGCCCAATCATCATCCGTTCGAACTGCCCACAATTACTGCGCCACGACTGCTCGAGTCTTGCTTTCAGACCGCCGGAGTGTGGGAGCTCGGCGTGCAAGGCCGTATGGGTCTGCCTCAGTACGTTGGCCGGGTATCGTTCTTCCGGACACCAGATCTTGTCGTGGGGCGCTTGTACGCCGTGGTAACTCCCGACGTGTGCCAAAAGACCTTTACTGCAGAAGTCTTGGATGAGAAAGGTAACTGCTACTTGAGTCTGAACCCCTATCAAACCGTGGCGCTCTCCGATTTCGTTGATGCGGAGCGTCTAAGGAACCTGCAAGCCATTCTGTCGGGCGAATCCGTTGCGGCATAAGCGCGGTCCCGACTGGACGGCAATCGGTCACGAGGGTTCTTATGCAGAACCAATTCGAAAGTGTTGCCATTGTCAACCGCGGCGAAGCTGCTATGCGATTCATCCATGCGGCCCGCGAGTTTCGTCAGGAGCACAATGTGCTTTTGCGCACCATCGCGCTCTTCACCGAGCCCGACCGACAGGCGATGTTCGTTCGGGAAGCGGACGATGCAGTCTTTCTGGGTGCAGCTCAATTCATTGACCCTGACACGCATCGGCCGAAGAGCCGCTACCTCGACTACGGCCGCCTCGCTGAGGCACTTGCCTCTGCGCACGCCCAAGCCGTCTGGGTGGGATGGGGCTTTGTTGCGGAGCACGCGGCGTTCGCCGACTTGTGCCGGGAGATGGGGATTGTTTTCATTGGGCCGCCCGGAGATGTGATGCGCCGACTGGGCGACAAGATTGCTGCCAAGCGTCTCGCGGAACAGTCAAGAATCCCTGTCGTTCCCTGGAGTGGTGGCCCCGTGGAAACTCTCACAGATGCCTGTTCTCACGCTGAGCGCTTGGGATTCCCAGTCCTGATCAAGGCGACGGCAGGTGGGGGTGGACGCGGTATTCGCCTCGTACATAACGCGAACCAACTCTCAGAATGCTTTGAAGCTGCTCGTTCCGAGGCGTTCAAGGCCTTCGGGGACCCAACAGTTTTCCTGGAAGGGTTAGTACAGGGCGCCCGCCATGTTGAGGTCCAGATCATCGCCGATCAGCATGGAACTACCTGGGCCGTTGGCGTTCGAGACTGCACGATTCAGCGCCGGCACCAGAAAGTTCTGGAGGAGGCACCTTCGCCGGCCCTTTCTCCCGAGGAAGACGAAGAGCTACGACAGGCTGCAGTTCGTTTGAGCAAGACAGCAGGATACTGCAACGCCGGCACTATTGAATTCCTCTGCGAACCCAAGAGCCACCGTTTCTGGTTCATGGAGGTCAATACCCGATTGCAGGTTGAACACCCGGTTACTGAATGCACCACCGGCCTCGATCTGGTCAAGCTCCAAATCCAGGTTGCGCGGGGAGGCCGGCTGGAAGGTGATTGTCCGCGGAGCATTGGACATGCTGTGGAAGTGCGGATGAATGCAGAAGATCCCGAGAACGGTTTTGCCGCGGCTCCGGGCACCATTGAATATTTTCGAGTTGCCACCGGTCCCGGTGTACGCGTGGACACGGGCGTAGCCGAGGGAGAAAGCATTCCCGCGGAGTTTGATTCCATGATCGCCAAGGTGATCGGCTTTGGCAAAACCCGAAAAGAAGCCTTGTCACGGCTCCGACGCGCACTTCAGGACAGCACCATTGTCATCAAGGGCGGAATGAGTAACAAAGCGTTTCTCCTGGAGATGCTTAGTCGTGCCGAGGTGCAAGACGGGCAAGTGGACGTTGGATGGCTCGACCGCCTAGCAGCGGATGGCGATCATCTCTCCAGCAAGTACGCCGACATAGCACTGATGTATGCTGCAATCGATGCCTACGATGCCGATCTGGTACTGGAGCAAGCTCAATTCTATGAATCCGCCGCCCGCGGTCGGCCACGAGTCGGCAGTGACATCGGTCGAACTCATGAACTGCGCTACCGCGGACAGCTATATTCATTGAAAAGCCATCGCCTGAGTCCACAAGACTATCGAGTCGACGTCGATGGAATGCAGATCAACCTGCACGTTCAACGCATGGGCCAGTTCGAAAGTTGGCTTAGCGTGCTCGGACGCCGATTCCACATCGTTTCAGTAATCCAAGGAACAAGCACCAGGATTGAAGTGGATGGAGTCTCGCACCGGGTGGATCGAGACGATGGAGGCGTGGTGCACGCCCCAATGTCAGCAGTCGTGGTTTCTGTTGCCGTGAAGCCCGGGGACATCGTTGCAGTCGGCGAGCGCTTGGCTGTGCTGGAAGCGATGAAGATCGAAACTCAATTGGTTGCGCCGCTTTCCGGCAAGGTCCGGCAGGTGATGACCATGCCAAGCGTGCAGGTAAACACCGGGGCCCCGCTGTTCCAGATCGAAGCCTTGGGTGATGACGGCGCAACCCCACTGCGAGATCGCGTGATCTTTGGTACCTCTATAACCCTTGACAAACGGGGAGAAGCCCCACAGTCCCGTTGCCGCGAGAATCTCAAGCAACTTCGCCAACTCATGCTCGGCTATGACCTTGATCCGCTACACTGCGCTCGCGAGTTCAGCGCCTGGGGCCAGACCTGCCCTGCAGACAGCGGCCAAATAAGGAAGAGTGAAGAGGAAATTCTAAATATCTTCGTGGATATTTGTTCTCTTTTCCAGCGCGAACCGGAAGTCGTTCAGCGCACGGCTGGGGAAGACCCCAGTGCCGAGGCTTGCCTTTTTTCTTATTTGCGCATGACCGAAGCCGGCGATGCAGCGCTCCCGGCTCACTTTGTCATCGCACTTCGGCGAGCGTTGACGCATTACGGCGTTAGTGCCTTGGATGGATCACCAAAATTGAAGGAGAGCCTGCTGTGGATCTGCAAATCACACCAAAGGATGGAGCAGCAGGCAACATGTATTGTGGACATTCTCGAGCAGCGTATGCGTCACGTCAAAGCTGCGAAGGCGCCGGGCGATGGATCATTTCGAGCACTCCTGGATCGCATCATCACGATTACGCGTGAACTCTATCCTTCCGTTAGTGATCTTGCCCGTGAATTGCGGTATCGCTTATTCGACCAACCTTTGTTCGAGCACTCACGGACTCAGGTCTACAAAGAAGCAGAGAGCCATCTTGCCTATCTTGCCGTGCATCCCGACGCCAAGGACCGCCGGGCGAGAATCCAGACCCTGGTCCAGTGTCCCCACCTGCTGGCCAGCCTCTTCGCCCGTCATTTCCCAGTTGCTGATCCCCGCTTGCGACACACCATGCTTGAAGTGCTCACCTGCAGGTACTACAAGATTCGCAAGCTCCTGAATCCGAATTCCTCAGTTGTGGACGGATACTGCTACGTCTCAGACGAATACGACTATCAGGGAAAGCGTATTCATGTCTTCGCCATGTACGCTCCGTACGACGGTCTCCCCGCCGCGTTACGGGCTATCGTTACTGTGACTGCGGAGGTACCTCCCGATCATGATATTGTGATTGATTTGCATGTGTGCCATTCCCGTAAGCTGGGTGATCCAGACGCTACAGAGCGCGAACTACAGGCACTGCTGAATCAGGTTCGCTTTCCGCGTCCGATTCGGCGGATCGTGGCGTCCGTTGCCGGAGTCAGCACGGGTCAGCCGGTGAGCGGCATGCAGTTTTTCACTTATCGCGAGAGTGACGGTGGTTTCAAAGAGGAAAAGCTATACCGTGGGTTGCATCCGATGATGGGTAAGCGGCTGCATCTCTGGAGGCTCAGCAACTTTCAGATCGAGCGGCTACCCTCGGTCGAGGACGTTTATCTCATCCACGCAGTCGCCCGCGACAACGCCAAGGATGAGCGACTGTTTGCGGCGGCGGAAGTTCGCGATGTGACTCCGGTACGCGATGAATCAGGACGAATCGTGCAGTTGCCGCATCTGGAACGAATGTTAATGGAAGCCTTGGCGGCGATCCGCTTATATCAATCGCGCCGGCCTCCCCAGGGACGCC
>Ga0187781_10003020_pt1 | contig 12689 bp, 8 predicted proteins | sample 0715_SJ02_MP02_2_FD_132447 | JGI IMG/M metagenome (GOLD analysis project Ga0187781, IMG submission 132447) | Tropical peat soil microbial communities from peatlands in Department of Meta, Colombia - 0715_SJ02_MP02_20_MG | ecosystem: Environmental > Terrestrial > Soil > Wetlands > Peat | place...
CAAGACGCGGCTGTGCACCAGGGACGTACCGCAGCCCTGCTGGCCCGGCTCGCCCTACCAGCCCATTCCCGTGGACCAGAATGTCTCCGATCAGGTGGCGCTGCAGGTCATGGAGGAGCAGAGCCAGTTTCCCGGCGTCACCGCGCAGGTTCAGCCGGTCATCGATTACCCCGAGCCCGCCGGGGCCAACCCGGCGCAGGTCCTGGGTTACCTGCAGCCCATCACCCCGCAGGAGATCGCCAGCCGGCATCTGCCCGTGACCGGCTTCTCCGGTGTGGACCTGGTCGGCCAGGCGGGCCTGGAGGCGCAGTACGACACCCAGCTCCGCGGCAAGGCCGGGACCCAGGTGGTGTCGGTCAACGCCGCCGGCGACGTCACCGGCACCGTCAGCCAGACCCCGCCGGTCACCGGCGATGACCTGGTGACCAGCATCAACGCCCAGATCCAGGCCGACGCGCAGGTCGCCCTTCACACCGCGATCCTCAAGTCGCGGGCGGAGGGAAACGCCGTCAACCAGGGCGCCGCGGTCGTGATGACCACCACCGGCCGGATCGTGGCCATGGCCAGCTACCCGGACTACAACCCGAGCGTCTGGACCGGCGGCATCTCGCAGCAGGAGTTCAATGACCTGTTCGGCCCCAGGTATGGGGAGCCGATCATCGAATGGGCCACCCAGGGCCAGTACGCGCCGGGATCGACGTTCAAGATCACCTCGACCGCCGCCGCCGTGGCCGACGGGTACCCGCTGAACGGCCTGTACAGCTGCCCGGCCTCGCTCAGCATCAACGGCGTGACGCTCAAGAACGACGGCGAGCCCGGCCTCGGTGACATGACGTTCGAGCAGGCCCTCATCTATTCCTGCGACACCGTGTACTACCAGCTGGGCTACGACATGTACCTCAGCGACGACCCGAACGCCAACAACTCGACGGGACCGAACGCTCCGATCCAGAAGATGCAGAAGATGGAGCTGTCCTGGGGGTTCGGCGAGCCCACCGGCGTCGACCTGCCCGCCGAGTCGGCCGGCTCCATCCCCACCCGGCAGTGGCTGTACTACCTGTGGAAGGACAACGCCCACACCGGCCAGAACTGGTGCAAGTACGGCAACCAGTTCGGCTCCTACATCCAGCAGATCGAGTACCAGGACTGCCAGAACGGCTGGCAGTGGGAACCCGGGCAGGCCGCCATCGCCGCGATCGGCCAGGGCTACGTGACCGTCACGCCGCTCCAGCTGGCCAACGCCTACGTGGCCCTGGCCAACGGCGGGACCTTGTACAGCCCGCGGATCGGCCAGGCCCTCATCTCGCCCGTCACCGGGCAGGTGGTCCAGGAGATCGACCCGCCGGTCATCCGGCACCTGCCGGTGTCCGCTGACACGCTGGCCTACATCCGCAACGCGCTGGCCGGGGTGGTGACCCAGGGCACCGCGGCGGGCGCCTTCAGCGGGTTCCCGCTCAACCAGGTCTGCGTGGCGGGCAAGACCGGAACTGCCCAGCTCTTCGGCAAGAACGCGACCTCGGTATTCGCCTCGTTCGCGCCGTGCAACGACCCGAAGTACGTGGTTGTCGTCATGGTCCCGGACTCCGGTTACGGCGCGGACGTGGCCGCCCCCGCGGTCCGGCAGATCTGGGACGGCATCTACGGCCTCGAAGGGCACAAGGCCGCGGTGCCCGGCGGCCAGCTGCCGCCCTCGCTTCCGCAGGTCACCTCCACCGGCGTGATCGAGGCGCCGGCCGGCTACACCAGGGAGCCATGATGCTGGGCCGGTCCAGCCCGAGCTCCACCGTCCGCGGGTACAGCGTGCCGCGGCCGGGTGCGCTCGCCGGGCGCCCGCGATCCCTGCTGGCCCAGGCCTTCGCCCGGAAGTCGGTGCTGCGGCAGATGGACTGGCTGCTGGTCGTCGCGGTGAGCGGGCTGAGCGCGATCGGCGTCCTGCTGGTCTGGTCGGCGACCCAGCACTCGCTCCTCGCGGCGGGCCTCGACCCCCGTACCTACCTCAAGAAGCAGCTGCTGTGGGACGTGATCGGGCTGTTGCTGATGTTTGCGGTGAGCTTCATCGACAGCCGCAGGCTGCGGTCGTGGGCGCCGCTGGCCTACGGCGCGACCCTGCTCGGCCTGCTGGCCGTCCTTTCTCCGCTCGGCTCGGACATCAACGGCGCGCACGCCTGGATCTCCCTGCCCGGCGGATTCCAGGTCGAGCCCTCCGAGTTCGCCAAGGTCGCGCTCGTGCTGATCGTCGCCACCGTGTTCAGCCAGGCCCGGGGCGCGACGCCGGGTCTGCGCTCGGTGCTGCTGGCCCTGGCCGCCGCGGCGCCGCTGATCGCCCTGGTGGTGGTCGAGCCCGCCCTGGGGGTGGCCTTGGTCCTGGTCGTGGTGACCGCCACCATGATCGTGCTGTCGGGCACCCGGCTGCGCATCATCGCCGCCCTGACCGCGATCGTGGGCGGGGTCGTGGCCCTGGCCGGCGGCACGCACCTGCTCAAGTCCTACCAGCTGGCCAGGTTCACCTCGTTCCTGCACCCGTCGGCCAACCTGGCCGGCGCTGGCTACAACGCGGCCCAGGCCAAGATCGCGGTCGGCTCGGGCGGGATGTTCGGCACCGGACTGTTCCACGGTCAGATAGTGGCGGGCAACTTCGTGCCGTCCCAGCAGACGGACTTCATCTTCACCGTGGCCGGCGAGGAACTCGGCTTCGTCGGCACCATCACCATCGTCGTCCTGCTGTTCATCGTCATCGTCCGCGCGCTGCGCATCGCCGCCCGGGCCGACGACCTGTTCGGCACGCTGATCGCCTCCGGGGTGGCGATGTGGTTCGCGTTCCAGTCGTTCGTGAACATCGGCATGACGATCGGCATCACCCCGATCACCGGCCTACCGCTGCCGTTCGTCTCCTACGGCGGTTCGGCCGTCTTCGCCGACATGATCGCCATCGGCATGCTCCAGTCCGTCCGCCGCCACTACAGCGTTTTCGACTGAGAAGTCTTCGCGATCAGCAGGCCGGCCGAGCGGCGTTTCCGGCCGAGCGGCGTTGCGGCCAACCGGTCGGCGCCGTGGGCCGCGCCTCCCGGCCTTAGCTGGTCGGCGCGAAGATGATCGTGGTCACGTTCGTTGCGCCGAGCCCGGAGAGTGTGGGGCCGGGGAACTGGGCCAGCGAATCGATGGTGCCCCGGTAACCGTGACCGGTGAACAGGATGTACGCCCCGTAGGCGCTGCCCTTGTGGATCATCGCGTTGGTCGTGACCGTATAGCCGGCCTGCGGCAGCGCCGTGGCATAGAAACGTGACACGTCCGATGGGGCGATCGAGCCGAAGGCGATGATGAGATCTTGGCCGGCCGCCGTGTTCTGGCCGACCTTCGCCCCGGCCGGCACCGGGAAACTGCCGAGCTTCCCCTTGACCGCGAGCGCGCGGCCCGCAATGGCCGCGCCCGGCGACGAGGCGGACCCGCTCTGACTCGATGCGGCCGAACTCGCGGTCGACGAGCTAGCCGTCGGGGTCCCGGCCGAGCACGCCGCCACGGTCAGGCTGGCCGCGCAGGCGGCCAGGGCCAGCGCGGCGAAGCGGTGCGTGTTCATCGGTTTCCTTCACTCGGTCCAGACGTCACAGGTGCCCACCCTAGACGCCCGCCCGGTCCTGCGAACCCCGTTTCCCTCAAGCCCGCGACATCCTGCGGCCTCGGCCCGGTCAGGCACGCGGCCTGACCGCCCGGCGGCCCCGCCACGGCCCGTTCAGATAATCTACTTAGATGCCTGTCGAATCGGTGTACCAAGCGCTGGAGCCGTTGCTGCCGCGCGTGCGTAAGCCGATCCAGTATGTCGGCGGCGAGGTGGGCTCGGTCACCAAGGACTGGGACACCGCGGACGTCCGGTGGGCGCTGTGTTACCCGGACGCCTACGAGGTCGGGCTGCCCAACCAGGGCGTCCAGATCCTCTACGAGGTGCTGAACGAGCGGGAGGGGGTGCTGGCCGAACGCACCTACACCGTATGGCCCGACCTCGAAGCGCTCATGCGTGAATACGGCGTGCCCCAGTTCACCGTGGACACGCACCGGCCGGTCAGCGCCTTCGACGTGCTCGGCGTCAGCTTCGCCACCGAGATGGCCTATACGAACCTCCTGACCGTACTCGACCTGGCGAGGATTCCGCTTTTTTCGGCCGAACGGACCATAGCTCATCCCCTGGTCATCGCCGGGGGCCACGCGGCGTTCAACCCGGAACCCATCGCGGACTTCCTGGACGCGGTCGTCCTCGGCGACGGCGAACAGGCCGTGCTCGCGATCACGGACCTGATTCGCGACTGGAAGCGAGCCGGCCAGCCCGGCGGCCGGGACGGCCTGCTGCTACGGCTCTCGACGGTCGCCTACGTACCGCGCTTCTATGATGTCTCGTACCACTCTGACGGTAGGATATCGAACATAACGCCGAATCGTCAAGGTGTTCCGTCATCAGTTTCGAAGCACACGGTGATGGACCTGGACGCCTGGCCCTACCCGCGCCGGCCGATCGTCCCGGTCGCCGAGACCGTGCACGAGCGGTACAGCGTGGAGATCTTCCGTGGCTGCACCCGCGGCTGCCGGTTCTGCCAGGCCGGGATGATCACCCGGCCGGTCCGGGAGCGGTCGATCACCACGATCGGCTCGATGGTGGCGGGCGGCGTGGCCGCCAGCGGCTTCGACGAGGTGGGGCTGCTGTCGCTGTCCAGCGCGGACCACAGCGAGATCAACGAGATCGCCGTCGACCTGGCCGACTGCTACGAGGGGACCAACGTCGGGTTGTCGCTCCCGTCGACCCGCGTGGACGCGTTCAACGTGACACTGGCCAACGAGCTGAGCCGGAACGGCCGCCGGTCCGGGCTGACCCTCGCGCCCGAGGGCGGCTCGGAGCGGATGCGCAAGGTGATCAACAAGATGGTCACCGAGGAGGACCTGCTGCGCACCGTCACCACGGCCTACGCCAGCGGATGGCGGCAGGTGAAGCTGTACTTCATGTGCGGGCTGCCGACCGAGACCGACGCCGACGTGCTGGCCATCGCGCAGCTGGCCCGTCGGGTCATCGCCGCCGGCCGGGAGGCGACGGGACGGCGCGACATTCGGTGCACGGTATCGATCGGCGGCTTCGTGCCCAAGCCGCACACGCCGTTCCAGTGGGTGGCGCAGTGCGCGCCGGAGGTGGTGGACGCGCGCCTGCGCGCGCTCGGCGGCGCGCTGCGCGCTGATCGCGCCTACGCCAAGTCGATCGGGTTCCGCTACCACGATGGGCAGCCGGGTCTCATCGAAGGTCTGCTCTCGCGGGGTGACCGCCGGGTGGGCGGCGTGATCCTGGCCGCGTGGCGGGACGGCGCGCGCTTCGACGGGTGGAGCGAGTACTTCTCGTTCGAGCGGTGGGTGCGCTGCGCCGAGTCTGCGCTGGCCACCGAGCCGGTGGAGCTCGCATGGTACACTACGCGCGAACGTGATTACAGTGAGGTGCTCCCCTGGGATCACCTGGACGCGGGCCTTGACCGCGACTGGCTCTGGCAGGACTGGCAGGACTCCATCACCCCCGAGGGAGCGGCCGAGGTGGAAGATTGCCGCTGGACTCCGTGTTATGAATGCGGGGTCTGCTCTGCTATGGGTACCGAGATCCAGGTGGGTCCGACTGGGGAGCGGCTCGACGGGAAGCGCCTGCTTCCCGTAGTGGGCGGGAGGGCATGAGCGAGCCGGAGGGGCGCGGCGGCGCCTGGACAGTGTTGGTCCCCTCGGACCCACCGCCGGTGCGACGCAGGCGCGACGAGGGCCCGCCGCCGCAGGCGGCCAGGCCAGCGAGGCGTCGCCTTGAGCGCACCTCGGATGCGAGCGGGAAACACGGCATGGCCGGGCCGGCCGCCCAGTTGCCTGCGGTGCAGCATCTGGTGGTCCGGTACGCTAAGCGCGGAAAGATGCGTTTCGCCAGCCACAGGGACGTGGCTCGCGTCTTCGAGCGGGGCGTGCGCCGGGCTGGCCTGCCTATCGCCTACTCGGCCGGGTTCACGCCGCACCCGAGGATCTCCTATGCGGGCGGAGCCCCGACCGGAGTGGCGAGCGAGGCCGAGTACCTGAGCCTCGCGCTGACTTCCCGCCAGGCCGCGGCGCAGGTGCGCGAGCGGCTGAACGCGACGTTGCCTGATGGGATAGATGTGATCGACGTCACCGACGATGCTGAAAGGCCGGGCGCCCTGGAAGCATCCGAGTGGCGAGTAGTTCTGCCGGGCGTGGACCCAGCGGCGGCTGAGCGGGCCGTCGCCGGTTTCCTCGCTCTAGGCGAGGCGCCGGTGGAGCGCCTCACGGACAAGGGCGTCCGACGCCTGGATGCCCGCGCGGCCGTGGCCGCCCTCGACGCGCTCCAGCCGGCCGATTGTGACGGTGGTGCGCGCGCTGCCGTGACAGGTGTACAAGATTGTGCCATTCTCCGAATGGTTGTTCGACAAACGGCTCCCGCTGTACGGCCCGATGACGTGCTGACCGCGCTCCGCGAGCAGCACGGCCTCGTCCCGTCCTCGCCGCCCATGACCACCAGGCTGGCGCAGGGTCCGCTGGCCCTCCTGGCCGGTACGGCTCTGTCATGAGGGCGTTGCCGGAGAGCCATGACGTGAAGACAGAGAACCAGGCTCAGCGCTGCCGGTCCCGCGCGGTCACCGCGCGAGGCCAGGGCCGCCGTCATCGCGGCTCCGCCTGCGCCTATATAGACAATGTGCTCCCGCGCGGTGTGCAGGTGCGCCGCGGCACGCCGCCTCTGGGCGGCAGGCCGCGGACTCGCGCGCCCGGGAGCCTGACTGGAGATAGCCCGAATGCTCGAGAGCGAGCTCTACGACAGAGAAAACAATGACAACGCCGGTGGCGAGCGCGGTACCGGGGAGCTGAACCCACCCGCCCCAAGTGTGCCGGCCGCCGTGTTCCAGCCGCCGCAGGTGGTGTTCCAGCCGCCGGCGATGCGGCCGGAGCCCGCGCCGGCCCGGGAGCAGACACCGGCCAGGGAATCGGCGTCGGCCAGGGAATCCGCGTCGGCCGGCCAGCCGAGCGGGTCCTCGCGACCGGCCGGGACGCCGGGGAACGGCGAAGCGTCCGGCGAGAGCGGGGCCGATGACGACGGCACGGCCACGGGTCGCCGCCGCAGGCGCCGGCCGAGCCGCAGCCGGGCCCGGGTCGGCGACCAGGACAGCGCCGCCGAAGTCGGCGACGCCCCGGCGACCCAGAACGGCGACGCGGTCCCGTCCGGTCCGGAGGCCGAGGGAGCCCAGGAGCAGCCGGAGGCCCAGCGGCCCCGGGCGTCGCGGACGCGCAGCCGGCGGGCCAGCGCGGCGAAGGACTCCGCGGACGCACAGGCCGCCGAGCCCGCCGAGGATGGCGGGCCGGAGGATGCCGCCGACGATGTCGACTCCCCGGAGAGACCGGACGGCGAGACGGGTACGGGACGCCGACGCCGGCGGAAGCGCCGCCGCGGTTCGGCCGACGCCGAGCTCTCCGCCGATGACCCGCCGGACACCGTGGTCCACGTCCGCGAGCCGAACGGCCCCGCCGGCCAAGTCGGCCCCGACGACGTGCGGTCAGTCAAGGGATCGACCAGGCTCGAGGCCAAGAAACAGCGGCGCCGCGAGGGCCGGGAGACCGGCCGCCGCCGGCCGCCGATCATCACCGAGTCCGAGTTCCTGGCCCGCCGCGAGTCGGTCGAGCGGACCATGGTGGTCCGCCAGCGCAAGGATCGCACCCAGATCGCGGTGCTGGAAGACGGCGTGCTGGTCGAGCACTACGTGGACCGGTCCAGCCACCAGTCCTACGTGGGCAACGTCTACCTGGGCAAGGTACAGAACGTCCTGCCGTCCATGGAGGCGGCCTTCGTCGACATTGGCAAGGGCCGCAACGCTGTGCTCTACGCCGGCGAGGTCAACTTCGACGTCAGCGGCCTGGAGGGCCAGCCCAAGCGGATCGAATCCGCGCTCAAGGCCGGCCAGTCGCTGATCGTGCAGGTCACCAAGGATCCGGTCGGGCACAAGGGGGCCCGGCTGACCAGTCAGCTCAGCCTGCCCGGCCGCTACCTGGTCTACGTGCCCGGCGCGTCCATGACCGGCATCAGCCGCAAGCTGCCCGACACCGAGCGGAACCGGCTCAAGCAGATCCTCAGGAAGGTCATGCCCGAGAACGCCGGCGTCATCGTCCGCACCGCGGCCGAGGGCGCGGCGGAGGAGGAACTGTCCCGCGACGTCGCCCGGCTCGCCGCCCAGTGGGAGGCGATCGAGAAGAAGGCCAAGACGGCCAGCGCGCCCGCGCTGCTCTACAGCGAGCCCGACCTGACCATCCGGGCCATCAGGGACGTGTTCAACGAGGACTTCAGCAACCTGGTCGTGGCGGGCGACGAGGGCTGGGACACGGTCGACGAGTACGTCAGGTACGTCGCCCCGCACCTGGCCGACCGCCTCACCCACTGGCAGGACGACCGGGACGTGTTCGCCTCCTACCGCATCGCCGAGCAGCTGGCCAAGGCGCTGGAGCGTAAGGTGTGGCTGCCGAGTGGCGGCTCGCTAGTCATCGACAAGACGGAGGCGATGACGGTAATCGACGTGAACACCGGTAAGTTCACCGGCCAGGGCGGGAACCTGGAGGAGACCGTCACTCGCAACAACCTCGAGGCCGCCGAGGAGATCGTCCGCCAGCTCCGGCTGCGTGACGTGGGCGGCATCGTGGTCATCGACTTCATCGACATGGTGCTCGAGAGCAACCGGGAGCTGGTGCTGCGCAGGCTGCTGGAGTGCCTGGCCCGGGACCGGACCAAGCACCAGGTGGCCGAGGTGACCTCGCTGGGCTTGGTCCAGATGACCAGGAAGCGGGTCGGCGCGGGGTTGCTGGAGGCGTTCTCGGTGCCCTGCGAGTGCTGCAACGGCCGCGGCGTGATCATCACGTTTGACCCAGAGGCTGACGTGCCGACCGCCCACCACGTGCATCCCCGCGGCGTGGGCAACGGCGGCAACGGGTCCAAGGGTTCCGGGGGCGACAGCCCGGCCAGCCCCGCCACCGTCGCCGCCCGCGTCCGCCCGGACGCCCCCGCGCCGGAGGCGAGCCCGGCGGACGGACCGCCTGCGGACAGGTCGCCCGCCGACGGGTGGCCAGCCGACGGTGGGCACGACCAGGCCGCGCCGGTCGTGGCCGAGGCATCCGGCGGGCCAGCCCAGCCGCCCCGCTCCGGTACCGGCCGTCGCCGCCGCCGTCGCCCCGCCGCAGCCTCCACCTCCGCCTCCGCCGCCGCAGCCTCCGCCGCCGCAGCAAACACGGCTACCAGAGCAACACCAGCCTCTGATACCCCCGCCGCGCCCCCCGCGGCCCCGCCGGACTCCCCGCAGGCCCAGGACGGCGCCGCCTGACCAGGGCGCGTCGTTCTGCCGCCCATCGAGCCGCATGCCGGGCCCACCCCCACCCCAGCCCGGCCCGGCGCGCGGCAACCGGGCCGAACGGCCCGGGTTCGTGGCTGCGCCGTGGTCTGGTAACCTTGGCGGTCGGGAGTTGCCCGCGCTGCGCGGGCCCCCGGTGCAAGCGAGCCGCCGTGGTGACCACCGGCGTGCCGGGGCACGCAAGGTAAGCGCAACGAAAGAGAGTTCTCGGGTGTACGCGATTGTGCGCTGCGGTGGCAGGCAGGAAAAGGTCGCGCTGGATGACGTCCTCAACATCGACAAGCTGGACGGCGCGGCCGGTGAGAGCATCACGCTGCCGGCCTTGCTGGTCGTCGACGGGGACCGGGTCATCAGCGATCCCGCTGAGGTCGGCCGCTACCAGGTCACGGCGGACATCGTCGGTGACGCGGCCGGCCCCAAGATCAACATGATCCAGTACCGGAACAAGACCGGCTACCGGCGCCGTCTGGGCCACCGGCAGCGGTACACCCAAGTGCGGATCACTGGCATCGGCACCGAGGTCAAGCCGAGCGCTAAGTCGAGCGCCAAGCCACAGAGCAAGCCCCGGGCGGAGTCAACGGTCAAGGCGAAGGCGGAGGAAGACTGAGATGGCACACAAGAAGGGCGCGTCATCCAGCCGCAACGGCCGTGATTCGAAGGCCAAGCGCCTCGGCGTCAAGCGTTTCGGCGGCCAGCTGGTGAACGCGGGCGAGATCATCGTCCGCCAGCACGGCACGCACTTCCACCCCGGCCCGGGCGTCGGCCGGGGCGGCGACGACACGCTGTTCGCACTGGTCGGCGGGACGGTGGAGTTCGGCACGTTCCACGGCCGCCGGGCCGTGAGTATCGTCCCCGCACCGCCGCAGGAATAAGGCTCGCGGAGCGGTTAACCACGAAGGCGGGCCGGGAAACCTGGCCCGCCTTTCCTATGCGAGAACGAGGAAATTCAGTGGCGGAGTTCGCCGACCGGGTCACGCTGCGGGTGCAGGCGGGCCACGGCGGAAACGGCTGCGCCTCGATCCACCGGGAGAAGTTCAAGCCGCTCGGCGGCCCCGACGGCGGCAATGGAGGACGCGGCGGCGACGTGATCCTCGAGGTGGACGCGAGCTCGGCGACGCTGCTCGACTTCCACCGCCGCCCGGTGCGCCGGGCCGGCCACGGCCGGCCGGGGGAGGGCTCGAACCGGACCGGCGCCGACGGCGCGGACCTGGTCATCCCCGTGCCGAACGGGACCGAGGTCAAGACCGCGGCGGGCGAAGTGATCGCCGATCTGGTCGGTGTCGGCACCAGGTTCGTGGCCGCGGTCGGCGGCCGGGGCGGGCTGGGCAACGCGGCGCTGGCCTCGCCGCGGCGCAAGGCGCCCGGTTTCGCCCTGAAGGGCGAGCCGGGACAGCAGCGCGATCTCATCCTCGAGCTGAAGACGGTCGCCGACGTCGGGCTGGTCGGCTTTCCCAACGCCGGCAAGTCCTCCATCATCGCGGCCATGTCCGCGGCCCGGCCCAAGATCGCCGACTATCCGTTCACCACCCTGATTCCCAACCTGGGCGTGGTGGAGGCGGGTGACGTCCAGTTCGTCGTGGCCGACGTGCCAGGACTGATCCCCGGCGCCAGCCTGGGCAAGGGCCTCGGTCACGACTTCCTCCGCCACGTCGAGCGCTGTTCCATCCTGGTCCACGTGCTCGACTGCGCCGCCGAGGAACCTGGCCGCAGCCCCACCGCCGACCTGGCCGCGATCGAGCACGAGCTGGCTGCTTACGGTGAGGCGACGGGAGTCAACCTCGTCACCAGGCCGCGGCTCGTCGCCCTGAACAAGATCGACGTCCCGGCCGCCCGCGAACGCGCCGATCACCTAAAGCCGGACCTTGAGAAACTCGGCTACCAGGTCTTCGAGATCTCCGCCGCGACCGGGGAGGGCCTGCGGCCGCTGGGCTTCGCGATGGCCGCGCTGGTCGCCGCGGACCGGGCGGCGCGCCCGGCCGAGCAGCCCGCCGAGCGTGCCCGGGTCAAGGTCAGAGTGCAGCCCGCCGACGAGGCAGGCTTCGAGGTGATCCGCCTCGGCGAGGACAGCTTCTTGATCAGGGGCGAGAAGCCGAAGCGCTGGGTCCAGCAGACCGACTTCAGCAACGACGAGGCGATCGGCTACCTGGCCGACCGGCTGGCGCGGCTGGGCGTGGAGGAGGCGCTGGCCGAGGCGGGTGCCGAGCCGGGCGCAGAGGTCCTGATCGGTGAGCCGGACGACGCGGTGGTCTTCGACTGGGACCCGGCCGCCCCGATGAGCAGCGGGGCCAGGTCCCGGGGTCCCAAGGGCCCCAGGCCGCGCCATGGCCCGCGCGGCACCGACCCGAGGCTCTCCCCGTGACCACCGGGCTGGCGGGTTCCGCCCCAGCAGGCCCGCGGCCGGATATCGCGGCTGCGACCCGGGTGGTGGTCAAGGTCGGCTCGTCCTCGCTCACCACCGCAACGGGCGAGATCGCCGACGAGGCGATCACGGCGCTGGCCGCCGCCCTGGCCGCCCGCCGTCGCGCCGGGGTCCAGCTCGTGCTGGTCTCCTCGGGGGCGATCGCGTCCGGCCTGGTCCCGTTGGGCCTGACCCGCCGTCCCAGCGACCTGGCCACCCAGCAGGCCGCCGCCAGCGTAGGCCAGGGCCTGCTCATCGCCCGGTACACCGCGGCCTTCGCCCGGCACGGCATCCGCACCGGTCAGGTCCTGCTCAGCGCCGATGACCTGATGCGCCGTACCCACTACCGCAATGCCCAGCGCACCCTGGACCGGCTGCTCGAGCTGGGCGTGCTCCCCGTGGTCAACGAGAACGACACGGTCGCCACCGATGAGATCAGGTTCGGCGACAACGACCGGCTGGCCGCCCTGGTCGCCCACGTGACCCGGGCCCGCGCGCTCGTTCTGCTCTCCGACGTGGACGGCCTGTACGACGGCGACCCGCGCCGCGGTACGGCCCAGCGGATCGCCGAGGTGCGTGGCCAGGCCGATCTGGAGGGGATCCGGCTGGGCCGCGGCCTCCAGGCCGGCCAGGGAAGCCGGCGGGGCCAGGGAAGCCAGCGAGGCCGGAGCGAGCAGAAAGGCCAAGCAAACCCGGGCATCGGCGGCATGGCGACCAAGGTGGAAGCGGCCATGATCGCCTCCGCGGCCGGCATCCCCACCGTGGTCGCCGACGCGGCGAGCGCGCCCGCCGCGCTGGCCGGCGACCCGGTCGGTACCTACTTCGCGGCCCACGGCCGCCGCCCCGCGACCAGGCTGCTATGGCTCAAGCACGCCGCGGTAGCCCGCGGCAGCCTG
>Ga0187781_10003022_pt1 | contig 12687 bp, 8 predicted proteins | sample 0715_SJ02_MP02_2_FD_132447 | JGI IMG/M metagenome (GOLD analysis project Ga0187781, IMG submission 132447) | Tropical peat soil microbial communities from peatlands in Department of Meta, Colombia - 0715_SJ02_MP02_20_MG | ecosystem: Environmental > Terrestrial > Soil > Wetlands > Peat | place...
CGCCGGCCGCCTCGCCGTCCAGCACGACCAGCGACTTGTCGATCAGCGAGATGAGCAGGTCGAGCACCGCGTCGGCCGGGATGGCCTCATCCGAGCAGACTTGCTCGGCCATGTCCAGGTTCCAGCCCGAGAACACGGCCAGCCGGCGCAGCAGCGCCTGCTCGGCCTCATCCAGCAGCTCATAGCTCCAGTCCACCGTGGCCCGCAGCGTCTGCTGCCGGGGCGGTGCCGTCCGGTCGCCGGAGTCGAGCAGCTGGAACCGGTCCCGGAGCCGGTCGGCGATCTGCTCGACCGACAGCGCGCGTACCCGGGCCGCGGACAGCTCGATGCCCAGCGGGATGCCGTCCAGCGTCCGGCACAGCCGGGCCACGGCGGCCGCGTTGTCCTCGGTCAGGGTGAAGCCGGGCCGGGCGCCCGCCGCGCGCGCCGCGAACAACCGGATGGCTTCGTGCCCGGCCAGTTCGTCGCCGGCGGCGTCATCGGGCGGCAGGTCCAGCGGCTGCACCCGCCAGATGGTCTCGCCACGGACCCTGAGCGGCTCACGGCTCGTGGCCACGATCCGCAGCCACGGGCACCGGGCCAGCAGCAGTTGCACCAGCGTGGCGCAGTCACCGACCTGATGCTCGCACGTGTCGAGCACGAGCAGCATGTGCCGGGCGCGCAGCGCCTCGGCCAGCGTCTGGGCGAGCGGCACGCCCGGCTCCTCGCGCACGCCTATGGTCGCGGCCACGCGCTGGGCGGTCTGCCCGCGCCAGTCGGCCAGTTCCACCAGCCAGGCCTCATCAAGGTCGGCCCCGTCCCCGGTACCCCGGGTCTCCGTTCCCTCCACGCTCCCGGCCGAGCCGGCCACCACGTCACGGGCGAGCCGCACCGCAAGCCGCGTCTTGCCGATGCCGCCGGGGCCGCTCAGGGTCAGCGCGCGCACCTCGGTGAGCAGCTTGGCCAGCTCAGCGAGGTCGCGCTCGCGGCCGATGAAGCTGTTCGGCTCCGCCGGCAGGTTGCCGGCGAGCAGAGCGGTGGCGGACTGCATAGGCCCTCTGGAGTTCGCGTGCTTAAAAGACGGATTAACAAGCCGATTTCCTACCGTACATTGTTCGCCCGCAGCGTAGGGGTTCTAGCGAGCGACGATTGTGACCGGTATGGCTTGGCTGTACCTGACGCGGCCGAAGTACATCACTTTGACCAGTGCCCACCACCGGGCCCCGGGCCGCGCCGTGGCCGGCCCGATGACCCCGAAGCGCAGCAGCGCGGGCTCGGCCGGCGTGGCGCTGAAGCCCTGCGCCGGCGGCGAGAACATCGCCCAGGTGCCGAACGGCGAGAGCAGCTGCGCCTCACCACGCAGCTCCGGCGCGATCTGGCTGGTCACGCTCACCAGCAGCTCGCTCCGGCCGCCCGGCGCGATCCGCAGCTCCGGGGTCAGCACGGCCAGCTCCATCTCGGCCGCGCCCGCGCTGACGTCGGCCAGCATCAGCTCCAGGGCTTCCTCCGGCGGCAAGGCCGGGTCGGGCCACCGGCGTTCACCCACCGCCACCATGGCCGTGTCCTCGATGACCTGGCCGCGGGTGTCCCGGATCCGCGCGGCAGCGAAATAGCGTCCTGGTCCGGTCCCCGGCGCCGCCCGCACGGTCAGGTCCCAGGCCGCGTACCCGCGGGGCGCAAGCCCGTAGCGCAGGTCCTGCGCCGCGGTGGCGGTGATCCCGTCGGGTAGGACGAGCTCCACGGTCCCTGAGGCCGGCTCTGGCCCGCAGCCCACGGTCAGCGTCAGCAGGCCGGCCTCGCCCGGCTCGGCCAGGGCAACCCGGGTGGGGGAGAAGTGCACCGCGACCGGGAGGTTCCCGGTCGGCGCCGGGCCCTTCCCGTGCAGCCAGTAGCGCGCGTAAACGGGCTGGACCGGTTCGACCGGCACCAGGTCGTCGTCCCCGGCCGCGCGCGAGCCCGTCCGTACCACCAGGGTCACCGTGCCGAAGGCCGGCATGTCGACCACAGCGGCCCCCTGCACGACGGGCAGCGCAGGGCCGTCGGCCTCCTCGAGCAGATCGGTCAGCCAGGCCGAGGAGATCGGCTGAGCCAGCCGGACCCGCGCCGTGGTGGCCTGCCCGCTGGTTTCCCGCAGCCGCACCGTGACCTCGGCCTCTTCCCCCGCGCTACCGGGCGTGCCGCCCGCCACGCTCCGCCCGGCCGCGAGCGGGTTGCCGCGGGGTTTCAGCGCGCTGAGCGTGACGTTGGCCGGCTCCACCGCCAGCAGGTCGGCTCCGGTCCCGATCCCGCCCTGAGCGTGGTCGGTCACCGTGATCAGGTCGTGGTTGTACGCCTCGGCGCTGGCGGTAAAGCCCGCCGCGCGCCAGTCGCCCGGGCCCGAGGCGAGCGCGTACTCGAACGTGTGGCTCCAGTGCTGCCAGGCGAAACTGCTTCCGTCCGGCGCGGCACGGGCATCCCCGTCGATCCAGATCTTCGACGGCCACCCGCTGCACGAGCGCATCAGCGACATGTGCAGGGTGCCGTCGGGCGTGACCACTCCGCCTGGCGTGCCCCGGTTGAGCAGCGCTACCGACCGGTCCGCCAGAGGTTCTGCCTGCATGGCGGCATCGCTGGTGTCCTCGAGTCCCTCCACCAGCGCGTCGGCCAGGTCCTCGGCTAGGGCGGTGACCGCCTTGGCCAGCTCCACCGGCCCGGTGCCCGCCACGATCAGCGTCGGCAGGTCGGACGCCCCGCGCACGTCAGCACTGGGTCCGAAGGCCTCCGCCCGGCTGCGGGCCGCCGGGACCCAGACCCGCGCCGACCCCGCGGCCAGCGCCTTGGCGTACCCCGGCCCCGCCGCCGACAAGACCTCGGCGGTGAACGCGTTCACGTCCGGCCCGCCGACCGCGATCCTGGCGTCGGGCAGGTTGGAGTCCGCGTCCAGCCCGCCGTACCTGGGCCCGGCGCCCTGGCTGCAGGTGGCGGTCACGCCCACCGCGGCCAGGGCCACCATCAGGTCACGGATCACGTCTCGGAGCCCCGCGCCAGGCCCGCCGTCTTGGCTGTCCGGCCCCGGGGCGACGACCTCGGCCACCCCGATCGCCTGGACCGGCCCGCCGGAGCCCCCGATGCGGACCCGCGCCGTCGAGCCGAGCCCGAACCATTGGTGAGCCGGGTTGTCCAGGGTGTACCAGTGGTCGTCTGAATCCACGTCCGCTGCCCCGAACGACCTGCCGACCACCGCCGTCGCCGTCTGGTACAGCGGCAGCCCGCCGGGCACGTCAGCGGGGAAGCGGACCCGCAGCAGCCGGTCACGCTCGCTGTACCCGTCGACGTGGGTGCGGAACTCGACCCGCTCCGCGTTCTCCCACAGCAGCGTCTCCTGGGTCACCTCGAGCCCGTCGAGGGCGAACGAGGCGACCAGGCGATCTCCGGCCGGGCAGCGCTCCACCCGCACGGTGGCCGGAACCGAGCACGAACCCGTCCCGGGGCCCTTGGGCGCCAGGTGCCAGGGACCTTCTCCGTGCCGGGGATGCTGCGCGTACTCGTCCTGGATGACCAGTTCGTTGCCGGGCCCGGCGAGCACGTCGGTCCCGATGCGCTTGTCGGTAACCCTGACCGCCCCGCCCCGCGCCGGGTCCGCGGTGACCAGGTACCGGCCGTTCTCGATCGCGTAAGGTGCCCCGGTGACCTCCTGCCAGCCCGCGGCCGACGCCTCGTCCCCCGCGGGTACTGCGTGGTACGCCCGGTAGCCAAGGGCCGGCACGCCGCGGGCCAGGAAGGTGAGCGTGACCTCGGCCAGCGAACCGTCCTCGCGCCGCCGGACGCCCTCGGCCAGGGCCGGCACCGGCTGCCCGGTGTCGTCACGAAGCTCGACCCAGCGGGTGCCGTCGGCCGGCACCGGCACGGTGACCGTGACCGTCTGCTCCCGCCGCCGCGCCAGCCCGTTGACCACCCGGACCGGCACTCCCGCCTGCACCGTCTCCGCGGCCTGTGCCGTTTCCGCGGCCTGTGCCGTTTCAGCGGCCTGTGCCGTCTCCCGGGGCAGGCAGGCCACGGCAGCGCGGCGGGCGCCCGAGCCTAGCTCCCAGGCCTCTCGCCAGCCGCCCAGCAGGTCCAGGTACACCTGGTCGGACTCCACCCCGGTGATGCCGTCGTGATGGGCTCCGAAGGCCAGCAGCCGCCAGGCCTTGTCCAGCGCGGCGTGCGGGAACGGCGCGCCGGCCAGCCAGGCCAGGGTGGCGAGCCGTTCGGCCTCGCTGACCGCGGTCTCGATGGCGCGCTGGGCCTGCTTGGTGTCGATGTAGGAGACGTCCTTGCCCGTGTATACCGGGTTCATGTCCCTGGTCTGCGGCGTGATCCACGCGCCCCCGGAGGATCCTGGATCCTCAGAGCCGGCTTCGGCACGCACCGCGGCGAAGAACTCGCGCGGCACGGCCGTGCTGAACCTGGGCCATACGTACCGCTGGCTCCAGTCGCGGTGGATGTCGGTCACCCACCGGGCCGGGATGACGTGGTCCGAGCCGACCGGCAGCAGCACGTTACGCGTGGCCGCGACCTGCGCCAGCGCACGGAACTGCCCGTACGCCTCGGCCTCGGCGGCCTGCAGGTCCGGCAGCGTGTGCAGCCGCCAGCCCGCGCCGTAGTGGTGGGCCATGTAGGAGGTGAGCAGCCCGCGGCCGTCGGGGGAGATCCACTCGAACTCGGTGCTGAACTGCATCCGCCGGTTGCCGCCGCCCTCGGCGCCGGACGGCCCCCACTGGTGGAACGGCCCGCGCGCCCACGCCGAGGAGGTCAGCCCGGCCGCGGCCATCAGCCCCGGATACCCCGGGTCGTGCCCGAACGCGTCGAGCATCCACGCCGACCTGGGGTCGCCGCCGAACACGTCCCGCTGGAAGCCGATCCCGTACACCGCGTTGCGGATGATGGCCTCGGGGCCGATCAGGTTGGTGTTCGGCTCGTTGTAGTTGCCGCCGACGATCTCCACCCGGCCCTCGGCCATCAGCCGCCGAAGATCCTCCCGGTCCTGCGGGAAGGCGTCGAAATACGGCTTCAGGTAGTCGATCTCGGCCAGCACGAACTTGTAGTCGCCGTCCTTCCTGGCCTTGTCCAGGTGCGCGCCGACCAGCTCGAATGCGGCCCTGACGTCGGGCATCTGGCCGTCCTCGTCGGGCAGGCTGAGCCGGGCCTCGGCGAACTGGCCCTGGGTGTTCCACCACACCGGGTCGTAGTGGAAGTGGCTCACCATCCACATCGTCCAGCCCGGCTCGGCCACGGTGATGTCCGCCTCGGCCTGGGTGCGCCCCGACCTGGTCTCGACCGTCACCGTGACCCGGCGGGTGCTGCCGGGCTGGTAGGGCGCCGCGATCTCGACCGGGATTTCAAAGTCTCTCCGTTCGCCCAGGCTCAAACCTGTGATGCCGAACGGACCTGGGTCCCTGGATCCCGGTCCCTGCACGTGCACCGTGGCCGCGCCGTCCGGGGCACTAGCGGGCCCGTCGTTCTCCAGCGTCACCCGCATGACCTGCAGCGGGCGCTGCGCGGTCCCTACGAACAGGTCAGTTGATGCAACGCTGGCGATCCGCATGAGCCCATAGTTACATGGCCCAGCGGATCAGCCGGCCACCGGCGCGGTCCAGCCAGCCTGGCTGGCGTTACCGCAGGCGCCTGGCGAACTCTCGCGTGGCGGCGGCCGGGTCGTCCGCCTCGGTGATCGCGCGCACCACCACCACGCGGGTGGCCCCCGCGGCGAGCACCTCGTCGAGCCGGTCCCGGCTGATCCCGCCGATGGCGAACCAGGGACGGGCCGGCGCCGACTGCGCCACGTGCCTCAGCAGGCCGAGGCCGGTCGCCGGGCGTCCCGGTTTGGTCGGTGTCGTCCAGACCGGCCCGGCGCAGAAGTAGTCGACACCTGGCTCGTCGGCGGCCGCATCGGCCTGGGCCGGGCTGTGACTGCTCCGTCCGATCGCCGGCCCGGATCCGAGGATGGCCCGCGCGACCGGCACCGGCAGGTCGTCCTGGCCCAGGTGCAGTACGTCGGCGCTGGCCGCGAGCGCCACGTCCGCCCGGTCATTCACCGCCAGCAGGCGGCCGTACCGCCGGCACGCGTCGGCGAACACTTCGAGCAACCCGAGTTCCTCTCGCGCCTCCAGGCCCTTCTCCCGCAGCTGGATGATGTCCACGCCGGCGCCGAGCACGGCATCCAGGAACGCCACCAGGTCACCGCGTGCCCGCCGTGCGTCGGTGCACAGGTAGAGCCGCGCGTCTGACAGCCGCGTCCGCACATCGTTTGCCACTGCGTCATCCAATCACGGGCCCGGACGCTACCTGCGGGTGATATAGGCTGATAGCTGACCACGGGAGCCCACCGGGCTGAGAGGTGAGGCCGCGTACCGCGCGCCTCCGACCGTCGAACCTGATCCGGGTAATGCCGGCGAAGGGAGTGCTCTTGGCGGAGATCGCAGACGTCGTCGTCGCGGGCGGCGGCGTCATCGGGACCGCGATCGCCTGGCGCGCCGCGGCCGCCGGGCTCGATGTCGTGCTGGTCGATCCGGATGAGGGCCACGCGGCTTCGCTGGTGGCCGCGGGCATGCTCGCGCCGGCCTCAGAAGCCCTGTTCGGCGAGGGCGCGCTGCTGCGGCTCAACCTGCTCGCGGTCCGCCGCTTCGGGTCCTTCGCGGCCGAGCTGGAGGAGGCGAGCGGCCAGCAGGTCGGGCTGCGCCGCGAAGGGACGCTGGCCGTCGCCTACGACCCCGGCGACCACGCAGCGCTGATCCGGCTCACCGCCTTCCGCCGGTCGGCCGGCCTGGACGCCGAGGAACTGGACAGCCGGGCCTGCCGCAAGCTGGAGCCGTTCCTGGCCCCGGACGTGCGCGGCGGCGTGCTCTTTGCGGATGACTGGTCCGTCGACAATCGGCGGTACGCGGCGGCCCTGCGCGAGGCGGCGCGCGCGGCGAAGGTGCGGTGCGTGCGGGACCGCGTGCTGGCGGTGCGGGCCCGCGACGGGCAGGCCCGCGGTGTCCGGCTTGCCGGCGGCGGTGACATCGACTCGGCTCAGGTGGTGGTGGCGGCCGGGTGCTGGTCCGGCGCGGTGGACGGGCTGCCGGACACGCTGCGGGCCGTGGTCCGGCCGGTCAAGGGCCAGCTGCTGCGGCTGCGTCACCCGGCGGGCGTGCCGCCGGTTCTCAGCCACACGATCCGGGCCATCGTCCGCGGCACGGACGTATACCTGGTCCCGCGAGCCGACGGGGAGCTGGTCGTGGGCGCTACCCAGGAGGAACGCGGGCCGGACCAGACCGTGACCGCGGGTGCCGTGCACGACCTGCTGCACGACGCGATGAGCGTGCTCCCGGTGACCAGCGAGCTGATCCTGGCCGAGACCTGCGCGGGCCTGCGACCGGGCACGCCGGACAACGGCCCGGTCGTAGGCCGGTGCGGGCCGGCTGGCCTGCTGCTGGCCACCGGCCACTACCGCAACGGGATCCTGATGTCGCCGGTAACCGCGGACGCGGCCGCTGCCCTCCTGGTCGGCCAGCCGCCCGCCCCGGAGTGGGAGCCGTTCACCCCCCAGCGGTTTACCGCACAGGACAGGTCACGATGAGCGTTCAGGTGAAGCTCAACGGCGAGCCGCGCGAGCTGCCGGACGGCGCGAGGCTGGCCCAGGCCGTCGCCGAGCTGACCGCCCTGGCCAGCGGGGTCGCGGCCGCCGTCAACGGCGACGTGGTGCCGCGCGCTGCCTGGGCCGCCACGACGCTGCGCGACGGCGACCAGGTCGAGGTCGTCACGGCCGTGCAAGGAGGGTGAGGATGACAGATACCGATGTGCTGAGCCAGGCGGCCCCGGCGGATCCCTGGATGCTGGCCGGCCGCGAGCTGTCCTCGCGGCTCATCCTGGGCACCGGGGGAGTGCAGAGCCTGGACGTGCTGCGGCGCGTGCTGGACGCCTCAGGCACCGCGCTGACCACCGTGGCCCTGCGGCGCGTCACCCCGGCGGCGGACGGTGAAGGCTCGCTCCTGGGCACCTTGAGGCAGGCCGGCGTGAGCATCCTGCCGAACACCGCCGGCTGTCACACGGCCAGCGAGGCGATGCTCGTGGCCCGGCTCGGGCGGGAGGCGCTGGGCACCGACTGGGTCAAGCTGGAGGTCGTGGCCGACGACCACACCCTGCTGCCCGACCCGGTCGAGCTGCTCGACGCGGCCCGGATGCTGGTCGCCGACGGGTTCGTGGTGCTCCCGTACACCAACGACGACCCGGTGCTGGCCAGCCACCTCGAACGGGCCGGATGCGCGGCCGTCATGCCGCTCGGCGCCCCGATCGGGTCCGGCCTCGGCGTGCGGAACCCGCACAACATCGCGATGATCGTGGAGCAGGCGAGCGTCCCGGTCATCCTTGACGCCGGGATCGGGACGGCCAGCGACGCGGCCTTCGCCATGGAACTGGGCTGCGACGCGGTCCTGGTCGCCTCGGCCATCACCCGCGCCGCCGAGCCCGAGCGCATGGCCACCGCGATGCGGCTGGCGGTCGCGGCCGGGTACGCGGCCCGGACCGCCGGGCGGATTCCGCGCCGGTGGCACGCCCGCGCCTCCAGCCCGGTCGAGGGACGCCCGGAGCTCCCGGCATGAGCGCGTCTGTACCGCGGGTTCTGACCATTGCCTCCTCAGATTCGGGTGGCGGAGCCGGCATCCAGGCGGACCTCAAGGCCTTCGCCCGCTGCGGCGCGCACGGCATGTCCGCCATCGTCGCGCTCACCGCGCAGAACACCCTGGGCGTCACCGCCATCCACGAGCTCCCCCCGTCCTTCGTGCGCGCACAGATCGACGCGGTCCTCGACGACATCGGCGCCGATGCGGCCAAGACCGGCATGCTGTTCTCCAAGCCGCTGATCGAGGCGGTGGCTGACGCGCTCGCGCCACGGAACCTGCCGCTGGTGGTGGATCCGGTCATGGTGGCCAGCTCGGGCAGCCGGCTGCTGCTGCCCGACGCCGTCGGAACCCTGATCGCACGGCTCTTCCCGCTGGCCACCGTGGTGACGCCCAATCTCCCTGAGGCCCAGGCGCTCACCGAGATCGCGACCGAGGACCGCCCGAAGCTCGCCGAAGCTCTCGTCGCGATGGGCGCGCGAGCGGCCCTGGTCACCGGCGGACACGGCGCCGAGCCGGTCGATCACCTGTTCGATGGATCACGCCACCTGGCCATCCCGGTCACCCGCTGCCGCATCGCCGCGACCCACGGCGCCGGGTGTACCCACTCGGCAGCGCTCGCGGCCGGGCTGGCAGCAGGGCTGTCCCTGGCCCAGGCGGCCCGGCAGGCCGCCACCGTGGCCGGGGACGCGGTGGCCCACGGCCTGCCCGGGCTGGGCGGCGGCGAGGGCCCGGTGCACGCTCTGCACGGCCTGACGGCTCGCTGGTCCGGACCACCGGGGAGTGCTTGCGCGCACGCGGCCGGCCGCGATGCTGGCCACGACGAATAACCGGCCGAGGTAGTGTTCGCCTGGCGGTCGCCGAGATAGTGTTAGTGCGTCCGAAGTGCGAGGACGTGGGGCAAGTACCGCGCCTGCGTGGTGGGGGAAAGAGATGAGCGATGCCTGATCGGCCGGCCACCCTACGTGATGTCGCTGCTGCGGCACGTGTCCACCCGGCCACCGCCTCCCGCGCGCTCAATCCGGAAACCCGCATCCTGGTCAGCGAGGACACCGCACGGCGGGTGATCGCCGCCGCCGCCAAGCTCGGCTACCGGCCCAATCCGGTCGCGCGCAGCCTGCGGACCCGGCGTTCGCACACGGTTGGGGTGCTGATTCCCGACCTGAACAACCCGCTGTTCCCGCCGATCGTCCGCGGCCTGGAAGACAAGCTCGCCGCGGCGGGCTACGTGGCCCTGATCGGCAACACCGACGCCGACGCCAGCCGGGAACGCCTGATCTTCGAGCAGATGCGGGCTCGTCACGTCGACGGCTTCGTGCTCGCCACCGCCACCCTGCACGACCGCCTGCTGGCCGAGGTGGCAGCGGCCGACCTGCCGGTGGTCCTGATGAACCGGCTCTCGCAGGACTACAGCTTTCCGTCCGTCTCGGTCGACAACGAACAAGGCGGCCGGATGGCCATCAGCCACCTGGCCCGGTTCGGCCACACCCGCATCGCGCACATCGCAGGCCCGCAGGAGGCGTCCACCGGCGTGAGCCGGCTGCGCGGGTTCCGTGACGGCATGGCGGCCCACGGGCTGCAGGTCAGGGAAGACCTGATCGCCTACGCCGGACGGTACACGGTCGAGGAAGGATCCCGCTGCACCCGTGAGCTGCTGACCGTACAGGGCGGTTTCACCGCGGTGGCCGCGGCCAACGACATGCTGGCCGTGGGGTGCTACGCCGCGCTCGACGACGCCGGCCTGCAATGCCCCGATGACATCTCGGTGATCGGGTTCAACGACATGCCGTTCATCGACAGGCTCCGGCCGCCGCTCACGACCGTGCGGTTCCCGCACTACCAGCTGGGCACCGAGGCAGCCCAGCTGCTGCTCGAGCGGATCGGCGAGCGCGATGCGCCGGTGAAGATCCTGTACCTCGCGCCTGAGCTGGTCGTCCGCAAGTCCGTCGCGGCGCCCGCCGGGTCGGCGGCGCAGGCCGGTGAACAGGACGCGGACGGGACCGCCCATCTCGCGCCGGTGCCGCTGCGCCAGGCCCCGTCGCGTCGGGCGGGCGGGGTGTCTCAGGGCTAGAGCCGCAGCCACGGTCGCACAACCGATTCCGTAGTCGGCGCAATCGATTGCTGCGTGGCTACCCTCAATCGCCCGCCACTCGGCGTCACGGCCCGAGGCGGACCATCGCCATACCCGGCCCGGGCCGACCCGTGCGGTGGTCCAGTGCGGTGGCAGGGCGACCGAGCCGCTCGACGGAGAACCTTTTGGGACGGCTTTGGTAACAGGTTGGCCATCCGGCATTGACAAATCGTGCGACACGAGGCCAGTCTCAGGTGCAAACGATTGTGACCGGAGGTGGGAGGGGATCTGGCGGCATGGTCGGACATGAGGATGCGCACCGGCTCGGCTGGCTGGGTACCGGGCGTATGGGTGTTGAGATGGCCCGCCGGCTGCTGGCGGCCGGCTGCGATCTCGCCGTCTATAACCGCTCGTCGGCCAGGGCCGAGCCGCTGGTGCGGCTGGGGGCCAAGCCGGTGAGTGCCGCCGCAGAACTCGCCGCCAGGGACATCGTGTTCATCACGGTCGGATCATCCGATGACCTGATCTCCGCGGTGCTCGGCCGGGACGGGCTGATGTCCGGGGCAGACGGAGCGGCGCCCAGGGTACTGGTCGACTGCTCCACGGTGTCGCCGGAAGCCTCGGCTCGCGTCCGGGCGGAGATCGCCCACCGTGGCACCGCATTGCTCGCCGCGCCGGTGATGGGAAACCCCAAGGTGGTGCGGGCCGGAAAGATGACGGCGGCCGTCTCCGGACCCAGGGACGCGTTCGTCATGGCCGAGCCGTACCTGACCATGCTCGGCCGGGGCGTAACCTACGTCGGCGAGGGCGAGGTGGCCAGGACGGTCAAGCTCTGCCACAATCTGTTCCTTGGCGTAGTGGCGCAGTCGCTAGCCGAGATCACCGTTCTCGCGGAGAAGAGCGGCATCAGCAGGCAGGCGTTCCTCGCCTGTCTTAACAAGAGTGTGATGGGTTCGCTATTCACCGGATACAAGACACCTGCATACGTGAACCTAGACTTCGAACCCACGTTCACTGCCTCGTTGCTACGGAAGGACTTCGACCTTGGTCTTGCTGCAGCGCGGGAGCATGAGGTGCCGATGCCGGTGGCCGCTATCGTCCATCAGCTCATCCAGGGCCTGGTCGGACGTGGATACGGCGACGCAGACTTCGCTGCGCTCTTGCAACAGCAGGCGGAGTCGGCTGGGCTGGCCCTCGTCAGCGAGCATGCGGACGTGCCAGACGGGCTCGACGTCAACGAGTAACCCGGACATCAACTAGAAATGACGGAACAAGGAGGAAGGAGGAACCAGGCGTGAGACCTAATCTTCCCTGGCTCCCCAAGCGTGCCTTTGCCCTGAGTGTCGCGGTGCTGGCCGCGACCGCTCTGGCGGCCTGCAGCAGCAGCTCGAGCAGCAGTACCAGCAGCAGCACGAGCGCGAGCGCCAGCTCCAGCGCCAGTTCCAGCACGCCGATCACCATAGGCGCCTCGCTCTCACTCACCGGCGACTTCTCCGCGGACGGGCAGGCGTACCAGAAGGGGTACGAGCTGTGGGTCAACGACGTGAATGCCAAGGGCGGCATCCTCGGCCGTAAGGTCACGCTCAAGATTCTCAACGACAACAGCTCGCCGACGCAGGTGGTGACCAACTACACCACGCTGTTCGCCTCCGACCACGTGGACCTGGCGTTCGGGCCGTTCTCCTCGCTGCTGACCACGCCGTCCGCCTCGGTCGCCGCGCACTACGGCTACGCGCTGGTGGAAGGCGCCGGCGGCGCGCCGACCGTCTTCAGCAGCCCGGCCAACATGGCCGCCCACAATGTGTTCGACGTCAGTCTGCCCATCGCGGACTACATGAAGCCGTTCGTCAACTGGATCGCCTCGATGCCCGCCAGCCAGCGGCCGAAGACCGCCGCCTACCCGATGGCCAACGACCCGTTCGCCATCCCGCCGGTGCAGCAGGCCCAGGCCCAGCTGCAGGCGCTCGGGGTCAAGACCGTGTACTCGCAGATCTTCCCCGAGGAGGTCGCGGACTATAA
>Ga0187781_10003023_pt1 | contig 12683 bp, 13 predicted proteins | sample 0715_SJ02_MP02_2_FD_132447 | JGI IMG/M metagenome (GOLD analysis project Ga0187781, IMG submission 132447) | Tropical peat soil microbial communities from peatlands in Department of Meta, Colombia - 0715_SJ02_MP02_20_MG | ecosystem: Environmental > Terrestrial > Soil > Wetlands > Peat | place...
ACGTTGCCGGAACCTACAATCGTGACTTTGGGCATAAGAACCTTCCTTGGCCACGGATTCACGCGGATTGACACGGATAAATCTTGAAGGAAGGCGGTTGATCCGTGGTGATCCGTGAAACCCGTGGCGGATTATTAGACCTAAACTATAACTCCCGCTTCCATGTTTTCGATCATGTACGTGGCGAACTCGCTGGTCTTGACTTTGGTGGCGCCTTCCATCAGGCGCTCGAAGTCGTAGGTGACTTTCTTCTGCTCGATGGTGCGCTCCAGACTCTGCTCGATCAGATTGGCCGCCTCATCCCAGCCAAGGTGACGGAACATCATAGCGCCAGACAAGATCAGCGAGCCGGGATTGATGACGTCTTTGTCAGCATACTTGGGCGCAGTGCCGTGCGTGGCTTCGAAGAAGGCATAGCCGTCGCCGATATTGGCTCCGGCAGCGATTCCGAGGCCGCCGACCTGGGCGGCGCAAGCGTCGGAAATGTAGTCGCCGTTGAGATTGGGCGTGGCCAGGATGGAATACTCGTCGGCGCGGGTCACGACCTGCTGGAAGATCGAGTCGGCGATGCGGTCGTTGACCATGATCTTCTTTTTCCATGCGCCGTGGCCGTGAGTGGCGTAAAGCGCGTCGAGCACGTCTTTCACTTCTTTCTCGACCGACTGACGGATGGCTGGAGGGGCAAACTCCATGCCCGGTTCGACGAGTTCGGCATTTTGTGCGATGGTCAGGTCTGGGTTCTTATCTTTATTGTCGAGAATCCAGCTCTCGCGTTCGGTCACAACCTGGTCGCGGAATTCGTCGGTGGCGAGCTCGTATCCCCACTTGCGAAACGCGCCCTCGGTAAATTTCTGAATGTTGCCTTTGTGGACCAGCGTGACAGTCTTGCGGCCAGAGGTAACGGCATGCTGAATCGCCATGCGAACCAGGCGCTTGGTTCCGGTCACTGAAATCGGCTTGATGCCGACGCCCGAATCGAGGCGAATCTGCTTCTTGCCGCCCTTGAGCATGTCCTTGTTGAGGAAATCGATCAGGCGGGCGCACTCGGCAGTTCCCTGCTCCCACTCGACGCCGGCGTAGACGTCTTCCGTGTTCTCGCGGAAAATGACGACATCCATGCGCTCGGGATGCTTGACGGGCGAAGGAACGCCTTTGTAGTACTTGACCGGGCGGACGCAGGCGTAAAGGTCCAGGACCTGGCGCAAGGTCACGTTGAGAGAGCGGATGCCACCGCCTACAGGGGTGGTCAGAGGGCCTTTGATGGCAAAGCGGAATTCGCGAACGGCGTCGACCGTGTCCTCGGGCAGCCAGGTGTCGAATTTCGCTTTGGCTTTCTCCCCGGCGAAGATTTCGTACCAGGCCACACGCCGCTTGCCCTTGTAGGCCTTCTCAACCGCGGCGTTGAAGACGCGCAGCGAGGCCTTCCAGATGTCGCGGCCAGTGCCGTCGCCTTCAATGAACGGAATGATGGGGTTATCGGGGACGTCGTATTTACCGGCCGCATAATCGATCTTCTTTCCATCCGCTGGTACCGCGACGCCGTTGTAGGAGTTCATGACGCCATTCTCCTCGATAAGAGTCTCGCGCGATTGGAAAACTATCAAATTATGGAGAATTCGTGCAAACAGCCGTGGCTGTTGAAAAGGAACCAAAGAAGTAATTTCGTCGAGTTTCAGTCGTCGCGCGGAACCTATATTCAACTATTCAACAACTTACAAACCAAATTTTAGGCTGAAAACCCTTCGAAAGAGTTTTCAACAGCCACAGCCGTCGGATCAAACTGCGGATGGTTGCCCGTTTGCACGCACCTGCGCTGGAAATGACCGACCTTGGCGATAGTGGAAATTTCTCCGGACGTTATGACCGCAAAGATCGCGCAGGAATACGGCAAAGCACACTGAGAAAAGCACGGCCGCCTACCAGCGGCGCGTGCCGAAGGTCTTGCGGACGCCCACAGTCATGTAGCGGCCCCAGGGCCCATTCTGGCCCAGATCGGCGGGCCCCAGGTAAGTGTCGCGGGCGCCCAACCGGTCGAAGAGGAAGTGCTGGGTGACGCGAAATTCGAACCCCTTGTCGATGTAGATTCCGGCGCCCCAGGAATGCTCGACGCCGATGGCGTCGGGCGACCAGGTGTATTGCGTTTTCGGCAGGTTCTTGCCGAATAAAAAGGTAGGCGCACCATACACCATGAGCCGCCGCAGCGGCCCTCGGCCAAAAGGCCGGACCTCCAGAATCCCTGAGAGCATGTAGCGGGCAAACATGCTGCAGGGATCGTTAGTTCCGCCGTAGAGCGCGACGTTGCCCGCGCACAGATTGGGATCGACCTCGTTGTGCGGAGGCGCCAAATCCAGCTGGGCCCAGCCCCAGAACATGTCATGGGGAAAGAACATGCGGTCCCCGGCGTCCTCTTGCCAGGCGCCTTGCGAGCTGTCTGCCGGGCCAGCGCCGCCGGCAGCGAGGCTCATAGTGCGGGGAGACGAAGTCTGCGCTCCCGATGCCGAGGTCAGTACTAGTAGCGCCAGAATCCACGCCCACGGTTTCATTTTTCCTCCGGATTGGAATGCCAGAAGTTATCGGAAAGCGGCCGGCCCGGTGGTGCACCCGGCGAAAGCCTCCGTGCGCCGCGATCCTGGACGAATCGAGCGGAACATTGTACTCCGCGACGCGCTGCGCCGCAGGTGGGGCGCATGGCGCCGTTAGCCGACGGGCTGGGTCAGAGGTGGGAGACGTTACGGACGAGGCTGGCGGAAAGAGGCAACTCGTCCGCGAGCACAAGCGGACGCTACACTGCGCGGACTCGAATAGGCCTTTTTCGGGAAAGTGAATGGTGCGCCGAGGGTTAGCCCCTTCTGAAATCCATATTCAAGACCGAGGTTTCTCCCATTCGTAGTACGTTTACATTATCAAGAAACTTCCAAACCATTGCAGCGAAAGGGCTCCGCGGTTTGGTTCACAGATTGCACATAGCAAAAGTACCGCAAAGCCAAGACGCTTATGCCACAAGAGATTTCAGTCTCGTACCAAGCGATCAAGAGCAAGGTATACCGGCTCATCGACGCCTTGGTAGTCGGGGACAAGAACGAAGCCGAGGTTCAGGAATCGATTCGGCGTTGGTGGAATCTGATTCATCCTGCTGACCGGCCCGTGGCCGAGAAGTACCTGCTGATGGTTCTGGGCCGATCCACCACCGCCCTGGATGCCGTAGAAGTGGCGATGCTCTCTGTGGAAGGCCCCCAAACGACGCAGACTCAGATGGCTGACCCCTCCTTCGCCAGCCGCCGTTTGCGCTTGGTAGAGCGCATCGTCAAGGAATCAGGCGTCCGCCAAACGGTGTAGCGAGCGACAAGCCTGCCGGAGTTCCCGGTTCAAATATCTTCGCAAACCTGTGCTAAACCCGCGCTGCGAACAAGCCTAGAGTAGCCGGTTGTCGATGTTGAATAATGATAAGGAACGGCCAAAGGGACCCCACTTCTCGCGCAAAAAGCGCGCGAGAAATGGGGCACACGGCTAATCCCCAGGGGCGTCTTCCCGACCGACGGTTCCCTTCTGCTCTCCTCTAAATATCGTAGTACAGAGCAAACTCATACGGATGCGGCCTGAGCCGGATGGCGTCCACTTCCTTGGAGCGCTTGTAGTCCACGTAGGAGCGCAGGACTTCGTCGGTGAAGACGTCGCCTTTGAGCAGAAAGGCGTAGTCGCGCTGGAGTTCGTCGAGCGCGTCTTCGAGCGAGCCGGGCATGGAAGGGATGCTCGCCAAATCCTCCGCTTCGGATTCGAAGAGATCCTTGTCCAAGGGTTGTCCGGGGTCCATTTTCTTCTCGATGCCGTCGAGCCCGGCCATGAGCATGGCCGCGAACGCCAGGTAAGGATTGCAGCTCGGGTCGGGCGGACGAAACTCGACGCGCTTGGCCTTCGGCGACGCTGAATACATGGGAATGCGGCAGGCCGCCGAACGATTGCGCCGCGAGTAAGCCAAATTCACGGGCGCCTCAAATCCTGGCACGAGGCGCTTGTAGGAATTGGTGGTGGGCGCGATGATCGCCGAGAGCGCCGGGCCGTGCTTAATGAGGCCTCCGACGTACCAGAGCGCGAGCTGGGAAATGCCGGCGTAGAGGTCGCCGGCAAACAACGGCTGGCCGTCCTTCCATAGCGACTGATGGGTGTGCATGCCGTTGCCGTTGTCGCCGAAAATCGGCTTGGGCATGAACGTGACTGTCTTGCCGAACTGGTTCGCCACATTCTTCACGATGTACTTATAGAGAAGCATCTTGTCGGCCGAGCGCACCAGGGAATCGAAGTTCAGATCAATTTCAGTCTGTCCGCCGGTGGCCACTTCGTGATGGTGGCACTCGACCTCCATGCCGCACTGTTGCATGGTCAGCACCATTTCCGAGCGCAGGTTCTGATAGTGATCGGTGGGGGGAGTGGGGAAGTAGCCTTCCCTGTAGCGCGGACGATAGCCGAGATTGTTCTCTTCCCTGCCGGAGTTCCAGCGGCCCTCCTCGGCGTCGATGTAGTAAAAGCCGTATTGCTCGCGCTGATCGAAGCGCACATTATCGAAGATGAAGAACTCGGCCTCGGCGCCGAAATATGCCGTGTCGGCGATGCCGGTGGCGGTGAGGTACATCTCTGCCTTGCGCGCGATGTAGCGGGGATCGCGATCGTAACTCTGCTTGGTCACGGGATCGACCACGTCGCAGATCATCGCCAGGGTGGGCACATCGGTGAAGGGATCGAGCATGTGCGTGCTGGGGTCGGGTTTCAGCAGCATGTCGCTCTCGTGGATGGCGGCCCAGCCGCGAATGGACGAGCTGTCTATTCCGAAACCCTCCGCGAACGATGCCTCGGTCAGCTGCTCGATGGGAAACGAAACGTGGTGCCACAATCCCGGAATATCGGTAAAGCGCAGGTCGAGAATCTTGACGTCATGTTGCTTGGCGAAATCGAGAACGGTCTTGGCGTTGGCCATGAAGACTCCAGCAGGTCTCTTTTGCAGAAAGCGAAGCGCGCCTGCGAACTCCCACTCTTCGCGCAGAGATTGGACGAGAAAATGGGCACCAGGCGGACAGACTGGTACAATCGGTCCCGATGTGCAGGACTGAGGAGTGTAATGCGCGCGAGTGGGCGTGGCAATTCGATTGTTCTTATGGCGGCGATAACGCGACTTTATACTCAAGCTGTCAGCTCTCAGCTGTCAGCTTTCGGCCAAATCGGAGATATGCGCGCCGCCGTCGCTGGCTCGGTTTCACTGATAGCTGAAGGCTGACAGCTGAAAGCTTTCATGGATTTTGACCAACTCCAAACCTTTCTTGAAGTAGCGCGGCACGCGTCGTTTTCGCGGGCGGCGGAGAGGCGTTTCCGGACGCAGCCGGCGATTTCGTCGCAGATTCGCGGACTGGAGGAGGAGGTCGGGGCGAAGCTGTTTGATCGCTCTGGCGGCAAGGTCTCGCTGACCGCCGCCGGGAAGGCGTTTCTGAAGTACGTCGAGGAGACGCTCGACGCCCGCAAATCCATGCTGGTGACGATTGCCGAGATGGAGCGGGTGCCGCGCGGCGAAATCATCGTGGGCGCAAATGAAGGCACCTGCCTGCACATCCTGCCTTACGTTTTTGCCGACTTCAAAAAGCAATATCCCGACGTTTCGGTCAACATCAAGCGCGCCGACTATGCCAAGATTCTGGAGTCGGTGATTGACAATTCGGTGGACTTCGGGGTGGTTTCCCTGCCGGTAACGGACAACCGGCTGACCGTGGTCCTCATCCATCGGGATGAGCTGATTATCATCGTGCCACCACACCATCCGTTGGGGAGAGTGAAGTCTGCCACGTTCGCCGATGTGGCCAAGTTTCCGCTGGTTTTGCCGAAGGCCGGCCATACGCGCGACGCGATCGAGGAACTCTTTCACGAGCGGCGGTTAAAACCGAACGTCAGCATGGAACTCGATTCGAGCGAACTGCTGAAGCGATTTGTGGCCGCCGAGGTAGGCGTGGGATTCATCGCCCGCTCGAACGTGGATGAGGATGTACGGGCGAAAGCGCTGGCCGCGATAGCGATCTCTGACGCTCAGATTCGCCGTGACCTGGCGCTGGTGTTCCGCAAGGACAAGGCGCTGAGCCGCGCCGCCCTGGCGTTCATTGACATTGCCGTGAAACACAAATCCACGCAAGAATTGGTCTCGGCGCCGGGGCGATGACACCAGAAGCTATTTCACAATGAACCAAGCGGGCAAGAACCAAGCGGCAGGGGCTAAAGCCCCGATGTTTATGCGGCTCTGACGGCGCCCTTCGGCTCGCTCCGCTCGCTCAGGGCAGGCTCAAAGGCTAGAAGCCGCGCCCTTTCAAAGCAGAGCTCTCAAAGTGGAGCTGTCAAAGTGGATTTATGAGATAGCCTGGCTCTGTTGATGTCAACAGAGCCAGATAGCTTCTAGCCAGATGATGAAGCCTACGTCCAGACTCCTGCTGTCGTTGTTCATTACCGGGCTATCCCTGCCCGGGATGGGCCAAGCTTCGTCGCAGAAGCCGCTGGCGCAGATGCCTGCTTCGACACGGCAACTGATTGCCGTTAAGGCCACCGGGAGCACGCGCTTCTCCGAAGATGCGATCGTCGCAACGACGGGGTTGCAGCTGGGCACGGCGATCGAGGAGGATGATTTCAAAAAAGCAGCGCGCATCCTGGGCGATACCGGCGCCTTCAGCGATATCGCCTACAGCTTCTCGTATTCCAACGCCGGAACCAAGCTGGAATTGCACGTAACCGACGCCGAGAAGTTCGTCCCAGCCCACTTTGAGGATTTCGTCTGGTTCTCTGACGCGGAGATGCGACGCCGGATTAAAGAGCATGTTCCCTTGTTCGATGGAGAGCTGCCAGTCTCCGGCCGAATGGCCGATGAGGTGTCTGACGTTCTGCAGGCTATGTTGGTCGAGCAAGCCGTGCCCGGCCATGTCAACTATGTGCGCAGCGGGAAGCCGGACGGGCCCATCGAATCGTTTGACTACAGCGTCTCCGACGTTCTGATTCGGGTGCGCAATGTGGAGTTCACCGGAGTGGCGGCGGCCGACCTGCCGGCGCTGGAAGCCGCGGCACAGGGGATCGCGGGGCGTCAATACTCGCGTAGCCGCCTGGATGCGTTTGTGCAGCGGCAACTCTTGCCCGTCTATTACGCCCGCGGCTATCTCAAGGCCGTGTGTGGCGAGCCGCAGCCCAAGGCCGTGAAAGAGCCTGACGGCGAGCCAGATGAAGGCCCACGGAACCAGACGGTTGTGGACGTTGCCTTCGCTGTCACTCCCGGCCAGCAGTACAAGCTGAAGAGCCTGGAGTGGGAGGGTAATCACGAGTTTCCAACCGAGACGCTCGAGAAGATGGTCCCGCTGAAGTTCGGCCACCCCGCCAACACCGTCCGCTTGACCGAAGAACTGCAGGAAGTGCAGAAGCTGTACGGGTCGCGGGGATTTATCACAGCATCAGTAAAGGCTCAGGCCGAGTTCGACCAAGCCGCTGCCGAGGTGGCGATGCGCGTGGAAGTAAAGGAAGGACCCGTCTACCACATGGGGGACCTGGAATTCCGCGGTCTCGACAATTCCTTGACCGCCAAACTCCGCAGCGTCTGGAAACTACGTCAGGGCGACGTTTACGACGCTACCTATCTGGATTCCTACCTGTCCGAAGCTCGCAAACTGCTCCCCTCGCGCCTGGACTGGGAAATCTCTCCCCACGCGACCGCCAATGTGCGGGACAAGACCGTGGATGTGGACATGATCTTCTCGGTCAAAGCCCCGAGCTAGGGCTGGCAGAGCGTCCGCCTCCGGCTCGAAAGGGTTTGTTCCGTTTTCGTAACAAAACAACGATTTCGTGTTCCCCAGTGCTGCGTCTCTGTACTTTTGCCCGTTGCCCGAATTCTGACCCCCTCTGGATCCGGGCTAAGGCGGGGACGCACGGCAAGGGCGTCCCCGCGCTTTTCGGCCGCGCGTGGTGCAGTTGGAGCCGACTAGGGCGATAACGCGGTTGACGACCGAGCGACAGCAACAGGATTCTGCAACTTCCGGACGAGTTGAGCATCGCTATTAGAGTTGTGTTCTAGGGTCCAGCAACACGAAATCCAGATTTTTCCAAGGAGGAATCCAGGATGAAGTATCGCTTGCAGAGGTTCGGATTCTCGCTGATAACGCTGGTCATGGCGGCTGGCCTGGCCGTTTCCGCAATGGCCAAGGACAAAACCTACACCGGCACCGTCAGTGACGCGATGTGCGGCGCCAAGCATATGGGAGACGCCGCTTCCTGCACCCGCGGCTGCGTCTCGAAAGGGTCGAAGTACGCGCTGGTCGTGGGCGACAAGGTTTATACGCTCGAGACCAGCGACAAGGACGCGCTGGCCACGCTCGATAAGCAGGCTGGCGCCAAGGCTACGGTGATGGGCACGGAAAAGGGCAACACCATCACGGTCAGTTCGGTGAAGGCGGCAGAGTAGACTCGCGGTTTCCGATCCCGACAAATTATTCCCGGCGGCGAACGGCGGGAGCATGCGGAAGCAGCTCCCGTATTTTTTTTGGCTCTCCCCGTAAATTCATCTTTGCTTTACAAAGCATTGTGTTAGATTGTGCATTCCAAACAACTTTACCTTTCTCTCCTCGGAGGATCACGGAATTGGGCAAAGACATGGTTCCGAAGCGGATTTTCTTCACCAAGGGAGTGGGGAAACACCGTGAGCGTCTGACTTCGTTTGAGCTGGCGCTGCGCGACGCAGGTATCGCGGCCCAGAATCTGGTGCGGGTCTCTTCGATTTTTCCGCCCAACTGCAAGCTGCTGGCCCGCAAAGAGGGCGTCAAGTACCTGCATCCGGGAGAAGTCGTATTCGCGGTGGTGGCGGAAAACTCCAGCCGGGAGCCGCATCGCCTGCTGGCGTCGTCGATCGGAGTGGCGATTCCCGCCGACCGCAACACATACGGCTATTTGAGCGAGCACCACTCGTTCGGCGAGACCGAAGACGCCGCCGGGGAATACGCCGAGGAGCTGGCGGCCGAAATGCTCGCCACCACGCTGAACGTAGAATTCGATCCCGACCGTTCCTGGGACGAGAAGAAGCAGATTTACCGCCTGTCCAACAAGATCGTACGCACGGCCAATGTCACTCAGTCTGCCGTCGGCGACAAGCGCGGTTTGTGGACGACGGTGATCGCCTCAGCCGTGCTGATCTTTGACTAGCGCGCGGTGAGGATTGTTGAGCCGCGCGCCCGCCTGCGCTTTGTGGCGCGAATGTTCGGGCCGCTGGTAAGAGCTGCGGGCCCTCCGCCGCAGGTCATCTCATAGACAACCACGAGCAGAGCCGGCTCTCCCTCAGGGGCTAAAGCCCGCACCTTTTGGCTGTCCTGAGCGGCGCCCTTCGGCTCGCTCCGCTCGCTCAGGGCAGGCTCAAAAACTGGAAGCCGCGCCCTTTCAAAGCCGACCTATGAGATGGCCTGTATCGTATACTGAGCCACAACCCACGATACGCAACCGGGCCGAGTACCTTCGCCGTGAGCATGCAACGAATACCTTCGCTGGACGGGCTGCGGGCCATTTCCATCACCTTGGTCATTCTCAGCCACCTGGTGAAATGGAAGCATATTTCGGTCCAGGTGATCGGCAGCTACGGTGCGCTCGGTGTGCACGTGTTTTTCGTGCTCTCGGGCTACCTGATTACAAAACTCCTGCTTCGGGAATACGAACGGACGTCGACCATCAGCCTGCGGGATTTCTACATTCGGCGAGCTTACCGAATCTTCCCCGCCGCTTTCGTCTTCCTGGCCGTGGTGATTGTCCTTTACTGGCGTGAGATGCGCTGGTACCACATAGCGGCGGCAGTGTTTTATGCCGCGAATATGGACCTTTCGCGCCCGTGGATTTTCGGACACCTCTGGTCGCTGAGTATCGAGGAGCAGTTCTATCTGCTGTGGCCGTTCGTTCTCAGGAAATGGCACCGTAACAGAACACTTATTCTGGTGGGCGTTTTCTTTTTTGCCCCGGTTTTTCGCACGGCTCTGTATGCCTTCAAGGTGCACAATGGGTTGATTGGAAGCTTGCCGGTGGTCGCCGACCAGCTGGCCATCGGCTGTCTGCTCGGGGTGTTTGCGCCGCGGCTGCCCAAAATCAGAGGATACGTGGCTCTGATGATGCTTCTGATTGTGATTTTCGTCCCCTGGTTTTCCGCGCCCAGCCCAGCGCGCACGCTCGTCCAGCTCTTCCTCCTGCGGCCGTTGCTTCATTTCTCCTTGGCGGGCTTGGTGCTGCACGTGATCCAGGTTCCCTATCGCGCCCTGAACTGGGGGCCGGTCGCGTGGCTGGGCCAGATCAGCTATAGCGTGTATCTGTGGCAGGAGCTGTTCTGCTCTAATGCCGCGCTCCATTTCGGATACGCCTTGATCCTGCCGACCCTGGCCTGCGCCTGTCTCTCGTACTATCTGGTGGAGCGGCCGATGCTGCGGATGCGGGAGAAGTTAGGGCGCGGGCGCTCGGAAAAGCGGGCGCTCATCCCGGTTGGTGACGCGAGCACAGTGCAGTAGTCAGAGCTCCCTCACAACTCCCCCATGTTATTGAAATAAAGACTGTTATAATGGAACCGGAAACGACCGAATCGCATCTAAATATTGATAACTTCAGTAACTTCAGCCCCTCTCCTATGTAACATTATGTTAACAGCGTTCCGGTATGATGGATTCGGAAGAGACCTGAAGAAGGAGCGGCAGTGGACCTCAAGACCCGCAGAGAAAAACAGCAGAAGCTGATGGTGCAGGCGGTGGAGCGGAAGGTGCGCTCCCGCGCCCAGCAGCTCTACGAAACCCGCGGGCAGGTGGACGGCCATGCCCTCGAGGATTGGGTGCAGGCTGAGTCGGACGTCCTCGGGAACAGCATTCTGGCGCCGCTCTATCGCCGGCTTAAGACTGAGAATCAGGATGGGCTGGAGGGACTGCCGCACGCAAGCCAAAACCGGGCTTGAGTGGGCGGAGCGTCCGATAACTACGAATATCTGGCGTGCCCAAGCCCAGCTACAATGTCGTAATGCTGTGCGTTTGCGTCAGCCCTTTGAATTGTCGCCTGATCGAATCCCCACAGGTGGCCCTGTTGCCGTATGAAATCCTCTATGGTTAACAGGTAACGCACGCCGCCCACGATTTCCCTTTCCTGAGCTTCGACAGCTTGATTGCTCGCAATTAAGCTGGTGCAGACGTGCACGAGTACCGAATTTGGCGCGGTACAATCCTGGGTCATAGACACAAATTTTGTGGCCGGTTTTCCTTGTGTCTGGTCACGAACCTCACGGCAAGCCTCTCGTAGCGAGTGAACCGTTGGTAGGGGCGTGGCGGCATCAGAACACCTCCGTTTTTGAGAACCGTAATTGTACGCTGATTTGGCGAAGGGTTACGGGCCATCAGGAATGGCTCCGGAAGATGAGGGAAGTTGACGGGGATGCCGATGTGGTTCCGTGCGCTGGCAATAAGCTGTGGGACAAGGCGTTCTATGGTCTTGGCGAGCGGTGAGAATCAGTAGCTACCGTAGCTGTCGTAAAAAGTCCCTGAAAAACAGTTCTTGTACAGCCATCCGCCCGTGTCCGATTGCGACGGGGCAACCAGATACCCATTAGGGCTAAAAAAGAAATCGGCTGTCTGGTGTACAGTCTGAACGGAACACTTGTCTCCCACGTATTTCGTGCAGTCTTCCTCTTGGGCGGTCCGCTCGTAGTGCCAAGACGAACCGTTGTCGGACAGGCTTAACGGCTTCCCTATTGCTTTTTCCACTTCGTCCTTTGTCATGCCATTCCAAGGACAGTGCTGCTTGATAGCTGCCGCAACGAGCTTATTCCACCTACTCAAGGGCATCGAAGTGTGTTTTTCATCCGCCATCCTGTACCAGATGGTCATGTCTCTAGAACTCGCGCTCTGCGTGCTCCTGCCAATGACTCCAATCATAAAAGAGATCACAATCACGCCAAGAGAGATCAGAAGTAGGGCAACGAGCACTTTCCAGGTTGTCGAGAAAACTTCGCCAAACTTTGCCACGTCAACCTCGCTTTCAGGCGAAGGTAATAGAGAGGGCAGTCCACTTGTGCCCCGACTTGCGGACGCGGATCACATCCTTCCTGTCCTCCGGGTGTAATTCGTAGTCGTCATCCGGTATCGGTTTGCCGTCCACGGACTTGATTGTGAGTTCCACTTCGGTCTTGGTGCTGCTTGTAACGCGCGTGACCGGATGCCGCTTCAGGTGATAGTCAACTTTCAGGGAGAACTCCACCTTGAACTGTTGACTTGGGTCTTTAGTCGAAACAAGTGTGGCGCGGATCATCGGCGTCGGGCGAGGCATACGAAACTCAACAGCGTAGTCCTCCAGACGCATGTTTCCAAATGCAAAAATTCAGGCAAGATTTTCGGAAACGGCCTGTGGACATCCGAAAACTTAGGCCCGCCCTTTGCAGAGTCGAGTCCCTCCGGCGATACTCTGCCAAAGTGAGAGATTCCCTCGACCGACGGGTTGCCCACCTTGATTTTGTGGAAATCACCACTGGGGGTGCCCCATCCTTGCGTTCCTTGGGCTGATTAGATAACCGTGTCGGCTCCGAGCCGCCGGGTACACTTGGTAGCGCTCAAAGCACCAAGGCTCGGAGGAAAGGAGCCGAGCACATGAAGATTGTAGGGTGTGATTTGCATACGCGCTAC
>Ga0187781_10003024_pt1 | contig 12683 bp, 9 predicted proteins | sample 0715_SJ02_MP02_2_FD_132447 | JGI IMG/M metagenome (GOLD analysis project Ga0187781, IMG submission 132447) | Tropical peat soil microbial communities from peatlands in Department of Meta, Colombia - 0715_SJ02_MP02_20_MG | ecosystem: Environmental > Terrestrial > Soil > Wetlands > Peat | place...
CGGCTGCGCGCTGAGGGATCTGACGCCGCAAGTGATTGCGCGCTGGCAGGCGGATCGGCTGCGGCGGGGTGCTGGCGCGAGTGGTGTTGTCAAGGCGCTGGTGCTGCTCGGCTCGATTCTCGAAACGGCGTGTGAGGCCGAGCACATCGCGACCAACCCGGTCAGGTCGGTACGGAAGGCGCGCCCGCCGCACCGCGAGGAGGTGCGCCCGTTGGCGCCGGCGACCGTGGAGGCGCGCGCGCACCACTGCGCATTTACGGCTTCGATCCATTTCGAGTCCGGGATCCCAAAGATCGCGACCTCCATCACGCCCGGGTGTGCGTAGATAGCCTCCTCAACCTCGCGGCTCGCGACGTTCTCCCCGCCGGTCTTAATCATGTCCTTCTTCCGATCGACCACCGCCAGGTAGCCGTCACCGTCGATTACGCCGAGGTCGCCAGGTGCACGTCTTCCAGGGCGGGCGGGTCGCGCTCGCGCGGGTGCTCAGCTGCGCGAACGCCTTCGCGCCACGGACCGGAACGAGGAGCAGGATTGGGAGCACGACGTGCGCTCGCTGTTCGCTTCGGCGCGACGAGACGCGAACCGTCTGATATGCCTCTTCACGGAGCGCGCCCCGCTGCTGCGCGTCGGCGTCAGCTGGTCAAAGGCGTCCACCTCGTCGTGGCAGTGCGCGGCGCACGAATCGCGCTCGGAGCGTTCACGTCGCCGCGACCGATACGAAATCTGTATGCGTGGGGGCCCGATCTCTACGGGATCATCACGCCGGCAGATGTACGGTGAGGACGCGAAAGCGTGGCAGCTCGACGGGCGACTATGCCCTAGAGCAAGCGGGCGCCCTTTTCGCCGGGGTGTCAGATGCCAGCAATGGAAATCCCAATCGTCCTTTCCCCGCCACACCCGGCCGACTTGATCTGCGGCGTCAGATCCGGCGTACGCTCACTACAGGTGCGGCTCGGTGATGCTGTTCATGGCGAGGAGCTCACCTCGCGCACTTGGCGATTGTCCGGATCCCACGGCGTCCGACCAGCTCACGCTGTGCGCGTGGCGATCCTCGGTAGCGATCATGGGCACGGCGGCCCCGCAGCGGGCCAATCCGCCTCCTGGCGTGCCGAGCGCCGTCGTTCCTTGGCCCGCGGGCCAATGACACAGCGGAGCCGCCCACAGAGCATGCCACGTAGCAGATTCGAGTGAGACCCCACATGCCGCATTCCCGTCTCGACACGCGCATGCCGTCAGACCACGCGCGCACGGTTTACCTGGCATTGTCGCCTGCGCGTCCCGAGGGCGGGCACACAAGACATGTCGGCCTCCGGGCGTGGGTGCGGGAGATCGCGGAGCTCACCCGCCCGCAGGCGGTTTATTGGTGCGATGGCTCGGACGAGGAGTACGAGCGGCTGTGCGCGCAGTTGGTCGACGCGGGGACCCTCATGCGTCTGTCCGACGCCAAACGCCCCTCCTCGTATCTGGCGCGGTCGGACCCGCGGGACGTGGCGCGGAGCGAGGATCGTACGTTCACGTGTTGGCGTCGCGAGGAGGACGCGGGGCCCACGAACAACTGGCGTGATCCAACGAGCATGCGCGAGACGCTGATGACGCTGTTCGAGGGCTCAATGGCTGGCCGGACGATGTACGTCGTGCCGTTTTCGATGGGGCCTCTGGGATCGGACAAGTCCTACGTCGGCGTGGAACTCACCGACTCCGCGTACGTCGTCGTCTCGATGAGGACCATGACTCGAGTCGGCCAGCCTGCGCTCGACGCGCTTGGTGACGGCGGTTCCTTCGTCCCATGTGTGCATTCCGTGGGCGTGCCCCTCACGGACGGCGTTCAGGACATTCCGTGGCCGTGCAACCCGGAGCATCGCTACGTGGTCCACTTCCCGGAGACGCGCGAGATCTGGTCGCACGGGTCGGCCTACGGAGGCAACGCGCTGCTCGGGAAGAAGTGCTTCGGGCTGCGGATCGCGTCGGTGATCGCGCGCGACGAGGGGTGGCTCGCCGAGCACATGTTGATCTTGAAGCTCACCTCGCCGGAACGCAAGGTCAAGTACATCGCCGCGGCGTTCCCGTCCGCGTGCGGCAAGACGAACCTGGCCATGCTGGTCCCGACTCTGCCGGGCTGGAAGGTGGAGACGATCGGTGATGACATCGCCTGGATGAAGTTCGGCGCGGATGGTCGCCTGTATGCGATCAACCCAGAGGCCGGATTCTTCGGGGTCGCTCCGGGCACCAATGAGCGAACCAACCCGAACGCGATGGCGACGATCCAGTGTGGCGCTATGTTCACCAACTGCGCTCACACCGCAGACGGCGACGTCTGGTGGGAAGGCTTGACCGAACGCGTCCCCAGTCCGTTGGTCGACTGGCGCGGCCGGACATGGGTGCCCGGGTGTGGCTCACCGGCCGCGCACCCGAATGCACGATTCACGGTGCCGGCGAACCAGTGTCCGGTGTTGGCGCCCGAGTGGGACGATCCCGCGGGCGTCCCAATCGATGCGCTCGTTTTCGGCGGGCGTCGCGCGACCGTGGCGCCGCTCGTGCGCGAGGCGTTCGATTGGCCGCATGGCGTGTTCCTAGCGGCGACGATCAGCTCCGAGACCACGGCGGCGGCGGATGGCACCGTGGGCGAACTGCAGTTTGACCCGTTCGCGATGCGCCCGTTCTGCGGGTACAACATGGCCGACTACTTCACGCACTGGCTCAGTCTCGGCCGACGGAAGGGCGCAAGGCTACCGAAGATCTTCTACGTCAACTGGTTCCGCAAGGGCTCACGGGGTGAGTTCCTGTGGCCTGGCTACGGCGAGAACTCGCGCGTGCTCGCATGGATCTTCCGGCGTTGCGATAACGACGCACGAGCGCGCGCGACCCCGATCGGGCTGATTCCGGCTCCGGCGGATCTCGATCTCCGCGGGTTGGAGCTCGCGCCAGGCGCGCTCGACGAACTCCTTGCATTCGACCACGGCGCGGTGAGGGCTGAGCTGACACAGATACGCGACTACCTTGCTCAGTTCGGAGAACGCATCCCTCCCGAGTTTCGAGCCGAGCTCACCCGCTTGGCCCACGACGCGACAGCGAGCGTCCGTGACAATCAGGACAAGCAGCCTGGTCGACGCTTCCTCGGCGCGGACAGCGCGCGGTGAGCTGCCGATGGCCGATTCGCATCTCGTCATCTGCGGCGGCGGAATCGCTGGGATCGAAGCTCTCTTGCGATTGCGGCGACTCGTGGGCGACGGCGCCCGCGTGACGCTCCTCAGCCCCGAGAGCGAGTTCGCGTACCGTCCTCTGTCGGTGCTGGAGCCGTTCGCCCCCGACAGCATCCGGCGTTATCCGCTCGAGCGGATCGCATCTGACACCGATGCAGACTGGATCACGGACCGGTTAGTCCGCGTCGACACCAACGCTTGTCAGGTGCATACCGGGGGTGGCCGCGAATTTCCCTACGATGCCTTGTTGCTCGCGCTCGGAGCCGCGGAATGTTCGCCGTTTGAACATGCGCATCTGTTCACCGATCGCGATGCCGGTCAGAGCTTCCGCGCGATCGTGCAGGAGATCGAGCGCGGTGACGTAAACGCTGTGGCTTTCGTAATCCCGAACTGGCCGGTCTGGCCGGTGCCGCTCTACGAGCTCGCGCTGATGACCGCTGAGCGTGTGCGCCGTCTGGACCTACACGCTGAGATCACGCTCATCACCCCGGAACCCCGGCCGCTGAAGGCGTTCGGCCAGGCGGCGGGGGAGGCCACCCTGCGCCTGTTCGCACAGGCCGGAATCAGGCTGTACACCGGGGTAATCCCGCAAGTGCCAACCCCGCAGCTCGTCACGTTCGGCGAGACGCGCGTCGAGACGCACCGCATCGTCACCCTACCCAAGGTCAGCGGACCCGGCGTACGCGGGATTCCCGCGGGGACCGCCTGGTTCGTTCCGATCGACGGACGGTGCCTCGTGCGAGGCACGGGCGGCCGTGTGTTCGCCGCAGGCGACGCAACCGACTTCCCCGTCAAGCACGGTGGCATCGGAGCCCAGCAGGCCGACACGGCAGCCGCCGGAATCGCACACCTGCTCGGTGTCGGGGAACGCCCCGAGCCTCTGCGGCCGGTGATCCATGGCACGCTCCTCACCGGTAACCGGCCCCTGTACCTGGATGCGCGCGTAATCGACGGCCTCGGCTGGCACTCGCACGTGCACGAGCAGCCACCATGGCCGGCGCGACAGAAGGTCGTCGCCGAGGAACTCGGCCCATACCTCGCCAACCTCGATCCCGTCAGCACTCGAGTCGAACCAGGCGTGCGACCGTGACCGTCGCTCCGGCGTATGACGCCCGCTCTCTCAACGAGCCGCCGCGGGCAGGTCGCGCAGTGACGCTGCCGGAAGCGACGGAGACGCAGGACTTTCCTTCCCCAGCACGGACGGCAGTCGGCAGACGCTTGCCGGCCGGTAGAAAAGGACCGACCCGTCACGCACCGGTGGTCACGCCTAGCAACCCAGAAGCCCTCGGCGAGCGGCGCTTCGTGCACACGTCGAGAGAAACGCTTTGCCCCGCGTACCTGAGCGGCCATGGTCCTCCTCGCAGCGCGAGGGGACGGCCCGGGGACCTCGGTCATCCTGGCAAGCATTCACCTGCGAGCTGTCGGATTCGAGGCATTAGGCGTTTCGCTCGGTGGGGCAACTCTGCCTTCGAGCCCCCGATCGTCAATGAAAGATGATGACCGCTGCACGTGCCTGTCATTGGCCCCCGGTCGAAAGACCGCAGACCACCGTTGGCCGCCGGCACAATGCTTTTCGTGGACTCGTCGAGCACGATGAACGCGCCTTCGAAGGCAGGCATGTTCGCGATTGCCATCTAAGGGATGGGTACATGGATATCGATGATGCGCGGCCGAGGTCGATGCGCCGTCATGTGATTGGGATCGCCGGCTCGTACGGAGGGTTGAACGTGGGTGACGAGGCGATCCTGACGGTGGCGATCTCGGAGTTACGCGCGGCTTTGCCGGAAGCTGAGATCGTGGTGTTCTCCCGTAACGTCGCGGACACGCAGACGCGTCATGATGTGGATCGTGTGGTGCCTGCCCGTGAGGCGATGCGAGCGGAGATCCAGTCGGAGGTCGAGCGGCTTGACCTGATGCTGTTGGGCGGTGGGGGGATCCTGTACGACCGTGAAGCGGAGAACTACTTGCACGTCACCAGGATCGCCCAGCAGCTCGGTGTCCCCACCGCCACGTATGCGATCGGCGTGGGGCCGCTGGAGCGGCGGTCCGAGCGCCAGGAAGTGGTCGAGGTGCTCAACCGGATGCGGTTCTTGACGGTGCGTGATCATCAGACGAAGCGGTTGTTGGAGCAGATCGGCGTTGACCGGCCGATCGCCGCGACTGCCGACCCGGCGTTCCTGCTCGAGCGGCTGCCGTTCCCGCAGTCCCTGCTCGAGCAGGAGGGGATCGGAAAGGAGCGGCATCTGGTCGGGATGTCGGTGCGTGAGCCGGGCGGCGCTGCGGGAGATCTCCAGGCGGACGTGTACCACGCGTTGCTAGCGCACGGCGCGGACTTCATCGTCGACCGGTTCGACGCGGATGTCCTGTTTGTCGCGATGGAGCGCCAGGACATTCGCGAGGCTCACCGAGTGATCGGACAGATGGCTTTTCCGGAGCGCGCCTATGTCTTGCGCGGCCAGTATCGGCCGGGTGAACTCGCGGGGCTGATGGACCACCTCGATTTGGCGGTCGGGATGCGCTTGCACTTTCTGATCTTCGCCGCGGTCGCGGGCGTCCCGTTTCTCGCGCTGCCCTACGCGCGGAAGGTAAGCGCGATGCTCGAGGCGTTGCAGATGCCATGTGTGGATGGCGTCGAGCGCGCCCAGACAGGGCCGCTGCTGGCCGCGATCGACCGGATGTGGGATCTTCGCGCACGGGTTCGCGAGCACCTCGATCAGCGGCTGCCGGCGCTGCAGCGCCGCGCCGCCCTGACCACCCAGGTGGTCGCTGAGCTGTTGGACGAGCGTCCCGATCCCGAGCGGGTGATCGACGGCTGGGACGAACGGGAGCGTCACGAGCATGCCCCCGCTGCAGCGGCCTGACCGCCAGCAGACTGTCATGTTGCCGCGGCGCGAGGCCGTGGTCGCGGGCGAGGCCGAGGTGCTGGTCGTCGGTGGCGGCCCCGCCGGCCTCGGCGCCGCCGTCGGCGCCGCCAGCGCCGGCGCGGACGTGGTCCTGGTCGAGCGCTACGGGTTCCTCGGCGGCAATGCGACCGCCGCGCTGGTGATGCCGCTGATGTCCTTTCATAACGAGGCTCGCTCAGCGAGCCTCGACGGCGTCGAGGCGGGGTTTCGCCTGCTGCCGACGGACCATGGTCCGGGCGAGCCGGTTGTCGCTGGTGTGCTCGAGCTGTTCCTGCGCCAGCTGTATGAAGCGGGCGGGGCGATTCCGCCGTCGCGGGCCACCGGCTACACGGTCCCGTTCGATCCGGAGCAATACAAGTTCGTCGCCCTGGACCTGCTCGATCATGCAGGGGTCCGGTTCCTGCTCCACGCACTCGCCAGCAGCGTGGTCGGTGACAGCGAGCCAGAGGGGGTCGTGTTCGAGACTAAGTCTGGGCCGCTGGTCATTCGCGCCCAGACGATCGTGGACTGCACGGGTGACGGAGACGTGGCCGCGGCCGCCGGCGCGCGGTTCGAGGTCGGCCGGGACGAGGACGGGCTCGTCCAGCCGATGACGCTGATGTTCCAGATGGCGGGATTCAATCGAGGTCCGTTTGCCGCCTACGTGCGCGAGCATCCGCACGAGTGGCGCGGGGTGCGCGGCCTGTGGGACCTGATCCGCGCGGCCCAGGAGGCAGGCGAGCTGGAGCTGCCCCGCGAGGACGTGCTCTTGTTCGCGACCCCGCACGAGCAGGACGTCACCGTCAACAGCACCCGCGTCACGGGCGTGCTCGGCACCGACGTCTGGCAGCTGAGCGAGGCGGAGTGGATCGCCCGCGGGCAGATGCGGCAGATCGCACGGTTTCTGCGCAAACGCGTCCCCGGGTTCGCCGACTCCTACATCGCTCAAAGCGGCACCACGATCGGCGTGCGCGAGACGCGGCGGATCGCCGGCGAGTACCAGCTGACCGGCGAGGATGTCATTGGCTGCCGACAATTCGAGGATGCCATCGCCCGCGGTTCTTACCCGATCGACATCCACGACCCCAAAGGCAAGGGCACGGTTCTCAAGAGACTCCCGGTCGGCGGTGTGTACGACATCCCGCTGCGCTGCCTCGTCCCCCAGGAGGTCGAGCGCGTCCTGCTCGCCGGACGCTGCATCTCCGGCACCCACGAAGCGCACTCTTCCTACCGCGTCACTCCGATCGCTATGGCAACCGGACACGCCGCCGGCATCTGCGCCGCACTCGCAGCGGCAACCAACCGGCAGCCGCGGAACGTCGATCATCGCGCCGTGCAGGCAGAGCTCATCCGCCAGGGCGCCAATCTTCGGCCGCAAATCGTCGAGCGAGCACAGCTCGCGGATCCACCGGCCCCGGGACTGCGGCAGCCCCGGACTGAGCGGGGATCCTGAAAACCTCTACCCCAGCCGGCGCGCCGCACGAGGACGTCCTCGCCGCGATCGGGATCGGGCGGCCGCGGCGGGAGCGGCGGGACCGGGGTACGTCTTGAGAGCCCAAAGGCGCAGGTCGATCAGCTCAAAGGCGCAGGTCGATCAGCTGCTCTGCCTCGCCCAGAGACATCCGCTCGAGCTCGATCCAAGCATCATTCGCCCTGCCAGACAGCCGGACGCCACCGCAGCACCCGGGCAAGGAGATGATCACGATCTCATCGAGCAGCCCGGCCTTCGGGCACTCTCAGCCGAGACCGACTTTGCAGGGATTAAGTGCGAGTTGGGGGACTGGAGGGGACACCAGGTTTTCCTGATAAGGAAGAGGTCCCAGGTTCGAGTCCTGGATCGCCCACTGGGGAAGTTCCTGCAATCGCACCGGTTCCGAGTTGGCGTGCGCCGGTGCTCGTCTATGGTCCTGTCCGGTTCGGGCGCAGCCGACTGGCTCAGCCGCGTCCTGGAGTGGGACGACACCAGAGAGAGCGAGGAGATCCGCGATGGCGATCGTGCAGCGCAATGTCCAGATCAAGGCCTCGCCGCAGGAGACCATGGCGCTCTTGAGCGATGCCAGCCGGTGGCCGGACTGGTATCCGGGGATGACGAAGATCAGCATCGCCGCACCTTTCCCCGAAGAAGGAGGCAAGGTCGCTTTCAAGGTGAAGTCGGCCGGCCTGTCCCTACCGATCACCGAGACGGTCCTCGACTACCAGCCGGGCAAGCTGCAGCTTCTCCAGATGGAGGGCATGTTGTCGGGTCGCGCTCGCTGGGAGGTCACGCCGGAAGGCGACGGAACACGCCTGACCACGACGTTCGACTACGCGCTGCCGGGCGGCGTGTTAGGCAAGCTCGCTGATGCGCTCATCGTGAAGCGCATGAATAGCAAGAGTCTCGAACAAGGCCTCAACAACTTCAAAGCGCTCGCAGAGCGCCAGTAGGTTGGTCAGTAGTGCGCGCCTAGCTCGCCCGCTCCCCTGGCCGACCGGTGGCGCGGTGGCCGTGACGTACTCGAGCGGCTCCGCGCCCGTGTTGCGAATTGCGTGTCGTCACAGCTCCTGCCCCTTGTCGGCCCCGTCACGCCGAAGGCGTACGCTCCGTGCGCCCGGTCAACACGGATAGGTCTCAGACGCCGTGAGGACACTCCAGAGTGCTATAGGCATCGCCTGGCTCGTCTTCTGGATCTACTGGCTCGTATCGGCAGTAAGCGCCAAGGCGAGCATCGGCGGCAGGCGCAGGCTCCCGATGACGGGCCTGACCCTCATCTCGGTGTTCGTGGTGATCCGCGTGTTTCGGGGCGGTGGCTCGGCCATCCACAGCCCGATCATCGGAGCGATCGGAGCCGTGCTGTTCGTCTCCGGGCTCGCGCTCGCAATCTGGGCGCGTGTCCACCTCGGGCGCAATTGGGGCATGCCGATGACCGAGCGGGTCGAGCCGGAGCTGATCACCTCCGGCCCGTACCGATACGTCCGTCACCCGATCTACTCCGGACTCCTCCTCGCGGTGGTCGGGACCGCGCTGGCGACCAACTTCCTCGGACTGGCCGTCGCCGTGATCCTGGGCGCCTACTTCTATTACGCCGCGACCGTCGAGGAGAAGAATCTCATCGCCGCCTTCCCCACGGGCTATCCGGCTTACCGGGAGCACACGAAGAAGCTGATTCCGTTCCTGCTCTAGCCGCCCCACCGTTAGCAAAAATGTGAATAGTCGGCTAGGCTGACGATCATGGCGAGCGCGGATCTCCTGCTGCACCCCGTCCGGCTGCGAATCGTCAAGGCCTTCCTCGGCGAACGCGCGCTCACCACCAGCCAGCTGGCGGCCGAGCTCGGGGATGTGCCTCCGGGCAGCCTGTACCGGCACGTGGCGCTCCTGGTCGACGCGGGAGTACTGCAGGTGGTCGCCGAGCGCCGAGTTCGAGGGGCGGTCGAGCGCACCTACATGCTGCGGTTGTTCGCCGCGCGGATCGGCCCCGGTGAGGCCAGGGCGATGAGCAGCGAGGAGCACGCCCACGCGTTCATGGCTTACGTGGCGGGGATGCTGGCCGACGCCGACCGGTACCTCGCCGCCGGCCGGCCCGATCCCGCGCGAGACGGCGCCGACTACCGCGTCGGGGCGCTGTGGCTGACCGACAAGGAGTTCGCCGAACTCCTCCGCGACCTGACCGAGGTGTTCCAGCCCCGGCTGGCGAACGCGCCGGGCAAGGGCCGCAGGCGGCGGATGGTGTACACGGTCTTCCTGCCGGCCCCAGAGGACGCGCCGGGCAAGGACCGCGCCACCGGACGCCCAGCTCGCAAGCGTGGCGGGGACGACGCGAGGCAATCACCCCGAGCCAGGCGGCAACGCCGCACGTCATGACGACCCCGCCCGCCGCGCAGACCGTGCTGACCGCGCTCGAGCTGGCGAGAGCCGGGCGCTTCGCCGAACTCAAGGAGATGTTCACCGCGCAGCTGCGCCCGATGGTGGCGCCCGAGGCGCTGCGGGCCGGTTGGGAGGCCGAGCTCCGCCGGCAGGGTTCGATCAGCTCGATCGGCGCCCCCGTCACCGAGCCGGCCGACAACGGCGTGGTCGTCGTCAAGATCCTGGTCAGCTGCGCGCGGGGAGCATTCGGCGTGGTCGCGTCGGTCACGGGGCAAGGTGAGCTCGCTGCCTTGCAGCTCACTCCTCCGAGCGCGACGCAGCCGGTCGCGCCTTGGGAGCCGCCCGAGTACACGGATCCCGACGCCCTCGACGAGCAGGACGTCACCCTGGGTGTGGGTCCGCTCGCCGTGTCCGGGGCGCTGACGCTGCCGCGCGACTCAGAACCACGGACCCGTCACCCAGGGGTCGTGTTGCTGGCGGGCTCCGGGCCGCTGGACCGCGACGAGACGATCGGCCGCAACAAGCCGTTCAAGGACATCGCGTGGGGACTGGCGACTCGGGGCGCGGCCGTGCTCAGGTTCGACAAGGTCACCTACGCCCACCCACGCGAGGCCAGACAGGCCCGTGACTTCACCCTGAACGACGAATACCTCCCGCACGCGCTGGCCGCGATCGAGCTCCTGCAAGACAACCCGAACGTCGACTCGGGACGGGTCTTCCTGCTCGGGCACAGCCTTGGGGGTACGGTCGCCCCGCGGATCGCGGCAGCGGAGCCGTCGGTCACCGGGCTGATCGTGCTGGCCGGCGGCGCGGAGCCGCTGCACTGGGCGCTCGTCAGGCAGGTGCGCTACCTCGCCTCGCTGGACCCCGAGACCGAGGCGGCGTCCCGGGCGGCGATCGAAGCCTTGACCGAGAAGGCGAGGCTGGTCGACGGTCCGGACCTGTCGCTGTCGACCCCGGCAGACCGCCTTCCGCTCGGCACGCCCGCGAGCTACTGGCTCGATCTCCGCGGCTACGATCCGGCCGCGACCGCCGCCGAACTCGGCAAGCCGATGTTGATCCTCCAGGGCGGCCGCGATTATCAGGCCACGGTCGACGACGACCTCGCCCGGTGGACCGCCGCGCTGGGCGAGAGGCCGGATGTGACCGTCCGTGTCTATCCGGCCCACAACCACCTGTTCGCCCCGGGGAGGGGACCGTGCACCCCCGCCGAGTACGAGCCCGCGCAGCACGTCGACCCCGCGGTGATCGCCGACATCGCCGACTGGATGGGCGACGGAGCATGAGCGCGACAGGCGACAAGCCGGTTGTGCTCGTCCCGGGCGCTTGCCTGGGCGGTTGGTGCTGGCGTGACGTCGCGGTCCACCTGCGCGCGGCCGGGCACGACACCTATCCGCTGACCCTCACGGGCCTGGGCGAGCGCGTTCACCTCGCGCGAGCAGACGTCGACCTCGGAACCCACATCGAGGACGTGGTGTGCGTCCTGGACTACGAGGACCTGCACGATGTCGTGCTCGTCGGCCACAGCTACGCCGGCATCGTGGTCACGGGCGCGGTCGATCGCCGCCCTGAGCGGATCGACGCGGTCGTTTACCTCGACACCTCGCCCCTGCCGGCCGGCACGGCGATCGTCGACGTGCAGTCTCCCGAACAGCGCGAGCGCCAGCGACAGGCGGTCGAGCGTGACGGCGACGGCTGGCGCTGGCCCGTACCGGACCGTGAGACGCTCGGGTCCGGAGCCTTCGGGAGCGCCGGCGGGCTCACCGACGACGACCTGACCCGCCTATTGGAGCGCGCCACCCCGCAGCCGTACGCCACCTTCACCACGCCGCTCCACCTCGAGCGCGATCAGCCTCCCGGTGTCCGTCGCGTCGCGATCTTCTGCAACGACGGTGGGATCAGCCTCGCCATGCTGCGCGAGCTGCTGGCCAAACATGACCCGCGCGCCGCCGTCTTCGCCGATCCCGACTGGGAGCTCCACGAGCTGGCCACCGGCCATTGGTCGATGTTCTCGGCGCCCGCGTCCCTCGCCGAGCTCCTGCACCAGATCGCGGCGTTGTAGCGGAATTCTCGGCGGCGCCTGCGTTCGCGGCCGGATCAGCCGAGCGCCGCAGCACCGCCCCGGGCGAGGCCACCTCGCCGGCGCCCGTGTGCTGCTTGACGAACTCGACGACCTCGGGAATGTAGACCGCGTCCACCTCCGCCTTGTCGGTGAAGTCGCGGATCGCGCTGCGGTGACGCACCAGCTCGAAGCCGTGTGTGTCCAGCCCGAAGCCGTCCTGAACTGTGCGGCCGTTGCGGATCGGGACTGTGTGGGGCTCATTCGGGGACGCTCGTCACCTGCTCGGTCGCGCTGCCGGCCACCATCGAGGCGCTCATCCTAATTCGAGGGGCGCAGTTCGCATAGCCGGCGCTCAGCGATACGCGCGCGCTTGCAAGTCGAACAGTTTCGGCATAGGTGCCACCGACGGCGAGCAGGTCCGGGTGCGATCCGTGCTCCACGATCCGTCCGTGCTCGAGCACCACGATCAGGTCGGCTGATCGCACGGTCGAGAAGCGATGGGAGACGAGCAGGGTGATCGTGCCCTGCGCCGCAGCGAGGTCGCGGGCGGCGGCCGCGTAGCGCTCGAACAGTGCGGCTTCGGTGGGTGCGTCGAGGCTGGCGGTCGGCTCGTCGAGGGCGACGAGGAGCGGTGCCTCCCGCATCAGGCCGCGGGCCAGCGCGAGCCGCTGCCACTGCTCGCCGGAGAGCTCGTGACC
>Ga0187781_10003026_pt1 | contig 12680 bp, 11 predicted proteins | sample 0715_SJ02_MP02_2_FD_132447 | JGI IMG/M metagenome (GOLD analysis project Ga0187781, IMG submission 132447) | Tropical peat soil microbial communities from peatlands in Department of Meta, Colombia - 0715_SJ02_MP02_20_MG | ecosystem: Environmental > Terrestrial > Soil > Wetlands > Peat | place...
AATCGCCGCGGGATCCAGCGGTTTGATGATCCCCTTTTCGGTTTCGGACGGCATCAGGGGCACATCGCGGTAAAAGACGGGTGCGCCAACCGGATCCCGGGAAGTGGAGAAGGCCACACGGCCGCTCGACACGGCATCGTTTGAGTTCGCTCGGCCGAATCCCCTGATGGTCATCACCGCGCTGCCGGATACAGAGCGCCGCTTGATCGCCTCCCAGGTTCCGGCCTCCGGAATCCAGGTATGCGCCGTCGCCTGCTCCGGGGTGAGCTTAGGCAGTTCATTCGTGGAAGAGATGCAACGCTGGTCAATCTCGCCGATGGCCGGCCGCTCGCCGGCAGACTCGAACCGCAGACCAGGCGAGCTGTCGGCGAACGTAATTTCGATTTCCCAATGAATGGCATTCGCCGCGGTATCGTGCCAAATGAAAGTTGGGGGAGTGATCTCAGGAGGGAAAATCGAACCCGCCAGGGGGTAGTTCACCGTAATGGAGGCCGAAGCCGGTCGCGCGCTCTTCGGTTGGGCCGCAGCGCTGTGGCCGGGCATCCACACAGCCACTGCGAGCGCGCCCAGCGTGAGCAAGCGGGCGGCGGTCCGGCTCAAATTGCCTTTCATCTCGCCCTCGTCCAAATCGGGAGGATGTTTGTGCTCACCGGTTTCGGTCGTTTGTGTTCCTGCCCACTCCAATTCTACACCTAACTCAGCGCCTGATCGAGGTCGCGGATCAGATCTTCCTCTGTTTCGACTCCTGCCGAGACCCGCACTAATCCGTCCGTAATGCCGATGGCCAGCCGCTGTTCGCGTGGAACCGCGCGGTGACTGGTGGACGCGGAATGAACGATCAGCGAACGCGTGTCGCCGAGGCTGGCGGCGCGGATAAAGATCTTAACGCGATCCATGACCTTCTTCCCGCCCTCATATCCTCCCTTTGCCTCAAAACTGAGCATGGCGCCAAAAGCTTTCATCTGTTTCTTGGCGATCGCGTGACCGGGATGGCTTACCAAGCCCGGGTAGTTCACGTGCTCGACCCCGGGATGGTGAGCGAGGAACTCCGCGATCTTCTGAGCATTGCGGGATTGAGCCGGCAGACGCAGGTGGAGTGTGTGCGTGCCGCGCAGAATCAGCCAGGCGTTGAAGGGACTGAGGCATCCACCGAAATCGCGGAGCACCTCCTGATTGAGGCGGTGAATGTAATCGGCAGGGCCGACCACCGCCCCGGCCATGGCGTCGCCGTGGCCGCAGAGGTACTTGGTGGCCGCGTGGACCACCACCGTTACGCCCAGCTTGAGAGGTTGCTGGAGAACCGGCGAAGCAAAGGTGTTGTCCATCATGGAGGGGATGCCGCGCGCGCGGGCGAGTTGCGCGAGGGCCGCAATATCGAGGATCTCGAGGATGGGATTGCTGGGCGTTTCGAAGTAAATCAACTTGGTGTTGGGGCGAATCGCCTTCTCGAAATCTTCCACGCGGGTGGATGGAATGAAAGTGGCGGAAGCGCCCAAGCTGGGCAGCATCTTATTGAGGAAGTCGTAGGCGGCGCCATAAAGCGAACGCGCGGCGACCACGTGGTCCCCCGCCCGGACGTAGCCCAGAATGGCCGAGGTGATAGCGGCCATTCCGGAAGAAAAAACCTGGGCAGCTTCGCCGCATTCCAGAGCGGCAAGCTTTTCCTCCAGCGCGTGAAGGGTGGGATTGCCGTAGCGCGTGTACATGTAGCCGGGCTTTTCTCCGCCGTAGACGGCAGCCATCTCGTCGGAATTGGCGGCTGCAAAAGTGGTCGCTTGATAGATCGGCGTATCCACGGCTCCGGTCACCGGGCATGGGGACTGCCCGGCGTGAACCGCCAGGGTGGCAAATCCGTATTCGTCCTTCATTGTGCACCTCTCGTTGAACTGAAGTCAGGAGTCAGAAGTCAGGAGTCAGAATAGAAGCGCCACTCTCACGCAACGCCTTCCATCGAGCGCAACCAACCCCACGGTGAATCCGCTCCAGGACTCTGTTAGCGTAATCCTGGCGCGCAACAATGGGAAGAGCCAATCAGGCGCGATTTACGAACGTCCATTTTGCTCACCTTGTGTCTTGGTGTCCTCTCGGAAAACTCCGGTCACGACCAACCCCGCACCCTACCACCCCACTCCCCTCTTCCCTCTCCCCGGGGAGAGGGAAGAGGCGGGGGAGTTGGGGTGAGGGCGATTTTCATGCGTCGGGGTGATATGAAGCGTCGTGAGGGACTTTGGGGACAGGGCTTTTGCGAACCGCTGGACATCGTTTCAGGAAATGATCTAGACTTTTCTGTGGCTGGTAAGATATGTAAGCGGGGGTGAGTCATGGCCTTTTGTCCCGAATGCCGGACGGCAATTGATATCGATGACGAAGTGGAGGAAGGGCAGACGGTGGATTGTCCCGAGTGTGGCGTTGAGCTGCAAGTTGTAAACGTCGATCCTGTGGAACTGGAAGCTCTCTCGAGCGAGGAAGAGGAGGAAGAGGAGGCTTGGTGATTTGAGCTCTCGGTCTTCTTTGCTATTTGTCCGTTCTTGGTTGCGGGTTCGCACCCACCGCGTATCCCAGGGGTGGCTTTGGGGTTGGGTGCTCTGCTGCGTGCTTGCTGCGGCCTGGATCAGTCCCGCACCCGGTTTGGCGAAGAAGCAGAAGGGCCCAACCACCAAAACGGTTACGGGCCAGATCCTTGACCCGTCCGAGAAAACACTGGGTGGCGCGGAAGTGACGCTCAAGGACCTCGATACGGGAAAGGTTGTGGCCGTCTACGCGGAGCAAAACGGCCAATACCAGTTTACCGATCTCGATCCGCATCACGATTACGAACTGCATGCCAATTATAAAGGGACGGGCTCGGAAACACGGCAGGTTACCTCGTTCGACACCCGGTGGAAGGTGGTTATCAACCTGACCATCCCGCCTCCAGATTCCCAATAAAATAGCGGCCTTACGGCCGGCGGTAGACGATCTTTCCGCCCACCACGGTGGCCAGGACGGCGCCTTTCAACTGCCATCCCTCAAACGGAGAATTGCGGCTTTTGGAGCGGCCGCGCGCGGCGTGGTAGGTCCATTCGAGGAGAGGATCGAAGATGGTCAGGTCAGCGGGCGCGCCCACGGTAAGGCGGCCGTAGGGCTGGTTGACGACGCGAGCCGGGTTGGTGCTCAGCAGCGAGACCAGGTGCCACATTGAGATCTTTCCGGTGTGAACCAGTCGAGTCAGCGCCAACCCCAGCGCCGTCTCGAGGCCGATGAGGCCGAAAGGGGAATCGCTGCCCAGTGGTTTGGCCTTGAGTTCGGGCGCGTGCGGGGCGTGGTCGGTGGCAATCGCGTCCACCGTGCCGTCCTGAAGCCCCGCCACGACGGCTTCGACATCCAGGGCGCTGCGCAGAGGCGGATTCACTTTGGCGTTGGCGCCGTGCTCGAGCACGGCTTGGTCGGTGAGTGTGAAATGGTGCGGCGTGGCCTCGCACGTCACGCGCACACCGCGCCGCTTGGCCTGGCGCACCAAGTCGATGGCTCGAGCGGTCGACACATGGCAGACGTGCAGGTGCGCGCCCGCAGCCTCGGCGACAATCAGGTCGCGGGCCACACAGACGTCCTCTGAAGTGTTGGGAATTCCCCTCACGTTGAGTTGCTTCGAGACCTCGCCTTCGTTGATCACTCCCAAGGCGCTTAAGCTGGGGTCCTCACAGTGGTCCATCAGAGGCACATTGATCTCGCGCGTCACTTTCAAAGCGCGCCTCAATAAGCCGGCGGTCTTCACTGGGCGTCCATCGTCGGAAAAACCCACCGCGCCAGCGGTGGCCAAGGCGTGAAGATCGGCCAGCGACTCTCCCTGGCTTGCAATCGAAACGGCGGCGATGGGAAGCACTCTGGCCAGCCCGATGCGCTGAGATTTCTCGAGCATGGCGCGGACAAGATCCGGGCGGTCAATCGCGGGTTTGGTGTTGGGCATCGGGCAGACGGTGGTAAAGCCTCCGGCGACCGCGGCGGCCAGCCCTGTTTCCATGGTCTCAGAAATCTCGCCGCCAGGCTCGCGCAGGTGCACGTGAAGGTCGAGAAAGCCTGGCGAGACAGCTTTGCCCGTGGCGTCCATGATCTCGTCGGCTGGCGCGCTGATTTGAGGCGCGATCCGGCGAACCACGCCACTTTCAATGAGCACGTCGAGCTCGCCGTCGATTTGGTCGGCGGGCGAGACGACATGACCGCCTTTGATAAGTAAGGATGACATGGCGCTAGGCCTCGCCGGAGAACGGAAACAGCGGCAGCAGGCAGTCCATCACCGGCTGGTAGGTTTTCCGGTGCTCGGGGCAGGGACCGTGGGCGGCTAGGGCCGCGAGGTGCTCGGGCGTCCCATAACCCACGTTCGTGGCCAGTCCATACTGTGGGTACAAACGGTGGAGGTCCCGGAGGTGCGCATCGCGGGCCACTTTGGCCAGGATGGAGGCCGCAGCAATGGAGACCGAGAGTTCGTCGCCGTGAATAACCGCCCGGTGCGGAATCAGGCACGCGGGGCTCTTGCCCAACCTGTCCAGCGGCATGGCGTCGGTGAGGACAAATTGCGGAGCCGGACGGAGGCCGAGCACGGCGCGGATCATTCCTTGCCGCGATGCCTCGTACACATTAAGGGAATCCACCTCCTCCGCGCAAAGCGAGACGACCTGAAACGCCAGCGCTTTCTCCATGATCTCGGGCGCCAGCGATTCACGTTGAAGGGCAGTGAGCTTCTTCGAGTCATTCACGCCGCGAATGCGCCGGGCGGGGTCGAGGATAACGGCAGCAACATAAAGCGGGCCGAGCAGCGCGCCGCGTCCCGCCTCGTCGCATCCCGCCACCAGGCGCAGTCCCGAGCGGAAGACCTCTTGCTCAAGCTTCCAAGTGCAGTTGAACGCGACGGAGTTTGGCGTGGGCGGCATGGTGTGAACCATAACCGGTGAGTGGAGTGCCTGTCAACTACCCTCAGGCTTCCTGTTCGGTGCGCACCTCACGCAAACGCGCCGCCTTGCCGCGCAGCTTGCGGAGGTAATAGAGCTTAGCGCGGCGCACCCGGCCGGAGCGCACCACTTCGATCTTATTGATGGCCGGCGAATGCAAGGGGAAAATACGCTCCACACCCTGGCCAAAGGAGATTTTGCGAACCGTAAAGGTGGAGTGATTGCTGGCGCGCCGCTGGCCGATCACGGTGCCTTCGAAAACCTGGATGCGCTCCTTGTCGCCTTCTTTGATGACCACGTGCACCCGCACCGTATCTCCGGACCGGAACTGAGGCAAGTCTTTCTTCTGTTGTGATTGTTCAACTTTTTCAAGCGCATTCATAGTGCTCATTCTCCCGAACTTGGAATAACGACTGGTTCGCACTTCTCGCTTCGAAGCGCCTCCAGGCAGCGGCGATCTTCAGCGCTCAGCGGAAAGCCGGACAAGAGATCGGGCCGCCTTCTCCATGTCTTTTCAAGCGCGCGCTGGCGGCGCCAGCGGCGAATCTCCTCGTGATTTCCGGAAAGCAGGACCTCCGGGACACTCCAGCCCTGGAATTCCGCCGGCCGCGTGTAATGCGGACAATCGAGCAGGCCGTGGCGAAACTCGTCCGCTTCCGGAGCGGTGAACGATTCCTGCCATGCCGATTCCTCATTCCCCAGAACCCCCGGCAGGAGGCGAACCACGGACTCCAGGATGACCGCGGCGGGAAGTTCACCGCCGCTCAGCACAAAGTCGCCAATCGAGATTTCTTCCGTGGCCACGTGCTCCGCGATTCTTTCGTCCACGCCCTCGTACCGGCCGCAAATCAGCGCCAGCCGCTCCTGCCGCATCCAATCTTCGGCGAGCGCTTGCGTGAAGAGCCTGCCCTGGGGCGAGAGCAGGATGACCGGGAAGCCGCGACCGGGCGACTCAGCCTGCAGCGCGGCGACGGCTTTGAAAACCGGCTCGGGTTTGAAGACCATTCCTGGCCCACCGCCAAACGGCCTGTCGTCCACGGTCCGGTGGCGATCGCCGGTGAACTCGCGCAAGTCATGCAAGCGAATGTTGGCTTGGCCGCCGGCCACGGCTCGCTTCAGGACGCCGTGTTCCAGGATACTGCCAAAGAAACCTGGAAAGATTGTAATCACATCGAAAGTCATACATTCAATTCCAGCAAGTCGTCGGGCGGGTCGATCAGGATGGTCCTGGCTTGCGTGTCAATCTTCGTGCAGATGGCCTGCGCCAGCGGAATCAGAACCTCTCCGCCCGGTGTCGCCACGTGAAGCACATCCACGCCGCCCGTGGGCTCGATACCCGTGACGGTACCCAGCTCGACTTGCCTACCCTGGCGCTTCGTGACGACCCTGCACCCTTGCAGTTCCCAAAGGTAATAATGATTGGGAGGAAGCGGCATCCTGTCTTCCGCCGGGATCAGCAAATGCCGTCCCCGCAGCTCGGAAGCGCTCGAGATGGTATCAACCCCCGCAAACTTGATCACCACTCGGCCTTTGTGAGACCAGACGCTCTCCACCTCAACCGAGCGGGGAGCTGCTCCGGGATTCTCTACGAACACCCGGCGGATACCTTGGAAGCGGGCCGAAAAGTCCGTCAGCGGCTCCGCCAGCACTTCTCCCCGTCGTCCCTGGGGCCGAACGACGCGCGCGACGGCAAGGAAGCGATCTGGCACACCCTCGGGCAAGTTTGCTCCATCCCCAGGCGCCGCCCTCGGCATCAGCCCTTAATCCTCGCCAAAGAGGAGGGTACAGCCATGAGTGGCCTTCTACTCGAGAATCTCGAGGGTGAATCGCTTCTTCAGCTTCATCCCCGCGGCGTTGAGAATCGTGCGGACGGAGCGCGCGGTCCGGCCTTGCTTGCCGATGACCTTGCCCAGGTCAGATGGATGCACGCGAAGTTCCAGCACCGTCACCTGTTCGCCCTCGATGGCCCGCACCGACACCTGGTCAGCATTGTCCACCAGCGCCTTTGCGATTGCTTCGATCAGTTCCTTCATGTGGCCCTCCTTCGCACGCAGCTCGTACTTGTATCCCAAATAGAAAGGCTGTGTCAGAACGAATGATTGCAACTCGCATCGGCCTGACCTGGTGGCCGCCCGAGTCGCGTCAACTCTGCGTCGGAACCGGAGCTGGAGCCGGAGCTGAGGCCGGAGCCGGAACTGAAGCCGGAGCCGGAGCCGCCGGGGCCTTCTTGAGCAAGCTCTGTATCGTCTCCGAAGGCTGAGCACCCTTGCTGATCCAATAGTTGGCGCGTTCTATATCGAAAACCACCGCCGGAGGATTCCGGCGCGGATTGTAGTGACCCAGGATCTCCAGGAATCGCCCATCGCGCGCCTTCTCGCCGGCGATGACCACAATTCTGTAGCTTGGTTTCTTCTTGGCCCCTGTTCGAGCCAAACGTATCCTTAACAATCGTCCCCCTTGACTTCCAAGTTTTGCAGGCTGAGAAGCCCCGCAGTGCTGCTTTCTTACCAATCTCTTATTCAAATATTACCTAGTGTGTCATACCTTTATTTAATAATACATCGCTAACTAATCTGTCATTCTGAGCGGAGCGAGGAATCTGGCCTTGTTTCCAGAGCCAAATTCCTCGCTTCGCTCCTTCGAAAGTCCTGCGGAAGGGCGGGGCTTCAGCCCCGCCGCCTTGGAGCAGGATAAGGTGTGGGCCTTTAGGCCCTGGAGCCGCCTCGCTTCAGGGGCTAAAGCCCCTTCTTGATCGGGCGCGTCGGGCGGCGGGGCTGAAGCCCCGCCCTTCCGTCCAGACTGACACGCTTCATAAACCACCGTTCAGACGTTCACGCCGCCTTCACCCACTGGCATCTTCAGCCGGCCCAATTGGCGTCCCAGGAAGTTCTGGCTGAAGGATTTCATCATTTTGCGCATTTGGAAGTATTGTTTCAAGAGCTGATTTACTTCCTGGACACTGGTGCCGCTCCCTTTGGCAATTCTCTTCCGGCGCCGGCCGTTGATAATCTCGTGGTTGCGGCGCTCCTGGGGTGTCATGGAGTTGATGATGGCCTCGATGTGCACCAATTCCTTCTCGTCTACATTGGCCTTGGCGGCGTCCTTGAAGATGCCCACCTTGGGCAGCATGCCCAGCATCTGGTCCATGGGCCCCAGGCTGCGCACCTGGCGAAGCTGATCGCGAAAATCCTCGAGCGTAAAAGTATCGGTCTGGAGCTTGCGATGAACCTCGAGGGCTTTCTGCTTGTCGATCTTTTCTTCGGCCTTCTCGATCAACGACAAAATATCGCCCATGCCCAGAATGCGCGACACAATCCGATCCGGGTAGAACACCTCGAGCGCGTCGTATTTCTCGCCCACGCCGATGAACTTGATGGGCTGGCCGGTGATGTGATGGATGGAGAGGGCCGCGCCGCCGCGGGCATCGCCGTCCAGCTTAGTCAGAATCACGCCCGAGGTGCCGAGCCGCTCGTGGAACTCCTGGGCGCTGCGCACCGCGTCCTGCCCAACCATGGCGTCGGCCACCAGAAGCACTTCGCTGGGGCGAAGGCGGGTGCGCAGGTCACTGACTTCCTGCATCATCTGTTCGTCTATGTGCAGGCGCCCGGCGGTGTCCACGATCAGCACATCGTGGCCGCGGTCTGCCGCGTCCCGGCGCGCCGCGAGTGCCAAATCGATGGGCGAGTCAATGCCTTGCCCGGGAAAGCAGGGAAGTTGGATAGCCTTGGCAATCACGGCGAGCTGCTCGCGCGCCGCGGGACGATAGACGTCGGTCGAAACCAGCATGGGCCGGCGTTTGCGGCCCGAAAGCCAGAGCGCCAGCTTGCCCGCCGTGGTGGTCTTGCCCGAACCTTGCAGGCCCACCAAAAGAAAAACCGTGGGGTATTCCTTGGAGAAACTAAGCAGCGAAGCATCCCGGCCAAGAATCTCGATCAACTCATCGCGGACAATCCGAATCACTTCCTGGCCCGGCGACAGGCTGGAACGAATCTCCTCGCCCAAGGCTTGCACGCGCACGCGCTCGAGCAGCGCTTTCACCACGTTCAAGCTGACGTCTGCCTCGAGCAAAGCCAGCCGCACTTCGCGCAAGTTCTCATCCACCACGTCCTCGCTCAGAACTCCTTGTACGCGCAAGGACTTGAAAACTTTCTGGAAACGGCTTTGTAAGGCGTCAAACATATGCTTGGGCAGGCGGCTGGCCCTGATCCGCTCGAAAAGATTCCATCCCGTACGGCGCTAAACTTTCATTTTACATCGCCAAACAGGCGAAAAGAAAGCCCGTTCTTGCGGCTGTAGGGGTAGGGCTTGCCCTACCCAGGGGACGGCAAGCCGTCCCCCTACATCCGCCCTACGGCGCGGCCATCAATTTCTCAATCTCTTCCACGTTCCGGGGCAGCCGGCGGCTCAGCAGCTCGTTGCCGTCCTTGGTTATAAGGTCGTCGTCCTCGATGCGCACGCCGATCTTCTCTTCCGGGATGTAAATGCCCGGCTCCATGGTCACCACCATGCCCGGCTGGAGAGGCAGGTTGTAGCTCATCGGGTCATGCACGTTGAGGCCGATCGAGTGGCCCAGGCCGTGGATGAAGTATTGGCCGAGAGAATTTCCGTGCAGGTCCTTGCCATGAGTGTTGATGTAGTTGTAGGCGATCTCGTGCAGGCTGTTCTTGCCCCATCCGATATACGTTCCGGGTTTGGCCGCAGCGATGGCCGCGTTTTGCGCGCCCAGGACAATCTCGTAAATCTCGCGCTGGCGGGGCGTAAAGTGGCCGTTCACAGGAAGGGTCCGGGTGATATCCGCCGCGTAACCCCCGTAGGAACCGGCCACATCCATCACCACCACGTCGCCGTCCTGCATCTCGCGATCGTCGGCGTCGTAGTGTAAAACGGTCGAAAAGAAGCCCGAACCGACGATGGGCGGGTAGGCGGGCCATTCGCAGCCTCGCCGCCGGAACTCGTACTCCATGCGCGCCGCCACCTCGTACTCCCAGACGCCCGGCCGCACGGTCTTCATGGCAGCCAGGTGCCCTTCGACGGAGGCGTCGACGGCTTTGCGCAGCAAGTTGAGCTCCCCTTCCGATTTCACTACACGCTGCCGCTCCACGTGTTGACGGATGTCGGCGAAAGTTGCCAGGGGAGCCATCTCGCGCAGCTTGGACACAACTTCCGCCTGGAAATAGTCTTCGCCGCTTTCCGGCTGGGGAGTGAGTTCTGTGTAGACTTTGGGAAATGTCTTGAGCGCTTCCAGAAGTTCTGAGTGCAACAAAGCGGCGGGCTTCACCAGTGGGAAGCCGGTGCGCGCGCTCGCCTCAGCGTCGTCCGGCCCCAGCTTGGGCCCGTTCCATTTTTCCTCGAACATGTTGCGCGCCGGAATGAAGATGATCTCCTTGTCCACTTCGGCCGGGGAGCCGGGTTTCGGGGCTTTTGGAACCAGCAGCATCATAGCGTTCGGTTCGTCCCAGCCGGTCAGGTAATAGAAATTCTCGTTCTGGTGGAATGTGGTCACGCTTGCCGCCACGTCCGCATCCTTGTAACCAAAAAGAACGATGACCCCGTCGCCGCCCGTTTCGCGCACTAGCCGTACGCGCCGCTCATGAAAGACCGCCAGCGGCTCGCGCTCCCAGGCTCGCATGGGGCGCACCGAAGCCGGCAGCAACAGCACTAGCCAGAACACGTACAAGGTTCCCGAACGGCGTGTCTGCATGAATGCCTCCGCAAATTATGCAGTGTAGCACAGCCGGTTCCAACGCGTTGCGCGATCCATGGCGCCAAGTGATGTCGGGGTAGGGCTTGCCCACGCTCGTCCAAATTACAGTTCAGGTCAGGGGTTGTGGGGTGCGGCTTCGCCGCCTGACTTGCGGAAAGGCTCTAAAGGTGTGAAAAAATCGCCCAGCCATGTCATTCCGAGCGAAGCGAGGAATCTGCATTTGTTTGTTTTCAACGAAATACATGCAGATGCTTCGCTTCGCTCAGCATGACAGACGATTTTTTCGCACCTTCTCTGCCTTTCCGGGGCTGGCGCAGAGCGAAGCTGTGCGTGTCGCCGAGCATTGATCAGTCAAGACCGCAGAGCTTTGCTCTGTGCCGGCCGCGTAGCCGCACAGGAAAGGCATTATGCGCTCCTTTTGGCGGGCGGCGCGGTGGAGCCGCAAAGTCTCGCCACCAGGGAGGCTGCGCTGGCTGCTTATCGCACATAAAGTCTAATGACAAATTGGCCGCACGCATTTTTCTGCATTTTCTGCTGCATTTTGTGCTTGACAAACCGAAGGCGCTGTGATAGCCTATATGAGTGGTTGAATTGCAGACAGATTGTCCTAGGCAAGCGGCAGGGCGGGCTGAGGTGCTCGGGCGAGCGGAAGTGCTCCGGCCGGGCGGTTAAGCCGCGCGATGGAAGAAATGAAGAATAGTGGAAACGAAGCTAAGAAGTGGTTGAAAACAAAGCACATCACTTTTTTGAATGATGCAAATTATGCGTGTTTTGCGTGCATATTTGCACAAATCGGACGTGAAAAGCAGCGATAAAGCCGCAATTGCGCAGCAGGAAGTCAGAACATCCTTGACGCCTGGAAATGTGAAAAGCGACAAGAAGTCGACTAGGCGGCACCCGTGGCTGGCGCACAGCGAAGCTGTGCGTGTCGCCGAGCATAGATCAGTCAAGACCGCAGAGCTTTGCTCTGCGCGAGCCCCGCATGAGCTCGATCAAGACGCAGAGCGAAGCTCTGCTTTGAGTACGTCTGCACCATTCCAAGGCGGCAAGTTCGCTGCCGCACTCCATGGGCTAGGTTTCTTGGGAGGCGGGGCGCGAGCGGCCGAAAGCGGGCAGGGAATTCCAGAGGCGCCGCAGGGGTGTCTGGAATAGAGACATCGCGCCCATGTAGGAATAGCCGATGAAAAAGAGGAGCAGAAAGGGAATGGTCAGGTAATTCTCGACGCGTAAGGAATAGGCCGTCGCGAATCCGAAGTAGGCCGCTAAGCCCAGTTCCACGTACGGCTTCCACCCGCCCCCTCGGCGTACATACTTCTTTTGCTCCCAGCCTTCTTCCTTCACTTCCACGCGGTACTTGGGGGTGCGGACGAATTCCGAGCGCTTGCCCAAGAGCGCTTCGATCACCGCCAGCGAGTTGGTGACGGAGAGGCCAATGCCGGTAGCCATGAGGAACGGCATGAACCTGATGCGCTTCCACCAATCCTGCGGGTAAAGATCGCGCTGCGCCACCATATAAAAGGTCGAGACCGAGCATGTGGAGGCGAGGAAGAGAGGCAGGTCCAGGTAGAGCATCTGGAACCAGCCCTGGTAGAAGCGCACGATCATGGCGGGCAGAAGGATGACCGAGAAAACGACCATGAGGGGGTACGCGATATTAGCGGTGAGGTGGAAGGTAGCCTCGATCTTGATATGGAGCGGTTCCGGGCTTCGCCAGATTCGCGGCAGGAGTTTCTTGCCCACCTGGATCAGGCCTTTGGCCCAACGGGCCTGCTGCGTTTTGAAGGAGTTCATCTCGACCGGCAGTTCGGAAGGGCATTCGATGTTCGGATCGTAGACGAACTGCCAGCCTTTCAGTTGGGCTCGATAGCTTAGGTCCGTGTCTTCCGTCAGGGTATCGTGCTGCCAACCGCCGGCGTCTTCGATGGCTGCGCGCCGCCACATGCCCGCGGTGCCGTTAAAGTTGAAGAAGCGGCCGGAGAAGTTCCGGCCTCCGTGCTCGATAACGAAGTGGCCGTCCAGCAGAATGGCTTCGACTTCCGAAAGGTTCGAGT
>Ga0187781_10003027_pt1 | contig 12679 bp, 10 predicted proteins | sample 0715_SJ02_MP02_2_FD_132447 | JGI IMG/M metagenome (GOLD analysis project Ga0187781, IMG submission 132447) | Tropical peat soil microbial communities from peatlands in Department of Meta, Colombia - 0715_SJ02_MP02_20_MG | ecosystem: Environmental > Terrestrial > Soil > Wetlands > Peat | place...
CCCGGAGCCGCCCAAGGCGGCCACCCCGGCGGCTGCGCCCCCGAAGGCCGAGCCGGCGCCTCCACCGCCCCCACCCCCGAGCGCCGAGAAGGCCCCCGCCGCCCCCGCCGCCCCCGCAGAGCCGGCGGCGAGCGAACCGAAGCCGGAGGCGGCCGCGGCCGCACCCGCGCCGAGCCAGGCGGCGGCCGCACCCGAGACCCCACCGGCGCCGGAGGCGCCGGGCCCCGCCGCGGCCGCGGCGCCAGCCCCCCCGGCCAAGTCGGCCGCCCCCCCTCCGCAGCCTCCGCCTCCTCCAGAGCCGCCAGCGCCGCCAGCGCCGGCTGGGGCGAAGGGCCGCCGTGCGGAGCCGGCGGCCGCGAAGGAGCAGCCGCCCGAGTTCCTGCCCGAGGACGAAGACGAGCCGGAGGTGAGCGAGCCGGCGGCGGCGAGACCGAGCGAGGGGGCCAGCCAAGACCAGACGCTGGCGAAGCTGCTCGTCGAGTCGGGCCAGGTCACCCCGGAGGAGATGCAGGCGGCCCTGCGAGAAGCCGCTGCCACCGGCCGGAAGCTGGGCGAGATCCTCTCCGAGCTCGGCCTCGTCACCGAGGAGGATCTCATCCGCGCCATGGCGGAGGAGATCGGACTCGAGTTCGTCGACCTCAACGACTTCTCCATGGACCTGAAGGCGATCGCCTCGATCCCCGAGGCGATGGCGAAGCGTCACCAGATCCTGGCGATCGGTTACCGCAACGGTGTGCCCATCATCGCCATGGCGAACCCGTCGAACGTGTTCGCCATGGACGACCTGCGCACCGTGCTCGGACGCGACATCGTCACCGTCGTTTCGAGCCCTCGCCAGATCACCGACTACATCTCGCGGATGTACCGGCACGACAAGGAAGCCAGCGACGCCGCGACCCGTGCCGCCGCCGGCCAGCGGCAAGCCGACACGGCGACGGAGAAGGTCGAGCTCACCGACCTCCACGCTGTCACCGACGACGCTCCCATCGTCAAATACGTCAACCTCATCCTGCGCCAGGCGTTGCAGGAACGGGCATCGGACGTCCACATCGAACCGACGGCTGACGACCTGCGAGTCCGCTTCCGCATCGACGGCGTCCTCCATGACATCACGCGGTCGCCGAAAGCGATCCAGGGCGGTGTCACCACCCGCCTCAAGGTCATGGCCGAGCTCGACATCGCCGAGCACCGGGTCCCCCAGGACGGCCGCATCTCGCTCAACGCCGGCTCCCGGGAGGTCGACCTCCGCGTCGCCACGCTCCCGACGGTGCACGGCGAGAAGGTCGTCATGAGGATCCTCGACAAGTCCAACGCCATGCTGGACCTGGGGGATCTGGGCTTCCTGCCCGAGGTGCAAGAGCGCTACAAGGAGTCGTACCGCAAGCCGTACGGAACGATCCTCGTCACCGGCCCGACCGGCTCCGGCAAGTCGACCACGCTGTATGCGACCCTCAACGTGCTCAATACGCCGGCGCGCAACCTCATCACGGTCGAAGACCCGGTCGAGTACCAACTCCCGGGCGTGAACCAGATCCAGGTGAACAACAAGGCGGGGCTGACCTTCGCCCGCGCCCTTCGCTCCATCCTCCGCTCCGACCCCGACATCATCCTCGTGGGCGAGATCCGCGACAAGGAGACGGCGATCATCGGAATCGAGGCCGCCCTCACCGGACACCTCGTCCTCTCGAGCCTGCACACGAACGACGCCGCCGGGACGCCGATGCGCCTCGTGGAGATGGGCGTGGAGCCCTTCCTCGTCGGGTCCGCCCTCGACTGCGTGGTCGCCCAGCGACTCGCCCGGCAGCTGTGCGACAACTGCAACGAACCGCACGATCCGACCGCTGATGAGCTGGAGGTCTTCGGTTGGGACGAATCGGACGCTCCACCCCAGGGCAAGCCGCGGTTCCGGCGAGCGGTCGGCTGCCAGGCGTGCAGCCGCACCGGCTACCGCGGGCGCATCGCCCTGCACGAGCTGCTGGTGGTGAGTGAAGAAGTCGAACGCTGCATCATCCACGGATCGTCTGTCGACGACCTGGGGCGGGTGGCGGTCGAACAAGGCATGGTGCCCCTTCGGCACGATGGTCTCCGCAAGGCTGCGCTCGGACTCACGAGCCTCGAGGAAGTGATACGGGTGGTGGCATGAGTACCTCTGGTCCGCGTTTCGCCTCTGATTGGTCGCGCCGCCTCGTGGCGGCTCTGACGGCCGACGGCACGATCACCGCTGAGGTGGGCGAGAGCGCCCTCGCCGAAGCTGCCGACCGCGGGCGGCCAGTCGCCGCCGTGCTCGCCCAGCGAGGTCTGCTCGACCCGCGGGTTCCCCTCAACGAGCTCTCCAAGCTCTCCGGGGTGCCTGCCGTCGACATCTTCGAGGACCGGCCCATGGGCGAGGCGTTCAAGCTCGTCCCAGAGGTCCTCGCCCGCGAGATCGGAGCCATCGGCTACCGCATCGAGGGCGAGCGCCTCACCCTCGCCTCGGCCGAACCGCTCGGGCCAGACGAGATACGCCGGCTTTCCGACTTCCTCGAGCGCGAGATCGCCGGTTGCGTGTTGGCGGACCCGAGTGGCATCGAACGAATCATGGAGGCTGTTTACCCTCGCCTCGGCGCGCCGGCGGCAGAGCCCGCCCCCGCCGTCGCGGTGACGGGGGCTGGCAAATCCAACGGCGGGGAGGGCGGTGTGACGACAGGATCGAACGGCCAGGGAGCAAACAGGGGCTTCGGGCCCACGGAGGCGAGAGACACCGTTCCCGCCGCCGCCCAGGGCTCTGGCACGCCTCTTCCGCCTCCGCCCCCGCCGTCGGCCATGACGGGGCCGCCGGCCCCACCGCCGCCACCGGCTCCCACGGGCATGCCGGGCGGCATGGGCGGCGCGGCTCCTCCTCCCCCACCTCCCCCGAGCGCTCCGATGGCGGGCCGCTCACCGGCGCTCGTCGGCGGTGGCCTCGACACGATGGCAGATCTCGACTTTGGGGAGGAGCAAGGCCTCTCGGGAGACCGCCCGCCCTCCATGGACCTCGACGATCTGTTGACGTACGCCGTCGAGAACGGGGCATCCGACCTTCACCTCGCCAACCAGCTGCCGCCCTGCATCCGGATCGACGGCTCGTTGCGGCCGATCGAAGGGCTGCCGAGGCTCGACAACGAGGTGATCCGGGAGATGATCTACCGGATCCTCACGCAGGCCCTGCGGGAGCGCTTCGAGGCCACCAAGGAGCTGGACGCCTCCCACATGATCCACGGGGTCGGTCGCTTCCGCGTGAACGTGTTCCAGCAGCGCGGCTCGGTGGGCGCAGTCCTGCGTGCCATCCCCCACGAGATCCCCGCCTTCGACTCACTCGGCCTGCCCGACGTGGTGGCGGCGTTCGCGGAGCTGCGCCGCGGCCTCGTGCTCGTCACCGGCCCGACGGGTTCCGGCAAGTCGACGAGCCTCGCCTCGCTCGTCAACATCATCAACCGCTCCAAGCCGCTGCACATCATGACGGTGGAGGACCCGATCGAGTTCCTCCACACTCACCAGCGGGCGATCGTGAACCAGCGCGAGGTCGGTTCCGACACGGAGTCGTTTGCCGAGGCGCTGCGTCACGTCCTCCGGCAGGACCCGGATGTCATCCTCGTGGGTGAGATGCGCGACATCGAGACGATCTCCACGGCGCTCACGGCCGCAGAGACCGGTCACCTCGTGTTCGCCACGCTCCACACCCAGGATGCCCCGCAGACCGTGGACCGGATCATCGACGTCTTCCCCACGGCCCAGCAGGACCAGGTTCGGATTCAGCTGGCGGGCTCGCTCGAGGCGGTCGTCACACAGCAGCTGATCATCAGTTCCACCGGCCTCGGGCGTGTCCCCGTCGCCGAGGTGATGGTCTGCAGTCCGGCGATCCGCAACCTCATCCGATCCGCCAAGACGCACCAGATCTACTCGCTCATGCAGACGGGTGGAGCCCAGGGCATGCAGACGATGGACCAGGGCCTTGCGCGAGCTGTCAAGGCAGGGCGCATCACTGAAGCGGTCGCTTTCGACCGCTGCCACGACCCATCGGAGCTTCGCGACCACTTGAAGGGCTGAACGCCCCTCCTCGAACAAAGGCTGGTTGATGGCAACTACAACGTTTGACTACAAGGTACGCGATCGCAGCGGTCGCCTCGTCTCGGGGCAACTCGAGGGAGACAACCTCGCCCTTGTCGCCGCGAAGCTGCGCGACATGGGTTTCGCCCCCGTGGAGATCAAGCCTGTCAAGGGCGTCAACCTGAAGAGCGAGATCAACATCCCCGGCCTCAGCGACCGGGTCAAGCTGAAGGAAGTCGCCCTCATGAGCCGCCAGCTCGCCACGATGGTGGCAGCTGGGCTCTCCCTCGTCCGTTCGCTCGGCGTGCTGGCTGACCAGATCGAATCGAAGCCGCTGCGAGAGGCCATGCTGCAGGTTCGAGCCGACGTCGAACAAGGCACCTTGCTGTCGGCGGCCCTGGAGAAGCTCCCGAAGATCTTCCCCCCTCTCTACATCGCCATGGTGAAGGCGGGCGAGGTCGGCGGCTCATTGGATCTGGTCCTCTTGAAGCTGTCCACCACCCTCGAGAAGCAGGTCGAGCTGCGCTCGAAGGTTCGCTCGGCGATGGCCTACCCGGCGATCGTGATGTGCCTGGTGGTCGTCATCGTCACGGCCCTCATGATCTTCGTCGTCCCGATCTTCAAGAAGCTCTTCGCCTCCCTCGGAGCGACTCTTCCGCTGCCGACGCGCATCGTCATCGGCATTTCCAACATCGTCGCGAGCGTCTACCTCCTCGTGGTCGTCGCAGCCGTCATCCTCATGATCATCGTGTTCCGGAAGTGGATCTCGACGCCGAGTGGCCGCGCCGCCTGGGACCGCTTCAAGCTGAGGCCGCCCGTGTTCGGCCCCCTCGTCCACAAGGTCGCCCTCACACGCTTCACGAGCACGCTGGCGTCGCTGTTGACGGCGGGCGTGCCCATCATCGAATCGCTCGACATCGTGGCGGCCAACTCTGGCAACCAGCTCGTCGCAGACGCCGTGAGAGGCGCACAGGACGGCGTTCGCCAGGGGCAGAGCCTCTCGTCCACGCTCTCGCAGTACGACGTCATGCCCGTCATGGTCACGCAGATGATCGAGACGGGGGAGGAATCGGGTTCCCTCGACGCCATGTTGGACAAAGTGGCCGAGTTCTACGACAACGAAGTCAACGCGACGATCTCGAGTCTCACGTCAGTGCTGGAGCCACTGTTGATCGTCACCATGGGCTGCGCCATCGGCTTCATCGTCATCTCCATGTACCTGCCGATGTTCGACATCTACGGAATCATCCAGAGGAAGGGCAGCAGTGCTTAAGCCCAGCACGAAAGATGTCGACACATCTGTGCTGGGGTTTGCAGGCCTGTGTGAAGACCCCGAGCCCCGGGAGCTCGCGTGTCATCGAGCATGCGGGACAGAGACGCTGAGTACCAAGGTCAACATAGGACACCGAGAAGCGAGAGGTACCAAGGATCCTCTCGCTGCGAGGTGGCGACGTAGGACAGGAGTGCACTGATGGCGCCCGGAGCGTCCAAACGAGTCGGACTAGAGATCAGCAACAGTGCCGTACGCATCGCCGAGGTCAACCTCGGCGGTCGGCGACCGAAGCTGGTCAATCTTGGCCAGGTCCGTCTCCCACCGCGAGCCGTTGTGGATGGGGCGATCGCCGATGTCCCCGCCGTCGTTGCCGCCATCCAGAGGTGCCTGAGCGAGGGCAACTTCGCTGCCAAGGAAGTGCACCTCGGCATCGCCGGACTGCGTGCCATCACTCGCGAGCTCGACATGCCGCACGTCCCGGACAGCGAGTTGGACTCGGCCGTTCGGCTGCAGGCGCTCGACGTCATCCCCTTCCCCGTCGACAAGACCGTCATGTCGGCACGGCCCCTCGAGGAGCTGACGGGACCGGATGGAACGGCGATTCGCCGGGTGCTGCTGGCGGCCGCCCACCGCGACCTCGTGGATCCGCTCCTCGATGCCGTCCAAGCCGCCGGGCTCACCCCCATCAGCATCGACTTGACGTCCACCGCCCTCATTCGGGCGCTCTACGACCCATCCGCCAGCTTGGGCGGACCAGAGGCCATCGTCGCCATCGGTGCCGGCCTGACGACCGTCATCGTCCACGAAGAGGGCGTGCCCCACTTCGTGCGGACGATCGCCGAGGGCGGCGACACGATCACGGCTGCGATCGCCGGCGCCCTCGACCTGCCCATCGACGACGCCGAGGCCACCAAGCGCAACCTCGACCAGTCGGGGCCGCACATCCGAGCGGCCGCCACGGCGGCGAACGAAGCCGCCACCTCGCTCATCGCGGAGATCCGCAGCTCCATCGAGTACTACTCGACGCTGCCGGGACGCTCGGAGATCCGCCGTGTCACCCTCACCGGTGGCGGCTCGCGACTCTCCGGTCTGCTCGAGCGGCTCCAGCAGAACCTCCGGGCGCAGGTCGTGCGGGGAAGCGCCCTCTCGCGGATCGACACCAACCTGAAGCCGGACGAGATCGCCAATCGAGACCCGCTCTGCGCCGTAGTCATCGGACTGGCCCTCCCGGAGCCTCCGGGAGTGAAACCCCTCGACCTCATGCCGCCGGAGATCCTCCAGGCACGCAAGCGCGCGCGTACCGACCGCGTCCTCATCGTGGCGGCAGCGGTCCTCGTGCTGGCGATGATCGGAGGCGGGGTCCTCCGATACCTCTCGGTCCATAGCGCCGAGAACAACGTCTCGAGCCTCAAGGCTCAAATCGCCGCTACGAACCTCGAGATCACCAAGTACGACCTGGCCCAACAGAAGTACCAAGAGGTCGCTTCGGATCAGGCAGTGCTGACGCCCATCGTCGCCGACGAGGTGAACTGGCCGGCTGTGCTCGGCAAGGTCACGGACTACACCCCGAGCGGTGGTTACATCACCTCGTTCGCCGGCTCCGACGCGGCGCCACCGGTTGCGACGACCTCAGCCAACGGTCGGGCCGTCGCTCCCCCGCCGAGGTCGGAGACCGAGATTTCGACCGTGGCCGTCGGCGTCACAGCCAACGGATGCGTGATCGTCCAGAAGGGCCAGGTTCCGAACTGCGCCTACGCCTACTTCGAGAACTGGGCCACGCAGCTTGCCAAGTCGAACGCACTTCAGCTCGTCACGTGGAGCTCGTTCAATGAAGGAACGGGTGGGGTTGTGACCTACACCGCAACGTTGGGAGTGCTCGGGACGATTCCATCGTCACGTGCGACGAGATTCGAGGTGCTGGGCAAGTGAACCTCCAATCGATGAACCTCAACGCCCTGAAGAGACCGACCGTCATCATCCCGGTCGTGGTCGTGCTCGTTCTCGCCGCCCTCTGGTGGTTCTTGTGGATGTCGCCGGAGGCCAGCAAACTGAGCACGGTCAATGCTCAGCAGTCACAGTTGGAAAGCCAGCTCAGCACCTTGAACCTGACTCTGCAGACCGATAAGGCTCAAGCTCCCAAGATCTCGGAGTACGCCGGCTATCTGAGCATGTTCGCAGCGGCCGTGCCGCCGCTGCCCGAGGCGCCGCAGCTCACGACGGAGTTGGCGGACTTGGCGAACGCAACGAGCGTCCACCTCGTCACCCTCTCGGACAACACCACTGTGGTCGGCACGCCGGTCGACACCATCCCTCTCACGATGACGATCCAGGGCCCGCGCCAGAACTGCATCGCCTTCCTGAACGGGATCTACAACCCGAAGATGATCGCTCGGCTCGTCACGATTACCTCCTTCACGCCCTCGCCAGTTTCTGCTGGAGCGGCCGGCGTGAACGTGCTCAAGCCGTCCGGTGCCACCTACTCCGTGGCGATGTCGGGGTTGGCGTACTACTTCCCAGAGATCGACCCATCTGCCGGAAGTGTGACAACCACCACCAGCAACTGAACGGGCGTCTCGGCGCCGCGCACGGCTTCGCTCTCGGGTAGCCGGGGGCCTCGTCGGTAGCATGGCCCATGACCTACCTGAATGAGCAGGGCCGTCCGGCGCCACCGGTCGCGCCACTCTTCTACGAGAGTGTCGGACAATCCGCTTTTCAGGCGGCGAGTCGGCGCGTAAGGTCTGGGAGGGTCCTCGGGGGTAAGCCCGTACCGAAGAGCCGGAGTTGAGGGGGAAGATCCGGTCGCGCTGGACAGGCCCTTGGCCAACAGGTGTCGTGCCCTCCTTGGGACGCTCCCGAGGGCCCGCTTAGAGCTTGCGCGGATAGGCGCAGTCAGAACGCCCAGCGGTCCCGCCAGTCGATGAGCTTGGCGGTGAGCAGCAGGGCGATGACAAGAGCGATCTGAGCACGGCGATGGACCGGGCGGCGGTCGGTGTTCCGGCGCATCTGGCCGAAGTTCGACAGCCACGAGTTCGTGCGCTCGATCGCCCATCGCAGGCCGAGCGGTTCGCGCTGTGGCCGTTGTCGGGTCGGGCGCGCCGGACGGCGGCGGTTGCAGACAAGGTCCTCGATGCCCGCAGCTGCCACCTCGGCGCGAACGACGGGGTTGTCATAACCGCGGTCGAGGTGGAGTGTCTCGATCTCGGCAAGCAGCCCCCGCATGGCCACCTCGGCGACCGTGGCGGGCAGCATGACGCAGTCGTTGCAGTTCGCACCAGCCGTCGTCCAGCCGATGAGATGCCGTGGCGATCTGCGGCCAGGGACCACTCCCATCCAAGCTTGCCCCTGTCGACCGGGCTTTTCCCTGTTCCCTCACCGCCTGCCGGTGCTTTGTGGAGCGAGCCGTCGACGGCAGCCTCAGAGAGGTCGAGGCCGATCACCTTGTCGTAGGCACCGAGTGCCTCCTCGACGAGGCGGTCGAACACTCCGGCTTCGATCCACTCGTTTCGTCGCATGCGAAGGGTGGTGTCGGAGACCGCCCGGCCGACGAGCTGCTCGGCGTCCACCCAGCTGCAGCCGGTCACGAGGCGGACGAGGATCGCCTCGAAGCAGACCCGGTCGGCGATCCGTGGCCGGTGACAGCCGAGCGGGTGCTCGTCCCTGCGGACCGGTAACAGGCCTTCCACCGCAGCCCAGACGGCATGTACCACTTCGGGCTCGAGCGCGCGCATGATGTAGGGGACCTCCACTGTGTCGCGTGGTTGGGTGCACCCGACATCACAGCCGGGACAACCGAACGACCGGTGGATGGTCCGCGTCAAGGCCTATGACCAGCGCCTATCCGCGCGGCCCCTTAAGGGCGGTGCGGGTCGCTCCCGAGCCATAGGCGGAGTCGGCGAGGAGCTCGCTCGGCTCCTCGGACTTGACGAGCTGTAGACCGGTCGGCCCGTCGGGCCGGTTGGCCGGCGTGATGGCACAGGCGGTGACGATGCCCGTGTCCGGTTCGAGTGCGAGATGGGCCTTGAAGCCGTCCTTTCGCACCGAGACGGACTTGTGGCCGTGGCGGGCCTCGGTGTCGACCGTCGAGATCACCCGGTCTTTCGCTACACGCCGGGCGATGCGCCAGTGGCCCTCGCCCTCCCCCGGATCGACGTCCTGGGCGGCGACGAGGGCCAGCAGGGCCACCGCCTCGGACTGCTCCTCTGAGAGCACAAGCGCCTGCGAAGCCTCGACGAGGGCGGTGGCGTCGTTCACGAGCAGCGAGACAACGCCGTCACGCATCTGCTTGTCGGACCAGTCGATGACCGGCTTGGCAAGGGTGGCGTAGTCGTGGGCGAGGGGGACCGAGGGGAGCTCGGGGACGGTGGCGAGCACCCGCCGGGTCTGGGAGATGAGCTGGGTGACGGTGTCCTGGGTGGCGACGGCGTCGTCGAGGATCGTCGAGTCAAGGGCGCGGCGTGTCTTCTTGGCGAGCACCCCGGTCTCGGCCACGACCTCGCGGACGGCGTCGAAGATCCGCTCCGGGGCCTCGGAGCGCCGCAGCTTTCCCCGCCAGTAGGTGAGGTTGGTGAAATCAAAGCCCGGGTCGTCGAGAGAAAGGCCGCAGGCGACCTTCCAGTCGATGCGAGTGCGCAGCTGGCGGAGGGCGTCCCGATCGGAGAGGCCCTCCAGGGCCTGCAGGACCATGACCGAGCAGATCAGTGCCGCCGGTGTCGAGGGTCGGCCCCTCCCCGAGGGGAAGAGGTCGGCGAAGTCCTCGTCCTTGAACAGCTCATGGCGGTGGTCGGCGAGGAAGGCGTAGATCGATCCCTCCTCGACGAGGTTGCGGCAGAAGACACCGGCGTCGAGCATCTGCCGTTCTGGCGAGCTTTTTCCCTGCACAGGGCCAATTCTTGTCGACCCCGGACCAAATCGCGAGGACCCTCAGCTCGGCGAATTGTCTCTGTTTGGCACCCCCCGATCCCTTCGACATTTCTTGCCGACTGACGGATCGATCGGGCGACTTGTGCGGCCGTGGCTGCCTCGAGGCGAAGACCACCACCCTCTCCGTGTAGGCGGGATGCGGCACGCCCTGCGGACTAGGCGGATGTCGAACCCCGACTGGGAGTGGCGCTCGTCCGCCGAGGACACAACCGAGCAGCTCATGACGCTCTGCCAGGAAGCGATGAGCCCGCTCCGCTCCGCGGTCGCCGAGGCGTTGACAGGCGGCGGCCTCGAACAGCTGGTCCGTTACGCCACGATGGATCGAGGTGCCCAACCTGCGGCGGACCCTGACCGACCTGATAGGACGCGCAGCACGTTGGCCATGCCGACCTTATGCGCCGTCCGTGGACTCGTCGGGGAGGATCCGCCGGGCTGACCTCGCCGTCCCACGAGACCGGCGTGTCGTAACGCATGCCGAAGGACGGCAAAAGGCCCTCCGACGTGCCCGCACTTGCTTCACGAGCACATCGGAGGGCCAGGAATGCCTCGTTTGAGGCTTGACCCGCTTCAGCCGGGCGGGAAGCCCGTACCCGACGTAGCGGTCGCTGCCGTGCCGCCAGCGGCGTACGTAGCAGCATTGCAATTGGCCGTCTGGTTCCGCTCTACGAAGAACGAGGTACTCGGTCCCGTCTGACCCTGTACCGGCGTGGACTGTGCAGTCGGCAGATCCACGATGCCCCAGCAGTCGTTTGTCCCGTTGGCAAACGCCGTCAGGATGATGTACGAACCGTTCGCCGGCGTGTAGACGCTCACGAGTCTCGGTCCATTCGACGCAGCTGTGGTTGTGAAGCTCAGCCCCGTGTCGATCTGCTGGATGTCAGAGGTAGAACCGCCGGCAACTGTCAGGTTGGCATAGGTTTCCCCGCCGTCGGTGTAGTACACCTTTGCGCCCGTCAACGCTGTCTGCAGATTGTCTTGTGACGCTGTGTTGTTCGCGCCCCTGGTCACTGACAGGTATGTCGGAATCGCGATCGCCAACAGGATGCCAACTATAAGCAGCACTACGAGTAACTCGATCAGCGTGAAACCTTCGTCGCCGTCCGCACCGCCGCACCCGCGCGAGCGCGAGGCGGTATGGCTGTTGAACATAACGCTCCTTCTCTCCGCCGAGACAGCGAGTCCCCCGAGCCGTATCCGACCCGGGGGACTCGCCGTTCCGTTGTTGGCCTGGGATCAGGTCAACTCAGGTGGGACAACTAGCTGCCTCAACCAGGCGGGAAGGCCGAGCTGGACAGGGTGGTCGGAGTCGCCGTCGCCAGGCAGGTCGTGGTGCTCGAAGACTTGGTGACACCGAAGTAGGTACCCGCCGTAAGTGGGGCGCCATGGACCGCAGCCGTCTGGTTGCTCGTCTCGTCGATGATGAACCAGCAGTCGCTCGTCCCGTTGGCGAAGGCCGCCAGCTCGAGAACCGAGCCAGCGGGCGTGCCGAGGACGTCGGCCGAAATGACGTGAGGTCCGTTCGAGGACGTGCCACTGGAAACCCAGCTAAGGCCGGTGCCAATCTGGTAGATGTCGGACGTGGAGCCGTTGGCGGTCTCAATTCCGACGTAGCTTTGGTTGGTGTCTGTGAAGTACACCTTGGCTCCGGTCAGCGCGTTCTGCAGGTTGGACTGAGCGGCGGTGTTGGTGGCGCCGTGGGTCACCGACAGGAACGTCGGAATAGCGATCGCCAAAAGAATGCCAATGATAAGCAGCACAACCAAGAGCTCGATCAGGGTGAATCCCTCATCTCCCCCCTCGCTGCCGAGGTGCCGTTGACGGCACCGCTCGACGAAAGACATTGAGTGTTTCCTCCTTGGGTCAATAGTTATGATCCGTCCAGGGAATAATCGGCGGGATCAAGCTGTAACTTTAGCCGCAATTTCACGCTCGGTGAAAACATGACTCCGTAGCGTGAGAATTCCCCCCCGGACGGGCCCGGGTCGGCGGTGGCGCAGGCGGCTGGCCTACGGTTCAGATCAGCGGGGTCGTCAGTCAGTCCCACTCGTCATCGAGCCGCGGGTCCGCGAAACGAGGTGGGCCCTCGGCAAGCGACGGCTCGTCGACAGCAGCATCCTCTTCGTCTGGCGCAGTCACCGTTTCCGGTGACGGCTCGAAAGCACGTTCGAACACAGGCGCCGGCTCCGCGAAGGCCGGGGCGGGCGCCGGGGGCGCGGAGGCGATGGCCGGCTCGGGTGAGGGCTCAGGTGAGGGCTCGGCGAGCGGCTGCCAGGCGGGTGGCGGTTCCGCGAAGGCCGGGGCGGGCGGCGGGGGCGCGGAGGCGATGGCCGGCTCGGGTGAGGGCTCAGGTGAGGGCTCGGCGAGCGGCCGCCAGGCGGGTGGCGGTTCCGCGAAGGCCGGGGCGGGCGCCGGGGGCGCGGA
>Ga0187781_10003029_pt1 | contig 12675 bp, 8 predicted proteins | sample 0715_SJ02_MP02_2_FD_132447 | JGI IMG/M metagenome (GOLD analysis project Ga0187781, IMG submission 132447) | Tropical peat soil microbial communities from peatlands in Department of Meta, Colombia - 0715_SJ02_MP02_20_MG | ecosystem: Environmental > Terrestrial > Soil > Wetlands > Peat | place...
AGATTGCGCGGCGTATGGCATTCGCCGCAATGCGCCAGAGCTTCAGCGAGATAGGCGCCGCGATTCCATTCGACGCTGTGCGCGGTGCTGGGCGCGAAACGCATATTCGGATTAAACGCCAACGACCAAAAAATCATCGACCAGCGCTGATTGAACGGAAAGGCGAGCGTGTCGGCGCGGTTCTCCGCGTGCACGGCAGGCAGTCTAAGCAGATAGGCCTTGATCGCCAACGCATCGGCGTCGGTCATGAAAGTGTAAGACGGAAAGGGCATGGCCGGATAAAGCCGGGTTCCGTCCGGACGTATGCCGCGCTGCACGGCGTTGAGAAAATCGGCGTCGCTGTAATTGCCGATGCCGGTCGCTTTGTCCGCGGTAATGTTGGTCGTGTAGATCGTGCCGAAGGGAAGCGGAATCGCAAGCCCGCCCGCATATGGCATACCGCCGGGCGCCGTGTGGCAGACCATGCAATCGGCGGCGCGCGCGAGATATTCGCCGCGCTTGACCGGATCGGCACCGGCAAGCTCCGCCGGAAAGCCGGTCGGATCGGCCGCATGATAATCCGCCAGTGCCACCGTCGAGCCGCCGGCAAAGGCCATAGGGCCGGGAACGAAGGTGCGCCAGAGATAGATGCCGATCGCAACCAGGATGACCGCGGCGACGATAATGGAGGTAGCACGGTTGCGCATGGCGCTTACGCTTTGTTGACGGCAAGCGCGGCACGGTCGACCGGCAGCCGGCGGAGCGCTACGCCGGTCGCAGCGTAAATCGCGTTGCGCAGTGCCGGCGGTCCGGCCGTCGCGCCGGTTTCGCCGATGCCGCCCGGATCCTCGCTGCTCTTGATGACATGCACTTCGATGTTCGGGACTTCGTCGATACGCAGCATGCGGTAGTCGTTGAAATTCGATTGCCGGACGCGGCCCTTGTCGATGGTGACCTCCCCCCAGAGCGCCGCGGTCAGGCCGAAAATCAGCCCACCCTGGAGCTGCGCAACGATAATGTCGGGATTGACCGCAATCCCGGTGTCGACGGCCGAGGTCACGCGGCGCAAATGAACCTCGCCGTTATTGTCCACTTCGGCCTCGACCACGGTCGCGATGAAGCTGGCGAATGACGGTTGGACGCTCACGCCGCGCCCGGCGCGCGGCGGCAGCGGCTGACCCCAGCCGGATTTTTCCGCAACAAGATCGAGCGCCGCTTTCAGGCGCGGATTATTGCCAAGCATGCCGCGGCGGAACGCGACCGGATCCAGGTTCGCCTTGCGCGCCAATTCGTCCATAAAGCATTCGATGGCAAATACATTGTTGTTTGGACCGACGCCGCGCCAGAATCCGGTCGGTACAGCGGGCGGTTCGGCGCGCACGTAGGCCACCTGGCGATTGGGAATGTCGTAAGGCATGTCCACGGCGCTATCGACCGCGTCAATATCGATGTCGTTCTGAAAGCCCGGGGGAAACCACCGGGCCATGATTGACGAACCGGACACCTTGTATTTCCAGGCGACGATTTTCCCGTTGGACAGGGTCGCGGAAATGACGTCGCGATAGATCGGACGATAGATATCGTGCTGGATGTCCTCCTCGCGCGTCCAGATCACTTTGACCGGCGCATCGACCTCTTTGGCGATGCGCACGGCGGACGCGACCATGTCCGCTTCGAGCCGGCGCCCGAAACCGCCGCCGAGCAGATGATTGTGCACGGTGACCTTGTCGATGGGAACGCCCGCCGCTTTCGCCGCGGTCGCCTGCACGCGCGTCATGACCTGCGTGCCGGTCCAAATTTCACAAGCGCCCGGCGTAAGGCGAACGGTGCAATTCATCGGCTCCATGGTCGCATGCGCCAAAAACGGCAGTTCGTATTCGCCCTCGTATCTGTCGCCCTGCGTGAGGCCCTTCGCGACGTCGCCGACCGATTTGGCGATGACGCCATCCTTCCGGCTTGCGGCGCGCAGATCGTTCCAAATATCGTTCGAGTTGATCTGCGCGTTCGGGCCGTTGTCCCAGGTGATGACGAGCGCATCGAGACCCTTCTTCGCGGTATACATGTGATCGCCGACCACGGCGACCAGGTCGTCGAGCACGACGACTTTTTGTATGCCAGGAATATTCTTGGCCGCGCTGTCGTCGACATGCGCAACCTTGCCGCCGAACACTGGACTTTGCGCCAGCGTCGCGATTTTCATATCCGGTATTATCGCGTCGATCGCGTAGATGACCTTGCCGTCGGTTTTGTTGGGCGTATCGAGGCGCTTGAGCGGCTTGCCGATCAGGGTGAAGTCCTTCGGATCTTTCAGTGGCGGGTCTGTCGGTGCCGGAAGCGCAGCGGCGGTATCGGCAAGATCGCCGTAAGACGCTGTGCGTCCGGTCGCGGCGTGCGTGACTATGCCGTTTGCGGCGGTGCAGCTGGCCGGATCGACCTGCCATTGCGACGCTGCCGCTTGAACGAGCATGGCGCGCGCGCCGGCGCCTGCGATCCGGAGCGGCTTCCAGAAGGCGCGGATGGAATTGGAATTGCCGGTGGCCTGAATGCCAAAAATCGGATTGCCGTAGAGCTTGTCGTTCGGCGGGGCGTGCTCGAGGACGACCTGAGAGAGATCGGCATCAAGCTCGTCGGCCAGGATCATCGGTATCGCGGTATAGACGCCCTGCCCCATTTCCACCTGCGGCATGACCAACGTGGTCTTGCCGGCATGGTCGATGCGGATAAAGGCATTGGGCGCGAACTGTCCCGCCGGATTGTCGGACGGTTGCTCCAGCTCATTCGCCCCCCGCACAGGCAAATGGAAAGCGAGCACAAAGCCTCCAGCCAGGCTGGCCCTCAGCATTGAGCGGCGAGATGTTAGTTGGGTGCGATCGTGCATGGGTGTCTTCCTATGCCTCGGCTGCGGCGCGCTTGATCGCCGCGCGGATGCGCACATAGGTGCCGCAACGGCAGATATTGCCCGCCATTGCCGCATCGATATCGGCATCATCCGGCTTGGCATTGGCGGCAAGCAGCGCCGCGGCCGACATGATCTGCCCGGACTGGCAATAGCCGCACTGGATCACTTCAAGGTCGAGCCAGGCTTTCTGCACCTTGGCGCCTGCTTCCGTCGCGCTGATGCCTTCGATCGTGGTGATGGCGCTGTTCCCGATCGAACCGACCGCGAGCAGGCACGAGCGCACCGGCTTGCCGTCGATATGCACCGTGCAGGCGCCGCATTGGGCGATGCCGCAGCCAAATTTGGTGCCCGTCAGGCCGAGCAAGTCCCGCAGCACCCATAACAGGGGCATGTCGTCTGGCGCTTCGACATCGCGGCTCTCGCCGTTGATTCTGAGCTTCGTCATGCCACGAGTCTCCACTCTGCCATCCCCGAGCGGCGACATTATGCGTGCGAAGTATGGGATTGCCCAGTATCGCTGGCCGAATATCAGGGTCGCCGTAGCTGACGAACAGGTGGCGAGCGCAACACCCCGGTGAATTACGCGGGCGCTCTCGGTAATGTGATTGGAAATTCAGCCCTCGCGCCCGCTCTACGCCACGATGCGTCGAGATGCTCCTGCGCTTGGCTCAAGTTGGCCAAAGCGGAGCCCAGTGCAACCGCACTCCCTTGTGACGCCCGTAGATCCGCGACAGGTAAGAGATGTTCCTGAGACTTCGCCGAAATACGTTTAGCTTTCTTCCCTCAGCACCTTGCGAAAGGCCGCTGCGACGCGATCATACTCCTTTGGATCCTTTAGCGTCGCGAGATCGGTAATCACGTGATCCAAGCGAGTTGTGGCAACCTGCATTTTGATTGCGTTAATTTCTCGATCGAGTTTCATCAATCTGTCGAAGGCTTTCACCTTCCGCCCCTCTTTCTCTTGTTCCGCAATAAGAACCAGGAGAGCATCCATAATCCGGCCAAGCTGGCGACCGTAGCTTTCCTTCGCCACAATCTGCCGCTCGGTGTCAGGAGCACTTGAATTTTGGTCTGTTACGTTGACGACACCGCCCATACCCCGGCAGGATGGGCTGCATTCTGGGACGCCGCGAATACGTCGAGAGGATTTGGCACGCTGCCTTTCATCCACGCCGGCCAGTCCCACATCGGTAATTTGGAAGTTTGATACTCGCTACTGTTCACGATACCGCCTCCAATGCATGATCGATTGGCAAGACTATACGCCAGATGCGACCCATGGACCGGTTCTTTGGTGAGGTTCGCCGTCAAGAGATACGATGCCCGTAGGCGCGGCGAGCTTACTCGACCACCGACTCTTTAGAAGACCAGTTCGCCGCACGAAATGACGTACCAGACGAATTAAACATTCGCTTTCGGAGGTCCGACGGAAGCCCGTGATGCCCGCTTACGTTGCATAATTATTCTGAGGCGTCGACGCGCGGCGATTTCAGGGTCCAACAGGGATGTGGGGATGGACCGAGTTGGGAATGATCTGACTTGGAATAGGTCTTAAGTATTTGATTTCGCTGGTACAGCTGGGTGGACTCGAACCACCGACCTCCTGATCCACAGTCAGGCGCTCTAACCAACTGAGCTACAGCTGCACGGCCTGCGGTTGGCAAGCGCGCCGAAACCTAGGAGCAACGCTCAAGTTTGGCAAGATTGCCAAAGGCCGCCGAGCTCGTTCTGCCGCCGGCACAGAAAGCAAAAGCCCAGGCCGTGCCCGGGCTTTCCCCCGCCGCGATAAACTTAGGCGAAAATGCTTCGCCGGATCGATCAAGCGACCTTGTTGAAGGCCTTGCTCATGCCGCTCTTGATCGGCTCAGCGGTCTCAGTTGCAACCCTCTGCGCGAGCGCACCGAGCTCCTTGCCCTGCTCCGTGAAGGCCTCGAATTGCTTGCGCGCATGGGCGCTCGACAGTTCGATCACTTCCGACAGGCTCTTGGCGGTAATCAGCTCGCCGGCGAAATCGAATGCGGCGTTGGTATTCACGCGGGCCGCCTCGATAACCTTGAGACCGTAATCCGACGCGCCCTTGGTCGCTGTCGAGTAGGTGGTCTCGAGCACATCGGTCGCCTCTTCGGCGGCGGCCTTCATCTTTTCATAGGTGTCCTTGCACTGCGCGACGCCGCGCTCGGCGAATTCGCGGAATGCGGCCGGCATCTCGACTTTCGGAATCTCGAATTTCGGCATTTCGAATTTCGGCATTTCGAACGCACTGGCTGTGGGCTTGCTGCTTGTCTTCACTTTGGGGGGAGAGGTGCTTGCGGCTTCCGCCATGACACGATCCTTGATCTCGCTCAATGCTCTTGGGGCTGTCTCACTCAGGGAGCAGTTTTTTTTGATCTCGGCCCGCCGCCCGTTGCGCGTGGCCTGATATTTCGCGGATCCCCGCAGCCAAACCGCCGTCGACTACGTTACTTCACTTCCGGCACTTCCGGCTTGGGACTTCCTGAGTTGTTAGATAGCAATTTTTTTGGTGCATTGCAATAGAAATTATTGCGATGCACAAATAACAGCAAGGCATTGTAAATGATATGATTTTTTAGCCACGCCCTTTGAGCGGGATCACGCCTTAGGTTTGGCGGCATCAACAACGATCTTGGCGGCACTTTGTCCAAGGTCCCGCACCTGGGTCGAGAGCGCCAACATTTGCCGGCTGAGATATTCGGACTGTAGGCCCAAGACCTCTGCCGCATTCTTGGCGTTCATGAGCTTCTGGGCAAAATCGAACGTCGCCGTGACGTTCTGCTCGGCGTAGGCGATGGACTTATGGGCGATCTCGGTGGCGCCGCTTTGTGCCGCTTCGGCTTGTCCTTGGAACTGACCGACCGCCTTGTTGGCCGCCATGACGAACCCCTCGAAAGCTTGCCGCGCCTGCGTCACGCTGTTTTCGGCAAATGCGCGCACCTCCGGCGGGACCGCAAACGGCTCGAAAGGATCTTTGGCCATAACACCCTCCTTGGCGCACCTCTCGGCGCACCCTTAATACCCGCGATGACACCCCAACTCCCTTAACCTAACGCCAATCGCTATCGCAATGGTGGCGATGCTGTAAAAGTCGTGCGAGATTCCGGTTTTCGCATTCGATGCGGCGCCGGGCGGCGTGGACGGCGAAAAAGGGTCGGATTATTAAGAATTCCTTAACCGCATGAGTTTCGTCACGCATGTCGACCGTGGGGAGCGAGCTTGCCTTGTTGCGCGATCCGCGCCTGGCGGAGCTCGCGACAAGCGAGTGTCCGGCGTGGCTTTGGAGCGCTGACGGCGTTCAGATTCTGTGGGCGAATGCGGTCGGAGCCGCGGTATTTGGGGCTGAAACGTCAATTTCCAGCACGCGGCGGCACTTCTACGCCACCGACACTCCCGCTGTGCAGGTCATTCGTCTGGCGGCGACACTGCCGGTGGGCGGTCAGGGGCGGCTTGAACGATTGCGCGGTTTCGGCGGTGGCTACGGCCGCGCGCTGACGTGTGCCTGTTCGCGCATCGTCATCCAAAATGGTAGTGCCGCCGTGCTCATCGCCGCGACCGAGCGCGCGGGACCGGCGCTTGCGCTCGCGGAGCGCGTGCGGCGGCTCTTCGGAGACAGCGAGGACGTCATCGCGGGTTTTGCGCCAGACGGCGGCCTCCTTTACGCCAATCCGGCGGGGCGCAGCCGGCTCGCCGGAGCCACAAATCTTTCGGCCCTTAATGTCGGAACGCTGGCCGCCGCCACGCGCGAAGGCGGAAGCGCAACGGGAACAACGCGTCTGGATGGCCGCGCCTTCGATGTTGTGGCGATCCATCTCGGCCGCGACGCTTCTTACGTTATCCTCATCGTTTTGAGGCTTACCTCCAGGCAAGGTTCGGTCCAAAAGGCCGTGCAAGACGCCGTACAGAACCGCGTGCAAGACGGCGTGACAGTTAAAGCCGAGCCGAGCCATATGCCGCCCGAGCCGATCCTGCCCCGCACGATCGCGGACGCCGCAGCGGTGTTCATGAGTCTCGGCGAAACCAAACCCACGGCGATGCAACGCCGTCACCCGCTGCGTTTCGTCTGGCACCTCGATGCGGACAGCCGCTTCGCAATCGCGTCAGACGAGTTCGTCCAGTTCGTTGGACCGCGAGCCGCCCGTGTGGGCGGCACCTGGAATGAAATCGCCGCTGCGCTCACGCTTGATCCGAACAATCAGGTGGAGCGGGCTTTCGCGAGCCGCGAAACATGGAGCGGCATTGTCGTTTCGTGGCCGGTGACCGATTCCGATACGCGTTTACCGATTGAACTTTCCGGCCTTCCCGTTTTCGATCGCGACCGGACTTTCCGCGGTTATCGGGGTTTCGGCGTCTGTCGCGATGTCGATCGCATCAACAAATTGGTGCGTGCGCGGCGCGAAGCGCAAAAGGTCCTATCTTCACCCGGATCTCCGCCTCAGCCGTCCTCGCCCCAGTCATCCTCGCCCGTACCGCGAGAACCGGATGCTGCCCCAGCAATGCCGGCAGCCGCAGCCGTTGAAAAAACGGACAGCCTTGAACCCGCGAAACCGGACGACGCCGCGGTCGCGGTTAGCGCCTCGCCGAGCGAAAGCCCCGGCCTGGTTGAGAGCTTAGCCAATGTCGTGCCGTTTCGCCCCGCGCCGCCGGTCGAGCCGAAAACCTCGCCCAGTCTCAGTCCGGTCGAACGCAAGGCGTTTCGTGAAATTGCGCAAGAATTGACTTCACGGCTGCGCGGCTCGCCGGCGTCAGGCGAAGGCGCAATTCAGGGCGCCGTTCAAGAATCGGCCGCCACCGGCGAAGCCCCTTGCGAAGCCCCTACCCCCTCGGCCGAGATAAACCTCGAACTCGCACTCCTCGACCATATTCCGCTCGGCGTCCTCGTTCTCCGTAACGCCACGCTGCTTCACGCAAACCAGCATTTCCTGGAGTGGAGCGGCTATAACAGTGTCGCCGCGATAGAGGCGGCCGGCGGCTTGCAAATGCTTTTTACTGAGCCGGGCACCACCCACGCCCTTACCGAAAGTGGCCACCCCCACGCGCTTGGGATCAAGACCGCGCGCGGCGACAAGTTACCCGTCGAAGGCCGCATGTTTCGGGTGCCCTGGAACGGCTCGGCCGCGATTGTCCTGATCCTGACCAACGGCCAATTCGAAGCGGCCGTTCGCAATGCCGAGAACGCGCTGCATGCGGCCGAGGCTGAAATCGGCGAACTCAAATCGGTCCTGGACGCGGCCAGCGATGGTGTGATGGTGCTCGACGCCGAGGGCAAGATCGCCGGCGCCAACGCGCGCGCCGCCTCCCTGTTCGCCAAGCCGGCGGACGAACTCACCGGCAGCACCTTTGCCGGTCTGTTCGCGCCGGACAGCGAAAACGCCATTTGCGCCCATTTGGCCGGCGTGCTCGAGGGCGCACAGGATCCCGGCATTGAGATCGACGTTGCGGGGCTACTCGGCGACGGCCGCTCCGTTCCGCTCGTACTGACGTTTAGACGCTCCGGAGACAATCGTGTCTGCGCCCTCCTGCGCGACGTCACCATGCGCAAGCGGGCCGAGGAAGAATTGCACAACGCCAAACGCGAGTGGCTCAGCGCAGCGTCGGCGAAGGCGGACTTTCTCGCCAGAATCAGCCACGAAATTCGCACCCCGCTGAATGCCATGATGGGCTTGGCCGAAGCCATGATGGTTGAGCGTTTTGGTCCAATCGGCAACGAGCGCTATCGCGAATACATCAAGGACATCCACATCGCCGGCTCGCATCTGGCTTCGATGATCAGCGACCTGCTCGATTTGTCAAAACTCGAGACCGGCCGGATGGAGCTGGCATTTGCCGATCTCAATCTCAACGATCTTGTTCAGCAGTGCGTCGGCATCATGCAGCCACAGGCAAACAGCGCACGGATCATCATCCGCTCCGCGCTGGCGCCCGGCCTGCCTCGCGTGCTTGCCGACGAACGATTGGTGCGGCAAATCGTGTTCAACTTGCTCTCGAATTCGATCAGACTCACTGGTCCCGGCGGCCAGATCATCGTATCGACCGTATTCTCCGATGCCGGCCAGGTGGTTTTGCGTGTGCGCGACACCGGCGCCGGAATGAGCGAAAAGGACATTAAGGCGGCCGCCGAGCCGTTCCGCGATACCGCGACGTCCGCAAGCTTGGGCTCGGCTGGAACCGGTTTTGGACTGTCCTTGACCACGGCGCTTGCCAAAGCCAATCACGCCCAGTTCAGCATCAAGAGCGCGCCCGAGGCCGGAACTCTTATCGAAATTGCGTTTCCGCCGAACCGCGTCGCGACCACCCACGCCTGATCGAACCCGCATTCACCGATTCGGCACGGTCGAGTTTTTGCCGAGATTGACCGCGATTCTCGATGCAATGAGTGCGGCGAGCCGAACAATCAAAATTGTCGCGGGACTCGTTTTCGCGAGTCTCGCAATTTTCCCGGCGGCAGCTTTTTCCGCCGACGTCGATTTGCTTTTGGTATTGGCCGCCGACGTCTCGCGCAGCATCGATGCCACGAAATTCCAATTGCAACGCGACGGCTATGCCGCCGCCATGTCCGATCCGCGTGTGCTCGAGACCATCCGGGCGGGCCGCCACGGACGCATTGGACTGAGTTTCGTCGAATGGTCTGGCGTCGGCGCCCAGCGCGTCGTGATCGATTGGACCGCGATCGGCGACACCGCCTCGGCGAAGGATTTCGGCGACCGATTGGTGGAGGCGCCGCGTTCGTTCGCCGATCGCACTTCGATCAGCGGCGCCATCGAATTCGCAATGGCTCAGCTTGCCAAGGCGCCGTTCAGTGCGCCGCGCCAGACCATCGACGTTTCCGGCGACGGCACCAACAATTCCGGTCCGGATGTGCCGCCCATGCGCGATGCGGCCGTGGCGAAGGGCATCACCGTCAATGGGCTGGCGATCCTTAGCGAGAACCCCTTGGCATGGAATCCAGAGCACACCAATCCGCCCGGCGGCCTCGACAATTACTATCGCAACAATGTCATCGGCGGCCCGAGTGCGTTCGTCATTGTTGCTAAAAACTTTAGTTCTTTCGGTCAGGCAATCATTGGCAAGATCATTGCCGAGGTCGCACAAGCCCGCGAAACACGGTCTTCGGCATCCGTGCGCTAGCCCGGCAATGGGCAGCCATGGGGCATGAATTTTGTTGGTCGCAAAAACTCAGACGGTCCGGCTCGGCGGAAAAGCCACGAAAGCGACACAGATGCCTAGCAAGGATGCACCCCATCTGCTGACCGGCATGTTCCACCGGCCTCACGCCAATTGGAAACCCGTCCCGTGACTGCGGCCCCCGGCTTGAAACGCCTTGCGATTGCCGTCGCCACCTTGATTGCGGCAGCGTTCGTTACGCTAGCCGCGCTCGCTTTTCTCGTATCGGCGGCTTCGGTCCGCGACTCCGTGCAATCGGAAATCAAGGCCGTGACCGGCCTCGATCCGGTGCTAGGCGACGACATCTCGCTGTCGCTTTTTCCATCGGGCACCGTGCGCTTCCGTAATGTGTTCCTGGGCAATGACCTTAACGGCGAACCGGCCCTCGCCGCCGACGAATTGACCGCCCGGCTGCGATACTTTCCGCTCCTGGCGGAGCATATCGAGATCGCCGACGTTACCCTCGTTCGCCCGACTATCAAGGTCACTTTCTTGGCGACGGGCGAGTCAAATTGGTCTGGCCTGATTTCGGCGCTCGCCCGCGCGCTTGAGCCGAATTCCGACCGCGCGGCGTCGTTTTCGGAAATCGGCATTCAGGACGGCACGATCATCGTGCACGACGCCGGCAAAAACGTAACCGAGCGGCTCGAGCACGCCGATTTTCAAGTGGCGTGGCCGTCGATTTCACGCAGTTTCGGCGCCAACGGTCATTTCGCGTGGCATGACGAGCCGGTGGAGGCGAGCCTCACGCTCTCCGATTTCCTGGCGGCGCTCACCGGCGACAGCTCTGGCCTCAAGGTGAAGCTATCGAGCGCGCCGCTTACGCTCGCATTCGATGGCTCTGTAAGCGATGACCCGACGCTCAAGATTCAAGGCATGCTCGGCATCGAGTCGCCCTCGTTTCGCGAGGCCTTGCGGTGGACCGGCAATGACAAGCTGCCGTTTGGCGGGTTCGGCCGATTTGCTTTGCGGGCACAAAGTGACATCGGCGGCGGGGTGGCGTCGTTATCCAACGTCAATGTCGAACTCGACGGCAACAGCGCGGAAGGCGCAATGACGCTCTCGACGGACAGCCGTCGCCTGGTGCAGGGCACGCTGGCGGCCGATGCGCTGGATCTGACCCCCTATATCTCCGGCATGCAATTGCTGGCGCGGAACGAACGCAATTGGAACCAGCTCCCGATCACGCTCGAGGGATTCAGCGATCTCAATCTCGACCTTCGGCTGTCGGCCGCCTCGATCAAGATATCGACCGCTCAATTGGGCCGAACCGCCGTCGCCGCGACCATGCACGACAACAAACTGGGCCTTACGATCGGGGAATCGCAAGCATTCGGCGGAGTCACCAAAGGAACGCTCGGGCTTGCCAGCGCCGACGGTGGCGTTGCCGTCACTTCGCATATGCAATTCGCCGACGTCGATTTGGACAATTGTCTCGGCCAGGTGTTCAGTCTGCACAAGATCGAAGGCCGCGGCACGCTGAACGTCAATCTCGATGGCACTGGCGATTCAGTGCTGGCGGTCACCCGCGCGCTCAATGGCACGGCAACGCTGAACGCCAGTTCCGGCGCTCTGACAGGCATCAATATCGAGCAATTGCTGCGCCGGCTTGAACGCCGCCCGCTCTCCGGCAACGGCGACTTCCGTAGCGGCCGCACGCCGTTCGATCAACTCGCGGTCAGCCTCAAAGTCAACCAAGGCGTGGTGTCCATCGACGATATGCGCATTATCGGCCCAACGGTGCGGCTCACCGTCGGCGGCCAGGCCTCGGTACCGATGCGCGATCTCGATCTCAAAGGCGTAGCATCGCTGGTCTCGAGCGCCAGCACCGATGAATTCGATTTGCCCTTTGTCGTGCAGGGGCCTTGGGACGATCCGATTATGCTGCCCGATGCGCAGGCCCTGATCCGGCGTTCGGGCGCCGCTGCGCCGCTGCTTGACGCGGCGAAGACCTACAATGCCAGCGATGCCGTGCGTTCCGTGATCGACCAGTTGCTGGCGTCGCCGTCCCCAGCCGCGCCGGCGGCTGTGCCAAGCGCATCGCCCGCATCGGCGCCTAACCCGCCGAAATCGTCGCCATAGCGATTTAATCGGAGAAGCGATCGCACTCCGGATCGGCGCCTATCCCGGCGCTTCGTGCTGCACCGGCGCCCCTCGCGCCGCGTTGAGCTTTGTGAGGATCGAAGCCGCGATGACGGCGATGCCCACCACGGTGACGATGATGCTGCAAACGGCGTTCATCTCCGGGCTGACGCCAAGCCGGACTTCGGAATAGATGCGGATCGGCAATGTCGTCGCGCCGGGCCCGGTCGTGAAGCTCGCAACCACAAGATCATCGAGAGACAGCACGAAGGCTAGCATCCAGCTTGCGGCAAGCGCAGGAAAAATCAGCGGCAACGTCACCAGGAGAAAAGTTTGCGCCGGCGATGCACCGAGATCCATCGCCGCCTCCTCCAAGCTCACATCGAAATCGACCAGTCGCGACTGAACAATCACCGCGACGAAACAGGTCGCCATGGTGGTATGTGCGATGACGACGGTCCAAAAACCGCGATCGACCGAAACCGCGACAAACAACAGCAGCATGGACAGGCCGGTTATGACCTCGGGCATCACCAGCG
>Ga0187781_10003030_pt1 | contig 12674 bp, 12 predicted proteins | sample 0715_SJ02_MP02_2_FD_132447 | JGI IMG/M metagenome (GOLD analysis project Ga0187781, IMG submission 132447) | Tropical peat soil microbial communities from peatlands in Department of Meta, Colombia - 0715_SJ02_MP02_20_MG | ecosystem: Environmental > Terrestrial > Soil > Wetlands > Peat | place...
CACGGCCACGCCAACCACCGTTCCGATAACTATTTCTCGGTGGCCTATTGGTACCAAACCGAGCCGCACGCGCCCTTCCCCACGTTGCCGCCAGTCGAGCAGCGACTGCCCAGGCTTTATCCAGTGGGTGGGCCGGGGAACGCGGGAAAGTGAGGTGCAGTTGTCCGGGCGGCCCTTGTGGCCGCCCGCTGGGGCAACCAGGGCGGCCACAAGGGCTGCCCCTACAGCCGTACTATCGTCTGTCTTTGGTCCTGTATACAAACTTCAGGCCGGACCAAATCTCGTCAACGGCGCAAACCTTAACGTCCACCAAGCCGTTCCTCAGCCCGATTTCTCGAACCACATTCTCGGTAAGGTCGGTCGGTACACCGGACGAAGCCTTGGGCCAGGATACCCAAAGCATGCCGCTTGGGGAGAGAGCCTCCTTCAACGCTGGAAAATTGTCTTCCAGCCGCGAGCGTTTTGAACAGAAGAACTGGAGGAAATCGAGAGGGCCTTTGAGATTCTCACTCTGCTTGACACCGGAGGGGAGCTTTCCCAGCGTAGCGGCGTAATCCTTTGGTGCCTCGATTATGGAGATGGCAAACCCATCTTTGATGCCCAGCTTTTCGACCAGCGACTTCTTGGAATAACCAGCGGGCATAGTCAGTTCTCCGGCAGCTTGAAGGGGGGAGGGCTCGCCGTCTCCTCATGGTCGTGGGCGAAACCCCTCACCCGTCCCGCGACCGCTGGTGATAGCGCGGTCGCGGGCCACCCTCTCCCCACGGGAGAGGGCTCACGGTTCATCTTTCACCCCGAAGCCCTCTTCGCGCCGGCGGCCTGAGCTTCGAGTTCGGCCATGTCCAGGACGATAACTTTACGGCGTTCCAGGCGAATGAGGCCTCGGTCCACAAAACGCCGCAGATTGCGGGAGACGAGATCACGCACTGTGCCAATCTCCGCGCCGATCTGTTGGTTGGTTTCTTCCAGGGGGAACTCGACGCCCCGTCGGGTGCGCGTGCCCAACCTTAGCGCACGGTCACGCAGGAACCGTGCCAGCCGGTGGCTGACCTCTTTAAGTGATAATTCCTCGATCAGGTCCGCAAGATACCGGAATCTCCACGCCAGGGTGCGGATAACGGCCAGGGCCACTTCCGAATTTCGACGACACAAATCCAAGAACTCCTTCTTGGGAAGGAAGAGGAGTGTGGAGTCTTCTACCGCGGCAGCCGAGGCAGGAAAATTGCCGCCGTCAAAGATGGAGAGTTCGCCGACCGTGGATCCAGCGCGCTCGATCACCAGGACTTGCTCGCGGCCGTTTTCGGCCATTTTGAATATCTTGATAGCTCCCGACTGGACGACGAAGAGGCCGTCACACGCATCCCCCTCAGCGGCCAACATCTCCTCCTTGCCCAGTCGCCGGGCTACGCAATGGGAGGCCAAGGCTCTGAGCTCATCTACTGGCAAAACGGCGAAAAACGCCACGCGGCGCAGAGTCTCAACTGGATCGAGAACTGTCATGGAAGAATTCCCAGACCATGGAAGGTCTGAACAAACCGCATTTTTGAGCGTCTCGTGGGGTCCCGAAGCTTCGGGATGCTTGCCCCAGGGCGGCCACAAGGGCCGCTGCTACCACGCGATTTCTTCACCCCTTCTCAAAGAAAGCTTACCAGACACTTTATCCCTGGGCACGACTTAAGTCTTCGCACCCCTCGGACAGCCAAGATAATCTATAGGAAGATGGGGCGCAAGGGTACGCAAACAAAGGTCCCTTCAGGAGGAATCTCCCATGGCTTACATAATTGCTGAGCCCTGTATCAATACCAAGGACACCGCGTGCGTGGACGTCTGCCCGGTGGATTGTATTCACCCCCGTAAGGATGAAGCCAACTTTGCCGACGTTCCCATGCTTTACATTGACCCCGTCGAGTGCATCGATTGCGGGGCCTGCGTACCGGTTTGTCCTGTGTCCGCTATCTTTCCTCTCGATGACCTGCCGGAAAAATGGAAGGAGTATACCGAGGCTAACGCGAAGTACTATCAGAAATGAGAGGGCTAGCTAACGCGGGTCGATTGACAGTAGTGGTGTTCTGTCGAGTTGGCCTCCCATTGGAAACAGATGTCAATCCCGCGAACGGCATCCCCGCCCCGCTTAGTTCACTTATTTCTGGGACGGGAGACCAGGTTTGCGAACTGGAATCCGCACTCGCGCGAATGACTGGGGATTGCCGCGCCCGTCTCTCGCAAGTTACCCCACAATCTGATCGGCTTTAAGGGTCGACTTTAAGGTTGACCGTGGTAGGCCCTTGTCGCTAGAATTTGGTCGAATACTGGCGAAAGGACGGACTCACTTATCGAATCCAGGACGCGAGGAGCATTTTCGGAAAAGGCAAAGCTCTTGTGGGGCCTGAGCGCCGTTGCCCTCGCCTTGAGTTGCGCTGCTGAAAAGCAAACCACGATTGTTCAAGCCCCCGCGCCAACTCCGGTCGCTCAATCCGTACAACCCAAGCCTCCCGCGGCGCCGCCTGCGCACCCGGCCGCGCCCGCGGCGGCACCCGATCCCACCGCCCTCCTCGCCTCGCAAATCACTTCCCAAGCTCAAGCCCTGTACAAAGCTGGAATAGCCGATTATCGCTCTGGAAATCTGGAGGGAGCGAAGGAGAAATTCGATCAGGCAGTGGAGAAGTTGCTCGAGTCGAACCTCGACATTCAGGGGGATGATCGACTCAGTAGTGAGTTTGACAAACTGACAGAGGACATTTACGCGGCGGAGGCGGCAGCGCTGGAACGTGGCGACACCTTGAGCCCACATAATTATGTCTCTCCGCCAATCGAATCATTCTCCGGGCTGACTTTCCCTGTGGATCCAAGAATCAAGCAGCAAGCTCAGCAGGAATTGAAAGCCGTTAAGTCTGACGTGCCGCTGGTTTCTAACGATTATGTGGATGGAGTTTTGACTTATCTCCAGAACCATGATCGGAGCTACGTCACTACGGCCCTCAAGCGGCTGGGGCTCTATCAGGCACTCATCTCCGACACCTTGCGGAAGGAGGGAATTCCTCAGGACCTTATCTACCTTGCCGCGCTGGAGAGCGCGTTCAACCCTTACGCTTTGTCGAAAGAGGGCGCAAGAGGCATCTGGCAGTTCATGATCGGGACGGGCATGCTTTATGGGCTGAAGAAAGACCGCTGGGTGGACGAGCGTGAAGATCCCGTGAAGTCCACGCAGGCGGCGGCCCGCCATCTTAAGGAACTCTACCAGATGTTCGGAGACTGGTCTCTGGCCATGGCCGCTTACGACTGCGGCCCCTTGACGGTCCAGGCCGCCGTGGAGAGGACCGGCTACGCCGATTATTGGACCTTGCGCAAGCTGCACGCCCTTCCGGCTGAGACCGAAGACTACGTGCCGATCTTCATGGCCACCTTGATGATCGCTAAGGACCCCAAGGCCTATGGCTTCGATATTCAGCCTGACCCGCCGCTGGTTTCCGACCCAGTGGTCGTAAGCACGCCCACGGACCTCCGCCTAGTGGCTCAACTCATCGACCGGCCCGTAGAAGACTTAATTCGCCTGAATCCCAGTCTCCTCCGCTGGACGACCCCGCCTGACAACCCTCAATTCGTTTTGAACCTTCCTCAGGGAACCAAGGAATTGTTCGAGCAAAGGGTGGCGGCAATTCCCGAGGATAAGCGAATCTGGTGGCGAGCCTACAAGGTGGAGGAAGGCGAAACCCTTTCCAGTATTGCCAGGAAGCTCCACGTCTCGCCTGTGACCTTGCGGGAGGTCAACGGACTGGACAACGAATCCGCCTTGGAACAGGGCACCCACTTGGTGGTCCCCCAGGCTCCCGGCAAAGAATCCTCTCTGGCCCGAGTGCGAGAAAGGGGGCCGCGCGTCGCGGTGAGGTACCGCGTTTGCAACGGTGACACTTTGGAGTTCATCGCCGACCGCTACGACGTGACCCCTTACCAGATCCGCCGCTGGAATAACCTCAAAACCTCCCAACTGATTCCCGGAGCATCTCTGCGCATCTATGTGGCGGGAGCGAGCCGCAGCGCCTCCAGCCAGTCTCATGCTCGGGGGCGGAAGAACTCGCGGCAGTCTGGCAAGGTAACTAGCCGAGCGGGGGCTGCCCCCAGGACGGGAGAAGCCGTGACCAACTCCAAGGCCGCCCCCAAACAACTTGCCCAGGAGCGTTAGCCAGAGTTTCTAACCATCCTCTGCTGCGTTGATTGGCTGGAAGGGCGGGGCTTTAGAGTCTGTGTGAAAACCGGCCTTCGTGCGCTGTAGGGGCGCTCTATGAGCGCCGAACCTGTCGAATCTCAAGACCGGCGGTCATAGACCGCCGCTACAATTCGAGGTTTTCACACAGACTCATTAGCCCCGCCGCGGGGACGGCTTCCCCCTCCCTTCCGGTCCTGGTGAGAGAATGGGGTTAGCACTCTTTTCTGTAGGATTAATGTTTGCACTTGACACAACGATTGGTGTGTTATAAATCTGCCTCCAGCGGAGTAGTTAAGACGCTGGCACCTGTTGCCCAGGCGAAAGGTGGGCTTTCCTGGGTGAATGAGAAAAAGATGGGGGGAGGGATTCATGGATTTCGATAAAGAGAACAAGGCGGGTGATGAGCTCGAGGATTATGGCGACGAGCTCTCCTCCGACTACAAGGAAGAAGCGGAGGAAAGGTTGGGCGAGGAAGGTGAGGAGCTTGAGGAGGAGGTTTCTTACAAAGTAGAGGAGACCGTAATTACCGAAAAACCTCCCGCAGCCCCAGCCGTTGCGGAGGCTGCCAAGCCGGCGCCCGCTCCTAAGCCTGCTGCGGTGGTCCGGAAACCGGCCGCGAAACCGAAGCCTAAGCCGAAGCCTAAGCCGAAGCCGAAGTCGAAGCCGAAGTCGAAGCCTAAGCCGAAGCCGAAACCGAAACCGAAGAAGTTGCCCGCAAAGAAGACCGTGAAGAAGGCGGCAAAGCCTGCCAAGTCAGCGAAGAAGGCGGTTGCCAAGAAAAAGGGCCGCGGCAAGTAGCTGGATGAAGCCCCGAAGACCCGCAAGGGGTCGTATCCGCCCTCCAAATGGGGGCGCGAATGGGCGGAGCGGTGGTGTGTCTGGCCGCGCGCTATAGGCTGTAGGGCCGGCGCCCACGGTCAGGCAGCGTGGATGGACTCGCACTCCCAATCTAACGTTGAGTCGTCACGACTGGATGGTCAGGCAGCCTGCGCTCCAGTTCTCGCCCTCGAGGTGATCCGGCGCATGCGTGGGGCATCGCAGCCCTTCCTTATGCGTTGCGCGGACGATTCCAGTTACGTTGTTAAGTTTCAGAACAACCCCCAACACGTCCGCGTCCTGGCCAACGAAATGCTGGCAGGCCGTTTGGCCATGCTCATTGGCCTCCCAGTGGCAACTCCGGCCTTCGTCGAAGTCCCGCCCGCCCTCATCCGTGGCAATACGCCTCTTGAACTCGAGATGGGCTCCCGCCGCGTGCTATGCTTGGCGGGCCTGCATTTTGGTTCGCGCTACCCAGGGGTTCCCGGCCGAACTCTGGTCGTGGATTTTCTCCCTGATCGTTTGCTGAGCAAGGTCCGCAGCTTAGCTTCCGTGTTCTTGGGCGGATTCGTTTTTGACAAGTGGACGTGTAATTGTAACGGTCGCCAAGTCGTTTTCTTCCATTCCGTGAACGCGGAAGATCCTGCCTACTCTGCTTTACTCATCGATCAGGGCTTTTGTTTTAACGACGGCGATTGGAGCTTTCCGGACAGCCCCATCCGGGCCCTTTACCCACGCCGGCTGGTTTATGAGAAGGTTGAAGGATTCAAGTCGTTCGAGCCCTTTCTCTCCAGGATTGAGAACCTCGATGGTTCTCGAATTGAGGAATGTTCACTTCGCATGCCTGAGGAGTGGTGCAGGCCCGACCCCAGTCAATTGGCGCAACTTGCAGAACGATTGTACAAGCGGCGCAGAGGAATTCGGCAAGCGATCATTGAGGCAAAGAATAGTCCCTTGAAACCGTTCCCGAATTGGCGCGAGACTGAAGGGGCCGCTCGATCCACGTAAAGCTGTTGTGGGGGCAACCCTTGTGGTTGCCCCAGGGCGGCACAAGGACCGCCAGTACGATACACGAACCATGGCGAAAAATATCGAGCTGAAGGAGTGCTCATACTTCCTGGTGCGCTACGTCCCTGATGTGGCGAAGGAAGAATTCATCAACATCGGGGTGTTCCTCTTTTGCCCTGGCGAGCAATTCCTGGATTGTGTGTTTAGCGACGATTGGCACCGGCTCAAGCGCTTCCACCCCGAGGCGGATCATGAGTTCTTTAAGCTGCTGCAAGCCGATTTCGAGGACCAGATCAAGAAGCGCGAAGCGGACCTCGAGGGCTATATCCGTGAAATGCAGCAGTCCTTCTCCAACCTCATTCAGTTGTCGCCCCTCCGAACCTGTTTGACCGCTGATTTGGGCGCCCAGCTTCAGGACCTTTTCCTGCGCTACGTGGGCGTGCGCCTGGCAGGTCCCACGAAGCAAGATACCAGGATGCGCATCAAGCTCCAAATGACCGACTGCCTGCGCCGGCACGGAGTATATGAGCACAGGTTGTTTGAGAAGCACATCCCGGCCTTGCAATGGACCGATGCTGGCGACCCGTTCCTTTTCGACTTTGGGTACAAGCCTCCTGAACAAGCGGGCAAGCCCAATGGGCGCGTGAAACTGATCCACAACCTTTCCCTTCAAAGGGACGAGGAACTCGCCAAGGCACTCATGTGGACCTTCGAAAGAGTCCTTGCGAAGGAGCGTTCCGACCTGACGGTGGGGCACGAAGATGAACCCGACCCAAACGACCCCCAGGTCCGCTTCTCTCGGAGCGTTCTTCAGCACGACCATGTCTGCCTGGTGCCCGTTTCAGGCTTCGACGAGTACGCGCAGTCTATCCTAGCAGAACTCTTAATGTGATGAGCTTGCATCTCAAAGTCGACTGCTACTCAGGCTTCAAGGCCGATGAACGGCCCCTCCGATTCTCTTATCTAGACAAGCCTGGGGGACAAGTCTTCGAAGTCAGAGAAGTCCTGGACCAGTGGTATGGAGTTGGCTACCATTGTTTCAAGGTCCTGGCCGACGACGGCAACTTCTATATCCTCCGCCATCAGGAGGCGGAGGATAATTGGGTGCTGGACTCCTTCCGGCGCGTCCCGATGAAGGACTTGGAGACAGAACCCGCCTCCTCCGATTGGTGAGCTGGTGAGTTGTAGGTTTTCGGGAAGGTTTAAGGGAATATGCACAAGGGCGAAAATGTGATCTCTTTCGCGCTTGCTGTGGTCGTAGTTCTGACTTTTGTGGCGATCCAGCGACAGTGGAATCCAGCTAGCCTGAAGGACATGGCATCTTCAGCCGAGGATTTTATCCTTACCAGCACAGGAATACGCGGGCAAGTGCCGGATTTGGTTGGTTACGAGAGATTGAAAACTTATCGGCTGGAGAACTATCGTGCCGCCTTATACCGCCGCACCCGCGCTTCACTGGTTTTTGCTCCCGGCCGCTTTGTCATTTACAACCGCGATAATCAACCCGTCTTCAAGCTGGAGACCCTGGAAGGATCGAGAGATTCCTGGACGGCTCTTTACGACTTCAATGGTCGCCATGGGCTTTCCCTCCCGGGCAGCCGCAGCCATCCGGAATACACGAAAGCCCTTACCGGAAATGGCGTGCCGGACGTGCTGATAGGTCAGTATTCCGGCGGTGACCACTGTTGCACCGTGGCCACGATAATCGAATTGGGCAGCGACGCAATTGCAGTGCTGGGGCGAATCGACGGCTTGGATGGCTTACCTTTCGAAGGCTTGGAAATCCGCAACCTCCACAAAGATAAAAATTGGGAATGCGTGGCCCATCGCCCCTACTCGACAACTTGTGGCGACCAAGCCGAGCCGGCCGACGTGCTCTCCATCTACGCATTCATCAACGGGCAATACGTTGACAACACCAACCAGTATGCAGACTACCTCACCAGCATCCTGCGTCAGAATCTCACCAAATGGCGCCAGGATAAGAACCTCTCGCTGGGGCTCTTGCAAACCTTGGCCGCCCAATTCGCGGAGTTAGGCCAAAAGGACGAAGGAAAGCGTTTTTTTGCCATGAACTTCAATCGCTTCCTACCCAATCTTCAACAGAGGGGCATCGACCCGAACGTCTGCTTGGAGGACTTGGAGAGCCTCATGGATCGCCTGCCCGCCATCCAGCTTCCGACCACTCCAACGACCAGCTCAACGCCGAGGGGTAAGTGAAGGAAAGCAATTCACAGTCAACAGTCGACGGTTGGCAGTCCGTCGTCCGTGGTCAGTGGAAAATCCGAGGGTGGGAATGATTCAGGATTATGAATTCCAGAGCCCCTGGCACGTGAAACCTAAAACCCAACCCCTGATACCTAGCACCTGAAACCTGACACCTGCTCTTAGAGCACCGGTTCGTCCCAATTCTCGAGGATTTGCTTAATGCGGCCCAGAAATTTTTCAGCTACCGCTCCATCGATGACCCGGTGATCGTAGGAGAGGGAGAGGTAGGCCATCGCTCGGATGGCGATGGCGTCGTCACGCACCACCGGACGTTTTTCGATGGCGCCCACACCCAGGATGGCTACCTGAGGCTGGTTGATGATCGGCAAGCCGAACAGACCCCCGAAACTCCCGGGATTGGTGATGGTGAAAGTTCCTCCCTGAACATCGTCGGCGCTCAGGTGCTTGGTTCGCGCCCGCTCGGCAAGGTCTTGAACCGCGCGTGCGATGCCCAGAAAGTTCTTCTCATCCGCGCGCTTGACGACCGGCACGATAAGTCCCGTCTCGAGCGCCACGGCAATTCCCACATTAATGTCCCGCTTGTAGATGATGTTCGTTCCTTCGATCGAGGAATTGATCACGGGGATGTCTCTGATCGCTTCCACGGCTGCGCGAACGAAGAAGGGCGTGTAAGTCAGCTTGAAGCCGTTTCTCCGCTCAAACTCCTCACGTTGGCGCTCCCTTGCTTCCGCCACTTTGGTCATTTCGACTTCGAATACAGTGTAGACATGCGCCGAAGTCCTCTTGCTCGTCACCATATGCTCGGCGATTTGCCTGCGCATGGGGGTCATTTGAACGGCTTGTGTTGGCCCGGCGAAAGTGCTGGGCGCCGGAGAGGGCTGAACCGCCGAGGGCGGTGGAGAGGGCGGAGGCGCCGAGGGTGGGGGCGGAGAGACCGGGGGCATAGAAGGCGCCGGGACCGCGGCGGCTCTGCTGGCGGCGGCAGATTGGCGCCGTTCCACGTAATCCAGAATATCTTTCTTGCTGATTCTGCCGCCCAAACCCGTTCCGCGTACCTGCGCGAGGTCAACCTGGTAGTCGCGCGCAATACGCCTGACAAGCGGCGACGACCTCACTTCCGCGGGAGCAGTGGGAGCCGCTGGACTCTCCGGCGCGCCCGCGGCGCCGGTTTTGGCAGCAGGTGTCGACGGTGCGGTAGCAGCAGAAACTGCCGGAGCCGCTGCGACCTCTCCTTCCGCCTGCTTGGCCGGTGCGGCCACAGCGGCGCCCTCGCCATCGATCACGGCCACAATCGTGTTCACCGCCACCGTCTCGTTCTCTTTCACCAGGATTTGGGACAGAATCCCGGCAGCCGGCGAAGGTATTTCCGCATCCACCTTGTCGGTCGAAATCTCGAATAGAGGCTCATCCCGGCCGACCTGCTCGCCGACCTTTCTTAACCATTTGGTAATCGTCCCCTCGGCAACGCTTTCACCCATCTGGGGCATGATCACATTTGTTGGCATCGCAACCTCGCGCCTATTGATTCATTGAGCCATTGAGCCACTGATTCATTGCCCGTGCTGTCGGGCTTGGTTCGTCGCATCCGAATCACTTGCCTTCATTTCCAGGTCAACGCATCAATCATTCAATGGATCAATGACTCAATTCTAGTACTCCGCCAGTTTCCGCGCTGCCTCAATCACCTTCCGGGCGTTCGGCAGAAAGTACTCCTCCAGGGGTGGCGAGAACGGGACCGGCGTGTCCGGAGCGGTGATGCGCACGATGGGTCCGTCCAAGTCCTCAAAGGCTTTCTCGGCAATCAAGGCAGCCAACTCGCCCGCCATGCCGCCCGTGCGCGTGTCCTCGTGCAGCAGGATAACCTTATTGCACTTTCGTACGCTCGCCAACACCGCCTCTTCATCGTAGGGCAGCAGAGTGCGCAGGTCAACGACCTCCAGGGAAATTCCCTCTTTTTCCAGCTCCCGCGCCGCCTCGAGTGCGGTCCACACCATAGCGCCATAGGTGATCACTGCCATGTCGCGCCCTTCGCGCCGTACCGCAGCCTTGCCCAGGGGAATTACATAATCACCATCGGGGACCTCTTCTTTGATTCGCCGGTAGAGAAACTTGTGTTCATAAAAGATTACCGGATTGTCGTCACGGATCGCTGCTTTGACCAAGCCCTTGGCGTCATAAGCGCTTGCCGGCATCACCACTTTCAGTCCCGGCGTGTGGACAAACCACATTTCGTTCGACTGGGAATGATAGGGACCACCGTGGACTCCTGCTCCCGACGGCCCGCGGATCACTATCGGTACTGCCGGCCCCCACCGGTAATGCATCTTCGCCGCCATGTTCACAATCTGGTCAAACCCGCAGGCGATGAAATCCATGAACTGCATCTCGGCTACGGGCCGCATCCCCATCAGCGCGGCTCCAACCGCCGCGCCCACAATGGCGGACTCGGAAATGGGTGTGTCGATCACGCGCTCCGCACCGAATTTCTCCAGCATCCCGGCCGTAACCTTGAACGCGCCTCCGTAAACGCCGATGTCTTCTCCCAGCAAGAACACAGAAGGATCGCGTTCCATCTCCTCCCAAATACCCTGGCGAATTGCCTCCAGATAGGTTCGGACCGGCATCTGCGCCCCCGGCGCGGAAAATCGAAATTCGAAAATCGAAAATCGACTGCCCTCTAGCCTGTAGACATCGTGTTCTTACTTCTTACTTCTTGCTTCTTGATTCCTGATTCTGTCTTCTGACTCCTGACTCCTGAATCCTGCTTTTCTCCCACCAACAATCGGGCCCGCAATACACGCCCTCCGACGCCGTCTCACCCAGCGGCATCGCTCGCGCCTCCGCATCGGCGATGGCCGCGTCGATCTCTTTCTGGACGCGGCGCTCAAGATCGTCAATGTGATGTCTTGTCATGATCTTTCTGGTGAGCAGGTATTCTTCAAGCCTCCGGATCGGATCTTTCTTTGCCCACGCCTGTAAGAGTCGAGCGGGAACATACTCAGCAGCGTCGTGGGCCGAATGTCCGGTCATGCGAAAAGTTAGGCACTCCAGAAAGCTTGGGCCCTCTCCGCGCCGCGCCCGCGCGACCGCATCCCCCACCGCGCGATAGACAACCAGGACATCGTTTCCATCGATGGTTTTGCCCGGCATGCCGTACGCGGGGCCGCGGACCGACAGGCTTCTTACAGCGAATTGCTTTTCGACAGGCGTTGAGAAAGCATACCCATTATTGTTGCAGATGAAAACCACGGGTAGCTTCATGACCCCTGCCATGTTCATCGCTTCATGAACTTGTCCCACACTGGTCGTGCCCTCGCCCAGATGCACTACAGCAACGTTGCCTTGCTTGCGCCACTTTAATACCATGGCAACCCCGCAAGCCACCGGACAGGTCCCTCCCAGCGGAGAAATAATCGGGATGATGCCAAGCTTCATATCGCCAATGTGCAGGGTATTGTCCCGCCCGCGAGTGGGCGAATCGGCGCGCCCCATCCAGTTTGCGAAGATGTCGGCAAGCGCAAAACCGCGAATCAGGAAGGAAGAAAAATCCCGGTGACTGGGCAGCACCACGTCACCCTCGACCAACTGCAAGGCGGAGCCGACACCAAGCGCTTCCTGCCCGCGCCCGATGTAGACCCCACCCACAATCTTTCCCTGACGGTAAAGGACCTGCTCGATTCGAGCCTCGGCCTCGCGCGTCAGCTTCAGGTAATACAACATGCGCTCAAGGGTGGCATGAGGAAGCCCGGTTCGTTCGCTGCCGCCTCGTGCTTTCTTGGTCTTGGGCATGACTGATTCAAATCTTCTCGTGCCTCTGCCCCGAAGGGGCAAAGCGTTTGCGGACGGCCCCTCTGGAGACGGCGAAACCCGACCGCTATTCTCACTTTTCGACTCTTGACTCTCGTCTCTCGGCTCGCTCAACCATCTCCAGTTCGAAAACTCTTCCAAAGTACAGCACTACCTTTTCCGCAACCTCATCCAGCTCCACCCGCCGGCCCAGCAGCTTCTGAAGCGACGTCACGCCTTTGTCGCGCAGCCCGCATGGAACGATCCAGTCAAAATAGCGCAGGTCGGTGTTGACATTGAAAGCGAAACCATGAGAGGTGACCCAGCGAGAGATGTGCACCCCCATGGCGGCCAGCTTGTCATTTCCCACCCAGACCCCAGGAGCGCCGGCGAGCCGTCCAGCTCGAATTCCGTAATCCCCTGCCACGGCGATTAAGACTTGTTCGAGGGAACGCATGTACCAAGCGGTATCCCGCCGGTGTTGTGCGAGATCAAGAATGGGATAGCCTACCAACTGACCAGGTCCGTGGTAAGTCGCGTCGCCGCCCCGGTCAATCTCGAACACCTGCGCTCCACGGGCGGCGAGCTGCGCGGGTGAGACGAGGAGGTTCTCCTTCTTCGCATTGCGCCC
>Ga0187781_10003031_pt1 | contig 12674 bp, 8 predicted proteins | sample 0715_SJ02_MP02_2_FD_132447 | JGI IMG/M metagenome (GOLD analysis project Ga0187781, IMG submission 132447) | Tropical peat soil microbial communities from peatlands in Department of Meta, Colombia - 0715_SJ02_MP02_20_MG | ecosystem: Environmental > Terrestrial > Soil > Wetlands > Peat | place...
ATTTTCATGGTCCCGGCCATGGGTGACTTTCAAGGGTAGGAGCGCGGGGAAGAGGATGTCAAATTTCGCCGTTGGCCTTTGGCCGCTGGCCGCTGGCCTTCCGCGTTACGTATAGAATCGAGCTAGTTTTCTATATTCTAGTGGACTGCCGCGGAGAGTTCGTTGGCACGAACACAGGGCATTCTTTGACGCGCCGGGCAGTTGAGCGGATAGGGGTCCTTCGACTCCGCAACGCTTCGCTTAGGCGAAGCCGTTGCTCCGCTCAGGATGACCGGCGATTGAGTTTCGTGGTGGTAAAGCTGTCTCAGGGACAGTCCACCAAGTTGCCCTTAACTTATGGAGCAGCCGGAATCTCCCATGGAAGCAGAAGGGCCTAAACGAGGCGCGACGCAAGCTGCCAGAGAAAAAGCCACGGCGAGCGACATTGCCGGCAGGACATCCGCGGGAGTTGCCTTGAACAGTTCCGTGTCTCTGGAAGGCGTGCACGGCACAATCGAGGTTCCACATCTTCAGGCGGGCTTCTGGAGACAGTGGCGGGCGTTCGTGGGCCCCGCCATTCTGGTGAGCGTCGGCTACATGGACCCGGGAAACTGGGGAACGGATTTGCAAGCGGGCGCGCAGTTCCGCTACGGGCTGATGTGGGTGGTGGGGCTGGCGAGCACGATCGCCATCTTCATGCAGATCATTTCGGCGCGCCTGGGCGTGGTTACGGGAAAAGATCTGGCGCAATGCTGCCGCGACTGGTATCCGGCGTGGACGCGCTGGCCGAACTGGCTGATGAGCGAACTGGCGATCGGGGCGTGCGATCTGGCAGAGGTATTGGGCAGCGCGGTCGCGCTCAATCTGCTGTTTCATATCCCGCTGTTTTGGGCCGTCATTATTACTGGACTGGATGTTCTGCTGCTGCTGGCCTTGCAGCGGTTCGGCATGCGGACAATCGAGGCCGTGGTGCTGGTGCTGATCGCCACGATTGGCGTCTGTTATTTCGTCGAAATTTTTGTCTTGACGCAGACGCAGCCGAGTTTTCTGGAACTGGCGCGGGCGCTGGTGCCGGGAAGATTCTCGCAGGCGGGGATGGTCTATCTTGCCATCGGGATCATTGGCGCGACGGTCATGCCGCACAACCTTTATTTGCACTCGGCGCTGGTGCAGAGCCGGCAGTTGCAGAAAGATGAAGCGTCGATCCGGCGCGCGATTCAGTTCAATACCATCGATTCGGTGGTGGCGCTGGGCATTGCGTTTTTTGTGAATGCGGCGATTGTGGTGCTGGCGGCCGCGGTCTTTTTCGGCAAACAGAGCGTAAAGGTAGCAGGCGGGCAAGTGGTCGTATTCAGTCCGGAGAGCGACTGGATCCGGGTGGCCTACCTGACCCTGGCGCCGCTATTGGGAACGGCGGCGGCGAGCACGCTGTTTGCGGTGGCGCTGCTGGCCAGCGGCCAGAGCAGCACCATCACCGGGACGCTGGCCGGGCAAGTGGTGATGGAAGGCTTCATGCACTGGCGGGTGAGCCCGTGGGTGCGGCGGCTGATCACGCGCACGCTGGCGATTCTGCCGGCGGTACTGGTGATCGGGCTGCGCGGCGACAGCAGCGTTACGGATCTGCTCACGTTGAGCCAGGTGGTGCTGGCGCTGCAATTGCCGTTCGCCATGTGGCCGCTGATGCAATTTACGAGTTCGCGAAAACGGATGGGAGTCTGGAAGAACGGTCCCTTTCTGCTGGGGGCGGGATGGGCGAGTGCTATGCTCATCACCGCCATGGACCTGTATGGGCTGCCGGATTCGATCCAGGCGGCGTGGCGGGTGATTGTGGGCGGATGAAACGCTAATGGAGGGCGCAGTGGAGTCCCAGGTTGCGAAAAATCGCGAAACCCTTCGACTTCGCTCAGGGCAGGGCGTGGGGGACCCGCGTGCCTTCATCGCCCAGCGCTGGTTTTTGAGGTAGGGGCCCTTCGACTCCGTTCGGCATTCGCCTCACTTCGCTCAGGGTGACAACGAGGCAGAGGCTCGGTGTGGAGAGCAGGACATGTACGACACGATATTAGTGACGCTGGACGGAACGGCGACGGACCGGGCCATCATTGAGCACGTCAAAGCACTCGCCAAAATGGCGCACAGCCGGCTGGTGCTGCTGCATGTGGCGGATGGATGGGCGGCGCGGACGTATGGTAAAGACGCGGTCAGCCGGGAAATTTCGGAGGATACGGCGTATTTGGAAAAGATCCGGGCAGAATTTCAGGCAGAAGGCATCCGCACTGATGCCGAGCTTGCGTTTGGTGAGCCGGCGAAAGAAATCATCAAATGGGTCGAGGAGAAAGGGTGCGATCTGGTGGCGATGAGCACGCACGGGCATCGTTTTCTGGCCGACATTTTTCTGGGAACAACGGTGACGCGCGTGCGGCACAGCGTCAGTGTGCCAGTTCTTCTGCTGCGGGCGAAATAGCAGCGGCACAACGCTTAAATTCGCGGTTCTGCCCCTTACAGAATCGTCGTCATAGGAATACACTAATAGGTTTAGCTGCGATCGCTTGCAGCGGCCAGCTCACCCGGTTTTTGTCCACATCTGAAGTCTCAGGAAGGCAATCATGTCAGGAAACAGTTTTGGCGCCCGCGCAACCTTCAAAGTTGGCAAGAAAGAGTATGAAATCTACCGCATCGACGCGCTCGACAAGCAGGGCGTCTCGACCAAGCACCTGCCCTTTTCGCTGCGCATACTGCTGGAAAACCTGTTGCGCAACGAGGACGGGCGCAATGTTACGCCGCAGGAAATCCGCGCGCTCGCGGCCTGGAACAAGAACTCGAAGCCGGAAAAGGAGATTGCGTTTACTCCCAGCCGGGTGCTGCTGCAGGATTTCACCGGCGTGCCGGCGGTGGTCGACCTGGCCGCCATGCGCGACGCGATGAAGCGGCTGGGCGGCGACGCCAAGCTGATCAATCCGCTGCAGCCGGCGGAACTGGTGATTGACCATTCCGTGCAGGTGGACGAATTCGGCACGCCGCAGGCGCTGGACATGAATGCGCTGCTGGAATTCCAGCGCAACAAGGAACGGTATGCGTTCTTGCGCTGGGGACAGACTGGCTTCCGCAATCTGGCGATTGTGCCGCCGGATACCGGCATTGTGCACCAGGTGAACCTCGAGTACCTGGCGCGCGTGGTGTTTGTGCATGAAGCGGGCGGCAAGCGCACGGCGTATCCGGACACGCTGGTCGGCACGGATTCGCATACCACCATGATCAACGGGCTCGGCGTGCTGGGCTGGGGCGTGGGCGGCATCGAGGCCGAGGCGGCTATGCTCGGCCAGCCAGTCTCCATGCTGATTCCGCTGGTGGTGGGCGTGAAGTTGAGCGGACGGTTGCGCGAAGGAGCGACGGCCACCGATCTCGTTCTCACCATCACCGAGATGCTGCGCAAGCACGGAGTAGTGGGAAAGTTTGTCGAGTACTTTGGGCCGGGCTTGCAGGATCTGCCGCTGGCCGACCGCGCGACCATCGCCAACATGGGACCGGAATACGGGGCCACCTGCGGCATTTTCCCGATCGACAAAGAAAGCCTGCGCTACCTGAAGCTGACGGGCCGCAGCGACGAACAGATCGCGCTGGTCGAAGCTTATGCGCGCGAGCAAGGGATGTTCCACGATGCGAAGACACCGGAAGCCGAATATTCGGAGTTGCTCAGCCTGGATCTCTCCACGGTCGAGCCTTGTCTTGCCGGGCCGAAGCGGCCGCAGGACCGGGTGGTGCTCTCGAAGGCGGGCGAGTCGTTTGAGAAGGCGCTGCCAAGTTTGATCAAGGCCGCGAAGGGCGAGCCCAAGCCAGCAACCAACGGACACCTGCATCACGGCAGCGTGGTGATCGCGGCGATCACGTCCTGCACCAACACGTCGAACCCGTCGGTGCTGATTGCCGCCGGATTGCTGGCGAAAAAGGCGGTCGAGAAGGGCTTGACCGTTCCTTCCTGGGTGAAGACTTCGCTGGCGCCGGGGTCGAAAGTCGTGCGCGATTATCTGGAAAAGGCGGGGTTGACGCCCTATCTCGAGAAGCTCAAATTTCACATCGTTGGGTACGGATGCACAACCTGCATCGGCAACTCCGGGCCACTGCCCGCCGAGGTCTCGAAAGAAATCGACGACAAGAACCTGGTTGTGGCGTCGGTGCTTTCGGGCAATCGAAACTTTGAAGGGCGCATTAACTCCGAAGTGCGCGCCAACTACCTGATGTCGCCGCCGCTGGTGGTGGCCTTCGCGCTGGCCGGACGCATCGATGTCGACCTGCGCAAGGATGCCATCGGCAAGGGCAAAGACGGCAAACCTGTGTACCTCGCCGATATCTGGCCGTCGTACTCTGAGATCGAGCAGGCGCTGGGCGGCGCGATTTCGTCGGAGATGTTCCTCAAGAGCTACGGGGAAGTCTACGCGGGCGACGAACGCTGGCGCTCGCTGGCGGTGCCCAAGGGCGAGACCTATGCGTGGGAGAAGGATTCGACCTATATTCGCAAGGCCCCGTACTTTGACGAAATGGCATTGAAACCGGCGCCGGTTGAGGACATTAAAGGCGCGCGTGTGCTGGCCGTGCTCGGCGACAGCGTTACCACCGACCACATTTCGCCGGCGGGCTCGATCAAGAAAGACGGACCGGCGGGAAAGTACCTGATTGCGCATGGCGTGCAACCGGCAGATTTCAACTCCTACGGGTCGCGGCGCGGCAATCACGAAGTGATGGTGCGGGGAACGTTTGCCAATGTGCGCCTGCGCAACAAGATGGTTGCGACCGAAGGCGGATTTACGCGGCACCTGCCCGATGGCGCGGAGATGGCGATCTTCGATGCGTCGGAAAAATATCATGCGGAGAAAGTGCCACTGGTAATTCTGGCGGGCAAGGAATATGGGTCGGGTTCTTCACGCGACTGGGCGGCGAAGGGGCCGAATCTTCTCGGCGTGCGAGCGGTGATCGCGGAAAGTTACGAGCGCATTCACCGTTCAAACCTGGTCGGGATGGGGATTCTGCCGCTGCAATTCCTGCCGGGCCAGAACGTGGAATCGCTAGGGCTGACGGGGCAGGAAGTGTTTGAGATCGCGGGCGTCAGCGACGTGGTGGAGAAGTTCTCGTCGGGGCGGAAGATCACGGTGCGGGTGCAGGGTGGAAAGACCTCCGAGTTCCAGGCGATCGTACGCATCGATACGCCGCAGGAAGCTCTCTACTACGCTAACGGCGGCATTCTGCAATATGTGCTGCGGCAGTTGCTGGCGGGGAAGACGCAGGCAGAACTCGTCACGGCGTAAGCGACCTTAGGTAAGAAGGGTGTCAAGCGGGACGCGAAAGCGTTCCGCTTTCTTTTGCCTGACAGCTCCGCCGCGAAGAAGCTTGGTCGGCGTGTTAAGCTCAGACTTCCCGTGCCGCTTCCCTCTTCTTATCTGCCCGCCGCTTACAGCCTCAGCGCCGTGGGTGCGTGGGGCACAAGCGACTTTCTGGGCGGGATGGGAGCGCGCCGGGTCAACGCGTTTTTGTTCACCTCTGTCGTTCACCTCAGCGGCATGATTCTGGTGGGGGTACTTGCGCTTGCCATCGGTTTGCCATTTCCGCCGATGAACGGCGTGCTTTGGGCGCTTGCCGCCGGAGCGATTGGCGGTTTCGCGCTGGCCCTTTTTTATCGCGCGCTAGCCAGCGGAAAGATGGGACTGGTGGCTCCGGTAGCGGCGGTGCTAGGGGCGGCGATTCCCACGGTTGTCACTGCCGTTCGGGAAGGGTTCCCCGGGTGGCGGCATGTGGCGGGGTTCATTCTTGCGGGGATAGGCGTGTGGCTCATCTCGCGCACGGAAACGCCTGTAAGCGGCGATGACGGGCGACGGCCCATAGGTCTGGGCTTGGCTGTTCTCGCCGGATGTGGCTTTGCCGGCTTTTACCTTTGTGTTCATCAGGCAGGCAACGGCTCGGCGCTGTGGATCGCGGTTTGCTCGCGCTTTGCCTCGCTGGTGGTGACCACGGCCATCGCGGTTTTCGGCGGATTCATCCGCGCGGTGCCGTTGCCGGTCACAGGCATCGCGATCGCCGCGGGGACTCTCGACATCACGGGCAGCACCGTTTTCGTGCGCGCGTCGCAGATCGGACGCCTCGACTCGGCGGTCGTGCTGAGTTCGCTTTACCCGGCGGTGACGGTGCTGCTGGCGCGCATTTTCCTGCATGAGCACTTCAGCCGATCGCGCACGCTGGGCATGCTGGCGGCGCTGGCGGCGGTGCCGATGATTGCGGGGTAGAAAAGGCAAGTCAGAAGTTAGAAGTCAGAAGGCAGAAGTGAAAGGCCGAGTCCGAGCCTGCTGCGGCGCCATCTGCTGGCGCAGATTTACAATAAGCGGACGACTTGGGGATGGTGGGATGAAGACTCGTGGGATCAAGACTGTTGTTGCGTTGATTCTTGTGAGCCTTTCGGTGAGTGCATTGGTTGTAGGCCTTTCGGTGAGTGCATGGGCCGCCGACGGGAAATCTGTCTCTTATAAATCGGGCGACGAGACAGTTCAGGGCTTGCTTTACAGGCCCGCAGGCAAGGGGCCTTTCCCGGGGCTGATTGTGATCCACGAATGGTGGGGACTGAACGATTGGGTGAAAGAACAGGCGGACAAGCTCGCCGACCAAGGGTATGTCGCGCTAGCCGTCGATCTATACCGCGGCAAGGTCGCGGACACGCCGGAACTGGCGCATGAAATCATGCGCGGCGTGCCGCAGGATCGCGCCACCCGCGACCTGAAAGCGGCTTACGATTTTCTCGGGGCGCAGCCGAATGTGAAAAAGGATCGGATTGGCTCGATTGGATGGTGCATGGGCGGAGGCTATTCGCTCGACACGGCCATTGCGGAGCCGGGGCTGGCGGCCACAGTGATCAATTACGGGCATCTCGCGACCGATTCTGCCGAGATGAAGAAGATCGAGGCGCCGATCCTTGGGTTGTTTGGCGGGAAGGATCAAGGGATTCCGCCGGAGGACGTCAAGAAGTTCCAGCAGGCGATGGAACAGTTGGGGAAGAAAATCGACGTGAAGATCTACCCCGATGCCGGACACGCATTCGAGAATCCCAACAACAAAGCAGGTTACAGGCCGGGGGATGCAGCCGATGCCTGGCAGCGAACGGTCGCATTTCTGGCGGCGAACTTGAAGAAGTAGGCGCTGTTCGCTATTCGCCTGGTGCCTATCGCTTATTGCCGCTGGCCGCTTCGCCTTCGGCTCTCGGCTTTCAGTTCGAACTCCCGCTTCCCGGTCTCGACCTTCGCCTCCAAGTTGCGCTCTCTATTCAGGGCAAGGAGTCGAAAGGCGAACAGCGAAGAAGCAATTCGTGCGCCAAAATCTGCCTCGCGGAATTTCCACTTGCCAGAAGGTGCCGATCTGGTTACTATGCAGCACAGCTTTTCTTTGTCTGGTCGACCTGCGCGCTATGAACATCGGAGAAACCATACGTAACCACCGCCTGCAGCGGAGTATGTCGCAAGGGGATATCGAGAAACGTACCGGCCTGCTGCGTTGCTATCTTTCCCGGGTGGAGAACGGGCACACGATTCCGTCGCTGGACACGCTCTCCAAGATCGCCGGCGCCATGGACCTGCCGCTGTCGCAGTTTTTCGCCGACGGCCACGCCACCAACCACCAGAAGGGTTTGCCGCAGCTATCCGAGGACGAAGTACGCTTTTTAAGCCAGATCCGGCGCTACTCCGCCAGCCTGAATGACAGCGACCGCAAGCTGGTGCTGGCGATGGTGAAGAAAATGGCAGGGAGCGGCACGAAGTAGGAAACCGGCTCTGGCCTTTTGCCTCTCGCCTCTGGGCTTTGGCCTTTCGGCTTCCGCCTCTCGATTGTCATGCTCCTGCATGAAACTCTCGGAAATCTCACGCAACCTCAGTGACAGAAATCGCCGCTGCTCCAAATCCGAGGCAGTAGCCTGCCATTGGTGACATTTCAATGGGCGGCAATTACGAAGACCTGGAAGTCTGGCATTCGGCAATGAGCCTGGTCGCAAGCATATACACCGCGAGCCGGAATTTTCCGTCGGATGAACGCTTGGTCTGACTAACCAGCTTCGGCGCGCTGCTGTCTCGGTCGCAAGCAATATCGCCGAAGGCAAGGGGAGAATCTCGGACAAGGAACTGCTACAGTTCCTAGCCACGCCCGGGGTTCCCTATTCGAGGTGCAGACCCAGATCAAGATCGCAGCGATGCTCGACTACTTGACAACAACGGACGCATCGAGCTTAGCGAACGCTAGTGACCAGGTCGGACGCCTGCTGAATGGGCTTATCCGTTCCCTAAGAAGTGCGTAGTGGACAACCGACCCCAAAGCAAAGACGGACGGTCTGGAGCGGAGGCCGAGAGGCGGAAGGCGAGAGGCGGAAGGCGGGAGGCGAAAGGCGGACGGCGAAAGGTGGCTTTCATGACTTTTGTACTACGCGCCGCATGACCGGCGGGAACGTACCCTCCTAGACTTTTTGCCGATAAGCTTTGGCACAGGGGATCCCTGTGACCATCGATGAAGAACTGAATCTCCTCGAACAGCAACTGCGCCGGCTGAAAATCGAATACGAGATTTTCTTCAACAGTCCCAATAAACGGCCGCCCACCGACATCGAATGGAAGGTCGTCAACCTGTTGCGCAAGTTCAGCGATGGCTCGCGCATGAAGTTCGCGCAGCGCTACCGCTACAACGAAATGGCGCAGCGCTACGCGATTCAGAGCGATCTCTGGCGAAAAAAGATGCGCATTCGGGAAGAAGGCTACCGCCGGCCACAGGAGGTGGCCTTGTCGGTGCATGTTGTGGGGCCCGAAGAGCGGGAAGCGAAGTTTCATACCGCGTATGGCGTGAGCCGCAAGGCCAACCCTAGCGAGACAGGGGCGGAAGTCGGGAAGGCCGGGGACGTTGCCACGGGGCCGAGACCGTTTTCGGTGCACTGCTCGGAACCGCTGGCGGAACGCGAAAAGGTGGAATCGCTCTTCAAGGCGCTGATCGAGGCCAAACGCGAGGCGGGAGAAAAGAGCGCCGGCAGCTTCGAGTCGTTTGCTTCCTTTGTAAACAACAAGACCGGCGAACTGCGCAAGCAGTACGACTGCACCTCGGTGGAGTATTCGGTTGAGGTGCAGGACGGCAAGGTGAGGCTGAAGGCCAAGGCGAAACAGTAGCCAGTGGCCAGTATGCAGTGGCCAGTTTCCGGTTCCCAGTTCTCAGTTCCCATTTTTCAAGGATTCGTGCAGTGAGTTGTTTTGCGCTGAAAGACTATAGGGACCGGACCCTCCAGCGCATGGCCCTAGAGTGAAAAGCGACGGGACGGGCGCGTTACCGACCCATTGGGTTCGGCAACTGGGTACTGAGTACTATCCCTGCTAGAATTTCCTTTCGCAATTGTCATCTGCCTCCGGGGTCCCTATGTCTCCAACTGCAACCGACGTTGGCCCGTCTTCCTCCTCGACCGAGGTTCATATGTCGAAAATTCAGCGCGCCATTCTTAGCGTTACGGACAAATCCGGGCTGGTGGAGTTCGCCCGCAAGTTGGTTGCATTGGGAGTCGAACTGGTTTCGACGGGCGGGACGGCCAAACTGCTGCGCGATTCGGGCATTGCCGTCAAAGATATTTCCGAGCTGACCGGCTTTCCGGAAATGCTCGGAGGGCGGGTGAAGACGCTGCATCCCAAGGTGCATGGCGGAATTCTGCATCGGCGCGAGGATGCTGGGCACGTCGCGGCGGTGGCTGAACACGGCATTCCGGCGATCGACATGGTGGTGGTGAATCTCTACGCGTTCGAGAAAACCGCAGCCAAGCCGGGCGTGCACTTCGAGGAGATCATCGAGAACATCGACATTGGCGGGCCGTCGATGATCCGCTCGGCGGCGAAGAATTTTCAGGATGTGGCGGTGGTGACTTCGCCGTCGGATTACGACTCGATTGCCGCCGAAATGTCGAAGTCCGGCGGCGCGCTTTCGAAAGAAACGAAATGGCGGCTGGCGCGGAAGGCCTTCGCCACAACCGCAGCTTACGATTCGGCGATCGCTTCCACGCTAGAGCGCATTAGCGCGGCGAATGGATTCCAACTTACGCCGCCAACTCACTTCCCGGAGACCCTGCGCCTCAGCCTCCGCAAGGAGATGGATCTCCGCTATGGGGAGAACCCGCATCAGAAAGCGGCCATGTATGCCGACGATTCCGGGTCCGGTGTGGCCCATGGCAGGCAGGTGCAGGGCAAGGAACTTTCCTACAACAACATTGTCGACCTGCAGGCGGCGTGGGACCTGGCGCAGGAATTCGACGAGCCGGTGTGCGCCATCATCAAGCACACGAATCCTTGCGGCACGGCGACGGGCAAAACCCTGGCCGAAGCGTACGCGCGGGCCCTGGAGTGCGACCCGGTTTCGGCATTTGGAGGAGTGATTGGAGTGAATCGTCCGGTGGATGCGGCGGCGGCTTCGGAAATGGCCAAGTTATTCCTGGAGGTGATTGCAGCCCCTTCGTTCGAGACGGCGGCGAAAGAAGTCTTTGCCTCCAAAAAGAACCTGAGGCTGGTTGAGATTCCGCAATCCCACCCTAACGCCGCCAACAACGCGGCGTTAGGATGGGGCACCCGCTGGATCCTTAAGGATATTTCCGGCGGGATGCTGGTGCAGGATGCTGATCTGCACCAGCTGGCGGAATCCGATTTGAAAGTGGTGACGAAACGCCCGCCGACAGTGGAGGAAAAGCGCGCGCTGCTGTTTGCCTGGAAGGTCTGCAAGCACGTGAAGTCGAACGCGATTCTCTATGCGCGCGACGGACAAACGGTGGGAGTGGGGGCGGGGCAGATGAGCCGCGTCGATTCGTGCAAGATCGGCGCCATGAAGGCGCAGCTTCCGCTTCAGGGCACAGTTGCGGCCTCCGATGCCTTCTTCCCCTTCCCCGACGGGGTGGAAGAGATCGCCAAGGCTGGCGCGACGGCCATTATTCAGCCGGGCGGATCGGTCCGCGACGCGGAAGTCATTGCGGCGGCCGACCGGCTGGGACTGGCGATGATCTTCACAGGGATACGGCATTTCCGGCATTAGGTTTTTCGCCATTCGCTTTTCGCCTTTCCGCCTCTCGCCTGTTGGCTCTTGCTTTCGACCTTGGCCCGAGTAGGTTGGGTTTTCCGGGTTCAGCTCATGCCTTTGCCTTCCGCCCCGAACCAGACGGAGCGATCGGGTCCCCTACACGAGATGGGATAGCCCGGGTGGCGCTCCGTGCGTACCTGTACTTCCGGCTTTGGTTCGAGTTTTCCGTTTCTCTGCGCGCCGGGCCGATCCAAGGTTAGAATTAGAATAGGAAGTCGGCAGGCGGCGGCGCTGCATCCAACCAAGCAGCAGCGCAAGTCGTGAGGTTCGAATCCCGTAGGGAATGGTGCATGAACAAACAGGCAGGACTGATCGTTTTTCTTCTTAGCGCGGGTTTGTTGTCCGCGCAGGACTTGGCTCCAGCAGCGACGCCGGAAACTCCGACGGGGACGGTTTCTTCACCGGCCAAGGGCAAGGCCCCCGACCGGGCCGCAGCCTATTATCACTTCGCGCTCGCCCACATGTATGAAGAGCAGGTTGCCACCTACGGGCGCAGCGACCTGGCCAATAAGGCAATTGAGGAATACCGCGCGGCCATCGATGCCGACCCTTCTTCCGCCTTCCTGACCGCGGGATTAGCCGAACTGTATGCCAAGACCGGGCGCATTCGCGATGCCGTGATCGAGGCGCAGGACATCATTAAGCACAATCCCAACAACCTGGAAGCGCGGCGCCTGCTGGGGAGAATTTATCTGCGGTCGCTGGGCGACATGGAAGCGGGCAACGGATCGCAAAGCGTGCTCAAACTGGCGATCGAGCAGTATGAACAGATTGTGCGCCTGCAACCCGACAGCGTGGACGATCACTTGTTGCTGGGCCGCCTGTACCGCCTGAACAACGATCTGCAAAAGGCCGAAGCCGAATTCAAGACGGCGGTAAAACTCCAGCCCAATTCCGAAGAAGCTGTCACCATGCTGGCTTATCTGTACAACGACCTGGGCGACAATAACCACGCGACCGATGTGCTCAGCTCCATTCCCAAGAGCGAGCGCTCGGCCAAGCTTTATGCGGCGTTGGGCTATACCTACGAGCAGCAGAAACAATACAAGAATGCGATCGATGCCTACCGCAACGCCATGGAACTGGATCGCGACAATCTGGATGCGATCCGCGGGCTGGCGGAAAACCTGCTCAACGACGGCCAGACGGAGGCGGCGCTCGAACAGTACAAAGTCATTGCGGACGCGAATCCCGAGGACGCGCAGACCTACATCCGCATCGCCGAAATTTACCGCAAGCAGGGAAAATTCGAGCTCGCGCTCACCAACCTCAAGCGGGCCGAGTCGATGGTGCAGGACTCGATCGAGGTTCCCTACAATATCGCCTCGATTTACCACGCGCAGGGCCGTTATGACGAAGCCATCCAGATCATGAAGGATCTGCTGAAGAAGACCGAGAAGTCCGATGGCGATTACTCGGGCAGCGCGAAGAGCAACCGCGCCGTCTTTCTCGAGCGGCTGGGAACCATCTACCGCGATGAGGGCAACTACCAGTCCGCGAACGAGACCTTCCGGCAGATGATCGCTCTCGGCGGCAACGAGAACATTGAGCGCGCGTATCAGCAGATCATCGACACGTGGCGGGAAGCG
>Ga0187781_10003032_pt1 | contig 12672 bp, 12 predicted proteins | sample 0715_SJ02_MP02_2_FD_132447 | JGI IMG/M metagenome (GOLD analysis project Ga0187781, IMG submission 132447) | Tropical peat soil microbial communities from peatlands in Department of Meta, Colombia - 0715_SJ02_MP02_20_MG | ecosystem: Environmental > Terrestrial > Soil > Wetlands > Peat | place...
ACTCGGCGGGTTCCACGGCTACGATCCGGATTCCGCGCCGATGCCTCCACAGCGCCTCGGTCGTCCCGTGGAGCGAATGGGCCGACCCGACGACGTGAACGAAGGCGTTCACAGTCCCCCTGGTCTGGCGCCAGATCTCGTCGCCCAAGGAATGGTAACCCGTCGTTCCGTCGGGATTGCTCAGCTGGTCGCAAAACCAGTGGCCGGGTCGTTCGCTGAGGTCTCGTGCCTTCTCGATCATCCCCCGGAACAACGCCTCGTTGTACTCCTTGCCGGGACTCGGAAGGCTCGTCACCTTCGCTCCGTACGCTTCCATCATCCCCCGTTTCTCGTGGCTGAAGGCATCGGAGGTGACGACCTCGAGGCCGTACCGTTTCACGGCGCAGACGAGGGCAAGCGAGACCCCCGTACTGCCGCAGGTGTACTCCACGACCGTGTACCCCGGCCGAAGACGTCGCTCGCGCTCGGCCGCCTCGATCATCGCCTTCGCGGCGCGGTCCTTCATCGTCCCGCTCGGGTTCGTGAATTCGAGCTTCACGAGCAATCTCGCGGACCCGGGAGGCACGACCTTCTCGAGCTCGACCAACGGGGTGTTCCCGATGGCGTCGAGCACGTGCTCCTCCAACGACACTCGCCCCCGAGACGGTACGTCGTCCCGGGTTACTTAACGAAACCTTCGCGACTCGCCACGGGGGGTCTCCCGAGACCGTCTTCCACCGAGAGAGAGGTCCCTCCGCTCCACTTCGCGGATTTGTCCCGGGTCGTGGGGTGTGGTTCTCCGGGTCTACCAGTGGCAGCCGGCGACCGAGGCCCCGTAGAGCCCCCCCGCGACCAGGGCCAACGTGGCAATCGCCATCGGGATCACTGTCGCCCAGGCACCGTTCCGGTACAGAACGACTCCGACCATGGCGACCGCCACGCCGAACAGTATGAGAGAGTCACCGCCATCGCATGTGGCCGAGAGCGCCAGCCCCGTTCCCAGACATGCAAGACACCCGGCGAGGGCCACCGCGTCGATACGGTCCGGTCCCGCCATACGAGCAAGATACGCCGCCGGAATAAATTCTGGCCTACGACCGGTCGTGGCCGGGGTCCCATGCTCCGCCCCGCGGGGGAACGGTCGGAGGGACGCCGCTCGGCCGAATCGGGGGGACCGTATTGTGCTCGCGGGGGATGAAGCACGCCGTGCCGACCTCGATGGTCGTGGTGGTTTCGGCCGTCGATCCGGTCGCGCGGGCCGTCGCGGAGATGTGGGGCGAGCTCCCCGCGACCGGGGCCCATCTGGACGGGGCGCCAATCCGCCGGCTTCGAGAGACTGTGCTCGTCGTACGGCGGCCGGGCCTCCACGTCCACGACGAGGAGCTCGACCAACGACTTCCTGAGGAGGTTCGCTCCGGCCGCCCCACCCTCGTGTTTCCCTCGATTCACCGGAGTGAACGGAATGTCCCCTGCCTCACCGTCCATCCCCTCGGAAACCCGGGACGGGAGGCCGAAGTGGGGGGTCGTCCTCGAACGCTCGTGCCCTCCGACCCCCGCCGAATGGCCGACGCGCTCCGCCGGCTCGACGAGGGCGCCAGCTCGCTCGGGTTGACCGCGACGTACGAGGCTACCCATCACGGGCCGGCGCTCGGCCTTCCGGCGTTCTTCGTCGAGATCGGCTTCGGCGAGCTACCCGCGCCGCCGCCCGACGCCGTGCGGGTTCTGGCGGACGTGATCCCATCGATAGAACCGGATCGCTCCGACCGCGTCGCGTTGGGCGTCGGGGGCGGCCATTACGCGCCGCACTTCACGGACCTCGCGCTCCACCGCAAGTGGGCGTTCGGCCACATCCTCTCCCGACATGCCCTCGAAGAGGTCGACCGGAACACGGCCCGCGAAGCGTTCGCCCTGAGCGGATCGGCGGAGGGGGTCGTGTTCGTCCGTGCGAGCGATGCGCCGCACCCCGTACTGGATGGGGTCGGGCCTCGGCTGAGGGACCAGGACGCCGGGCCGCGCGAACCGAGGGAACGCGGGTCGACTACTGACGGCGGTCGTTCGGCTTCTGGAACATGATCGCGCCCGAGCGGTAGACCGCCTTCCCGAGACGCAGGGATTGCGTCGAGGCGACGCTCGGGGAACGCTCCGCGAGCATGAGGCTCTCCACGACCTGGCGGAACAACGCGCTCTGGTTGATCTCGGGATGCCGGTCGAGGAACTCGCTCTCTTCGGGGGTGATCGTGATGTTCTTCCTCATCATCCCTTGGGCGGCCGAGTCGATTTTCGGGCGAGGTGCCATGACCGACCCAACCAACTACACGTATAAGTGCGTATTGGTAGAAGGATTCGACCCTCGACTATCCGTTTGGGGCTCTTCGCGTTCAGGGCACGGAAGTATCGAGCGGACCGGCGAGCACCGTCACGGCATGGTCGCGGTCCATCGCCGTCTCCGCGGCCCTCCGCACATCCCTCGGTCGAACCGCCCTCAGGAGGGCGGGCCACCGGAGGAGATAGTCGCCCGGCAGTCTATGATAGGCCGTTTCCAGGGCGATCTCGTGGGCGTCCGCGGTCGACTCGAGCGAGAGCGGAAGCTCTCCGACCGAACTCTCGCGGACCATCCGTAGCTCGGCCGTCGTGGGGGACCGCTCCCCGATCCGAGCCAGCTCGTTCGTGAGCTGGTCCGCCACCTTCCTCCAGCGGTCAGCGCCGGTTCCCGCGCCGACCTCGAAATACCCGCCGTAGCGCATCGCCTCGAGTTCGCTCGAAGCGTGGTAGACGAGGCCGCCGCGCTCGCGCACGCGCTGGAAGAGCCGGCTGAGCTGTGCCCGGCCTCCGAGGATCTCGTTCGCCAGGAACGCGGCCGGATACTCCGGGTCCGAGCGGGCGATCGAGTCACCGCCGATCCTCAGCTCGACCTGAGACCGTCCCGGGAGATCGACCTTCACGATGCGCGGCCGGGTCGATCGTACCGGTGGAAACCGGAGCTCCGGCGTCCGTCCGTCGGGGAGTTCGGCGAACGATCGCCTCACGGCTGACTCGACCGTGCCGAAGGCGGCGGGCACGGTGACGAGAAGGAGCGATCCGTTCCTCGTATAGCGGTCCCGGTGAAAGCGACGGAGGTGCTCCGGTGTCAATCGGACGACGGAGCGGCGGTCGCCGAGCCCGGTGGAGCGATAGGGATGACCTTCGGGATAGATGGCACGGAACAGTTCGTACTCGGCCCGGCTGGCCGGCTGGGACAGCTCGCGGAGCTGTCGCTCGAGGAGCTGACGGCGCACCCGCTGGAGGTCCGCGACCGCAAATCGGGGAGTGACCACCACCTCGGCCAGAATCTCGAGGAGCTTCTCCCAGTCGGCGGACGGACCCCAGATCGTCACCTCTGCCGATTCGGGCGCGCAGTCGGACGCGAGCGTGGCGCCGGCCCGGTCGAGAGTGCGCGCGAGGGACGCGCGGCTCTGGCGCTCCGTTCCGCTCGTGAGGAGCTGGCTCACCACGCGAGCCACGCCGGATTTCGAGCCGGGGTCGAAACCCCAGCCGCCCGGTCCGATGTACGTCGCCGAGAAGCTCGCGGTGCCGGCCGGCGGGGCCTGGCGAGCCACGGTGAGGCCGTCCAGGTCTTGGCCGTACTCGATGAACCGGGGATCCGTCGTCTCACGCATCGCCCGCCTCCCCGGAGGGTTCGTAGCGGACCACCACGCGTGCGTCTGCACGGAACAGCTTCTGCGCCTGCTCACGGACCTCAGCCGCCGTGACCCGAAGAAGCTCCCGATAGAGCTCGTCCTCGAGCTCGAGAGATCGGAGGGTGGAGAACAATCCGACCCGGAAGCCGATGCTGGTCGCCCCCTCGTACGCGAGGGCGGCTCCGCGGCGGATCCGGGCTCGAACATCGGACATCTCCCGGGCGCTCGGGCCGTCTCGGGCGAGGCGCCGGACGACCGATTCGATCGCGTGCTCCAGCCGGTCGAGGGAGACCCCCGCGGCGGCCTGCGCTTGGACCGTGAACAGGCTCGGGTAGCACCGGGGACTCCAGCCGCTCGTGGCGCGGACCGCGAGCCCCTTGTCCACGAGGGCTCGATAGAGTCGGGCGGTCGGATGCTCCCGCCGGCCGCGCCAGCCCATGCCGGCCGAGAAGATCCGGCTCTCCCCACCGAGCACGGTGTCGACGATGAGCGTCGCAGGGGTGCTCGGGTCGGTCAGAGCCGGAGACCTCCAACCGACCTGAACGTAGGGCGTCGTCCCCGGCCCCGACAAGGTAGACCTCCTCTCACCGGCCGGAGCTGGCTCCTCCTCGGCGACGGAAACATCCTCCCCCCATGCGGGCAGGGCGGAGAATCGGCGGCGTACCTCGGCCTCGGTCTTCGCCGGGTCGAAGCCGCCGGCGACCACCAGGGCCGCGTTCCGGGGGCCGTAGAAGCGTCGGTAGTACTCGCGCAGCTGCTCGGCGGACATCGTCTCGATGTCGTGCCGTCGTCCGAGGGCATCCCACCGATACGGGTGCACCCGGAACGCAAGCTGAAAGAGCTCCTCCTCGACCCGGAACTCCGGCCAGTTCTCGTTCCCCTCCCTTTCCGAATGGATGACGGTGCGTTCCCGTGCCACCTCTCGGTCGGTGATGGCGGCCCGGGTCATGCGGTCGGATTCGATGTCGAGCGGAAGGGAGAGATGCTCGCGGGGAACCGTCGTGAAGTAGGCGGTAAAGTCGGTGTCGGTGAAAGCGTTGAGCTCTCCCCCGACCTTCAGGACCGCACGGTCGATCGCCCCCTTCGCGTAGCGCGGGGAGCCCTCGAACAGCATGTGCTCAACCCAGTGCGAGGCTCCGGTGATGCCGGGATGCTCGTTCTTGGACCCGACGCGGTACCAGACCCAGACGCTCGCGGTCGGGCTCTCGGCGACCGGAGCGAGCCGGACCCGAAGGCCGTTCGGGAGTTCGAACGACCGGACCGGAGGACGATGAACCCCGCCTCGAGCCATCGCACGAGCGCCAGCTCTGCTCGCATATAACCCGGCCCGACGCCGCGGTTCTGCTCGACAGGGGAACTCCGTCCGGCACAACCGTTATGCGCGCGGCCCGACCATCGGCCCCCGTGCATCCGGCGCTGCGGCTAGTCAGGGCCGGGAACCTCGCGGTCTCGTTCGTGGGAACCCTCGTCGGGGGGCTGGTCGCTCACGCGAACGGCATCTCGGTCCCGGCGCTCCTCTGGCTCCTCCTGGTGCTCGCCGGCTGCTCCACGGCGCTCGTGACCGCGGGCGGAAACGTCCTCAACGACCTCCTCGACCTCGAGGGCGACCGGACCAATCATCCGGACCGCCCGCTCGTGACCGGGGAGGTCTCGGTGCCCGCGGCGCGGGCCCTCGCGACCGCGCTGTTCGTCGTCGGGATTGCCGTTGCGATTCCGGTCGTCCTCGTGGAGCCGTGGGTCGGCGTGATTCTCCTGGTCGCGGTGGCCCTTCTTCTGAGCTACGAGTTCCGGTTCAAGCGGGCGGGCTTCACCGGGAACCTCGTGGTCGCGTTCTTGACGGGCGTCGTCTTCCTCTACGGAGGGGCCGCGGCCGGGAACGCGGCGGTTCTGGCCCCGTTCGGGGCGATGGCGTTCTTCGCGACCCTGAGCCGCGAAGTGATCAAGGACATGGAGGACCTCGCCGGCGACGTCGGACGAACGACGTTTCCGAAGGTCTACGGGCTTGGGGCAGCGTCGGGTCTCGCCCGGGGTGCCGTAGTGGCCGGGGTCGTTCTCAGCATCGTGCCGCTCGCCTGGTTCGTTACGCTCTCCTCGGGGGTGGGGATTATCTACATCGTTCTGGTCGGTGTCGCGGACGCGATCTTCGCGGTGTCGGTCGGGTATCTTCCCGGCCGTCTGCACTACGAGCAGACGATGAGCAAGGTGGCGATGACGGTGGCCTTGTTCGCGTTCCTGGCGGTGGCGTTCCGGTGACGACGAAACCTCCGATCGGCCGGGTCGAGCAATACCTTCTCGATCAGCTCTCCGCCGGTCCCCTCCACTTCACGCTTATCGACCCGGACAAGTCCCGGGGCGAACGGGCGGCGACCGTGGCCCGGGGAGCCGCTTCGCTCGGGAGCCACGCCATCCTCCTCGGAGGGTCGACGGGGATCTCCCAGGAAGTGATGGGCGAGGCGGCCCGCTCGATCAAGAAGGCGGTGCGAATACCGGCCATCATCTTCCCGGAGGGTCCCGGTTCGCTCACCCCCGATGCGGACGCGGTCCTCTTCATGAGCCTCCTCAATTCGCGCAACCTCGACCTCGTCATCCGGGCGCACGCACGGTCCTCGGCGTCCGTCCGTCGGATGGGGCTCGAGGCGATCCCGATGGGCTATCTGGTGATCGCGCCGGGCATGAGGGTGGGCGAGGTCGGGGCCGTCGACCCGGTGGCGCGGGACGACCCGGGCGCGGCCACCGGCTACTCGCTCGCCGCAGAGCTCCTCGGGATGCGCTTCGTCTACCTCGAGGCTGGATCGGGGGCCCCGGCACCCGTACCGGCCGACATGGTGCGAGAGGTGCGGGAGGTCCTCAGCATCCCGCTCATCGTGGGGGGCGGGATTCGCTCGGGTGCCGAGGCGAAAACGCTTCTTGACGCCGGGGCGAACGTGCTCGTCACCGGCACGATCACGGAGGAGGAAGGACTCGGCGGGGCTTTTCGGGGGATCCTCGAGGAGGTTCGACGTGCCCGCGGCGGCTGAGCCGACCGTCGACCCGTCCGAGCGGGTGCGGCAGGTGCGGCGGGGCCACGTGCTCTTCCGCGCGCCCTCGCCCCCGGTGACCTACGGGTTGATCGTCCTCGGCAGCGCCGCGCTCGCGGCTCTTCTTTTCCTGCCCAACGCTCTCCTCTTCGTCGAGGGCTTCGTCGTGGTTGGCCTCCTCCCGGCCCTCATCACGTCCGCCGCGACGCCCCCTCTCTGCTCCGCGCTTGGTGGCCGGCTTGAGTTCCACCGGAGCGTCTTCCTCGTCCTGACGGTGCTGATCGTCCTGGTGGCGCTCGCGGCGGTATGGCGTCTCGCGTACGGCATCGACCCGACGGTCGTTCCGGGACTCATCGCGCTCGGGGTGTTCCTCTCGGGTCCGGCGCTCTGGTTCCGACACATGAGCTTGTACGGCGTTTCCCGGCCGAGCCACGCGCGCATGCTCCTTCCCTCCCTTCTCCAGCCCGCGCTCTATCTCGTCGGTTTCTTCGCTCTGGTCTCTCCGACCCCCGCTCGTCTCGGAGACGCCGCGGCGTTCCTAGTGCTCGGTTTCGTCCTCGCGGTCGCCCTGGTCCGCGCGTCCGACCGCCCGATCCGACGGGAGTTCGGAGTATCGGGGGTTTCGTTGATCCGCCCTCTTCTCGACCATGTCGGCCGGAGGGACCCGGAGGCGACCCACGCCCTCGAGGAGTTCTTCCTGAGGGGGGCGATTCCCGGAAACATCCAGGCGCGGGTCGTCGCGTTCTCGCGAGCGGGCAAGCTTACCGCGACCCTGGCCCTCCCGACCGTCCACCCCGGGCCGTTCGCGGCGCTCGGCGCGAGCGACCTCCCCCGGAAGCTCGAGGAGAAGCTCGGTCCCTCGGCCGGTACCGTGTTCGTACCCCACACGCCGTGCGACCACGACCTCGACCTTCCGTCGGACGCCGAGGTCGACCGGGTCGCGACCGCGACCCGCGAGCTGCTCGACGCGCTCCCGCCGGCCGGGCCGACGCGGAACGGACCGCTCGTGACTCCGTACGCGGGGAGTCTCGCCCGGGCTCAGCTCCTCGGGGACGTCGTCCTCGTCCTCGTGACCCAGGCTCCGCAGCCGACCGACGACATCGCATTCAGTGTCGCCGACCGGATCGTCCGGGAGGTCGCCCAGGAGGGCGGACCCCGCGTGTTCCTCCTGGATGCCCACAACTCCTACGTCGAGGGTCAGGGGGACATCCTCTACGGCACCCCCATCGGCGAGAAGCTGGTCGTCGATGCCAAGGCTGCGGTCCGGGCCGCGGTCGCGGCCGCACGAGAGGGACCCCTCGAGGTCGGAACCGCGGTTCGAACGGGCTACTCGATCGGCGGCGACGGGATCGGACCGGAGGGCATCCGTGCGCTCGTCCTCAAAACGGGCGAGGTCACGACCGGCTACGTGCTGATCGACGGCAATAACCTCCTGATCGGAGACCGCGACCCGATCGTGAACTCGCTGCTGCAACGCGTGAACGTCGCCGAAGTGCTCACGACCGACAACCATGTGGTCCATGAGGTCGACGGAGGGATCAATCCGGTCGGCGAGCGATTCCCGCTCGACGGACTCATTCGGGAGTCGCGCGCCGCGCTCGAAGAAGGATTGCAGGACCTCCGCCCCGGTACGGCGCAGTTCGGCGAGAAGGAGGTCTCCGGGGTCAAGGTACTCGGGCCGGGCCACACCGCACGGCTTTTGACCTCGCTCGGGGACACCCTGTCGATGTTCACCCAGATGTTCGTCGCCACCCTCCTACTCCTCGTGACGAGCTCGCTCGTGATCCTGCTCGCGATGCGCTGAGGCGACGATGGCGGCCTCCGACGAGGGAGCGGTGTCCCTTCCGGCGAGCGCGGCGATCGGGGGCGAGGAGAATCTGCGACTTCTCACGCAGCTCGTCTCCGTCGCGCCGACCAATCTTGAGGACCTCGCCCGCAAGCGATGGGAGAAACCGAACTACCTTCGGGCCGCCGACGCGATCGTGCGGGCCGCCCGCTCGGCGGGGCTCGCGACCCGGGTCTACGACCCGACGGTCGCGGGGGACATTCCCGGGGACTGGCACGGGGCTCCGCGGCCGAACGTCATCGCGGAACTCGACGTGGGGGCTCGGGAGACCGTACTCATCCTGGCGCACTACGACGTCGTCCCCGTTCCCGCGGAGCAGCTCGGTCGGTGGAAGTCCCCGCCCCACACGCTGACCTACCGCGCGGACGGCCGGCTCTACGGCCGTGGGTCGAACGATGACCTCGGCAGCGGCATCGTGACATCGCTCGCCGCGCTCCGGACCCTCTCAGAGGAGACCGACCTTAGGCGAAACGTCCGCCTGGTCGCCTGTTGCGACGAAGAGACCGGGGGCGAAGGAGGCGTCGAGGCGATCAAGGCGCACGATGCGCGCCTCCCGAGGGGAGACCCCGAGCGGATCCTTGAGGGGGACGTCGCGCTCATCCCGGACGGAGGCCTCGAGGCGACCGCGGGCTCGAGCGGAGTGGTCTTCCTCGAGGCCTCTTTCGCCGGCCCCGTGAACCTCCCCGACACCCTCTCCTACGGGCAAGCATTGGTCGATCTCCACGAGCTTGCTCGCACGTGGCGTTCTGCTTACGCTTCGCCGGATTGGCCGGACCGGCACGCACCGGAACCGGTGATCACCGGCCGTGCCAGCGTCACGCGTTTCGACCTCGGGGAGGTCGGGCTCGGCAAGGGAGCCGTCCGACTGACATCGGCCCATGCCGAGACGGACGCCGGGAACCAGTCGGCGGCGGCGGTGACCCTCCTGTTCGACGGACCCGCCTCCGACCTCGCACAGCTCCGGGAACACCTCGCGCCGCTGGTCGGACCTCCGTTCCGACTCGAACCGGCCGGAGCCACCGCCCTCACCGTTCCGCCCGGTGTTCTCGCCCTCCAACTCATCGGCGAAGCGACCCATGGGGGGTATCCGCACCGGGGCCACAACCCGGTCCCGCCCACGCTGCGTCTCCTACGGGCAGCGCTCGACCGCGGTCTCGTCGACGGGGTCGCCAAGGGCGCCGCGACGTTCACGGTCGACCTTCGTCTCATCCCGGAGATGGAGCTCAAGGACGGCGTGGACGCCGCCCTCACGTTCGTCCGGAACTTCGCCCAGAACCGTCTCCCCTCCGCCCGCGTGGAGGCCCCGGCCGCCCGCTGTCGGGCGGGATACTGCCTCCCCACCGACCACCCGGCGCTGAAGCGGCTCGAGCGGATCCTCCACGAAACGGTCGGCTCGAGCGGCGTGCATGGCGAGTACGGAGGGACGGACGCGAGCTCCCTGCGCGACCTCACAACCCCCGGCGGCGCGCCGCTCCCGGCGCTCGTCTTCGGCAGCATGGACCCGAACGCCCGCATCCACGACGCGGAGGAGAGCGCGGACCCGAAGCTCATCGCCGCGATCGCCACCACCATCGGCCGGTTCGTCCGCGAGCCGTAGCCGGCGAGGCTCCGCCATGGTGGAAGCGTGGCTCTCCTCGCTCATGGGGGTCCTCTGGCTGCTCACCCCGGCCTACATCGCGAGCGCGCTCGCGACCATCCCCCGCGGCCGCGGCCCGCCGATGGACTTTGGGCGAACGTGGGCGCGGGACGGGCGTCGGGTCCTCGGGCCCTCGAAGACGTGGTCGGGGTTCCTGTTCGGGGGTTTCGTGGCGATGCCGTTCGGCCTCCTCGAGGCCGGGCTCATCCTGGCCGCACCGCCGAACCTGAAGCTCGTCCCCGAGTTCGCCCCGACCCTTCTGCTCGCGGTCCCCGTCGTCGCGCTTCTCACCTTCGGAGCGATGACGGGAGATGCCCTCGGCTCCTTCGTGAAGCGCCGCCTCGGACGGGAGAGCGGGGCGCGCACGATCCTGCTCGACCAGCTGCCGTTCGTCCTCCTCCCCATCGGGCTCGGCTTCGCCCTCTACCCGTCGGTCTTCGTGCCCGTGTTCGTGAGCGCCTGGGGAGTCCTCTGGCTCCTGTTCTTCACGCTCGGGCTGCACACGCTTTTCAACTGGATTGGGTACAAGGCCGGACTGAAGAAGGTGCCCTGGTGAACGCAGCGGTACCGCCCTCGGAGCCCAGCCACACCGACATCGTGCGGACCCTCCTCGACGCGGGCGCGGTCCGGTTCGGCGACTTCACCCTCACGTCGGGGGAGAAGAGCGATGTCTACATCGACGTCAAGAAGGCGTGGACCGACCCCCGTCGACTCGACCTGCTCGCCCGGGCGCTCTCGGCCCGGGTCGGCCCGACCGACCGTCTCGCGGGGATGGAGCTCGGGGCCGTGCCGCTCGTCGTCGCGACCGCGCTCCGGACCGGCCACGCCTACATCGTCCTGCGGAAGGCCGCGAAGGAGCACGGTACCCGCCAGCCGTACGAGGGCGACCTCTCTCCCGGGCTCCGCGTCCTCCTGATCGAGGACGTGACGACCACCGGCGGGAGCACCGTCCGGTCGGTCGAGATCGTCCGCGCCGCCGGCGGGGTCGTCGACCGGGTGCTGGTCGTGGTCGACCGGGAGAGCGGGGCCGCTGCGCGGCTCGCCGCGGTCGGGGTCCGGGTCGAGCCGCTCGTCACCCTGTCGGAGCTCCGCGGGGCTCGTCCGTGAGCGGGTCCCTCGCGCCGGACGGGACCGTTCGGTTCGAGGAACCGTCCGAGGCGGCCTCCGTCTACGCGAAGGGGTTCTTCGGGACCCCGGCGCCGGGCGGCGGCCTCGTCCTCGACCGGTACGAGTCGGTCTACCTCTCCGAGATGGGTCGGGTCGACCTGCGGGGGCCGACGCACCGAAAGGTCGGCTGGCCGACCGTCTTCCGCCGCGCGGTCCGCTCCGACCCGGGGTTCGCCGTCCGGTACTTGGTCTACCGGGACCTGCGCCAGCGGGGGTACGTCGTGCGCGCGAGCCCACCGCCCGTGGCGTTCACCGTCCTCCCGCGGGGCGGCACGCTCCACAAGACCCCGTCCCGTTACTGGGTGGAGGCGATCAGCGAACGGGTCCCGTTCGACCTCGCGCGCCTGTTCGACCTCGCCGACCGGGCGCAGAGCGCGAAGAAGCTTCTCCTGCTCGGGCTGGTCGACGAGGAGTCCGACCTCACGTACTATCGGGTCCGACGGCCGACCCCCACGGGAGCGCTCCCCTCGCGGGCCCTTCACGCCCCGGCCGAAGGGTGGCTCTCGGAGGACCGAGTCACCGTCCACGACACGTCGATCGCCTCCGAGCTCGGAAAGGAACTGGCCTACGGCAGCCGTGTCGGGGACCGGCTCGAACTGAGCCTCCTCGAAGCGGCGTACCTCTGCTCGGAGCGCCAGCTGACCCTGCGGGACTCGAAGAGCGGCCGGCCCGTCCCCCTCGAGCGCCTCGAGCGGCGGGCCCGCCGGCTCGACCCGCTCTTCTTCGAGCGCCTCGCGGCGTACCGCGAGCTCCGGGGCCGTTCCCTGGTCGTCAAGACCGGGTTCAAGTACGGGGCTCATTTCCGCGCCTACCCCCGGAGCCCCGAGCATTCTCACGCGCGTTACCTCGTGCAGGCGGTCCCATCCGCCCACATCGCCTCGTGGCCGGAGGTCGCGGGCGGGGTCCGCGTCGCCCAGGGGGTCCGAAAGGAGTTCCTGGTCGCCGGCGTGCGGCCCGACGCTGCGGTGCGGTTCCTCTCGCTCGAGCGGGTTCGACCCTGAGTTCCGGTGGTCCCGACCCCCGGCGACGCGTCGGCGCCTCCGCTGGCCGCGCTAGGCCCGCGCTGCGGCGATGGCGCTCACCCACCGGCGGACCGACTCCCGCGAGGGCCGGCTCGAGAGAAGCTCCTCAAGCGCGGTTCCCACGATGACCCCGTCGGCGCCGGTCGCCAGCATCCGCGCCGCCGAGGCTCGATCGTGCACCCCGAAGCCGACCAGCACCGGGAGCCGGGGAGCCGCGCGATGCGCCGTGCGAACGATGGGTCCCAGATCGACGGAACCGTCGTCCCGGGCGGCGCCGGTCGTCCCGTACCGAGCGACGAGGTAGAGGAACCCCCGGCTCTTCGTCGCC
>Ga0187781_10003033_pt1 | contig 12670 bp, 7 predicted proteins | sample 0715_SJ02_MP02_2_FD_132447 | JGI IMG/M metagenome (GOLD analysis project Ga0187781, IMG submission 132447) | Tropical peat soil microbial communities from peatlands in Department of Meta, Colombia - 0715_SJ02_MP02_20_MG | ecosystem: Environmental > Terrestrial > Soil > Wetlands > Peat | place...
AAGGCTGGACACTGGTGGCGGCCTCCGGCGACGCCGGCGCCACGTCCGGTTGCGGCGACGCCGACGCCGTCCAGTACCCTTCCACCGATCCGAACGTGATCGCGGCCGGCGGCACCACGCTTTCGCTTTCATCCGCTTCGATCTATGAGTCCGAAGTCGGGTGGACAGGCGGACCCGACGGCTGCTTCTCCAACGACGGCGGCAGCACAGGCGGCTTCAGCGCCTATTGGGGAACTCCCTCATTCCAATCGAGCTTCGGGTTCAGCTCCCGTGCCGTTCCCGACATCGCGCTGAACGCCGACTGGTACAACACTCCGCAGACCTTGTATTACGACGGAACGCTCTACACCAACTGCCAGACGCAGTTCAACTGCGGCGGCGGCACCAGCATCGTGGCGCCGGAAATGGCGGGATTCTTCGCTCAGGAGAACGCCTATCTGCTCACGCTCGGGAACGTCTGCGGCAGCGGCAGCAGCGCGTGCTCCCCGATGGGCAATGCCAACTACTACTTCTACGACGAAGGGATTTACCAGACCGCGCCGCACTTTCCCTTCTACGACATCACTTCGGGCTGCAATGACAACGACATCACGGCGTTCTACGGCCTCGGCTACTACTGCGCCGGACCAGGCTACGACGAAGTCACCGGCTGGGGTTCAGCCAACATGCTGCAACTTGCCTGGACCATCAACTGGTTCAGCACCATTTACATTGGTCCGCCTTCGGTCACTTTCACCGGGCCAGCGATCAACCAGTGGTACAACTCCGAGCAGACGGTAAGTTGGACCATCGCCGACAACTCAAACACCGGCATCGCCGGCTTCACTCAGGGTTGGGACTCCATTCCCTCCGACCCCACCAGCGAAGCCACCCCGGGCACCGGCAACTCGTTCTACAGCGGACCCGAGTTCCCCAACGGCACCAGCGGCTGGTTGGACTTCGTCGACGACGATGTCAGCCAGGGGTGCCATACCGCCTACGTGGAGGCGTGGGACAACATGGGCGAGCCCACCAACGTCAATTACGGGCCGGTATGCTACGACACCATCCCGCCGGTAACCACGGCGACGCTAAGCGGCACGCTGAACGGCAGCGTCTACGTTTCCGCCGTGACCGTGACGCTCACCGCGACTGACAACGCCAGCGGCGTGGCCGCCACCTACTACCAGCTCAATGGCGGCGCCCAGACCACCTATACGGCGCCCTTCACGGTACCGGCGTCTTCCCTTGGAACAAACACTCTCGTCTACCACAGCGTCGACAAGGCCGGCAACGTGGAGACGTCGCACACGCTGAGCTTCACGATCGACGCCACCACGACTACGTCCGTGACTTCGTCGCTGAACCCGTCCACTTATGGAACTACGGTGACCTTCACGGCCACAGTGACCGCTTCCAGCGGCACGGCGACCGGAACCGTGACCTTCAAGGACGGCTCTACGACACTGGGCACCGGCGCGCTCTCGAGCGGAAAGGCAACCTTCGCCATTTCCACTCTCGCTGGCGGAAGCAACTCGATCACCGCGGTCTACGGCGCCAGCGGCAATTTCCTCGGCAGCACTTCCAGCGCGCTGACCCAGACCGTCAATGTCGCATCCAGTTCCACTTCGGTCGCCTCGTCGTTGAATCCGTCCACCTTTGGGGCCGCGGTTACCTTTACGGCCACCGTAACCTCGAGCGGTGGGACGCCCACGGGGACCGTGACCTTCAAGGATGGATCGACAACGCTGGGCACCGGGTCGCTCTCAAGCGGCAAGGCCACGTTCAGCATCTCGACCCTCAGCGTGACCAACCATTCCATCCTGGCGGTTTACGGCGGCAGCGCTGACTTCGGAGGCAGCACGTCGAGCATATTGACTCAGGTCGTCAATAAGGCGAGCAGCTCCACGTCGGTGACCTCGTCGCTGAATCCATCCACCTACGGGAGCTCGGTTACCTTCACCGCTACAGTCACATCGAGCGGTGGAACGCCCGCGGGCACCGTCACCTTTGAGTCTGGGTCGACGACCCTCGGCAGCGCAACGCTTTCCAGCGGCAAGGCGAAGTTCACCACCACGACGCTGGCAGTGGGTAGCGACTCCATTACCGCGGTCTATGGCGGCGGCACGGACTTTACGGGCAGCACGTCACCGGTTCTGACTCAGACGGTGAACGTGGCGAGCAGCAGCACGACGCTGACGTCTTCACCGAATCCGTCGACCTCGGGCCAGACCGTGACCTTCACCGCCACGGTCACCTCGAGCGGCGGCACTCCGACAGGAACGGTGACTTTCAAGAACGGCTCCACCACTCTGGGCACGGGCACGCTGAGCAGCGGCAAAACCACGTTCAGTACCTCGACCCTGCCGGTGGGCACCGACTCGATCACCGCAGGCTATGGCGGCAGTACGGACTTCAGCGGCAGCACGTCGGCCGTATTGAAGCAGACCGTCAACGAATAACTTTACAGGTCGGTAAGAACGCTGACGTTTGAAGCACTTCGCCGGGCGGATCGCATCTCGCGGTCCGCCTGGTTTTTTCCCCGACCCTCCGTACCGGCTCTCTGCAACCTCCTGGCAGTTTTCCAGAATCGAAATTAACCATGCTTGACGTCGCGCGCAGCATCGAACGACGGCGCAAACCGGTCCACGGCTCGTTCAGATCTTCGCACGCTCTGAATTGCCTGGCCCTTGTGATCACCCTTGCCCTCGCTGGACTCGCGTTCCCAGCGCAGATCGGTTATGCCACCACGGCCGTGGCCCTCTATGTGAAAGACTTCGCAGTAGTCGCCGTCGACGGCAGGGTCAACAAGATAGGGCCGCTAATCTCCGGCCACAAGACGGAGTGCAAGCTCTACGTGGCCGACGGCAAGGTCGCAGTGCTCGCCGGCCTGACCGAGGAACCGGACGCCGGCTTTGACATCCGCGCGATCTTCCACGATGTCTTGAACCAGCAAGAGCCGCCCGCCCGGACCGCGGACCTCGTCGAACAGCGGGTGAAGCAGGTACTTCCCGCGGCCCTGGGAGCGTTCGAGAAGAAGAATCCTGCCGCGTACGAGGCGCGCGCCCGCGGCGAGTCGCAACTTCTGGTCGTGGGCATGCACGGCAACGCAGGGGTCCAGGTTTCCAGACGCTCGCTACCCTACCAGCCGGGCCGTCCTCCACAGAGCGACGACAGCACCGGAGCTCCGGACCACGTCGGCGTCGCCTTGATTGGCGATACCGCCGCCATCGACGCCGATCTGGAGCGCCTTCAAAACAACAACGGCTGGGAGGGCATGGGCAACCCGGCCGATCTCGAGAAGCTGGCACGGCGCTTCATTGCGCTCGAGGTGCTCGCTGAACCAATGCGCGTCGGGCCCCCGATTTCCATGGTCCTGATTGACGCCAACGGCATCCATTGGGTCGAGCCCGGCGCTTGCAAGGAATGAACCTACTTTCGTTTCCCCGGAAAACCTCCCAAAACACCTGAGGCGGCGCGCCGGGCGCTGCTCGGGGAGGCACCGGAGGAACGTCTCCGGGCTAGTGTCGTGTCACAGAAGTTTGTTGAAGAATTCCGGCCCTCGATTACCGTCATTCCGAGGGCCGGTGCTTTTCCGGCCCGAGGAATCTGCTTGTTCCATTGATTCCGAAGGACAAGCAGATTCCTCGCTTCGCTCGAAATGACGAGCACCGTGGCGGACATATGCAACGAACGTCTGGGACACGACACTCGTGGCGACAAAGCGTTATCCGAAAGACTGGAAATGCCTCCAGAACTCAGGCCACGGCTGACGTGGCGGGCTGCAGACGAAAATGTCGGGGTGATCCGAACTTTCTTCGTTCTCGGTTCCATAAGGATTACCATTGTGGCCGGCAAGGCGGCACGATTGGAACGTTCTCTCGGCGTCCTCGCGCGACAGGCCGACAACGATCAGTGTCTTCGGCGGCGGGTTGCCGTATCCGCGATACCAGGCCGTGTTCGTGCCACTGATGGCTTGTGGCAGACCGTAGCGCGGACCGTAGAGATCGATTGCCCCGGTTTCGCCGTAGTTGCCGGTGATAATTCCCAGGTGGGCCCGCTCGTCGAAGGGGAGCGAGTCGCGAATACGAGCGACCTCGGCGACGAGATCGGTCCAGCCAATTTCTTCGCGCAGCTCGCCGTTAACCTTGAGCGCATAATTGCCGGTGGAAATTGGACCTAAAGGCAGGAGCGCCCTGCCTACGCCATATCCCCCTAACGCAATGGCGGCGAAGGTGGCAACCTGAACCACGCGGGCCCACGCCGGCCGCAGCCAGCGCACCCAGCGGTCCCACAAGACGCTGCCAGCGGCGAAGAGCATCGGATAAAGGCCGGCCGCATAGTAATCGCGTCCCTTGAGGGCGAGAAACAGCATCATGGGAATCAGGTACAACCAGCCGAACAGGCGATACCGCTTGCCCTCGCGGTCCGCAGAAAAATAGTACAGCCCGGCCAGCCACAGCGGCGTGAGCATCACGTTCGAGTTGAGCAGGAATTGATGCGGGATAAATCCGTTCGTGCGCCCCTCGCCGATGTCGCGCTGGTGGATGTACTCCAGAAAATGGATCGAGATGAATCCGTGCCTGATCTGCCAGATCACGTTGGGGAGAAAAACGAGGATTGACAGCGCGGCCCCGTACCACAGCCACCGGCTTTTCAGGTAACGGCGCGCGGGCGTGAGCAGGAGCGCTCCCGAAATCCCGGCGGCGCAGAACGCCATCGAGTACTTCGTCAGCATCCCGACGCCGATGGCGGCGCCAATCGCAACCCACCAGCGCGGGTCACCGTACTTCACCAGGCGAAGCAGGAAATAGGCGATCAAAACCCACCAGAGCAGATCGAAAGAAGAGTACTGCGAGATCACGGCGTCAAACGCCGGTACCGGCGCGATCGCTACGGCAAGTGCGGCCACAACCTGGGCCAGGCGCTGCGCGCCGAGTTCGCGCGCCATCAGACCCGTCAGCAGGATGACTCCGCCTTGCGCCAAAACGGAGAACAGGCGAAAGCCGGCAAGCGACGCGCCGAACAGCACCGTGCTGATGCGTTCGACGAATGGCGTGAAGGGCGGAAGCGCAACGAAGCCCCAAGCCAGGTGCCGGGCGTCATCGAGCGTCTGCAGTTCGTCGCGATGAAATCCGTAGCGGCCGTCCGTGGCGATGTGCAGAAGCATCACGCAGGTGGCGACAAGGGCGAGCGTGAAGTAGTCGCCGGAGTTCGTCGGCCAGCCCGTGATCGGTAGCTTCGCCCGCTGCGGAGCCGGCCACTCCCCGGGCCGGGCTTCCGTGCTGGGGTAATCCGAATCCATCGCTGTCCTCCAGTACTCCCTCACGGAAAGTATATTTCTGGCTTTCCACGTCCCCGGTACGGCTAAGACGCGGCGGAGCGGCTTCTTCTACGCAACTTATTCAAAACAATCAGAGAAATTCTCACCTTTCTCATTCTTCGGTAGCGTGATAGCACACTACCCCATTTTTCGGTACTGGTGTCATTTGACGGCTGCCCTTGGGAATGACGAATTGGCGAAAGGCATTTCGAGTATCAAATGACACCACTACCCATTTTTCCCCATTGTCCCATTCTCAAGTGGTAGGCTCCAAGTGGCCTTTTTCTCAGCTTCCCGAGACTTTTCAACAGTGTAACTCGCTGAATCTATTGCGAAAATAAAATTTTCTCACTTTTCTCACTTTTCCCCACTGTCCCATTTTTGGGTGGTAGCCTCGAAGCATGCTCGGACGATGTTCGCCATGCACACTCGGCGCGTCGGTGCCCGGCGCCGACCGGTCCGCGGGGTGGTCTCGGGACATTAACGACCTAGCCCACGCCGTAAGACCTACGCCGCGGAAAGGATTTGGATTGGGCGGGCGAAGGGGACCCCCCCTCCCCCCATTTTCCGGAAAACGAAGCCGACAAGTTATTGAAAATAAATGGAAATGGCTCGAAAACGAACCTAGAACGAACCTAAACGAACCTGAGAGTGCAATTCGTAACTCCTTTAGAACGGCGAGCGCCGCGAAAACGAACCTGGTTCTCGGTCAGAACCCGACGCTACAACGGGCTGAACGGCATCGCTCCCCTAAGAACGTCGCGCACGCGCGGGAATCTAATTCGTCATGGCCGATGCCAACCACAAATCGAGTTCATCGCCGGCGGCCTCCCCGCCTGACGGCGCCGGCGCCCCGTCCAGCCAAGCCTCGCGACTCCGCGAACTCTGGCCCGACCTCTGGGTCTTCGTCCGGCCGCGGCGCTGGATCATTGCGCTCGGATTTCTGCTGATGGCGATCAATCGCCTGGCGGGACTCGTGTTGCCCGCCTCGTCGAAGTACCTGATCGACAACGTCATCGGCACGCACAATGCCAGGCTGCTCGTGCCGCTGGTCAGCGTGGTGATCGCCGCCACCGTGGTGCAAGGCATCACCGACTTCGCGCTGACGCAGCTTCTCTCCAAAGAGGCGCAGCGCCTGATCGCCGAGCTGCGCGTCAAAGTCCAGCAGCACATCGGACGCCTGCCGATCGCCTATTACGACGCCACCAAGACCGGCGCGCTGGTTTCGCGCATCATGAACGACGTCGAGGGCCTGCGCAACCTGATCGGCACCGGACTCGTGCAGTTCGTGGGCGGCATTCTGACCGCGATTTTTGCGCTGGTGGTGCTGCTCAAGATCAGCGTGGTGATGACCGGGGTCGCCGCCGGCATTCTGCTCGTTTTTGGCGTATGCATGCGCTACGCGTTCAAGATCATCCGGCCGATCTTCCGTGCGCGCCCCAAGATCAACGCCGAAGTCACGGGACGATTGACCGAATCGCTGGCCGGCGTCCGCGTGGTCAAGGGCTACCACGCCGAGCAGCGCGAAGCCGGAGTGTTCGCGGGCGGGGTGCAGCGCCTGCTCGACAACGTCCTGCAGACGCTCACCGCGACGTCCGTCATGAGCCTGACCGCCAGCACGCTGCTTGGGCTCGTCAGCGCGCTGATCATGCTTCTTGGCGCGCACCGCATCATGGCACACACCATGACGCTGGGCTCGTTCGTGGAATTCACCATCTTCCTGGCTATGCTGATCGCGCCCGTGGCGCAGGTGGTGAACATCGGCACCCAACTCACCGAGGCCATCGCCGGGCTCGAGCGCACCCGCGAGGTGCTGGCCGAGCATCCCGAGGACGCCGACCCGGCGCGCACAGTCGAACTCGGCGTGGTGCGCGGCGAGATCGTCTTTGAGGACGTGAGCTTTGCGTACGAGGCGGGCAAGCCGGTGCTGAACGAAGTCAGCTTCCAGTCGAGCCCGGGCACGGTGACGGCGCTCGTCGGGCCGTCGGGCGCGGGCAAATCGACGCTCATCGGGCTCGTGGCCGCGTTCTACATTCCCACGCACGGCCGCGCTCTGGTGGACGGCATCGACTTGAGCACGGCGCGTCTCGATTCTTACCGCACGCAGCTCGGCGTGGTGCTGCAGGACACGTTCCTCTTCGACGGCACCATCCGCGAGAACGTGGCCTTCTCGCGGCCCGACGCCACCGAAGAGCAGATTCTGACCGCCTGCCGCATCGCGCGCGTGGACGAATTCGCCGAACGATTCGAGTTGAAATACGACACCGTAGTCGGCGAGCGCGGCGTCAAGCTTTCGGGCGGGCAGAAGCAGCGTGTCTCGATCGCGCGCGCCATTCTGGCCGATCCGCGCATCCTGATTCTCGACGAAGCGACATCGAGTCTCGATTCGGAATCCGAGGCGCTGATCCAGGAAGGTTTGGCTTACCTGATGCAGGGCCGGACCACGTTTGTGATCGCACATCGCCTTTCGACCGTGCGCCGCGCCGACCAGATCCTGGTGATCGAGAACGGCCGCATCGTGGAACGCGGCACGCACGAGTCGCTTTACGCGCTCGAAGGACGATACTGGGAACTGTACACGCGCCAGCACGGAATCGAGCAGAATCGGCTGATTGTGCCCGGCGAGAAGGAGAAAGAAGACGAGCCCGAGATCGCGGCTCGGGGCAACGGACGCGACGCCGAGGGCGCGCTGCCGAATCCGGTGACGCTGCTGCGGGGTCAGGGAGCGTGAGGCGCACCCGCCGGCGTCGCCCGCAGACAGGGCCGGAAGAAGTACCGGAGCCTTAATCGGAAACAAGTCAGGCACGTTTTTATCGGGCGCGGAGAGTTATGACCATGAAACCGTTGCCGGAGGACCGCGTTCGCCGTATCCTAGGACCATGCAGATAGACCTCACCCCGGAGCAGAAGGCTTTCGTCCGCCGCGCCATTGAAACTGGACGGCTTAACTCTGAAGAGGACGCCGTACAGGAAGCGCTTGCTTTATGGGAAGAACGTGAGCGGCAACGTGCGGAATTCCTTCTCACGCTTGATGACGCCCGCGCTTCGCTTGCACGCGGAGAAGGCCGCGTTATCACGCAGGAGTCCATGCGGCAGCTCGCCAGCGAAGTCAAAGAGCGGGGACGAGCAAGGCTGCTTGCAGAACTCACCACGATCCCCTGATGGCGCACCGTGTCGCCCAACGCGCCGCGGACGATCTTGATGACATCTGGGTTACTCGGTGCATCAAAAGCTTTTCACGCGGAGAACACAGAGTTCCGTGGGCTCTGTGTTGAAGCCCTTGCACGCCACTGAGGACACGGAGCTGATAAGTCGGTGCTGTCCTGAGCGCGGCGGGCTACTGAATTGGAGGCTGGCTAGGCGGAGGAGTCCCGCATCCATCCACGGTCGGATGAATGGTCCAGCCATTTTCAGGTTGATTCTGGTTCGCGATCGTGCCGGGAGAGAACGCTTCGCCCAGCAGACTGCACCACTGCTGCTTGACGGCCACCGCCACGGCGCGGAAGGCCGGCGAGGCCAAGCCCTGCTGCATATCCGTGACCGTAAGCCCCGAGGTCAAAGGCCCATCGGCGCCGGCGGTCCAATTGGGAGACCATTCGATATACGGCGGAATAAAGCTGGGCTGCGTCACGTCGATGCCCGGAATGTTCGTGTAGATTTCGGTTGGCGGAGCTTTCATGATCGCCATCAAGGGGTGGAATTCGTGCCAGCCGCTGTGAAATCCGTCATAAACGTGTGTTCCGTAAACCACCACTTGCTCGTTGTCCTGGAGCGGCCCCAGCGGCGTGTCGCCCACGTTGGCGTCGTTGACGTTGCCGGGATCGGAATTGAAAGCGGCATTCGCAGCCAGGTAAGCGCCGCCGGCCGCACCCGCGAAGAGTCCGGCAATGAAGCCGATGATCGCCCCGATGAGGCAGCCAATGCCTCCGAACAAGCCGCCGATCGCGCAGCCCAAGGCGGCACCCGCCGCGGCCCCTGCAGCGGCCCCCACTCCTACCGCCAAACCCTGCAACGCCGCCGTCGCCTTCATGGCAGCCCAGAAGTTGCCTTCCGCCTCGCAGTGCAAGCTGGCGCGGGTCACCATCGGAGTACCCGGCACGGGCGTGGAACCTCCCACCGTGCATTGAGCGTTGGTCCTGGCCAGTTCCCCGGCTGCCGGCGGCACTTGCAAGGTGGTTTCGCTGACGTCCACCGGGTCGTAAGGCAGGTCCGACAGAACGTATCCCGGGCGCGGCGCCTGCGATGGCGATCCGGGCTGCAGCAGGGCGCTCCCCTGGAAGTTATCAAGGAACACGTCGTTCGCCGGGTGGCTCTCGGTTTGTCCGTCGAGCGAGGGTCCGGCTTGCGGAGGCGCCTGGAGCTGCCACGGAGTAGACCCCAGTGTGGCGTAGGCACAGTTCGGAGCCCTGTAGAAGTCCATGTAGCGGTGCGGCATCAGCCGAATGTCGAAGAACTGGTCGTTATCAAAGGCACCCAGAATGGGGCTAATGGTCGGCGTAAGATCGATCGTGCCTACGGCGCACTGGTTACCCGAGATGCAGACTAGCCGGTGATACAGCCATTCATTGGCAATGGCAGTAATGGTGACCGCGTACTGGATGGCGAGGGCGATGAACCCGACGAGATCTGCGCCCGAAAGGAACGAAATCAACGCGACGATCAGGCCGGGCGCGCTCGTACCCGCCGCAAAAGCGAGAAGATCACTTTCATTGAAAGGCTTGTCACCTGGAGTATGAACGTAGCACTTTGTGTACTGGCGGAACATGGCGCCCTCCTCGGCTAACTGCCTTGCGCATAAAGCGTGACCCCGCCGACCAGCGCACGAGGGCCGGTGGGAGGAGTAGCGAAGCCGTGGATATTGAAAGCCTGTGTGCCGATAAACGTCCCGCTCGCCGGTTCGATGGAGACCGCTATGTTCGCGGTTTCCTGCGGTTCAAGCTCCAACGCGTTCGGACTCACCGATACCTTCCAGGCCGCTGTCACGGGGAACATCCCATAACCTTGCGTGCGGAGGGCCGCAGCCCAGCGCGCCCTACTCTCAGCGTACCTGCCTTCGTTCGCACGCACGGGAGGCTGGTCGGAGCACGGTGGGAGAGCGGGCAGCTGGTACATGTCCACTTCAATGTCGAATTGGCGCCGCACGGTAGCTCGGTTCTCGACGGCAATCGAAAATTCAGCCGGGGACTGGAAGCTTCCCACCTGAGTATTCTTCTGTCCCAGGTTGTTGTTGGGATTGGCGTCGTCGGGCCAGACGAGGAGCGCCTGCAGACAGTAGTGTCCCGGCGTTGATGGGGTACGCCAGATAAAGTTTGCGTAGGCAGGGCAGCTCGATGAGCCCTTTACTCCGAGATTCGTTGTGGTTGCGCTGATTGGTGTGCTGGTAATGCCTATTCCAAAGCTCAGGTATGACAGATAGACCGGCAAACCTGCTGCTGGTGCACTGTAGGAGTTGTTCCAAACACGCGCCACCACCTGGTAGTCGGCGCCCGGTGTGAGGCCGTACGGCGAGACCGGATTGCCGAGCATATCGTAAAGCTGGATGTCCGGGTTATCCCAGGTTACTGCCAGACCCTGTGCCATCAGGTAGTATTGGTCGTAAATCATGGGATCAGGACGAACATAGACGGTTCCCGGCAACTGCAGGCAGCAACCGCCCCGCGGCGGCCGGCGAAAACACCGTCGAATGGCCGTCCACAAACCGGCCAAAAACCAGCCCAGCTTGGTAATGAGTCCGGGCAGAACCTGGACGAGATCGAAGAGAGATTTAAAAAACTTGCTGAGACCCCTGAGGAAGGCGCTCATGGCTGATCGACCTCCAGGCGAATTTGATGGTTGGGGTACGGCACTCCCTCGGCCGTACACGCGTCACCGATCTCAGTAGCAAAATCCGTGATTCGGGCGGCCCCTTGGAAGGCACCTAGGATCGGACAAAACGGGCGACGAGTCTTGCCACCCTTCGTCGCACGGGAAGCGCGAACAGGAAGGCAACGGCGGCCAACAACGCGAGCTCGAAGAGCCCGTTGCCGCCGTCAGGGGCGACGCCAAAAATCCGTTCAATGAAGTTCATGCTCTTCCTCCAAAGTGATGTGCTGGCATAAGGTAAGCCAGGCGACCATCTCGCGCCCGTACGGGCATACTGTCTGGAGTTTCCACTATGAGCTGCTCCCCCGACCGACAAGATATATCGAACGGCGTCGGAATGCAACCAGCTTCAGTCGGAAGGATCTGTCGCTTCCACACAGCGATTCGCTGACGTATCATTTACCGACATGACCCCATCACGACATGACCACAAGACGGCTGCTCGACTCCGTTCCCCGGTTTCACTTCGCGGAGCGGTAGCGGTGGTCGCAGGCGCCACGCGCGGAGCCGGACGTGGTATTGCGAGAGCTCTCGGCGAAGCCCGAGCCACAGTCTACGTTACCGGACGCAGTACAGTGGGGAACCGCTCCCCTTACAACCGCCCCGAGACGATTGAAGAAACGGCCCAGATGATTACCGCGGCCGGCGGCAGCGCAGTCGCTGTCCGTGTGGATCACACCGTGGAGTCCGAAGTGGAAGCCCTCTTTCAGCGTGTGATTCGGGAACATGGCAGGCTCGATCTGCTCGTGAACAGCATAGCCGGTGAAGATCCCCTGATCGCACAGTGGGGTTCATTCTGGAAGACGGATCTGACCCACGCCGAGGCAGCCCTGCGACAGGCGCTTCTGTCCCACATCATCACGGCCAAGCATGCGGCTCCGCACATGATTCAGAATCGGCGCGGGCTCATTGTGGAGGTTACCGAGAATGATCTGCTCTGGGCGGGTGGCAATCCCGTAGCACAATCAGTGAAACTCGCCCTCAAAGGCCTCGCCCTCGAGATGGCTGCCGAACTGCGCACCCACGGCGTCGCCGCCATCGCGATTACTCCGGGTTTTCTTCGTTCCGAGACTATGCTTGAACGATTCGGTGTTACAGAAGGCAATTGGCGTGACGGCGGGAAAAAGGACAAGAACTTCCTGGAATCGGAATCGCCTCTCTTCATCGGTCGCGCTGTCGTGGCATTGGCTGGTGACTCGGAGATACTGAAACAGTCTGGTCAGCTTTTGAGCTCGTGGGAAATCGGCCGCAAGTATCACCTTACGGATGCGGATGGAAGAAGGCCGGACTGGGGCAACGCTAAAATCGACTTTTCCGACATTCCTGGACAGCTGCTTCAAGTCATGAAGGCTGGCACCGAAATACAGCTTCAATGGCTGCGCAATCTGACGAAGAGAACCAAGCGCTTTCAAGCTCAGCTGGCGCCCGACTGCCGCGTCGTTGATACAACAAGAGGGCAGGTGCGGTTCTGCCCTCCTGGTTTCAACTTGTGGTTCGAGCTCCGAGT